>Ga0123336_10002411_pt1 | contig 16215 bp, 14 predicted proteins | sample SSSSmetaG_FD_96466 | JGI IMG/M metagenome (GOLD analysis project Ga0123336, IMG submission 96466) | Glacier valley bacterial and archeal communities from Borup Fiord, Nunavut, Canada, to study Microbial Dark Matter (Phase II) - ​SSSS metaG | ecosystem: Environmental > Aquatic > Freshwater > Ice... | reverse complement strand
CTTGGGCCGCAGGGCACTCTGGCGGCCAATTTCGCGCCGCAGACCACGCTCTCTGCCGCCATCCAGGCGCTGAGCGCCGCGCAGGCGGCCGATTCCGCCAATGCGTCGACCGCCGCCTCCGACGCCGCCGGCGTCCAAGCGTCTCTACAGGCCAAGCTGACATCGTCGACCGGCGTCGACATGAACACGGAGCTGGGGCGAATGGTGGTGTTGCAGAACGCGTTCGGCGCGAATGCGAAAGTGATCAGCGCGATCCAGCAGATGTTCCAGACCACGCTGAGCATGGTCGGCCCATGAGGACGCACGCATGAGCGTGATCTGGGCGGCCACCGATATCGGCACGATGGCCACCGTGCTGGCCAACGCGCAGCAGACCAGCCGAACCATCGGCACGCTGACCGCACAATCGTCCAGCGGCCTGATTGCGGCCGATTATGCCGGGCTGGGGACGCAGGCGGGGGCGGCGCTGAATCTGACGAGCGAGCTGGCCGCCAATGCCGCCGACCAGGCCAACGCCACCCGCGCGGCCACGCAATGCACGCTGGCGCAGACTGCCCTGGGGCGAATCCAGAGCCTGGTCGCCAGCTTCTCCAGCCAGCTTCTGGGCGCCTCTGTCAGCACGACCGCCGGGCTATCCACCCTGGCGGCCACTGCGGCCTCCACGCTGCAGCAGGTGGCTGGGCTGTTGAACACGAAATCCGGCGACACCTATATCTTCGCGGGCCAGGACAGCCGCAATCCGCCGGTGCCGAGCGGCGGCAACATCACCGGCTCGGCGTTTTTCGCGGCCGTGCAGGCGGCCGTGGCCGGCCTCGCCACCAACGGCCCGGCGGTGGTGCAAACTCAGGTGCTGGCCGCCGCCGCGCCGGGCGTCACCTCGCCCTTCTCCGCCACGCTGGAGGCTTCCAACCAGCCGGCAGTGGCAGAGCTTGGCGGCGGGCAGCGTGTGCAGTTGGGCGTGCTGGCGGACCAGAACAGCGATGCGGTGTCCACCGGTATCGGCACCACCAGCACCGGCTCCTACACGCGGGACGTGCTGGCCTCGCTGGCGACGCTGGCCTGCCTGGGCAATGCATCACCGGGCGATCCGCAGGTGCAGGCCTTGCTGAGCGCCACGCAAACGAGCCTGGCCGGCGCCGATAGCGCGCTGAATACCGACATTGGCGCGCTGGGCGGCCGGCAGCAGGTGATCAACCAGGCGCAGGCGGATCTGAGTGCGACGGCCACGGCGCTGACGACCCAGCTGGGCGCGATCCAGGATTGCGACACTGCCAAGGTCGCCACCCAGCTTTCGGCGGCGGAGAACCAGCTTCAGGCGAGCTATAAGATCATCGCCGGGCTGGAGCAGTTGTCATTGGCGAAGTTCCTGTAAGGCAAGGCAAGCAGTCCTTTTTTGAAAAAAAGGACCAAAAAACTTTTGTCAGTTTGGCGGCGAAGCTCTGAAAAAAGTTTTTTGCTTCTTTTCTTCAAAAAAGAAGTTCTTGCCTTGCCTTGCCATGGAATCCGCCCAATCAGAACGTGGCAACCGCGCCCCCTGCTCCCCGTTCACGGGGGCGAACCCTTTTCTTCGAGGTCGTGCATGATCCTGACCGTCAATGGCCATGACCACAGTCTTGCAGTCGATCCGCGCACCACCTTGCTCGATGCCCTGCGTGAGCATCTGGGGCTGACCGGCACGAAGGTCGGCTGCAATCACGGCACCTGCGGTGCGTGCACGGTGCATGTGGATGGACGTCGGCAACTCTCCTGCCTGTTGCTGGCGGTCGCTGCCGCGGGCCGCGAGATCACGACCATCGAGGGACTGGCTGGCGAGAACGGCGCGCCCCACCCCATGCAGGCGGCGTTCGTGGCCCATGACGCCTTGCAATGCGGCTACTGCACGCCGGGTCAGATCATGTCCGCCGTCGCTTGCGTGGCGGAAGGGCATGCGCGGTCGGATGATGAGATACGCGAGTACATGTCCGGCAATCTGTGCCGGTGCGCGGCGTATCCGAACATCGTGGCGGCTGTCCGCTCCGTGGCGGAGGCCGCCTAGATGCAGCCCTTCACCTATGTCCGCGCCGGTTCGATGGACGAGGCGCTGCATGAGCTGAGCCAGGCGGGAAGCGCCGTGCTGGCCGGCGGGACGACGATGGTGGATCTGATGCGCGGCGGCCTCGCCTGGCCCCAGCGCCTGGTCGATATCGGCCATCTGCCGGGGTTGTCGGACATCGATGCGTCGGGCTCGACGCTGCGTTTCGGGGCGCTGGTGCGGATGGCGGATGCGGCGGAGCACCCTGTGCTGAAGCGGGATTACCCGGCGCTGGTGGAGAGTTTGCAGCAGGCAGCCTCTCAGCAATTGCGCAATGCGGCGACCTTGGGCGGCAACATCCTGCAGCGGACCAGGTGCCCCTATTTTCGCGACGGCGTTTCGGCGTGCAACAAGCGGGTGCCGGGCAGCGGGTGCAGCGCGCTGGATGGCGAGGACCGGGAGATGGCGCTGTTCGGCACGTCGGATGCTTGCATCGCCACGTATCCGGGTGATTGGGGAACGGCGCTGGCGGCGTTCGACACGAGCGTGGAACTCCGATCGGCGGCGGGCTCGCGGGTGGTTCCGTTTGCGCAATTCCATACGGCGTATGGCGACGATCCGGCGGTGGAGACGGTGTTGCGACCTGGGGAGATGGTGACGGCGATCACGGTGAAGGCGACGCCGGCCGGCCGGAAATCCACCTATCTAAAGGTGCGCGACCGGCAGAGCTACGCGTATGCCGTGGTGTCGGCGGCGGTGGCGCTGGAGATGGACGGCGATACGGTGGCCAGTGCGCGGGTGTCGTTGGGCGGTGTTGCAAGCCGGCCGTGGCGATCGGCGGATGCGGAAGCGGCCCTGGTTGGGCGCAAGCTGAGCGAGAAGGTGGCACTTGAGGCGGGCGAAGCCGCGTTCGCGGGTGCTGCACCACGCCGCCAGAACGCCTTCAAGGTCGCCCTCGGCCGCCGCGTCGTCGCTCGGGCCACCTTGCACGCGGCAGCCAGATAAAAGCTTTTTGCTTCTTTTTCTCGAAAAAGAAGACCTTGCTTACTTTCTTGAGGAATTTGTTGCCATGGACGGAAGCATCGGCCAACCCATCGTCCGCCGCGACGCCGCCGCCAAGGCAGCCGGTGTTGCCCAATACGCCGCCGATTTCGCGCATGCCGGCGTCGCCTACGCCGCGCTGACCTTGGCCACGGTGGCGCGCGGCAGGATCACGCGCATCGAGACGGACAAGGCGGAGGCCGTTCCCGGCGTGCTGACGGTGCTGACGCATCGCAGCCTGAACGAGGGGATTGGCGACGAGACGTTTGCGATGAAGGGCGGACATATGCAGTCCAGCTTCATGCCGCTGACGAGCGACGAGGTGCATTACAACGGCCAGATCGTTGCGCTGACGATTGCCGACACGCAGGAGGCGGCCGAGGAGGCGGCGCGGCGGGTGGTGGTGGATTATGCGGCCGAGCATGGGTCGGCCGCGATGGACGATGCGGACAGGATTGAGGCGCCGATGGAGGCGAAATCCTTCGATCTCGGCGATGCGGAAGCCGCGTTTGCGGCGGCCGAGGTGAGCGTGGACGCCACGTATCTGACACCGGCGCAGCATCACAATCCGATCGAGCTGTATGCCGCCACCGCCTCCTGGCGCGACGGCAAACTGGTGGTGAACACGCCGAGCCAGTGGGTGCGCGGCAAGCAGGCGGCGCTGGCGAAGATTTTCGGCATCCCGATGGAGGATGTGCATATCGAGTGCCCGTATATTGGCGGCGGTTTCGGCGGCAAGGCGACGCTGCTGGCGCATACGGTGCTGGTGGCCATGGCCGCGCGCCGGCTGGGGCGGCCGGTGAAGCTGGTGGTTCCGCGCGAAGCGATGTTCACCGTCGGCTCGTTCCGACCCGCCACGCGCAGCCGCATCAGGCTGGGGGCGACCAAGGACGGCCGGCTGACCGTGGTGTGGCACGAACAGGCGGGGCAAAGCTCCGAAATCGACCACGTGGCCTTTCCGGTGACGGAGGTGACGGGGCGGATGTATGCCTCGCCCAACATCCGTCTGCGCGAGGCAACGGTTGCGACCGACGTGAACACGCCTGGTTTCCAGCGCGCGCCGGCCGAAGCGCCGGGCTTCTTCGGGTTCGAAAGTGCGGTGGACGAGCTTGCCGTCAAGCTGGGCATGGACCCGGTGGAACTGCGGGTGCGCAACGAGCCGGCCCGCGACCCGATGAAGAACCTGGAATGGAGCAGCCGCTCGCTCGTGCAATGCTATCGCCGGGGGGCGGAGCTGTTTGGCTGGAACACGCGCAATCCTGCCGTGGGCTCGATGATGGCCGCCTATGGCACGGTCATCGGCTACGGCTGCGCCACCGCCTGCTACCCCTCGCCCACCGCCCCCTCATCCGCGCGGGTGCGCCTGTCCGCCGATGGCACATGCACGGTCTATTGCGGCGCCCATGATCTCGGCACCGGCGCCTACACCGTCCTGGGCCAGGTCGCAGCCGACGTGCTCGGCATACCGGACGAGAACATCCGCGTGCATCTGGGCGACAGCACGCTGCCCTCCGGCCCGATCGCCGGCGGCTCCATCACCACCGGCTCGGCCGGCTCGGCCGTGCAGCTCGCAGCCGTCGCGGTCCGCGACAAGCTGCTGGCGGCCGCCGGCCCCGGCCACACACTGGTCGGCGGCCACGTGATCGGACCCGACGGCCGCGGCCGCCCAGTGATCGAGGTGCTGGCAACCATGACCGGCGGCGTCATCGAGGAAACCGCGGACTGGAAGCCGGTCTCCGTCACCGACGACCAGATGCGCGGCGCGCTCGCCGGCGGCATGGCGTTCGGCGGCCCGCCCCCCGACAAATACGCGGTCTACTCCTTCGGCGCCCAGTTCGCCGAAGTGCACGTCGATCCACTCCTGCGCACCGTGCGCGTGGCGCGCATGGTGGGCGTCTTCGCCTGCGGCCGGATCATCAATCCGCGGACCGCGCGCAGCAATCTGGCCGGCGGCATGATCTGGGGCGCGAGCTTTGCGTTGCTGGAGGAGAGCCGGGTGGACAGGCCCCGCGCACGGTTCGCGAACCAGGACCTGGCAGGCTACCACTTCGCCACCAACGCCGATGTGGGCGAGGTGATCGCGGAGACGATCCACGAGGAAGATCCCCACGTGAACCCGCTGGGTGCGAAGGGCGTGGGCGAGATCGGGATTGGCGGCATGCCGGCGGCGATTGCCAACGCGGTGTATCATGCGACTGGGGTGCGGGTGCGCAAGACGCCCATTCTGGTGGAAGATCTGCTTTAAGATCGGGGGGCGAGCCGCCCCCCAAACCCCTGCTTCCGTAAGAACGCGTAACCAACCAGATGCTGGGGGTCTGGGGGAATGGCTTCATTCCCCCAGTTCTTGCCTCAGCCTCGTCGCCTCAATCTCAGGAAAGCCAAAATGCCCGGCCGCGCCTTCGACCAATGGCAGATCGGCGACCAGATCGCCCACGATATCCACCGTACCGTCACCGAAACCGACAACCTCCTGTTCTCGGTCATGACCCACAACCCGCAGCCGCTGCATATCGACGCCGAAGCCGCCGCCGCCAGCGAGTTCGGCCGAATCCTGGTCAACGGCACCTTCACCTTCGCGCTGATGATCGGCCTCACGGTGGGCGACACCACGCTGGGCACGCTCATCGCCAATCTCGGCTACGACAAGGTCACCATGCCCGCTCCTGTGTTCATCGGCGACACGCTGCGCGCGCAAACCGAGGTCACCGACCTGCGCCCATCCAGATCCCGCCCCGAAGCGGGCTTGGTCACCTTCACCCATCGCCTGCACAACCAGCGAGCCGAGCTCGTCTGCCAATGCCTTCGCACCGCCCTGCTCAAGCGCACAGCCTGACGCAATGCGCTCCCTCCTCTTCGTTCCCGGCGACCGCCCCGATCGCATGGACAAGGCGCTCCACAGCGGCGCCGACGCCCTCATCCTCGATCTCGAGGACTCGGTCTCGCCCCAGAACAAGCCCGCCGCCCGCAAGGCCGTTTCCGCTTTCCTGGCGACCGCCCGGCAAATCACCATCTTCGTCCGAATCAACCCCATCACCAGCCCCCTCGTGGACGACGATCTCCAGGCCATCGCCCACGCCGCCCCCCACGGCATCGTCCTCCCCAAGGCCGAGGGTGGCGCCGCCACCGCCGAACTGCACCGCCGCCTCACCGCCCGCGGCAACACCACGGCGAAAATCCTGCCCATCGCGACCGAGACCGCCGCCAGCATCTTCCTGCTGCCCAGCTTCCGCGATCAGCCCCGCCTCTGCGGCCTCACCTGGGGCGCCGAAGACCTCTCGGCCGATCTCGGCGCCAGCACAGCCCGGGAGCCGGATGGCGCCTACACCGCGCCCTATCAGCTCGCGCGCTCCCTCGCCCTCTTTGCCGCCCACGCGGCCGGCCTCCCCGCCATCGAGACCGTCTACCCCGACATCAGTGATCCGGACGGCCTCGCCGCCTACGCCGCCCGCGGCGCGCGAGACGGCTTCACCGCCATGCTCGCCATCCACCCAGCGCAAATCCCCATCATCAACGCCGCCTTCACCCCCCCGCCGGAAGCCGTGGCCCACGCCCGCGCCATCGTCGAGGCGTTCGCCGCCAACCCTTCTGCCGGCGTGCTGCAGCTCGATGGGAAGATGATCGATGCGCCGCATTTGAAACAGGCGCGGAGGGTTTTGGGAAAGCAAGGTTAGGAAGCAGTCCTTTTTTGCAAAAAAGGACCAAAAAACTTTTGCTCCTTCGTCTCTATACGGACGGGGGACGCTCGGAGAGGACTTCGAAGATGTCGCCTTCCGGGGGGCAGGCGAGGATGTGGGTCCTGTGCCATAGGGCATAGAACAGGAGCATCCAGGCTGCGGTGCCATGGCGCTTGCGGCCCGCGTTGCGGAACAGCCACTCCACCCGGGCCGGCTGGCAAAGTTCGCGAATGCCGGGCTGGGCCGCAACCAACGGCCCCAGCCGCGCCCCATCCTGCGCGATCCAGTCGCCGATCGGCACGGTAAACCCCTGTTTCGGCGCAAAAGGACGCGCGGTCGGCATGGCGCCGGCAAGCCAGGTCCGCAGCAGGTATTTCCCCCGACCATCGCGTATCTTCAGCCCGTCCGGCAGAAGAAACCCTGCCTCGGTCACCGCCGGATCCAGGAACGGCGTGCGCCCCTCCACCCCATGGGCCATCAGGCACCTGTCCAGCTTCGTCAGCAGATCGTTCGGCAGCCAGTCCGCCACATCGCTCGCCTGGGCAATCTGCAACCGTGTCCGGCCAGCCCCGCTCGCCTGGGCGCCGGCGGCGGCCAGCCCGTCCCGCCAGCCGACCGGGGGCGCGCGCAGGATGTCCAAACTGTCGAAGGTACCCCGGCCGCGCATCGCCCGGCCGCCCTGCCACCACGGCCGCATGGCGCTCCGATACCGCCCATATCCGCCAAAGATCTCGTCCCCGCCCTCGCCCGACAGCACAACCTTCACCTCCTGCCGCGCGCGCCGCGCCAGGAACCAGGTCGGGATGATCGCGTAATCCGCCGCCGGATCGTCCATGCACGCCACGATCCGGGGCAACTCCGCCCACACCATGTCCCGCGTGATGCACAGCGTCTCGTGCCGCGCGCCCGCCGCCGCCGCCAGCGCCGCGGCCGCCTCCCGCTCGTCCGGCGCCCCCGCAACGTCGAAGCCGGCGGTGAAGGCCAGCACCGGCCGGTCGTTCAGCCGCGCCATGGCCGCCAGAATGGCCGCGCTGTCGATACCGCCCGACAGGAACAATCCGTAAGGCACGTCGCTCCGCTGATGCAGGGCGACAGACTCCATCAGCGCCCGGTCCAGCCGTGCCAACGCCGAATCCTCGCCAATCGCCTCCGGCCTAGCGTTTGGCAAAGCCGCAATACGGTTACGCCCGGTGATCACGCCATCCGACACGGTCAGCGTCTCGCCCGGCAGCACGCGCTGGATGCCGGGAAAGATCGTCTCCGCCCCGGTGGTGAACTGTATCTGCAACAGCTCGTCCCGCGCGGCCGGCCGAACCGCGCGAGCGGCCAGCCCGGCCGACAGCAGCGCCTGCGGTTCCGAGGCAAAGGCCACCCCGCCGCCCGCCCGAGTCCAATACAGCGGCTTGATCCCGAACGGATCCCGCGTCAGCGTCAGCGTTCGCGCCGCCTGGTCCGCGATGGCGACGGCGAACATCCCCCGCAGCCGCCCGGCGAAGCCCGCGGGGTCCGCCGCAAACAGATGCAGCGGCGGTTCGCAGTCGCTGTTCGTGGCGAAGCGAACGCCCGGTAACGTCGCCCGCAACTCGAGGAAATTATAGACCTCGCCATTGGCCACCAAAGCAGCCGAACCGGCGCAAAGCGGCTGCGCCCCGCCCGGCAGATCGATGATCGCCAGCCGGTTATGCACCAGCCCGGTATGCCCCAGGATCACCTGCCCCCCGCCATCGGGGCCGCGATGCGCCAGCGCGGCGCCCATCGCCGCCAGCACGCCGGGATCGGGCGCCGGTCCCGCCTGCGGCAGTGCGATCCCCGCAATCCCGCACATCAGGGCTTTTCCACGCCGGCCAGGAACGCGCGCCAGCGTGCAATCACCGGCGCCTCGGCAAACTCCGCCTCGTAGCGGGCGCGCGCCGCCTGGGCCATCGCCTCGGCATGCGCCGGCCGTTGCAGCACACCCTCGATTCCCGCGGCCAGCGCAATGGCCGATTCGCCAGCCACCAGAACGCCCGTCCGCCCGCTCTCGATCAAGGCGCGCGGCCCCTCCGCCATGCTGGCCACCACCGGCCGGCAAGCCGAAAACGCGTCCAGCACCACATTGCCCAGCGGCTCGCTACGGCTGGGGCACACCAGAATATCCGCCGCCGCCAGCAGGGCGGCAGTGTCCGCCCGCCACCCCAGGAAATGCACCCGCCCGGCCACCCCCGCATGGGAAGCCAGACGCTGCAGCGCCACACGCTCCGGCCCGTCCCCTGCAATCACCGCATGCACATCCGGCAACCGCGCCACCGCGCCCAGAAGAAGATCAAACCCCTTGTTGCGATGAAGCCGCCCCATCCCGAGCACGATTCGGGCGCCCTCCGGCACCGGCAGACGCGCGGGTGCCGCACCCGCCAGATCCGGCACGAAATTGGGCAGCAAATGAACGCGCGCGCTCGGGAAACCCTGTGCGACGATCCAATCCACCATCGCCTGCGTATTGCCGGCCAGATGGTCGCAATGCGCAAACCGCCGCAGATCGTAATACCCCCCCAGCCGCCCCACCAGAACCCAAGGGCCGCTGGGCGTGTGGCGCGCAGCGCGCCCCATCCAAGCCATCGCCACGCGCGGTGCAAACCGCCGCAACGCCTGCCCCGTCCGCCACCGCGTCAACAGATCGAGCGCCCCGCCAAAGCCGAGCTCCACCGGGGAGAGCCCCGCGTCGCGCAGCCTGCCCGCGCGCGCCGCATCGTGCCGGATCACCGGCAACACCTCGTCGCCCGCGCGGCCGAGGGCGCCGCACAGCCGTTCGAAAAACAGCTCCGCCCCGCCCGTGGCCGCACCGGCCATGATCTGGGCAATCCTCATGCCGGCTGCAGAACCAGGTCCTGCGCCAGAAGCCGCAACGCGCCCTCCACAGCTGCGTCCACGGACAGCCGGTCCATCGCCGCCGCGCCTGCAGGCCCGTCGGCCAGGACCACAGCCGCAAGCCGCCCGGCCGGCGCATATTCGCTGGCCGGCGTCGGCCCGAACAGCCCCAGCGTGGCCGCCCCCGCGGCGGCGGCCAGATGCATCAGCCCGGAATCATTGCCCACGAACAGCACGCAGCGCCGAAGGCAGGCCGCCGCCTCGGGCAGACTCAGCCGCCCTACCAGATCGATGGCACCCGGCAGCCGCACCAGCAGCGCATCGGCGGCGTCCCGTTCCTGCGCCCCCTGCCCTCCGAAAACGGCCACCCGCGCACCAGGCAGGCGCGAGACAAGCGCCGTCGCCAGCGCCGCAAACCGCTCCGCCGGCCACATCTTGCCCGGCCAGTTCGCCGTAGGTCCCAGCCCGATCACTGGGCCGCCTCCTGGCAGAAGATCGGCGGCCACCTGGTCGTCCTCCGGCGCCGTCCAGACAACGGGCATCGGCGGCGCAGACAGACCCAGCGCGCCCGCGATATGCCCCAGCCGATGCCCAGGCCGCCGTCCGCCCCGCATGATGGCGCGCCGCCGCGCCAGCAGCGCCAGGCTCAGCGCCGAGCCGCGCAAATCGACCACCACATCCCAGACCCGGCCCGCCACCTGCCGCCACAACGACAGCCAGTGCAGATCATAACTACGCTTGTCGACAACGATCAGACGCTCCAGGCCAGGCAGCCGCGCGAAAACCCCGGCTGCAATCGGCCCGCAGGCCACGGTGAACCGCGCCCCGGGATAGGCCAGCGCCAGATGCTCCAGCACCCCGGTGGACAGCACCGCATCGCCCAGCCGTGTCGCCGTAATGAACAGGATCCGCGGCGCAGTCGCCGGCGCGGCGCTCAGACGAACCGCGCCAGCCGCACGGCGGTGTGGCCGCGGCTCGGCCGCAGGCTGGGCATCACCAGCAGGCAATCGTCATGCGGCGTTCGTATCTCGGTTGCGCCATCGATGGCGATCAGCGTGTTGCGGTGCGGCACCACATCGCCGCCGCGGAACGGCCGGACAAACGCGAACCCGCCGGACGAAGCCGTCACGGCCATCGTCACCTCCGCGTGCCGCGTGGCACCGCACCGCTTGGCGCGCCCCGCCGCCTGCAAGCCCGTCACGCACAGCACCCCGGCCACTGCCGCCTCCATCGCGGCGATGGTCGGCGTCTGCCAATGCTGCCCTGCCTCCACCAGAACCGCCGTACGGTCGCCCTCCGCCACGAACGGCGCGTAATCGATCAGCCGCCGCCCGCTGACATGGCCCTGATCGGCCACCACCAGGCCTGGCGTGCCGATCGCCGCCGCCAGATCCCGCCCCCGTGCCGCCGGTCCGCACAGGATCAGCGGCTCCGACGGCCACAGCATGGAATGCAGATCCAGCACGATATCGGCCCTGCGCACCACCGGCCGAATCGCCCGGGCGCGTGCCAGCTCCACCGAGTGTCGCGGCCCATCCAGCACCGCATCGTCCCACAACCGGTTCATGTCCTCGTCCACATAGCGCGAGGCCGTCGGCTGCGCCGGATCGAACCGGTCATACGCATCCAGATTGACGAAGCCGAGGGTCAGCGCCCCGCGATCCAGCGCCGGCGGCGCGCGCAACAGCCGGTCCAGCGCCACGGCACCGGCAATCTCGTTGCCGTGCACCAGCGCCGTGATCAGCACAAGGGGGCCCGGCGCCCCCGACTCGAACCTCCAGAAGCCCGGCAAACCTGCATTACCCGCGCGCCACCGCCCCAGATCGGGCGCGGCAAAACCCACCTCGAACTCCAGCGGCGCCTGGGCGGCGGGGGCGCATTGGGCCAGGTCCTGCAACAGCTTGCCCCCTCTTCGGCTGGCGGTGATCGCTGAGTGGCAATCTATATGGCCAAGCCCCGGCTAGGAAGATCAGTGGCGTTGCCCCCGAACCGACCGCCCGTAGCGTGGGTGAAACCCACGGGCCCCACGAGATTGCCAGGACAAACTCTCGTCGGGGCTACCCCTGCGTAAACAAAAAAAGCCCGGGATCGCTCCCGGGCCCTTCCTTACCAATAACCCTGAAAGGTTACGAGAACGTCTCGACGGCAGCGTTCACGCGGGCAGTGATCGGCGCAAAAGCCTGCTCAGCGAGCTTCAAGGAATGCTCGGTGATCCGGCCGCTCTCGCTCATCGCCTTCTCCATCGAGGCGCGCGCGAAGCTCGTCTGCAACTCGACCGCTTCCTTGACGGACTTGACCGAGCTCATCGCCTTGAACGTGCTCATCGTGTGATCCAGGCTGCCGCGCGCCATCTCGGCCATCAGCTTCGACATCTCGGTCAGGCCGGTGGTCAGGATCTGGCTGGACTTCATCAGCGCCTCCACATTGCCCTGGCTGAAGGCAGTCATCTGCTCGGCGGTCTTCATGGCCTTCTGAAGCCCTTCCTTCATCTGAACCTGGGCATGCTCCATGCCGGCGGCGGCCGTAGCCACGCCATGCTTGACGCTTTCGACGGTCTTCTCGTGAGTGACGGCCTCGGCCTGCTTGACTTCGCCGACGGCAGCTTCGATTGCCTTGTTCTTGGTGATCATGACCTGACTCCATTATTCAGGACGATTCCAAAGAGCGGCGAACCGTCGCAGATGGGTTTGACGTGCAGAAGCATCTTGCGCTGCAACATGGGTTATCTAAGAGACCCCGGACGGGCCGTCAAGAATATTTTGTGCGCTGCACAATAAATCCGGGGTGGTGTTTCGCCGGCCGTCTCACGGCGGGCTGCCTCGGCTTTAGCCCACGAACTTACGATCGCTTAACCTGAACGGGCGCTAGTGTGCTGGACAAGCGTGGAATCCCCCCGCTAGACTCGCGTGTGAAGGCTGGGGCGTGAAGCAGGCGAGGATGGTTTGAGAGTTGCGTCCGTCTTGCGCCGGATAACCAGTGCGCCCGGCAAATCCCTGGCACGCCAGGCTGTGCTCGCGGCCGCCCTGGTCTGCATCCTGGTCTGCGCCCTGCCCTGCCTGGCGCGGGCCCAGGTGGGGTCGGCCCGCTACAGCTCCATCATTGTCGACAATGCCAGCGGACGGGTGACGGAAGCCGCCAACCCGGACTCCCTGCGTTATCCCGCAAGCCTGACCAAGCTCATGACCCTTTATATGGCGTTCGAGGCGCTGCGCGATCACCGCATCGCGCTGGGGCAGACCGTGCCGGTCTCCGGCCACGCCGCGTCGATGGAGCCGTCCAAGCTCGGACTGCTGCCGGGCACCTACCTGACAGTCAGTGACGCCATTCTGGCCATCGTGACCAAGTCGGCCAACGACGCCGCCTGCGCGCTCGGCGAACTGCTCGGCGGAGACGAAGACCGGTTCGCCCAGATGATGACGCTGCGCGCGCGCGGACTGGGCATGACCAACAGCACCTTCCGCAATGCGTCCGGCCTGCCCGACCCTCGCCAGACCACCACCGCGCGCGACCTGGCTTTGCTCGCCCACCACCTGATCCAGGATTTCCCGGATTTCTATCACTACTTCAGCGAACCTGTGTTCTATTTCCACGGCCGCGCCATCCCCAACCACGACCGCATGCTGCAGGCCTATGAGGGCGCTGACGGCCTCAAGACGGGCTACACCCAGGCCGCCGGCCATAACCTGGTCACCTCGGCCATGCGCGGCGGCGTCCGGCTCATCGGCGTGGTGATGGGCGCCAGATCCAACCCCGAGCGCGATGCCCACATGGCCAGCCTGCTCGATGACGGCTTCATCCAGGAAGGTGTTCCGGTCGTGCGGCGCCCCGTCGCAAAATTCCATTTCCCATCGCTGATCGCCAGCGCCGAAGCCTCCACCTTGCCGGCGGGCTTCCATTACGCAGCCTTTGCCAGGCACGGCCGCCATGCCCGCATCGCACGCGTGCTGCTGCACGACGGCGTGCATCGCGTCTCGGCCAATGCCGGCGCTCTCCGCCCCGTCTTGGCCGTCGCACATGTCCACGCCGGCGCCCTCGGCACCCGGCGCTCCATGGCCGCAAAGGGCGTCGCCGCCTGCGCCACCCGCCCCGGCCACCACGGCTGCACCTTCCAAACCCGCGACAAACGCAAAACGTAGGATGGGCTGCTCCGCAGCCCATCAACCCCACGACTCACCTGCAGTCCAAGAGACACAGGCCCGTTTGGTAGACCGTAACCACGCCACGTCCCGCCTTGCGCTTGGTATCGCGGGATTGCATCTTGGCGAATTGGAGAGGGCGCGAGGATAGCATGGACGGCGGCAGCGAGGCGCGGCGCATCATCATTCACGGCGAGAGCGACTTTGCCGGAATGCGCGCGGCCGGCCGCTTGGCGGCCGAAACGCTGGACATGATCACCCCCCACGTCCAGCCCGGAATCACCACCGGCGAGCTCGACCGCCTGTGCCACAACTTCATCACCGCCCATGGCGCAATCCCGGCGCCGCTCAACTACCGCGGCTTCCCCAAATCCATCTGCACCAGCATCAACCACGTGGTCTGCCATGGCATCCCTGGCGAGAAGAAGCTGCTGGACGGCGATATCGTCAATATCGACGTCACCGTCATCCTCGATGGCTGGCACGGCGATACCAGCCGGATGTATGCCGCCGGCACGCTCCCCACCCGCGCCCGCAACTTGCTGGACGTCACCTACAAATCGCTGATGAAGGGCGTGGAAGCGGTCGTGCCGGGCGCCACCCTTGGCGATCTGGGCCATGCCATCCAAACATTCGTCGAGGCGAACCGCTTCAGCGTCGTCCGCGATTTCTGCGGCCACGGTATCGGCCGCACCTTCCACGCGGCCCCCAACGTGCTGCATTTCGGCAAACGCGGCGAAGGCCCCGCCCTGCGGCCCGGCATGTTCTTCACGATCGAGCCGATGGTGAATGCCGGCCGGCCGGAGGTGAAGGTGCTCGACGACGGCTGGACCGCGGTCACGCGGGATCGCAGCCTGTCCGCGCAGTTCGAGCACATGGTGGGCGTGACCGAGGAAGGGTGCGAGGTGTTTACGATTTCACCTGCTGGGCTGCATCATCCGTAAGGAAGGAAGGCCTTCTTTTTTGCAAAAAAGAAGCAAAAAACTTTTTCCCCCTGTCGGGTGCCTGCCGACTGGCGTGCGACAGCGGAGTAAAAGTTTTTTGGTTCTTTTTTGCAAAAAAGAACGCTTCCTTGCTTAACCCGCCGGCCACCAGCACGGAGCAGCACCGCAACCGCATGCGGGAAAAACTGCTGACCGCCGGTCCGGACGCCCTGGCCGACCACGAAATGCTGGAAATGGTGCTCTTCCTCGCCCTCCCGCGTGTTGACACCAAGCCGATCGCCTACCGCCTGCTGGAAAAATTCGGCAGCTTCGCGGACGCCATCGCCGCCCCGTCCCGCGACCTGGAAGCCACCGAAGGCATGGGCCGCGCCAGCGCCGCCTCCCTCAAGCTGGTCCACGCCGCAGCCATCCGCCTGTCCCGCGCCCGCGTCATGAACCGCCCCGTGCTGGCCAACTGGGACGCGCTGATGGATTACCTCAACGCGCAAATGGCCCGCGAACCGATCGAACAATTCCGCATCCTGTTCCTCGACGCCAAGAACCGCCTGATCGCCGACGAAGCCCAGCAGCGCGGAACCGTGAACCACACCCCCGTCTATCCCCGCGAAGTGGTCGCCCGCGCTCTGCAGCTGAACGCCAGCGCGCTGATCCTGTCGCATAACCACCCCAGCGGCGACCCAGCCCCCTCGCGCGACGACATCGCCATGACAAGGCAGATCGTGGAAGCCGCCCGCGCCCTGTCCGTCAGCGTCCACGACCACGTCATCGTCGGAAACGGCGTCTGGCTCAGCTTCCGCAAAGAGGGGTTGCTCTAGGAACTTTGTCAGTGGTGTCGCGCGCAAACGGATAAAAGTTTTTTGGTCCTTTTTTTCAAAAAAGGACTGCCTGCCTTTACATCCCCAGAGCCTTCTCCAACCCATCCAGAACCGCAAACCCCATTGCATCGCGCGTCTCCGCCGTCGCCGTCGCGATATGCGGCGTCAGAACAACGTTCTCGAGCGAAAGATACACATCCGGCACATCCGGTTCGCGCGGAAACACATCGAGCCCCGCGGCCGCGATACGCCGTGTCGCCAACGCCGCCGCCAGCGCCGCGTCATCCACCAGCGTGCCGCGCGCGGTGTTGACCACGATCGCGCCGGCCGGAAGCAGCGACAGGCGGCCCGCATTCAGCCACAGCGCCGTTTCCGGCCCGGCCGGCGCCAGCAGGCACAGGATCTGGCTGGCGGCCAGAAAGCTCGCCTCGTCGTCGTGAAACACGGCCCCGGCCTCCAGCTCAGGCGGCAGCCGGCTCCGGTTGCGGTAGTGGATCGGCATGCCAAAACCATGATGGGCAATGCGCGCCAGCGTCTGGCCGATCCGCCCCATGCCGAAAATCCCAAGCCGCTTGCCGGACACGTCCGTGCCGAGGAAATCCCCCGGGGTCCAGCCGCGCCAGCCGCCGGACCGGACCAGTCGCTCGGACTCGCCGATGCGCCGGGCCGCAGCCAGGATCAGCGCCATGGTGAACTCGGCGGTGGCCTGGTTCAGCACCCCGGGCGTGTTGACCACAGCGATGGTGCGGG
>Ga0123336_10002410_pt1 | contig 16217 bp, 12 predicted proteins | sample SSSSmetaG_FD_96466 | JGI IMG/M metagenome (GOLD analysis project Ga0123336, IMG submission 96466) | Glacier valley bacterial and archeal communities from Borup Fiord, Nunavut, Canada, to study Microbial Dark Matter (Phase II) - ​SSSS metaG | ecosystem: Environmental > Aquatic > Freshwater > Ice... | reverse complement strand
TTCCGCTACTTCGCGGGCGTGATTCGGGCCGAAGAAGGCTCGGCTACGGAGCTGAACGAGCACACCCTGTCGCTCGTCATTCAGGAGCCGTTGGGCGTCATCGGCCAGATTATCCCCTGGAACTTCCCGCTGCTGATGGCCACCTGGAAAATTGCCCCGGCCCTGGCCGCCGGCAACTGCGTGGTGGTGAAGCCCGCCGAGCAAACCCCGGCCAGCATCATGGTGCTCATGGAGCTGTTGCAAGACGTGATTCCGCCCGGCGTGCTCAACGTGGTGAACGGCTTCGGCCTGGAAGCCGGCAAGCCGCTGGCCAGCAACAAGCGCGTGAACAAAGTGGCCTTTACCGGCGAGACGACCACCGGCCGCCTCATCCTGCAGTACGCCGCCGAAAACATCATCCCCGTGACCATGGAGCTGGGCGGCAAGTCGCCGAACATTTTCACCAAGTCGGTGATGGACCACGACGACGACTTCCTCGACAAGTGCATCGAGGGCGCGGTGATGTTCTGCCTCAACCAGGGCGAAATCTGCACCTGCCCTTCCCGCATGTTGGTGCACGAGGACATTTACGACGCCTTCATCGCCCGCGTCATCGAGCGCACCAAGGCCGTGAAGCTCGGCAACCCCATGGACCCGAGCACGATGATGGGCGCCCAGGCCAGCAACGACCAGTTCGAGAAAATCCTGAGCTACCTCGAAATCGGCAAGGCCGAGGGCGCGGAGGTGCTCACCGGCGGCGAAGCCTATTCGCAGGAGGACGGCGCGCTGGCCGAGGGCTACTACATCCAGCCCACCATTTTCCGCGGCCACAACAAAATGCGGATTTTCCAGGAGGAAATCTTCGGGCCGGTGCTGTCCGTGACGACGTTCAAGGACAACGACGAGGCCATTGAAATCGCCAACGACACCCTCTACGGCCTCGGAGCCGCCGTGTGGAGCCGCGACGCCCACGAGCTCTACCAGATGCCCCGCGCCATCCAGGCCGGCCGCGTGTGGGTGAACTGCTATCACGACTACCCGGCCGGCGCGCCCTTCGGCGGCTATAAGGCCTCGGGCTTCGGCCGCGAGAACCACAAGATGATGCTCAACCACTACCGCCAGGCCAAGAACATGCTCATCAGCTACAGCCAGCAGAAGCTGGGCTTCTTCTAGGTCGTAATTGTAGTCAGTAGTTTGTCATCCTGAGCGCAGCGAAGGACCTTATCGCGTTGGAACGGCTTGTGCTAGATTTGTTCTGGCTGCAGTGCTGGCGTGATAAGGTCCTTCGCTGCGCTCAGGATGACTATTTTATTATTAACTCACGGCATTTACTTCTCCACGCCCATGCCCACGCCCCGCGTCCTCGTTACCCAAGCCGCCGAAGCCACCATCGACCTGCTCCGCGACGAGAACGGGCCCCTCATGTTCCACCAGAGCGGGGGCTGCTGCGACGGTTCCTCGCCCATGTGCTTTGCCAAGGGCGAGTTCCGCATCGGCGGCAACGACGTGTGGCTGGGCCAGATTCACGGCTGCGACTTTTTCATGAGCACCAGCCAGTTTGCGTACTGGCAGCACACCCAACTGACCGTGGACGTGACCAAAGGCCGGGGCGCCAGCTTTTCGTTGGAAATTCCGCTCGGCGTGCGGTTTCTGATTCGCTCGCGGCTGTTCACCGAGGAAGAATCCAAGGACATGGCGCCGGTGCGGGAAGGCGAGGAGTACCTGGAGGAACAGGTGTAGAGACGCGCATTCGCGTCGCGTCGTCCGCGCCGTTCGAAATGGTGGCCGGAGGGTGTCGCTCAACGACGAGACGCAAATATGCGTCTCTACCCCGTGCCATAACAAAAAAGCCCTGCCAGTGAATGGCAGGGCTTTTTTTGATTAAATCGCAATGAGGCTTACTTCACGTTGGTCTTGCTCACCAGCATCACCGTTTTGGGGTCTACGGTGATTTCCTGCAGGCGCTGGGCCACGGCGGGGCTCATGCTTTCCTGGTAGCGGCCGTGCAGCTGGCTGGCCAGGAACTTCTCGGAGGCCGCAAACATGGCCATGTTGTTCACGGGGCGGACAAAGCCGTGGCCTTCGTCGGGGGCCAGCAGGTACTGCACGGGGTAGTTGCGGTCGCGCAGGGCCACCACAATCTGGTCGGCTTCGGCTTTGTTCACGCGCGGGTCGTTGGCGCCCTGCACCACCAGCAGCGGGGTTTTGATGTTGTTGGCCGCGCCCAGCGGCGACATTCGGGCCAGGGCGGCCCGGCCGGCTTCGGTGCCGGGGTCGGCCATGCGGGCGTACATCTGCTTGCGGCCGGCCTCCCAATACGGCGGAATGGCATTGAGCAAGGTCATCAGGTTGGAAGGCGCCACGATGGCCACGGCCGCGTGGTACACGTCGGGCGTGAAGGCCACGCCGGCCAGCGTGGCGTAGCCGCCGTACGAGCCGCCCATGATGCCCACGCGCTTGGGGTCGGCCAGGCCCTGGGCCATCAGGTACTTCACGCCCCAGGTCAGGTCGTCCTGCATTTTGCGGCCCCATTCGCCGTTGCCGGCGTTCAGAAACTGCTTGCCGTAGCCGGTGCTGGCCCGGAAGTTGGGCGAAAGCACGGCGTAGCCGCGGTTGGCCAGGAACTGGTGCAGGGCGTTGTAGCCGTAGGTGTCGCGGGCCCAGGGGCCGCCGTGGGGCAGGATAATGACCGGCAGGTTCTTCGCCGCCACGCCCTTGGGCAAGGTCAGGTAAGCCGGAATTTCCAGGCCGTCCGACGACTTGTAGCGCACCACTTTCATGTCGGCCAGGTCGGCGGCGCGCAGCTTGGGACGGGTTTCGTACTGCTTGGTGAGCTGCTTGGTCTGGCGGTCGAACAGGTAGGCCACGCTGGGCTGGGTGGCCGAGCTGGCCGAGAGCAGCCACAGCCGCTCGTCAGTAGTGTTCGACACCGGCGTGAGGTCGAGGCCCGGGAGCTGGCGGCCGACGGCGTTGAAATCGGCCTCGAAGGCCTTGTCTTTCCACACCCTGCGCATCCGGTCGTCCTCGAAGCTCACAAAAATCGGCTCGCGGGTGCGCTCCGAAATGGCCAGGTTGCCCACGTCCACGCGCTTGAGCGGGTCGGCCTGGTAGGGCTGCTCCTGGCCGGTGGCGGGGTCGAGCAGCACAATTTCGGCCAGGTTGCGGGCCTGGCCGCGGTTCGTGACCAGATACACGTGCTGGTTGTCCTTGGCGAAACCCACCACGCCGCTCTGCTCGTCAATCGACGTTTTGTAGAACGGCGTCAGCTTGTCGCCCTCCAGGCGCAGCCACTCGGTGCTGCCGTCGGGGTTCGAGCGCGAAGCCAGGCGCAGCTGGTCGTTCCAGTCGAACACCCACGACTCGATGCGGTCGGTGTTCTGGCGCACCAGGGATTTTTCGCCGGTGGTCAGGTTCAGCTTGTAGAGGTCGTGCCAGGCCTTGTCGCGGTCGTTGAGGCCGATGTAGAGCGTGTTGGGGTCGGTGAGGGGCACGTTCTCAATCTGCACGCGCACGCCCTTCAGGCCGGTGAGGTCGCGGGCGGCGGGCACGGCCTGGCCGGCGGCCGGGGCTTCGGCCGGGTTCACGGCGTAGGTGTTGAAGTTCTCATCGCCGCCCTTGTCTTGGTTGAAGAGCAGGTACTTGCCGTCGCGGCTCCAGAAGTAGGCGCGCACGGGGCGGGCCTGCTCGTTGGTCATGGGCCGGGCCTTATCGAAAGGCTCGTTCAGGCCCTTTACCCAGAGGTTGCGGGTGCCGTTGTAGGGCTTGATGAAGGAGAGAAACTTGCCGTCGGGCGAGAGCTGGGCGCCCGACACTTCGGGGTCACCGAACAGGAATTCGCGGTCGATTATCGCCGGCTGCGAACCGGGCTGGGCGGTTTTGGGGGCTTGGGCGCGGGCCGGCTGGGCGGCGGCCAGCGGCAGCAACAGCCCCAGGCACAGGAAAATTTGTCTCATGGCAACGCAGAAAAAAAGCATGAAAGTATAGCGCTAAAATAACAAAAAAAGGCCGCACCGCGAGCGCGGCACGGCCTTCCGAGGCGGGCTGAGTCGACAACTTTGCTCCGGCTCGGTTATTCCTGAAAATGGTACAGGAACGTCACCACGCCCGCATAGGCCGGCTTTTTGGCGCCCTCAATTTCCAGCGTTACGCCCACGCGGGCCTTGGCAATGCCGCGCAGGTTGGCCACCGACAGCAGCGCCGCGCGCAGCCGCACCTGGCTGTTCACGGTCACGGCTTGGCTGAAGCGCAGGCTTTCAATTTCGTAGTTCACCTGCATTTTCAGGTTTTCAATCACCACGATTTGCTGCCACAAGTAGGGCAGCAGCGCCACCGTGAGGTAGCCGTGGGCAATGGTGGCCTGGAAGGGCGACTCCGTTCGCGCCCGTTCGGCATCGGTGTGAATCCACTGAAAATCGAGGGTGGCGGCGGCAAACCGGTTGATTTGCTCCTGGCTGATGGTGTGCAGCGCCGAAACGCCCAGCTCCTGGCCCACGCAGGCCTCCAGTTCGGCAAGGCTGCGGATGGTTAGTTCGGACATGGGCGCTGCGCTTAATGAGGAATGAGGAATGAAGAATGAGGAATGAGGAATATGAAAGGAGCAAAATTGCCCTAAATTCTTCATTCCTCATTAAGCGCAGCGTTACAGCCGGTTCAGCCGGCCGCCGTCCACGCGCACTTCGGCGCCTTGCACGAACCGGGCGTCGTCCGAGGCCAGGTAGGCAATGGCGGCGGCCACGTCTTCGGCCTGTCCCACGTCGGCTTTGTCGAGGGTTTCGACGCCGGACTTGATGTTGGGGTTTTCCCAGAGCATGGGCGTGTCGATGGCGCCGGGCAGGATGACGTTGGTGCGGATGCCCTTGGGCTTGCCTTCCAGCGACGAGGAGCGGGTGAGCGAAAGCATGGCCGCCTTGGCCGCCGCGTAGGGCGCCACCAGCGGACTGGTTTCCACGGCGTGGATGCTGGCCACGTTCACAATGGCCCCGCCGGGCTGCATGTGCAGAAAGCCCTGCTTGGTGAAGTAGAAGGCGCCGAGCAGGTCCACGTTCAGGATGCGCAGCCAGTCGGCACCGGTCAACTCTTCCAGGGCTTTGAACTGCATGAAGCCGGCGTTGTTCACCACCACGTCGAGCCGGCCGAACCGGGCCAGGGTGGCGGCTACGCAAGCTTCTACCTGCGCTTCATCGGCCACGTTGCAGAGGACGGCCAGCACGTCGGGCGCGCCGGCGGCGTGCACCTCGGGCGTGGCGGCGTCGAGGTTGGCCTGGCTGTAATCGGCAATGACGACGCGGGCGCCTTCGGCGGCGAGGCGCTTGGCCGTGGCCAGGCCAATGCCGCTGGCCCCGCCGGTGACAATGGCTACTTTATCGGTAAATCGGGCTTCCATGAGTGGGGTGGTGGCGGGTTGGTGGAGTTAATGAGTTGGTGGAGTAATAGCACGTCCTGCTCATCTGGCGTCCGCTTGCCGAAGCATCTCTACCTCGGAAGTAATCATTGCTATTACAATGGAGCGGGAGAGCTGCTTCGGCAAGCGGACGCCAGATGAGCAGGACGCTCTTTTTTACAAAAAAACGCAGCCCAGGCCGCTTCACGACTCCGTCAACGCATTCGCCTCCGTGGTCGAGGTGTCGGCGCTGGCGGTTTTGGCTTCCTGTTTTTGCTGGCGGGCCCAGGCGTCGTTGCTTTCCTGGGGCATCACCACGGGCACTTGCAGGCAAATGCTTTGGGCGGGCAGCACCTGGCTCCAGTCGGCGATGAGCTGCTTGTAGGCCGTGCCCACGGGGCGGATGTTGCGGTCCAAGTCGTAAAGGCCCACGGGGTTCATGCGGTTGTTGTTTTCGCGCAGGGCGGTGTCCCAGTCCACTTGGTCGGTGAGCGAATACCACGTGAAGCCCACCATGGGCACGCCGTCGTTGCGCACGCGCAGCACGTTGGCCCATTCTTTCCAGAGCCAGTTCACGGCCTCGGTGCCGTTGGGGCCCTGCCAGATGTTGGTTTCGGTGTGCATCACGGGTAGGCGGTAGCGGTCGTGGTACTGCGTGGTGATGACGTGGTAGCCGAAAATCTCGCCCGAGGCGCGGGTGCTGCCGTCGGCCGACACCCGGTGCTCGTTGGTGAAGTAGTAGTCGTTGCCCATGATGCAGTGCCGCTTCATCTTGGTGTCGAGGAAGAAGTGGTACTCGTCGCGGGTCATGCCGTTGTCCGTCAAGAATTCGTACATGCCCGAATTCACCCGCTTGCCGTAGTTCAAATCGAGCGACAAAAACCGCTCTGCGTTCATCACCTCGGCGGGTTGAATGGCGGCCGGGTTTTCGGCGTGGAAGTACTCCGACGACTCGCTTTGGATGAAAATGGCGTCGGGCCGCACCTCCAGAATGGCCTGCATGGCCAGCACGTTGGCCTTCACGATGTACTTGAGGGCCGTCACGAAGGCCTGGTCGCTGCTCAGCTGCTCGTTCCACCAGCCGTAGCGGGCCGAAAACTGCGCGCAGATGTACATCTCGTTCACCGGCGTGTAGAGCTGCACCCACGGAAACCGCTGGGCAAACGCCTTGCAGTACTGCGCAAACAGCGCCGGAAATTCGGGGTTCTGGAAATTGCCCAGCCAGTCGGGCACGCCGAAGTGGCACAGGTCCACGATGGGCGCGATGTCGCGGCGCAGCAAGTCCTGAAACGTGGCATCGGCAAAGGCCCAGTCGTACTTGCCCACCCCCAGCCACGTGGTGTGGATGGGCGGCCCGTAGCGCAAAAACCGGATGCCCAGCTCCTGCACCAGGTCGAAGTCTTTCTGCCAAAACTTGTAGTGGCCGCATTTTTCCAGCTCGTCCACGCGCAGCTGGCCGTTTTGGATGGTGGGGTTGCTGTTTTCGATGCCGGTGGCGAAGAGGAATTGGGGGCCCATGAAGGAAGAAAACCGAAGAGAAAGGAAATGCAAACGCGCCGGAGCCGGCCGGAGCCGCCGTGGCAAACGTACTCCAATAGCTGCGCCAGTGTTGCGTTGCACCGGCGCATTGCCGCGGTCAATAGTCGGGCCCAGAAATGAACTTAACCTGAATTCGTCGTTCTACGTTGGCGGGTAGCGGCCCCCTTCCTTTCATTCCCCATCCGCCCATGACGGCCCTCGCCCACATTCTCGAACACCAGGTCGTCGCCATCGTGCGCGGGGCCGAGCCCCGGAGCCTGCTGCGCATTGCGGAGGCCCTGCACGCCGGGGGCGTCCGGATGATGGAAGTAACGCTGAACTCGCCCGGGGCGCTGGCGTCCATCGCGGAAATTTCCAAGGCAATGGAAGGCCGCCTGCTGGTGGGCGCCGGCACCGTGCTCGACCCCGAAACGGCGCGTGCGGCGCTGCTGGCCGGCGCCCAGTACATCATTTCGCCCACGCTCAACAAGAAAACCATCCGGATGACCAAGCGGTACGGGGCCGTGAGCATTCCCGGGGCCTACACCGCCACGGAGATTCTCCAGGCCTACGAGTACGGCGGCGACATCATCAAGGTATTTCCCGCCTCGGCGGGCGGGGCGGGGTATTTCAAGGACCTTGCCGGGCCGCTGCCGTTCATCCCGCTCATGCCCACCGGCGGCGTGACGCTGGACAACATCAAAAGCTTCGCCGGGGCCGGCGCGGCGGCCTTTGGCCTGGGCAGCTCGCTGGTAGATACCGGCCAGCCCGTGACGGACGATTACCTGACGAAGCTCACGGAAAAGGCGCGGGCGTTTGTAGCGGCCGTGGCGTAGGGCACGCCGGAACGGTTACAAAAGGCCGTCATGCTGAGCTTGCCGAAGCATCTCTACCGCTTCGCCAGAGCCGTTGCAACGAAGCGGTAGAGATGCTTCGACTGCGCGGACGCCAGATGAGCATGACGGCCGCTTTTTAATCCATCAGAAAAATGAAAATCACCCGCTTCACTCTCTTCCAAGTGCCGCCGCGCTGGCTGTTTCTGAAAATTGAAACCGACACCGGCTTCGTGGGCTGGGGCGAGCCGGTGATTGAAGGCAAAGCGGCCACCGTGGCCGCCGCCGTGGCGGAGCTGATGGAGAACCTCGTCGGCAAGGACCCGCTCCACATCGAGGACCACTGGCAGGTGATGTACCGCGGCGGCTTTTACCGCGGCGGGCCGATTCTGATGTCGGCCATCGCCGGCATCGACCAGGCGCTGTGGGATATCAAGGGCAAATACCACAACGCCCCCGTACACATGCTGCTGGGCGGCCGGGCGCGCAACACCATGCGCGTGTACTCCTGGATTGGCGGCGACCGGCCCGAGCACGTGGGCGCCGCCGCGGCCGACATGGTGGCCAAGGGCTTCGACGCCATCAAAATGAACGCCACCGACGAAATGGCCTACGTCGATTCCTACGTGAAGATTGACGCCGTGCTGGCCCGCGTGGCGGCCGTGCGCGCGGCCGGCGGCCCGGGGCTGGGCATCGGCATCGATTTCCACGGCCGCGTGCACAAGCCCATGGCCAAGGTGCTGGCCAAGGAGCTGGAAGCCTACCGCCCCATGTTCATCGAGGAGCCCCTGCTGCCGCAGCACAACGAGGCCCTGCGCGACATCGCCAACCACTGCTCCATCCCCATTGCCACCGGCGAGCGCATGTTTTCGCGCTGGGATTTCAAGCAGCTGCTCATCGACGGCTACGTCGACATCATCCAGCCCGACCTCTCGCACGCCGGTGGCATCACGGAATGCAAGAAAATTATTTCGATGGCCGAAGCCTTCGACGTGGCCGCCGCGCCGCATTGCCCGCTGGGTCCCATTGCCCTGGCCGCCTGCCTGCAAGTAGACGCCACCTGCCACAACGCCTTCATCCAGGAGCAAAGCCTGGGCATTCATTACAACAAGGAGAATGACTTGCTTGATTACCTGGTCGATAAATCGGTGTTCGATTACGAAAAAGGCTACTGCAAAATCCCCGGGGGGCCGGGCCTGGGCATCGAGATAAACGAAGAATACCTGCGCAGCCGCGCCGCCATCGGCCACAACTGGCACAACCCCATCTGGCGGAATGTGGACGGGAGCGTGGCGGAGTGGTAGGGGAGAATAACAACAAAAAGAACGCCAGATGAGCATGGCGGGCGGTAGATATCCACCAACATATGAATCCCAAAAACACCTTCTTCAGCTGCGATTGGGGCACTTCCGCCTTCCGCCTGCGCCTCGTGGAGCGCGCCACGCTGAAGGTTCTGGCCGAGACGCACTCCCAGGAAGGCAACGCTGCCACGGCCGAGCGGTGGCGGCAGGCCCGGCAGCCGCCGGCGCAGCGCGTGGGGTTTTACCTGGCCATTGTTCAGGACCACCTGAGGAAGCTGGAAAAGGCCGTGAAAACATCCCTGGACGACGTACCGGTGGTGATTTCGGGCATGGCGTCGTCCACCATCGGCATGGCGGAGCTGCCGTATAAGGCGCTGCCCTTTGCCACCGATGGCTCGGATTTACGCACCAAAACCATCGCGCCCACGGCCGCATTCAAGCACGCTGCGCTGCTGATTTCGGGCGTGAAAAGCGCCGACGACGTGATGCGCGGCGAGGAAACGCAGCTGGTGGGCTGCGGCTTTGAAAACACCCCGGAGGAGCAGCTTTTCCTGCATCCTGGCACCCACGCCAAGCACGTGCGGGTGCAGCACGGCCAGGCCATTGCGCTGAAAACGTACATGACCGGCGAGTTTTTCTCCCTGCTCTCCACCAAGGGAATCCTGGCGGCCTCGGTGGAAGAAGGCGGCCAGTTAGCGGAAGGCAACAACCGGGAGTGGTTCGAAAAAGGCGTGCGGGCCAGCGGGCAAGCCAATCTGCTGCACAATGCTTTCCTGGTGCGCACCAACGGCTTGTTCAAAAAAGCCGATAAGCGGGAAAACTACTTTTACCTCAGCGGCCTGCTCATCGGCAGCGAATGCCGGGAACTGTTGCCGGCCCTGCCCGCCCGCATCACCCTGGCCGGCGAGCCCGCGCTGCTGGCCCTCTACGAAGCGGCGTTGCACGCGCTGGGCATTGCCGGTAAATGTCCCGTGCACACCAAATCCGCCGTCGAGGTCACGCTCACGGGCCAGCGGGCCGTGCTGGCGGCCGGGCCCCGGTAGCTGCTTCCCCACTGCTTCCATTCTCCCCTCGCCATGCAGGCCAAATCCATCCTTCACGCGCAAGCCGTCTTGGGCGAAGGCGCCCTCTGGAACCCGGAAACGGCGCGGCTCTACTGGGTCGATATCGAGGGCCGGGCGCTGCACATTTTCGACCCCGCCACGGGCCAGGACCAGCACTTCCCGACCGGTAAGCGCGTCGGCAGCGTGGTGCCGCTGCACGACGGCAACGTGCTGGTGGCCCTGCAAAACGGCATTCACCGCCTCGACACCACCAGCGGCCACCTCACCCGCCTGGCCGACCCCCTCACCGACGAGCACCTGCGCTTCAACGACGGCAAGTGCGACCCGGCGGGCCGGTTTTGGGTGGGCACCTTCGACTTGCAATTGCGCCCCCGCGCCGGCACCCTCTACCGCTACGACCCCGACGGGCGCACGCACGTCATGCTGCGCCACATCACCAATTCCAACGGCATCGCGTGGTCGCTCGACAAGTAGACGATGTACTACATCGACACGCCCACCCTCACGGTGCAAGCTTTCGACTACGACAACGCCAGCGGCGCCATCGCCAACCCGCGCGTCGTCGTCCGCTTCCCGGAGGGCACCGGCTGGCCCGACGGCATGACCATCGACGCCGAGGGCATGCTGTGGGTGGCGCTATGGGGCGGCGGGGCCGTGCAGCGCTACAACCCCGCCACGGGCATCCTGCTGCAGGTCGTCACCGTGCCCGCGCCGTTCACTTCTTCCTGTGCCTTCGGCGGGCCGAAGCTGGAGACGCTGTTCATTACTTCTGCCCGCGGCGGCCTCGCGCCCCAGCAGCAGCAGGCCTTTCCGCTGAGCGGCGACGTGTTTGCCGTGGAGCCGGGCGTGGCAGGCGTACGGGCGTATTTTTTTGGCGAGAAATAAGATTGATAAATTAACGCTCTCGGTTTCTCAAAGACTCTGATTGTGCCTTTAGGACGGCATCAACTTGCTCTGGTGAGTTGAATAGGGCTTTGGGCAAGTAGATGCTGATGCCGTTTTCTGGAATCAGCAATAGGGCACTAGGTGTCTGTTTGATTTCTTTTATCCCCGACCATTTAAGCTGTCCGGTTGTGAATGGGCCATCGAATTTTATAGACTCGTCGCGAAATTGGATAATGGTTTTTTGGCCGTTGACTCTACTGCCGCGTCGTTCCTTAAACCATCGGTGCTTGGAATAAAAATGTTTTCCCAACTCATAGCCGCCCAGTGCCATAAATAGCTGAGGAGTTATTCCCAAGGCTTTGCCTGAGTCGAGAAAAAGCAAACCGGCCCAAAACAAAATCATGAAAACGGCGAGGTACGGCTGCCACCGGCGAAGCCATTTCTGCGATACCCAGTCCTGATAAAAATCCGCGTAATACTTATCGGTTGGAATTAATTCTATCTGGAAATACATGACAATAAAATTTTGATATAAGGCACTCACCGACGCGTTTTGAAAGGTAGCCAAGTCAGTGCGGCTATAATTCCGCCACCTGCATTTGAATGTCCACGTTGCGGCCGTGGTCGTCGGCGCAGGAGATTTTTACGGCCCCGCCCGGCGGGCGAAAAAACACCCGCTCGGTGGCCGAGGCGGCGCGCAGAAATCGGTCGTTCACGTACCAGAACACCTGGCGCACCTCACTGCCCGCCGCGCAGCTGAGCAGCATTTGCTGCTTGTCCCTGCGGTCGAGCACGTACTCGGCGTGGTCGAGGGGGGAGGTGATGGCCAGCGCCGGCCCAGCGCCGGCGTCGGTGCCGCGCACCAGCCGGCAGGCGGGGTTGTGCTGGGGCAGGCGGGTGGCGGGCAGTCCCTGGCTTTCCCGAAACGCCAGCACCTCGGGCGGCGGGTTAAGGAACAGTTGGCGCTTGAACCCGGCCACCGGCACGCAGGCCCGGCAGTAGGCCATGGCCCCATCGGCCGATACCAAAGCTTCTTTCTGGTGCTCGCAGCGCCGGGCCGAGGACGTGCCGGGCAGGTAGTAATCGATGAGCTGGTTGGGGCAGTGCTCGCCGGGCACGAGGCCGGTTTCGGCGCATACGAGGCGGAAATCGAGCGCGGTGGGCGGCACGGCCCAGTGGTTGGGCGAGTTGTAGGCGAGGGTGTTGAACAGGTCGAAGAGCAGGGGCGAGGCCACGTCGGCCCCGGTGAGGGCCGGGCTGCCCTGCCCGCTGAAGTTGCCCACCCACACGCCGATGGTGTAGTCCTGGTTGTAGCCGATGCTCCAGGCATCGTGGCGGCCGTAGCTGGTGCCGGTTTTCCAGGCGATTTTGGGGAGGTGGCGGCTGTTTTGGTAGCCCATCGGCAAGTCGGGCCGGGCGCGCTGGGCAAGAATGTCGGTGATGAGGAAGGCGGCGGAGGAGCTTATTAATGAGGAACGAGGAATGAGGAATGAGGAATTATTGGGGGCAACGGCAAGTGCTTTCGAGTCCTTGCCCTCCCCCAATTCTTCGTGAAGCACCAGCGTCAGCGGTGCGTACCGCCCGCCATCGGCCAGCGCGGCGTACAGGCCCGTCAGCTCCTCCAGCGTGGCTCCGCAGCCGCCCAAAATGGTGCTCAGCCCCAGCCCCGGGGCAGCCTTTGCCACGCTTTTAAAACCCGCCGCCCGCAGCTTATCCGTGAACGTGGGCACGCCCACCTCGGCCAGCACGCGCACGGCCGGGATGTTGAGCGAATAAGTCAGGGCCCGCTCCACGGTTACTTCCCCGGCGCAGCTTTTGTCGAAATTTTCGGGCCGGAAGCCGCTGAAATTGGTGGGCACGTCGGGCAGCTTGAGCTTCGGCGTCACGATGCCCCTATCCACGGCCAGGGCGTAGAGAAACGGCTTGAGCGTGCTGCCCGGCGAGCGCACGGCGCACACGCCATCGACCTGCCCGCCGCTGGCGGCATCGGCAAAGTCTGCGGAGCCCACGTAGGCTTCTACGGCGCGGGTGCGGTTGTTGACGACCAGCACGGCGGCCTGCGAAATGCCTAATTCGCGCAGCCGGCGCACGTAGTTGCGGGTCAAATCTTCGGTCTTGGCCTGGGAGTTGCGCCGCAACGTGGAATGGATGATGGGCTGGTTGGGAAACTGCGTGACGAGCCGCCGCGCCAGGTGCGGGGCCAGCGCGGGCGCGGCGTGGCGCTGCACGTTCAGCGGCTCGTTCAGGGCATCTTCAATATCCTGGTTCGGAAACAAATGCTGCTGCTGAAACTGTCGCAGCCAGCGGTTTCTTTCGGCCAATATTCGGTCGTTATTCTTGCCCAACACCAACACCCGCGGCTGGTTGGGAATGATGGCCAGCGTCACGGTCTGGGCTAGCGAAAGGTAATCAGGCGGCTGCTGGAAATACAGCAGCGCCGCCGATTTCACGCCTTCGATGTTGCCGCCGTAGGGCACCAGGTTCAGGTATAATTGCAGGATTTCAGCCTTGCTGTAATGGGCCTCCAACTGCGTGGCGCGCAACATTTCCAGGAGCTTGTTGCCGAAGGTGCGCTCCTTAGGCTCCAGCAAGCGGGCCACCTGCATCGTGATGGTGCTGGCCCCGGTGGTGCGGCCGGATTTGAAAATATTCCGGCTTGCCGCCTGCATTATTGCCAGCGGATTAACCCCAAAATGATACCGGAAATACCGGTCTTCCTTGTTGATAATGGCCTGTTGCAATGCGGGCGTTATTTCTCCTGGTTCGGTTTTCATGCGCCACTTCTGGGTGGGGTTCAGGAAGGCGTGCAGCACGGAGCCATCGGCGGCCAGCACGATGGGAGAGTAGCGGGGCGTGGGTGGCAGGGGGAAAAGGCGGTCGAGGGCAAACGCGAGAATGGGAACGAGCAGTAGAGACGCATATTTGCGTCTCGTCGTTGAACGGCCCGTAACCGAATGACGCAACCACAGATTCCAAATTTGCTGTAACATTATAGGGCGCAATACCAACTGTTCATCGACGAGACGCAAATATGCGTCTCTACAAATACCGCATGGAGGCTGATAAATTTGATGACTTGTTTCGGATAGCAACTACCCGGTGGGCAGGTTATGATTATGGCCAAAGCGGGATGTATTTCGTCACGATTTGTACGCAAAATCGAACGCGGTATTTCGGGGAAATTATTCTGCCAGCTGGAGATTGGGACAGCGCTGAGTTGTGTTCTTCCCCGCAAGCGCAGATTGTGCAAACCTGCTGGCTACAGATTCCGGCACGTTTCCCCTTTGTATCGCTCGATGCTTTTGTAGTGATGCCCGACCATATTCACGGGCTGCTGTTATTTGACAAGTCGGAAGAGCAAACACCAGCATTGAACTATCAGAATTCTTTTGGGCCGCAACGCGATAATCTAGCAGCGGTTATTCGTGGGTTCAAATCGGGTGTCAGTGCTTTGGCAAAGCAAAGCGGCTTGGCGTTTGGCTGGCAGAGCCGGTACCACGACCGGGTAGTTCGGAGTGATGCTGAGTTGAAGAAAATTCAGGAATACATTGCCAATAACCCGGCCCGCTGGAAACACGAGCAATTCAGCGAAGAAAGCCTTTTTCGGTAGAGACGCATAACTGCGTCTCGTCGTTAAAACGTCAAACCACAACGATTCTCGGCCGTGTCGTCCAACGACGAGACGCAATTATGCGTCTCTACCGCACACGTACTACGCCGGCCCCGTTGTAGGAATGGTAGTCCGCATTGTACATCGCGTCGGCATTCACCGGTCCCAGTTTGAACGTGCCTTTCGACACCGCCCGACACAAATAATAAAATATTTTTGGCGTGCCCGTGGCGGTGGTAAACATGTTAATCCGGTCATCCCGCACGTCCAGGTAATCGGGCGTAGACGCATCTTTCGCCCAGCTCAATTCGCGCAACGCGCCGATGCGCGGGTTCTCGATTTCCAGGCCCGCCGGGAGCAGGTCGGTGATGGCCACGTTCTTGATTTCGCCGGCCGCGTCGCCGGCTTCCAGCGTAATCTTCACCACCACCAAATCGTTCTGGCGGAAGGTGGGGGTACCCAGCGGCACCCCGTCGCGATTCAGGAACTGGCGGCGGACTTTCAGGTAGGCGTCTTCTTCTTTCACCTGGCCGCTGGCCGAGATGCCTTCGGTTTCCCAGAAGTAGTAGAGGCTGCCCTGGCCGGCGGTGCGGATGCTGACGTTGCGGTTGGCCACGTTGCGCAGGGTGAGGTCTTTGCCATCGAAATTGCCGGCGGGTTTGCCGTCGATATACAGGCTGGCGGTGGCGGTGCTGCGAGCGTTTTGGCGGGCTATTTTGCCGAAGGCGAGCAGGGCAAACACGCTTTCCTGGGTGCTTAGCCAGCGGGCCTGCTTCAGTTGGCGGCTGAGCTGGCGGGCGATGCCGGGGATTTGCGGGTTGTTGGGGTCGGTGCTGACGAGGGCGTTGAGGATGAGGCCTTCGTCGCGGATAGGGGAGTAGAACGAGCCGTCGAGGGCGCGCCGGGCGGCGCGCTCGCTGCCGAACTGGGTGGGCAGCAACTCGCGGAAGGCGCGCTGGTTGCCGAGCAGGCTCTGGGTGCAGGCGAGCAGGAACCGGGAGTCTTCGGTGAGCAGGGCGCGGTTGGCGCGGTAGTAGTTCAGGGCCACGGGGTCCTGGCGGCCGGCCAGGGCGAGGACGTAGAGCGAGTAGGCGATTTCCTTGCTGGCTATCGTGCGCTGGCGGGCAATGTTGCTGACGTCGAAGTATTGGTAGGGCTCGGTTTCGCGCTTTTTGAGGCGAAAGGCCAGGTATTTCAGCACCTTGTCGAGCACGGATTTATTCACCGCAAAGCCGGCCTGCTGGGCTTCCTGCAGGAAATGGGCGGCGTAGGCGGTGGCCCACCAGTTGTCGTAGTCGCCGCCCGGCCAGTAGCTCAGGCTGCCGTTGTAGAGCTGCATCGCCACCATCTTGCGGATGGCTTCCTGCACGTGGTAGTTCGGGTTGTAGCGCTGGGCCTGAGGCCCGGTGCCGGTTTTCTGCTGCAAAGTGGCCGCCAAATCGGCGTAGTAGAGCTGCGGGAAGGCGGCCGACACGGTTTGCTCCAGGCAGCCGTAGGGGTATTGCAGCAGATAGCGCAAATCCTTACTGAACTCCGTGAGCGGCGAGCGGCTCACGACCAGCCTACTGCTGAGCGAGGCGGGCAGGAAATCGGTTTTCAGGTTGAGCGGGAGCGTGGCCCCGCCGGCAAGCACGCCGCTGCCGTTGC
>Ga0123336_10002409_pt1 | contig 16217 bp, 15 predicted proteins | sample SSSSmetaG_FD_96466 | JGI IMG/M metagenome (GOLD analysis project Ga0123336, IMG submission 96466) | Glacier valley bacterial and archeal communities from Borup Fiord, Nunavut, Canada, to study Microbial Dark Matter (Phase II) - ​SSSS metaG | ecosystem: Environmental > Aquatic > Freshwater > Ice... | reverse complement strand
GGAGTACGTTCAAAGCGCAGCGGAACGTACCGCCGCTCCGTCTGGAGTACGTTCAAAGCGCAGCGGAACGTACCGCCGCTCCGTCTGGAAGAGGGCGGTAAAGTACTAGAGGGCGCAGCAAGCAGCGCCCCTGCAAATCCCTTGCGCATATGGAAGCGGGTTCTTGTCTAAACTTCAATGCCGGGTACGGGGTACTGCCCGCTGGTGCAGACGTCTTTTACTTCCGCTCGAATCTGATTCAGTGTGCCCTCGTTGAAGCGGTACTCTGTGCCGTCTTTATCTTTGCCATACAGTGTGCCCTTCGCTCCGCGCGCCGCAGCGACACGCTCCATCCAGTCGGCGATCTGCACCATCTGCGCTTCCTTGAACCCGCGTGACGTGGTCGCGGGCGTACCGATCCGCAGTCCGCTCGGCGAGAACGGTTTGCGCGGGTCGTTGGGCACGGAGTTGAAGTTGGCTTCCAGACCTGCCGTATAGAGGGCGCGCGCGTAGGCTTTGCCCGGTATGCCCCGCGACTTCATCACATCGACAAGGATTAAATGGTTGTCGGTGCCGCCCGTGACGAGCGAGAAACCGCGTTCGCTGAGCGAAGCCGCAAGCGCCTTCGCGTTCGCGACGATCTGTGCGGCGTACTGACGGAACTCCTGCGTCGCCGCCTCACGGAAGCAGACCGCCAGCGCCGCCATCGTATTGCCATGCGGACCGCCCTGAAGTGTTGGAAAAACCGCTTTATCGATACGATCCGGCAGCCGCTGCTCCGGGTCGTCTTTCATCGGGCGATCTTTGCAGAGTATGAACCCGCCGCGCGGGCCGCGTATCGCTTTGTGCGTCGTCGAGGTCACAACGTCTGCGTAGGGAACCGGATCGGGATGCACACCGCCGATGATCAAGCCATTGATATGGGCGATGTCGGCGACCAGGTACGCGTCCACTTCATCGGCGATCTCACGGAATTTGGCAAAGTCCCAGAAGCGTGGGTAGGCGGTTCCGCCGGCGAAAATCACGTGCGGGCGCGTCCGCCTGGCGATCTCGCGTATCTCGTCGTAGTCGAGTACGCCCGTGTCGGGATCCATGCCGGTAACGCCCTGCTCGACATTGTAGCCGTAGTAGAAGGGCTGATAGACCATGCCGCTGAAGTTGACGCTCCAGCCGTGCGTGAGGTGTCCGCCGCTCGGCAGGTGCATCCCCAGCACACGGTCGCCGGGGCGCATCAGCGCGAAGTACGCCGCCATGTTTGCCGGAGAACCGCTGTGCGGCTGAACGTTGGCATGATCGGCGCCGAAGAGGGATTTGGCGCGATCGCGGCACAGATTCTCGATCGCATCGACGAATTCGTTGCCCTCGTAGTAGCGTTTGCCAGGGTAGCCTTCGGAGTATTTGTTGCAGAAGACGGTAGCCATTGCCTGCATCACGGCGGCGGAGGTGTAGTTCTCCGAGGCGATCAGTCGCACGTATTCGGTCTGGCGATGCACCTCTTTGACGGTCAGGTCGTAAACTTCCGGGTCGGCATCGCGCAGCCTCTCAAAGTTCGAGGCGGTCGTGACGAAATTAGTCGCAGAGTCCAAATCGGCTACTGAGTCTGTTGCGGGCGTAGTATTGTCGTGTCGGTCGATTAGCGTGGTTGTGTTGAGCGGTGTTGTAATGGGCGGCATTGCGCGAAACTCTCCTGAAATTAAATTAGACCGTACTCTGCTTCTATTACGTATATATATTGAGCGGCGTTTTTTAGCGCTGATTTGTATCTGCTGCAGCTCGTTTACTATAAACAGTATAGGGCGCAATCCGGGGCGGTGTCAAGCATTACCGGGCATTCGAGCGAACGTCGTGCAAGAGTGTGGTATAATTGCGCCTGTTGCAAAAATGGTTTTTGGCAATTAGAGACGATACTAGTTTTCGCCGATGGTTGTACAAACCGTTCTGCAGACGATTGCGAGAGTTGTGTGAAGTGAATGGAGAAGAAAGTATGGCGCAGGCGACAATGACAGGACTGATACAGCGCCCGGGGGTGCAGCAGTTCCTGAAGTTCTGCGTGATCGGTTTCAGCAGTTTGCTGATCGACGTCAGCATCTCGAAATACCTCACCTATACGCTTGGCTGGAACTGGATACTGGCAAAGACGATTTCGGTCGCGTTTGCGGTGAGCAATGGTTTTGTCTGGAACAGCCTCTGGACATTCCGGGGTATGGGTTCGGGCAAACGGCATGAGATGTACATCAAGTTCGTGATGGTCAATATCGTCGGTCTGCTGCTCAATATCGGCATCATGAAGTTTGTCTTCTTTTTGTTTACCGGTGAGTTGATTCACCGGGGCACTCCGGATAAGATGCAGGGAAATGTCGCCTTAGCGGCTGCAGTCGTGATCGTCTCCGCATGGAACTTCCTGGCGAACAAAAAATGGACGTTTCGAGAGACCGAATGATGCTAATAAAGTCATTTTCAGACAATCTAATTGCTAGGTCGAGCATCGTTTTACGCTTTCGGGAACATCCTCGGTTGCTGTCAGCGTCCAGTGTATGCTGTCGGCAGTACTTTAAGCTGGCGGCTTTTTGTGTTCCTGCGCTCGTTCTGTTGGTTTTCAGCGCACTGACAGGCTGCCAGAAGCACGATCAGCCGGTGCAGGTCGTCGGCGTCGATGGCGCGGAGCTTTACAAACTGCACTGTGTGGGGTGTCATGGCGTAGACGGCAAGGGAGACCAGCAGGGTGCAAAGCCACAGATGCGCCTTGCCTCTTCACTCGCCTGGGACAGCGCCCGTTGGAGTAAATTTGTCCTCGACGGGCACGGAGAGATGCCTGCTTTCCGCGCAAAGTTGTCGACGGAGGAGATGGAAGCCGTACAGCAGTACGTACGCACTCTCGTCAAGTGAGGTAGCGGAACTGCTGGAATGTATCTGTTTTTCATCGAGGGCGTAGCGGGAAGACCTCTTGGTACAAGTCATAGATTTTGTTTGGGAACTGGAATCGTACCGACGTATGTTCAAAATGGATTATCGACAGGAGAGCCATTGGTTTCTAAAGAGGAAACTATATTTTATTTCTGTCAAGGCTCCGATACTGTTACTGTTTATAGACTCTCTGTGATGACGTGAGGCGTCGCAGGAGATTTTCCATGAAGATGAGGAGCAAGAGAAATCGATGGCAATCCAATTCGGCAGCCTTCCGTCGGGGACCAGTCCGATGAGCGCGCTGCCAGCCGCGCTGCCGGGTAAGCGCATCTTGATTTGTGAGGACGAAGGTATCACGCAGATGCAGCTGCGACGCTGCCTGACACGTGCTGGAATGACGGTTGTCGGCACGGCAGTCAACGGGCGCGAGGGTGTTGAGATTGCGCTGCGCGAGCATCCCGATCTGGTGCTGATGGATATCCGGATGCCCGTGATGAACGGACTCGAGGCGGTGGAGTTGATCGCTGCAGACTACCTGCCCTGCATCGTAATGCTGAGCGCTTTCAATGACGCCGAGACACAGGAGCAGGCAAAGTCTCTGGGCGCGAGCGGCTACATCGTAAAGCCCGTTACCGGAGAGACGCTGGTGCCGCGCCTCGAAGAAATCTGGGCTGATTTCCAAAAAAAAGCGATGTGATCGCAGCGGAAAGCACATTCCGGCCGTTCCTACTCGCGGGCAGCCGTCCATGCCGGTGACCGAGGCAAAGGCATGACGCCCGGCAGTTCTTCTGCCGCGATTCTCCTGTCTCAGTCATCGTGATCGAGTATATTCTGAACCAAGCAGCGGCGACGAAAGAAGCGGTCTTATGAGCGCGGATAGAAAACCAGTTGTATCTGGCGGCGGGCCGGGCATGAGGGGAAATTTCTCACGACGGTTCCGGACGGCAGAGCAAATCGAGATTTCAGCACGGTCGGGTGACCGTGCTGTTTTGCCGCTTCTGATTCGCGCACTCGGTGACCGAAACCCTGCTCTGCATCAGGCCGCTTCAATAGCGCTGCCAAAACTGGGTGATTCAGGATTTCACGCGGTACTGAGAGCCGCAGCTCATGGGAATAAGCGTCAGCGTGAGGAGGCAGTTGTGCTGCTCGGCAGATGGGGCGATGTTCGTGCGGTCAGTCCGCTGCTGCTCGCCCTCCACCATGATGGCAAAGAGCGACGCCTCCGAAATATACGTCTCTTTCTGACGATGGTCAGCTATCAGTTGCTTAGTAACCAACCTCGGTGGCGGAGATATTCGGCGATTGGCATACTGCAAAGCTATGACAGGACGTTAGATGAGGATCGTTACAGCTGGAACTGGTATTTAGCTGCTAAACGGGATATCGTGCTGCGAACTCGCGCCGCCGACGCACTAGGCCTGCTGGGCGACGTTCGTACGATTGTGCCGTTGATTCGACTGATGTACGATCAGGACGCTGAGGTATCGAATGCCGCACAGAACGCGCTCTGCCAGTTGATGCCGATTGCCGCCGCGCTGTCTCCCGACCAATTCCGCACACTCGGCGACGATGCTGCCCTTGCGCTGGCGGGTCTGCTCGCAACCGCTTCCGAGCCCCTAACACGCAGTACGCTCACCGCTCTCTCCGTCTGCTGCGATCCACGCATACTGCCCGCTGTACAGTCCCTCGCCGTCGATCAGACTCGCCCTGTCGTCCAGACGATGGCACAGCATCTCGCGCTTCGTCTGCAGGAACACGCAGCGCAGGAGCAGCTGCGAACGACACTGCTGCGGGGATCCGCCTCTCCTCATGGTTTCGCTCCCGACCAACTGCTCCGTGCCGCGCATGGAATGCCTCCCTCCTCCGTCGATGGTTCCCAACTGCTGCGTCCAACCGGTGCGGAAACGCCCCTCGATACCATCAACTCCTGAAACTTCTGGCATCGATAGTGCGTCAGTCGAGTAAATATCGAACTGATGCATCCCGTGCCAACTCAGCCTGTTCCCGATATAAATGCTGTAAAAATCGCTGTCTGATTCGATTTGCCCGTACAAGCACTGTGATATATGTCACTCTCTTCCGGACGCGCAGCTATTCTGTGATATAGTAATCTCATTGCAGCGCTTTATCAGAGTCGAGTCGCTCGAGCATTTCCGCTCTATATGTAATTTGTATGCAATTTGTATGCAAGGATATACTTTCTGGCGTGGAGTTTCCGTTGTCCAACGCGTTCAGGATACGTAAGTTCCCTTGACTCCTCATGCCAGCCGCGTACCGCTCTCGGGCTGCAGAACTGATGCCAGCGCTCATGAACGTGAACGATAAAACGAAAGAATTGAGAGTCTATTCCTTCCTCTCCCGAATGCTGCCCCGTCAGAGCTATATCAGTAAAGTCATGCTGACAGCTTTCGCCGGGATACATATTCCACTCCTCTCTCTCGTCGTTTTTCTGCTTTTAGCACAGCATATCGTCGGTTTGACCAGAACGCAGATCGTCGTCGTCGTACTACTGGCAACGCTTTTCGGAATGCTCTGGACGCTCTACGCGCTCCATGCGCTGCTCGCGCCGGTTACATTCGCCGCTCGCTCGCTGCATACCTATCTGGTGGACCAGAAACTTCCCGAGCTGCCGACACACTATACCGATGATGCCGGGCGCCTGATGGCGAATATGCAGATGACGATCGAGCAGATGGACGAGCAGATGCGTTCATTACGCGAACTGTCTCGCACCGACTATTTGACCGGCATCTACAACCGTGCGGCAGGAGAAGAGCGTCTTGCCGAAGATGTCTCCCGTGCGCGGCGCAGCGACGATGCGATGTCGCTGATCTTCTTCGATATCGACTATTTCAAGCAGATCAATGACACCGAGGGCCACCTTGTGGGCGACCTGTGCCTGAAGCACACCGTCGAAACGATCGCGGGCAGCATTCGTCAGGGCGACTGGCTGGCGCGCTGGGGCGGCGACGAGTTCGTACTGGTGCTGTGGGACGCGCTCGGCAGGTCACCGGAGGCGGTGCTTCAGCGCATCCGCACTGCCCTGCGCTCCTCGCCGGTTCATACAGTCGATGGTGACGCGGTCTTCATTACGCTGAGCATGGGAGTCTGCCGTTACAACCATGTCGATGCGCCAGGCGACCTACTGCGTAAAGCCGACGGAGCGCTGAATCTGGCGAAGCGATCCGGTCGAGACCGTATCACCTATGCGCCGCACGAAGGGAACGAAGAGCGGCAAAAAGAGGAACAGCAAGTCGATGCGCCCGACCTCGGCAAACCCGTCTGAATGAGCGAGAAGCGGGCGCGACAAGCAGCGCCCTACAAATACCCTGGTGATTATACGTTCAGAGTCCTTTATCGCGCCCTTCACAGCCAGAGCTGTGCCCCTTCCTACTCGGGCGGCAACTGAATTGTTGCAAAATACTTGAAGCAATAGCTTAATAGCAAACGATTTACGAACCATGAATTCGCCGGAGAGCCTCAGTGGAACCGTTCGTCGACCTGCTCGATATGCCGAAAGATCTGGGATTCGATGCGGAGCGTCTGCGTCGCGCCGACGCTTTGATCGCGCGTGGAGTCGAGGATCGGCTCTACACAGCAGCCGTGTATGCGATACTGCGGCACGGCAGAATCGCAGCTTACGGTGCGTTTGGGCATCCTCAGCCGGATGTCGAGCAGCCTCAACCAACGACGATCGATACGATTTTCGACATGGCGTCGATATCGAAAACGATTACGGCGACGCTCCTGCTGCACTGTGTCGAAGATGGTCGTGTGCATCTGAAGCAGCTCGTGCAGGTTCATCTGCCGGAAGCGCTGGATACACCGGTCGGCAAACTGACGCTGTTTCAGCTTGTTACGCATACGAGCGGACTGCCGCCCTGGAAAGCAGTCGATGAAGCAGCGACGCCCCTGGCGGCGATAATGGGCGCTACGCTCGACGCGGAGCCGGGGTCGCAGTACGCCTACAGCGATCTGGGCTATATTCTGCTCGGCATAATCCTCGAACGCATTCTGCAGTCGACGATCGACGTTCTGGCGCAGGAAATGATTTTCGCGCCCCTCGGCATGACCCGCACGTGCTATAATCCTCTCGTTTCGCTCCCTGTTTCCCTGCAGTCTGCAATTGCCGCGACTGCACACGGTGAGACGGCGAAGAGCGAGCCTTCTGTCGGTCTGGTTCACGACCCGAACGCGCGCAGCATGGGCGGCGCAGCGGGCCACGCGGGTCTATTCTCCTGTGCGCCCGATATGGTGCGGTTTTCGCTCGCGCTAATGTATCCCGAGCAGGCAGTCCAGCGCGGGCTGCCTGCGCTGCTCGGTCCACTGGCACGGCGGCTTGCCACCGAGCGGCAGACCGATCCTGCAGTCGGCGGGCATTCGATCGGCTGGTTCACCGTTCCGAACGGCTACCTGCCGCGCGGAGATCTGCTCTCAGAGCGAACTTTCGGGCATAGCGGCTTCACGGGCACACTGCTGATGCACGATCCGCAGACTTCCTCGACTGTACTCCTGCTCACGAACCGTGTCTATTACGCGGCAGAAAACGATGGTTCCGCCTTCCTGCGTATGCGTCCGTTGCTCGCCAACCTCGTCGCCAGCGCAATTCGCTAATCACGTGCCCGCAGCAGAAATCTAAAGGGAGCGGATTCCCTGTTATTTTGGTATAATTGTTTACTGAATATCAGGGCTGGTGTTGAAACGTTTGCTCTTGAAAGGATTTCGGAATGAGAACGCCGGACCGCATCTACCAGCTCAAAATTACGCTAAAAAACGTTCGTCCTCCTATCTGGCGACGGATTCTGGTCAGTGGGAAAACGGCGCTGCCAGAGCTGCATTTTATTATCCAGGCTGTCATGGGATGGCATAACTGTCATCTTCATTCCTTCGAAGACGGCGAAGTGTCTTACGGCGAGCGAGACACGGATTTCGGCTTAGACGAACTCGAAGACGAGCGTCGGGTCAAACTGCAGTCCATTGCGCTGGCAGTCGGATCGAAATTCGAATATTTATATGACTTTGGCGATGGCTGGCAGCATACGGTGCTGGTCGAGAAGGTCCTTACCGCAGCGCCGGGTGGCGTCTATCCTGTCTGCATTACCGGAAAGCGTGCCTGTCCGCCCGAAGATTGTGGCGGCGCCTGGGGATATGTCGACTTTCTCGAGGCGATATCGAACCCTGAGCACGAGAATCATGATGAAATGCAGGAATGGATCGGGGAAGGTTTCGATTCAGAAGCGTTCGATCTGAATGTTGTGAACGCAATGCTGAGCCAACCAGGATAAGATCACTTTTTTTGATATATTTTTGTTGAAAATTCGGTTTCGACCCTGAGGAAACCGACCCAGTCTGCCGATACTGATACCAGAACGATGATGTAAAAGGCAAACTCATAGAAATGTGGGGACGCAAAGCCATGGGCCTAAAAGAATCCGACGCATAATCGAGAGACAGTGTCCAGCCGGAAGCGGCTGTTTTCTCTTACGATTGCGGTTCTAATGGCTGCCAGGTTGTCGTCCTCGACGTAGGGCAATACTTTCCGGTGTTGTTTTTACCGAGCAGGAGACAAAAGAGATGCAGATTTCAAACGAAGAGGTCAGCAGAATGCTGGCATTCAGCCCCCGTGAGCGCGCGGGGCGCAGTTCGACCGTTTTGACACTCGATACTGTCGGGTCGGATACTGAGGCGGCTCATATCGATGTTTCTCCGTCCGCGCAGGAGATTCATCAGATACGCCAGTATATCGATCGACTGCCCGACACGCGTGCTGACCGCGTTCAGGAACTAAAAGCGCAGGTCGAAAATGGAACGTATCAGATCAGCGGCAACGATGTAGCCGATTTGATCATCCGTCGGGCCCTCGCCGACAACACAGCACTCTAATCAGTGTGTGACAGGCTATAAGGTACAATCAAGCAGCCCTTCCTAAAGTAGGAAGGGCTGCTTTGACGTCGGGCGGCAGATGTGTCTACTCGGACAGCTTCAACGGTCAGGCCTGACCTCACTCTATAATGTATATATTTGTCTGGTATAAAAATGCGAATCGTGACCTATAATACACGTGGCAGCCTTGGAATGGATGGCAGAAGGTCGACTCTACGCATTGTAGACGTGATTCGTGCGCTGAGCGCCGACATCGTCTGTTTTCAGGAGATTCACCGTCTGCTGCCCTGGAGCGGCAACGAAGATCAGCCCTCCGTTTTAGAGATGGGGTTGAACCGTACGTTCATTTTTCAGCCCAACCTGCATTTCGGATTTGGCGGTTACGGGATAGGCGTCGCAGTTCGTGGCAGAGTTGATGAGATTCGCAACCATCTACTTCCGAGTGGGAAGGAGCAGCGCGGTGCGCTGGAAGTGCGTCTGCGAGATATTGGTGGTTACCCGAAGTTGACGGTCTTTTGTACGCATTTCGGTCTCGATACCGACGAGCGGGTCAGGCAGACGAATGCTCTGACACTCCTGGTGCGTACTGCCGACGGTCCTACGATTGTTTGCGGTGATCTAAATGAGGGTTCCGATGGCGCGGCAGTCAAAACATTTGTAGCGCAATCGGGGCTTATAGACGCCGACGCAAACCAAAACAAGGAGACATTCGTATCCGACAATCCAACGGTGCGAATTGATTATGTGCTTTACACTGCTGATCTATGTATGGTGAATGTCGAGGCAGTCCCTTCGCTCGCTTCCGATCATCTGCCTCTGCTGGTCGACTTCGCATGAAGGAAACGCTTCGGGCAGCCACTCACCCGTAGTGTACAGCCAGGTGCTGTATGTTCTTTTGCCTTTCTACGAAGCACAAATTCCGACACCTTGTATTACGTGCCCTCCTTCCGAATGAGGGAGTTGAGGGGTAGCTCTTCTCTCCTTACGAAGGAGGGAGTTGGGGGTGGTGAATAGTTACCGCTTCAAAAAGGTGATAAAAAAGCGCATTCGATTGTTCCACATGGAACAATCGAATGCGCTCAATGGCAGGTGACGGACAACTGCGTAAAGGTGTTCCACGTGGAACACAACTGGCGGTAAACTAGCGAATGAATGCCTCGGTCCGGTTTGCCCAGGCATCGAACGCGTTTTGACGACTATCTGGAATCAAATGTATGGTTTCGATCTCATCTGCACTGCACCAGCGAAAGCCTGCCGATTCACTGCTCTCGCGGAGGCTTCCTCCAATTACTTCGGCTTCGAAGCACAAAACGAAACTTTGATGAACATTGCCATCGGGATAGTGAACGACGCGCGAGGGAGATGTGTTGACGGATACCAGACGAACAATACGTGTTTCGAGCCCCGTCTCCTCGAGGGTCTCCCGAACACAGCAAATTTGAGCCGACTCGCCGATGTCCATGCGTCCGCCAGGAAGCGACCACCAATCACCTCGTGTGCGCTTCATAAAGAGTATTCGACGGCTATCATCGAAGATTACCGCAGAAACACCAGGACTGAGTGGCATATTCGGTTTTGGCGTCTCGGGTTCGCCATCATAGAACAACTCTGTCATGGGATAGATACGTTCGGCTGAGTCTACTTTCATCAGTGCGCTCCTCGCGGGAGTAACGCATCCATGATACGCTCGAGGTCGGCAGCAGCGTAAAACTCGATCTCGAGCCGTCCCGAACCATTGGGGTTTCTGCGCAGCGCTACTTTTGTACCTAGTATCGATCGTAGTTGCTCGACCAGTGAGGATTCGTTTGGGTCTAAAAGGCGACCCGTGCGCGGATCAGCGGTCGGGCCAGTGCCGGAACTGCTCCCCGAAACGTTTGGAAGGTTGCTGCTCCCAGAACCATCTCGCAAATCATGCGTGAGACGCTCGGTATCGCGAACGGAAAGCGTGTTCCGGACGACACGCTGCCAGGCGCGTTCGATAGCATCGCCATCACGAAGAGAAAGCAGCGCCTTTGCATGACCCTCCGTGATTTCACCACGCTCCAGGCTGTCCTGTACCGACTCTGGTAAATCGAGCAGGCGAACGAGATTGGCGACCGACGAACGGCTTTTGCCGACACGCTGCGCGACCATCTCCTGGGTCAGCCCAAACTCGTCCAGCAAACGCCTATAAGCGCGTGCAGCCTCCATTGCCCCGATGTCTTCGCGCTGAACGTTCTCGACGACCGCCATCTCGAGCAGTTCACGATCATTGCAGTCCTTGACGATCGCAGGAACCGTCGTCAGCCCTGCCGCCTGCGCGGCGCGAAAGCGACGTTCTCCGGCAACCAACTGATAGCGTTCGTGACCGACCTCGCGCAGCAGTACCGGCTGCAGTACGCCATGTTCTTTAATTGAGGCGATCAGCTCTTCCATTTTCAGCGGGTCGAAAAGCGTCCGTGGCTGGTACGGATTGGGGACAATCTGGAGCACAGAGACATCCTGAACACGAGACGCCCGATCCTCGCCCGAAGTTTCGGCGATCAGCGCAGCAAGCCCTCTACCTAATCCCCTCTTTTCCATTTTGCAGAACCTCCTGTGCGATTTTTTTATAGGCGAGCGCCCCGCGCGATTTCGGGTCGTAAAGGGCAATCGGCAGACCATGACTGGGTGACTCGGAGAGGCGAACATTGCGCGGGACTTCTGTGGGAGAAACTTTGTCGCGGAAGAAGTTTCGGATGTCCTCGATTACCTGCTGCGCGAGACGGGTGCGGTTATCGACCATTGTCAGGATCACTCTGGCGATATGCAGATCGGGATTGAGCTGACGTTTGACGAGTTCAATCGTTTTGAGAAGCTGGCTGATGCCCTCCATAGCATAAAACTCGGTCTGGATAGGAATTATGATACCGTCAGCTGCCACGAGCGCGTTGAGCGTCAGCAGTCCAAGCGAGGGCGGTCCATCGATCAAAATATAATCGTAATCTGCACGAACTGGTTCGATCGCCTGACGCAGGAATGTCTCCCGCGAAATTTTCGGCATCAACTCCAGGTCAGCTCCCGCAAGGTCCATTGTAGCAGGCAGCAGCGACAGGTTGGCTACCTTCGTCGTGATGACTGTGTCACTCACCGCTCTGCCATCTATAAGCACGTCATAAACCGATGTTTTGACGGAGCTGCGGTCGATACCGAAACCGCTGGTCGCGTTTCCCTGCGGATCGAGATCGACGAGCAGCACTTTTGCGCCTGCCAGCGCCATATAAGCCGCCAGATTGACAGTCGTCGTCGTCTTGCCAACGCCGCCCTTCTGATTCACAACCGCATAAACAATTGCCATAGCACCTCGCCTCTTCAGACTGATCCTGCCAGCAAATCGAACGGGCATGGAAACTGTCTCTTTGTTGTTCGCGACGCGTCTGAAATCCTGCTTCCGATTTTGTCTTGATATGTGGAGATACTACTAGGATAGGAAATTGCCCGCTGTTTGCCGAATAGCAATTGACCGTATCAGCATTCGTACTCGATCATAAATACCAGACGTACGTCTGCATACCCGAAGCGATTTGCCCTTCTATGTACACACAAAACCAACAGCAAGCTATAACAACAGACAACAGCGATATTTGTGTCGCCGCAGGCGCCGGATCGGGCAAGACGGGTGTTCTGGTGGAACGCTTCGTACGTCTGATCGTCGACAGCAAAAAAGGACTGTTACCGCCTGCACATTGCGCCCATGTCGATCAAATTCTGGTCATTACCTTCACAGAAAAAGCGACGCGCGAGATGAAAACGCGTATCGTGGACGCACTGAACCGGCTCGAAATGGCTGAGGAGCGCCGCCAGGTCGAGACCGCGTACATCAGTACGATCCATGGCTTCTGCTCGCGCCTGCTGCAGGAAAATCCTTTCGAGGCCGGAGTCGATCCGCAGTTTTCGGTGCTCGACGAAACACAGTCGAAGCGCCTGCTGCGCCAGACCATCGAGCTGTCGATCGCCGACGCGTACGAGAACCATACGACAGAGATCATCGAACTCGTCGCCGCCGCTCAGAATACCCGTGTCTACGGAGAGAGCGCAAGTAATCCGCTCGCCTCGCTCAGCGCAAGTGTCGAAAGCGCACTCGACAAACTGCGCGGCGCAGGATTGAGTCTGTCCGATATTCAGAATCACCACCGATGCGGAGCCGAAGCGACCGCAGCACACTCTCGTGAACCAGTCTGGTCATTCCTGAATCCGCTGATCGGCGAGATCGGTGCGGCAGTGGAGGGGATGAAAGCGCTCAGGCAGGGCGTCCTCGGAACGACGAAAATCGCCTGTGATGCGCTGGAAGAGCAGTGGCAGACTATCCGGCAGGACATCCACACTGGCAAGCAGGAAAATCTGCCGGCCGGTGCCGCCGCACTGGAGGCGATACACAAAACGGTCAGCCGCAATCGTCCTCGGCACAACGATGTCTCCCAGGAGATTTCGCTGATCCAGCTCTTCCAGCGCATCAAAATCGCCTGCGATACCGCCAAAGACCTGTTTGGGATCGTTGCGGAGCGCGAAGAGGCAGCGGGCGCACAGGGACATCGGATGTGGGGGCTGATCGCGGCAGTGTGGGAACGCTATGAAGCGGCGAAACGCGAGCGCGGAGCGCTCGACAGCGATGATCTACAGGCGGAGGGAGTACGACTGCTCGAGACGTCTCCGTCGGTTCGCAGACGCTATCAGCGCCACTTTCGGCATATTATGGTCGACGAGTTTCAGGACACCAACGCGCTCCAGATGCGCTTGATCGACCTTCTACACAATTATAAAGGACAAAACGGACAGCAGGAAGGCTCCGAAGCAGGGGAGAATGTGTCCACTGCCAACAACCTGCTTTTCGTCGTCGGGGATGTGCAGCAGAGCATCTATGGGTTTCGCAACGCCGATGCGACGCTGTTCAATGAACTCGAGCGGCAGTTTCGTGAGGAAGGGCGCGGCAGGCATGTCCAGCTCGCCGCCAACTTTCGTTCGCGCCCTGAGATACTTCAGACCGTAGCGACGGTCTTTCGACAGGTCTGGCGCGAGGAGACGACGCCGTTCGTCCCGCTGACCTGCGGCGCGGAGTTCGACGCGAAGTCGGCGCCGAGCCTCGAAATCCTGATCACACAGGATTTGAAGCACTGGGACTATCGCGCAATCGAGCCGCGCGCCCTGGCAGCTCGCATCAAACAAATGGTCATGGGGCAGGAACTCACGATCACTTCTCGCCGTGACAAAAACTGTGGAAAACCGATTCGTTACCGTGATATCGCAATTTTGATGAAGCAGTTCACAGACGTTAAGAAGTATGAAGAGGCGTTCGCAAGAGAGGGCGTGCCGTGCTTCGTCGTGGGGGGCGGGCGAGGCTACTTTGCGCGGCACGAAATACGTGACCTTCTCAATGTGCTGATCGTGCTGGAAACGCCTCTCGATGATGTTGCTCTCGCGGCTGCCCTGCGCTCACCGATAGTTGGAGCCACGGTCGAAACCCTCTACCGGCTCACACTTCAGGCGGAACACAACGCGGAAAGAGCGAATGAGGAAAAGGTAAATGCGAGTCTGGCCGAAGGTGGAGCGGCAGACGAAGAAAAGACAAACGGGAAATCCAAATCGATCGGACGTACGCGACGTGAACCACTCTATACAGCGATTCCTGCTCTGCTGAAATCGAGCGCGCTGCCCGATGATGAGTCCCGCAAACTGACAGAATTCTTTGAAATAATGGACGACCTGCGGGCGAAAGAAGACCGTCTGCCGGTAGGGCACCTGCTGGAACGGCTGATCGCGCACACTCATTATGATGCGCGTCTGCTGTGCCGACCAGGAGGGCGCCGACGCCTCGCCAACGTTCGCAAACTGCTGCAAATGGCGAACGCGGAGCCGATTCTGGGAGTGCATGAGTTCATACGCCGACTTCGCGACCTGGAAAAACTTTCGGACCGCGAAGGCGATGCGCCGACCGAGGAGGAAGCCGCCGATGTCGTCCGTATTCTGACGATTCACGGCGCGAAGGGGCTGGAGTTCCCCGTCGTTTTTGTTGCCGATCTGTCCCGCCGCCTCCTGCACAGCGAAAGCGGACTGTTCGCCTGCGATGCACAGCGGCTCGCGCTCGGGACACGGCTCGGAGGCGAGCCGAACGTCGTTTACAAAGCGATCGAGCGCATGAATCAGGATAAGGATCGAAAGGAAGCCGCGCGTCTGCTTTATGTCGCCATGACCCGCGCACGCGAACACCTCGTGCTCTGCGGCAACGTCGGGCGCAGCCGAGATTTCAACTGGGCGGACAACCTGTTCGGCATTCTGGGCGTTCTCGATGCTCCCTCCGAACCCGAAACACGCACCCTGACAGGGGGCATCGTCGCGCAGGTCACCGGTCTCTCACACTACCTGAGCCGCCCTGAACACAAGCAGACGGGAGAAGAGGGTTCTTCTGCCGTCTCTGGCGATTGCGCCGACGCACTCGCTGCCGCAATACTGGCGGACGTACCGCGCGACCAACTGGTTTGACGCTGCTTCGGAGCCGCAGCTTTCAGATCGGCTCATGCTCTGCAGGACCGCTCGACTCAGTGGCAGCGGGCGGTACCTCCCCGATCGCGCCCGCGCGTTTCAATCGGCTTTTGCGGCGATGGTGAGCTGCCGTCTTCGGCACGATGCTGATCGCGCCATCGACCTCCATCATTGCGAGCATTACGTCCCGCACATCGGTCAATCCATGCTCGCGCAGTACCATTTCGAGCTGCAGACGCGTAACGCGCTCGCGGCGCAGGTTCTTCTCTATGAACTGCCCGTCGTTGATCAGCAGCGTCGGCGTTCCGACGATCCGATCCTCGAGTTTGGGTAAGCGTACGAAGGCAAATGCCAGCGCCGTTCCAAGCAGCAGCAGCGTTCCCGAGGAGACGATGCCTACCGACACATTGCCGTTCCCCCGAGTCATCGCGTTCTGCACCGCGTTTGCGATCGCCATGATCATCGCGAGGTCGTAAATGTTCATCTGCCCGATTTGCCGCTTGCCGAAAAAGCGCAAACCGATGAGCAAAAAGAGCAGTACGATTGCTGTTCGACCGGCGATCAGCGACAAAAACCAGAGATATGCGTGTGTCATTGCAGTGCCGACCTTCTCCCGACTGTCTGTTCTCTGCCCTCTTCCTGCCCGTGCTTGCTGTCCTTACTTTCTGTCATCACGGAGTGCGGAGCGCCTTGAAGTGGCGTCGTGTGCGGCGTACGTCGGCGTCCTTCGGAACCACGCTGATCGAGCCGTCACACTCCAGCACCGCCATGCGCACCTCGTCGAAACTGCACAATCCATGCTCGCGCAAAGCCGCCATCACCTGTTCACGGGTGATGCCTTCGCGCCGCATACGGTCTTCGATCAACTGCCCTTCGTTGAGTATCAGCATCGGCTGGCCGACCATCAGCCCTTCAAGGCGTGGCGAAAGCGAGATCGCAGCGGTGAAGATACGGTT
>Ga0123336_10002404_pt1 | contig 16242 bp, 10 predicted proteins | sample SSSSmetaG_FD_96466 | JGI IMG/M metagenome (GOLD analysis project Ga0123336, IMG submission 96466) | Glacier valley bacterial and archeal communities from Borup Fiord, Nunavut, Canada, to study Microbial Dark Matter (Phase II) - ​SSSS metaG | ecosystem: Environmental > Aquatic > Freshwater > Ice... | reverse complement strand
GCAGCAAACGCAGTGCTGTCCAGCGACAAGCTCGCGCAAGCCGCGCCGCAGCCACAGACGACGCAGCCACAGACGAAGCCAAAGAAGAAGCTCCTCATCAAGATGTGGAGCTTCTTCTTTGGCTTCGTCTGTGGCTGCGTCGTCTGTGGCTGCGGCGCGGCTTGCGCGAGCTTGTCGCTGGACAGCACTGCGTTTGCTGCGAGAGCACCAGCTGCCAATTGCGTCGATGTTTTCAGGAAATTACGGCGGGTGGGCATGCCACCGTTCTACACCAGCCCTGCGTCTGCGCGGGTGTCTATCGGGTGTCAACGAGTTAGCCGATAAAGACCCATACGCAACTCGGAGGTGCGAGGTCCATCGGGTCCGAGAGCTTCGAGCTCGCTCTCGCCCGGAAACATCTCGCTCATCTTCACCGACGACTGTGGCGACTGGCGCGACAACAGATGCGCGAAGGTCTCGACCAAAAAAAAGTTCTGGAAGTCGAGCAGCACGGGCTTCGGCTCGTCGGCGAACGAGACAAAAACCACTTCGGCGATGCCCAGCGCCAGGCGCAGGCGGCGCGCAGCCACAAACACGTGCTCGTCCTTCAGCGTTGCGAACAGCTGCTGGAGCTCGCTTGCCGTCCGGCGCCAGGTCTTACGTCGAAACGTGATCTGATCGATCGCCAGCTCCGGCGTATCGCCGTCGCAAAGCGCCGCCGGCAGCAGCGTCTCGGGAAAGAACCGACCCGCAAACTCGTCGACGGTCGGCGCGAGCTTGCTCGTGTAGGACAAAAACGGATACGTCGTGTAGACAGCGAGCGGAATGATTTCCTGATCGCCACGCAGGTAACACAACTGATCATCGCGCAGCTGCATGTCGAGCTCGCCGAGTCCGACGCCATCGCGATCGCCGCGATCGATGATCCACAGATCCGCATCGGTCATCGGGAACCGGCGGTCGGTGGCTTGCGTGTGCGCGAACAAGCATTCGTAGGTGGGTAGCGAGCCAGCCAAGGTTCGCATCACCTCGCGCATCTGTTCGATCGCCGGCCCGCGACGCTCTTCCGGTGCGACATCGAGTAAGCAGGTCGGCATGAAGTAGAAGCCGTGCACTTCGCCGAGCACGAGCTCGTTCGGGGCACGGTCTCGCCGCAGCATGAGGTCTGCACTCAGGTACGAGTTGCGCGGTGACGTGATCGTAGCCGCGATCGCGAGGTTTTTCGCGACAACCGAGACGACCCCGTCGAGCACCGACGCGTTCGCGAAGCATGCTCGGACGCGATCCATCGCGGCGCGAAGCTCGGCCGCGCGAGGCGTGTTCGCTTCGATTGTCGATGCCGCCTCCGAGTCGAACAACCGATGGACGTCCATCGCCGGAACGCGGTCGGATCCGAACTTGCGCTGAAACCACTCGCGAACGTTTTCGCGCGCGAGCTCGAGCGGTAGCGACGCGGCCGCGGCCAGGGGTCCAAGTGCTACGACGAGTGGCGATGTCGTCTCGGTCCCGATCTCGACCGTCGCGACGGCGTGACAGTCCTCGTGCAGCAACGACCGGTCCGCGTAGTGACTCCCCTTGCCGCGCTCCGCATCGACGCCGGTCGCTGCTTCAAACAGCGATGCCATGGTGTGCTGGATCTGCGCACGACCCGAAAGATCCGCACGTTCAAACTGGGCTACGAGACCCCGCAGCTCCGCGATCTGTGCAAGTGAACGATCGCGATCCGCAGAGGGCTGCCATGTTGCGAGACGGCGCTCCAGATCCTCGAGCGGATAGAACAACCCCGGTGGCAAGACCATGCGCGTGATCAGGCCAGCTTCGACGAGCTCGGCCGCGGTCTCGTCGAGACCTCCGTGCTGCGTTAAAGGTTCCCGCTCGAGCGCTTCGATGATCGTCATCGCCTCGTCGGGTAGCGTGGCTCGCCGGTAGCGTCGTCGCAGCGTCTTCGTCGCATCGTGATCGATCACGCACCAGGCGACGTTCGCTCCATCTCGCCGGACGGTCGGATTCAATGCCAGCGTGACCACGCCGGTCCGGTCGCTCGCGGTTTGCCACAAGCTCTCCGCTGCCCAATGCGAGAAGTACGTCCGACGCCGCTCGCCTTCGGTCGCGATCGAGATCGTCCTTGGACGCTCGGCGGTTGCGAGTTCGGCGAGCGCGAGCGGGCCGCAGATGCTGTTCGTATCGTTCTTCGCGCAGAACCGTTGCAGATACATCATCGCGAGACGTTCGCGTTGCCGGGCTCGAGCATCCCGAGCGCCGGCGCTTCCCCGCATCTGCTCGATGCGATCGAACGCGTCTGCACTCTCGAGGAACGTGGACTCTTGCAGTCGCACGTCGTCGAACATGTTGCGAAGGACCGCACGCTTTTCGCCGAGCTCGGTGGCAAACACACGCTCGAGGTCAGCACTCGCGCTAGTGACGACGCGGTGCGCGGACAGCAGCGCTTTCGCGGTCGTTGCGATCGCGGGAATCTCGCGGACGACCTCGGTCATCGAGTCGGCCAGCACGTCGGGCAACTCTTGGCGCGCGAACTTGCGGACGTGTTTGACGTGGCGACTCAGCGCCTTGCGAACCGCCGGATCGTCCATCGCGGGATTGTCCGAATAACGCTGTTCGCTGATCTCGCGATCCAGGGCGATGCCGGTCGACACGCGCTCGGCTCTCGCGGTGTCCAGCGCATTCACGCACGCCACGGTGGCTGGAAATCGCAGCGCGGCCAAGCGTTGAAACGCAAAGCCGGCCACTCGCACGATCATCGCGGGTAACACCCGCCACTCGTCGGTTCCCACGCGAGCGGCTATCCGTTCCATTCGAGAATCGCGAACGTCCAATCGTCGGCTTGATACGAACCGACTTGGTTCTCGTCGGCTTGAGCGACGAGCGTGTCGGCCGCCTCTTTCAGACCTTGTGCGCGTGTGCGCTCGAACAACTTTGCGAACCAGCGCGTGCCGAGCACCTTGCCATCGGGGCCTAAGATCTCGGGAATGCCGTCGGTATAGAGAAGGAAACGCTCGTGCGGTTTGAGGACGCCTTCGAGATGGCCGAGCTCGAAGTCATTCTCGGTACCGAGCGGCGAGCCCGGCGAGAAATGAACTTTATGGCTGCCGTTCGTCTCGAGACTCAAGAGCGGCGGTGCGCCCGCGTTGTAGAGCTGCCATCTGCCCGTGGACTCTTCGACCTCGAGGGCCGAGAGCGTCATGTGGTATTTGCCCTTGGCCACCCTGCGCACCACGTTATTGAGAACTTCCAGGGCGTATTTCAGATCCTGGGAACCAGTGGCGACGAGGACGCGAAATGCAGCTGCGACGGCAGCGGTTACCATCGCCGGACCAGGACCGTGACCGGTGACATCGCCGACGAGAACGACGTGTCGGCCATTTTCGAGACGTTCGTGCCACCACCAGTCGCCACTGCAAACGTCTGCCGGGCGGTAGTAGCCGACCAGATTGAACTGCGGCGTCTCGACGTTATTTTTCTCGGGGAGGAATCCGCTCTGCACCGCGCCGGTCAGCGCGAGGTCTTGTTCGACGAGCGCTAGCCGACTCTCGCGCCGCACGCGTGTCAGCTTTTGCCGCTGCGACCTGATCACCAGGAGCATGACGAGAATGGAGGCGGCTAGGTAGACGAAATACGCCTTCCAGGTCCGCCAGAACGGCGGCGCCACTTTGATCTTCAGCGCGATACCCGCGTCGTTCCACACGCCGTGCTTGTTCGATGCGCGGATGCGGAGCGTGTAGTTGCCGCTGCCGAGCTTGACGTAGTTCACGACAGGGCGATTCGTGATGGTGAACTTGTCGTCGAGGCCTTCGAGCTTGTAGCTGTACTGGTTCTTCTTCGATGCGGCATACGACAACGCAGCGAACTGCACCTCAAACGAATCGGAGTACGACAGCTCGAGCGGTTCCTCCGACCAGACCGGGCGCTTGAGCTGGAGGTCACGGTTGAACACCTTCAGGCCGGTAAAGACCACTGGAGGGACGTATGCGTCGCGCGTGATGTCGTGCGGGACAAACGCGTTGAACCCGTTTGGCGCCCCGAAGAACAGCTCGCCAGACTTACTGCGCATGAACGAGCCCTGTACGAGCTCGTTGTCTTGGAGGCCGTCGAACGTGTCGTACGCGATCACCTTCTTGGTCTTCGGGTCGAACTGCTCCAACCCGCCGCCGCTGGTGCTCAACCAAAGGTTGCCGTCGTCATCAGGAAGAATGCCGAGAACGGTGTCATTCTTGAGCTCCGAATTCGCCGCAGTAAACGATTCGACTTTCGACGAGGCCGTGTCGATACGATTCAAGCCACCGCCAAACGTACCCGCCCAGATGATGCCGCCTCGGTCGCGATAGATCGTCAGAACATCATCGTTGCTGAGCGTCGCGGAATTATCCGGCGTTCGGCGGAAGCTCGTGCCTGTCTCGGCCGCGGTGTCGAACCGGATGAGCCCGCCTTTCGCCGTTCCGATCCAGAGAATCTTCGTGTTCGTGGGGTCCGGATACAGCTTGTACAGATAGTTGGATGTGATGCCGTGCGTCTCGACTCCAAACGTTGTGAACACCTCGCGCTGCGGATCGAACCGGACGAGCCCACCGCCCCAGGTTGACAACCACAACTTGCCTTGATCGTCTTCCCAGATATCGTTCACGACATCGACGGGAAGGCTGTTCGGGTTGTTGGCGCTCGGTCGGTACTGGCGGAACGTTCCATTCACGTTGTCGAAGCCAACGAGGCCTTGGCCACCGAGCGCCAGCCACAGCACACCGTGATGGTCGCGCCGGATCGCGTAGATCCAATTCTTGTTAAGTGCGACGCTCTGCCCACTTGCCGTGAGCTGGCTGTAGACCGTTGCGTGCTTACGGTCGTGGTCGTATCGATAAAGGCCGGCGTCCTGCGTGCCGACCCACAGCGAACCGTCGGTGTCTTCGAAGAATCCGCCGACGAGCGTGCCCGGAATTGCGTATCTGCCGAACTTGAGCATGCCGCGCGTGAACGTACAGACGCCCGTATTCATGCCGCCGATCCAAAGCGTGCCGCCCCTGTCCTCGTAGACCGTGTTCACTTCCGGATACGGAAGGCTCATCGGATCCGCGATCACGTGCTGATACCGAACGAGTTTGCCGTTCGCATCGATGTGATTGAGGCCTTTACGCGTCGCGATCCAGATCGTGTGCTGGCGGTCCTCGAAGAGGCCGTTGACGTGGTCATCGCTGAGCGTGCTGGGATCGTCAGCGTTCGAATGCTGCCGCGAAAGTTTTCCGGTCGCTGGATCGAGGATAAACACTCCGTAGCCGTCCGTTCCGATCCAGATCTTTCCCGTCGATGCGGCCAGAATTGCCGGCGTTGCAACTTCGTCGACATCCTCGGCATCCGCAGGAACCGGCTTGAAGGTCGCGGAAGTGTTGTCATTCGGGTTCCATCGTACGACCGCACCGGTCGTCGCGAGCCAGAGATTCCCGGTCGCATCGGCCGCGATCGCCGTAACGCCGACATCGAGCGGCGCCGTGGCGAAGTGGGTGAACGTTTGGGTCGACGGCTCGAACCGATCGATCCCGCCGCCGCTCATCGCGAACCACATCCGGTTCTTGGCGTCGCGCGCGATTCCGGCGACGCCGATCGCACTCAGCGTGCCTTTGGTGGCGCCGTTCACGTAGCGATTAAAATGGTCCGTATCCGGATCGTAAACAGCGACGCCATTTTCCGCCGTGCCGACCCACAACTTGTCGGCGTCGTCGAGCATGAGTGCGGTGATCGAGCCCGAAGGAACCGACGGAGAATTCGGTCCGGGACGATAGTTGAACGGTTTGACGCCGTCGTAACGGGCGAGGCCATCGTCCGTTCCGATCCAAACGAACCCGCGCTTGTCCTGCACCATCGCGCGGGTCGTAGAGTTCGGAAGACCGTCGGCGACCGTGAGTCGTTCGCAACTGAAAGGCTGCTCGACGGACTGCACGGTCTTGACGACTGCGGGTGGTGGTGGTGCCACCTCGGGAGCCGGGCGTTTTGCCGGCCCCGCGTCGACCAGCCCACCGGGTAGGGCCAGAACGAGGAGCAAGGTCGGGATGAAGGATCGCACGCGGCTCAACACTACCGCGATCACGATGGGCTGCGTTCAACCAGCGTGAAACAATTCCACCATGGAGGATGTGTTCAAACGAAAGGCACGAGCGACGTACAACGCTGCCGCCGACCACTTCGATCAAGCACCGCTCGCGTTCTGGACTCGGGCCGGCGAACGCACGGTGGCTCGGCTGGCCCTGCCTCTGGGTGGCAACGTGCTCGACGTGTGTGCGGGTACCGGCGCGTCCGCGATCCCTGCTGCGCGTGCGGTGGGAGAGACAGGCCACGTCATCGCGATCGATCTAGCCGAAAGCTTGCTCGCGCTCGGACGGGCGAAAGCAACGCGCGCAGGGCTGTCTAACCTCGAGTTTCGCGTCGGTGACATGACGCAGATCGAGCTCGATGAGGCGTCGTTCGATGCGGTGATCATCGTGTTCGGAATCTTCTTCGTCCCGGATATGGAAACGCAGGTCCGCGCGTTGTTGCGATTGGTGCGTCCTGGCGGTGTGCTCGCAGTGACGACATGGGGCCCGCGCTTTTTCGAGCCGCTCTACGCACGATGGCGCGAGTCGCTCCGCACACATCGACCAGATCTGGTGTCTGACTTCAATCCTTGGGACCGGATCAGGACCGCGGAAGCCGTTCGAGCTCTATTGCAAGTCGATGGTGCGACGGACGTGGAGGTCAGCGTGGAAGAGAGTCTGCAGCCGCTCGAGCACGCGGAAGATTGGTGGACGATCGTGCTCGGCAGCGGCCTGCGCTGGTCGGTCGATCAGATGACAGCAGAGACCGCACGCGCGGTGAGGAACGAGAACATCGCACGCGCGCGTGGCGTTGCTGCGATCGAGACGAACGCGATCTACGGCGTTACTCGTCGAGCACGATGACGCCATGGCCGGGACGCGGCACGTCGCTGCGCCCGCCCGCCGGCCATTGCACGACGAGCTCTTCGACAACGTCATCGCCCAGGCCAAAGAACGCCTCCGCGGGAGAGGACGAATTGATGACACCACCCGAGCCAATTACCCGCATCACGGATCGACCGCTGGCCATATGGGCGGTGACGATCGCGCCGATCCCATCGCGATTGCTCGCGTGGCCCCGCAATTTCACATCGAGCCACGATGATTCCGTGGGGCGATCGCGGGTCTCGTAGACAACCAACGGCCCGTTGTTCTGGCTCACGAGCACGTCTTGGTCACCATCTCCGTCCAAGTCGGTCGCGATCATCCCTCGCGCATCGAAGCAACCCATGTCCGTCGCGACCTCGTGATACGGCAGCTCCGCGCCGCGTTTGAACATCAGTGGCGGCGGCGGACTTTGACCTTCGTAGTTGATGCCGTTGACCACGAGAAGCTCGTCGTAGCCATCGAGATCGAAATCGGAGAGCACGGCGCTCCACGACAGCATGAGGCACGCTGATTGGTTCGTGCCCGAGGGGCACTCGTCGCTGACGCGCGCGATTCCTTCGACACCAAACGCCGCCGCGCTCTCGACAAAGTTGCTGCCGTCGGACGCGCGGATGAATAATTTCTTCGCTCCGAGGTTGGGAATGTACAGATCGAGACGACCATCTTGGTTGAAGTCGGCAAGCAAGCCGCCCATCGAGCTGCGCGGTGCCGTGAGCCCCATCGCCGACGCGATGTCCGAGAAGTTAGGTGCTCCGTCGTTGCGCATGAGCTGATCGGGCGCGAGGGTCGACGTTGTCTCTTCACCTTGGACAGGCCTGCCGAAGTCACCTAGCAAGGTATCGTTCGCGCGATACAAGTCCGGCCGACCATCGCCGTCGACATCGAATGCGGTGGTCGCCCATGTCGCGGCGGTGCCCACGAGCATCGCGTCGAACGCAAATCCGTCGCGCTGCATGTACAGCACGCTCGAAGACAACGAGGGAGCGCCGAGGTCGTAGTTGCTGAAGTAGATGTCCAGGCGCCCATCGTTGTCGACGTCGACGAGCAAAACGGCCTCGGTCGAGCCCGAATTCGCGAACCGCGTCGCTTCGGCGAACGTCCCATCGCTGTTGTTGAGCATCACGTACGCTACGTCGGTGCCCGCAAGAACGAGATCTACATCCCCATCATTGTCGAGATCGCCTGCGGCGATCGCGCGGATTGCGAGCCTGGAATCGAGTTCCGTATCAGCGTCGAGCTCGAACTTGAACGATCCGAGGTTGCGAAACACCTCGAGGCCACCTTCGCGCCGACTCGCGACGACATCTGGCAGTCCGTCACCATCGAGGTCAGCAACGGCGAGGCCACCACCTTTGAAGTCAGCGCTTGCGTACTCGAAAGCGATTCCACTCGCATGCGTGACGTCCGAAAATCTCGCCACGAGCGGGCCGCGTGGTGGATCTGCACACATGCTTGCGACTGGAGGATCGCTGTCGGACGTGTCGCCACATGCGCCACTCGTTGCGATGCATGCGATCAAGAAAAACACGCGCATATAGCGATGAAGACTGTACGTGCTCATTGCTTGCGCAGCTAAGGCGAACACGCTTACTATCTGAACATGGGAAAAGGACGCGTGTGCGTTCCCTCACCCCCATTGTTTAAAGTATGGAGGGATTGATGCGCATCCGCAGTTTTATGTTGTTAGCAATGCTGGGCGGCGCTTGTGGTGATGGAACTCATAACGGACCAGACGCAAAAACCGCTGACGCACCAGTCGATGCTCCGTTCTTCAAGGACTTCAAAGCCAACGAAGGTGGCGAGGTCCGGTTCGAGTACATCAACTTCTCGACCGGCGCGAACGCCGGACAAGCCGCGGCGCGCGTGACTGCCTACAACTACAAATCGGCCGGCACGGTCCCGTTCTACAAGATGCCGAACTTCCAAACCGGTGAGTGTTTCAACGCCGACCCGGGACAGAACCGCTGGCCCGATTCTCAAAATCCCGTCGCCACGCGCATCTACGAGGATCCTGGTTTTGCAAACGGAGGCGTCGAGATCTCCGGCGGACCCAACACGTTCCATGCGGTCGCTGCAACCGCGGACGGATTCGACGGTTTGCATCGCTCGCATCCTGCAGGCCACTATTCCTTTCACTACGACACGACGGCGAATGACGCGGCGATGTACGCCGGCCCGAAACAGGCGCTGACCGTCACGTTCCCCGGCTCGACCGCGCCTCTCGATCCGGGTGGTGCTGCGATTCCGCCACAGACCTTCCAAGACGTGATGTGGGTGCCGGCCAACTACCAGCTGTTGAATCCGCCCCCGGGTAGCATCGCGATCCATCCGCACACCGCCGCAACGTTTACGTGGACGATGCCCGAACAGGGCAACCCGGCCGATCACGAGATCTTCGCGTTCGTCGGATTTACCGGGCCGATGGGTCTCTCGACCGTGTGCGTGTACCCAAATACAGGCTCGATCACGGTTCCTGCTGCAGCGATCGACGACGTAATCGCGAAGTATCCGAGCGGCGCGACGCTCGGCCGCCAGACGCTCACACACGTCGTTAGAGAGCTCGTCGATGCGGACGGCCCGACGGGTAACCGGATCGACTTCATCACCATTTGGTGCAACTCGGCACCGTTCACTGTCGCTCCGTAGGTGTCCCTGAACGCGACACAACGACTGGTGTCACAACGACTGGTGTGCCTATTCGTGTTTGCAGCCTGCAGCGATCATTCGCATGCGAGCGCAGACGGTGGAGACGACGGGCCGCCAGCGTCGTGTTGGCCTGGTGATGGGGCGGTCGCCGCAGGCTCCGCGACACTCGGAACGGGATCGATCTCGTTCCAACCGATGCCGGCGATGTTGCCGCTCGAATTCGGCTCGCAACAAGGATTCGATCTCGTCGCCAACGTGACGATGACGAGACTGGTTCCAGGAGATCCCAACAATGTCTTCGCTGCGACAAATCCGCGCACGCGAATCCGAGCGTACTTTGCCGGCACCGATGTACCTCTGAACTACTATTCGGAGTGCCCCTGGCACTACGGCTACGTCCCCACAGGCGATGGCAACTACACGCTGCCGAACGGAGTTGCGGTGATCTTCGAGACCTGCTGGCAGTCCGCTAACCTGATCGGCAAACAGGTGAGGATCGATCTCGAGCTCGTCGACAGCAACGACCAGTATGCACATGCCAGCACGACCGTGACGCTCGCCGCGCCTACGACGTCGTATCCAGTGATCGACTCGCCTGGCTGCATGCATTGAAGTCGCGATGCATTTGACGTCTTACGCAAGGAACGCAATGAGGCATGTCACTTCGATCGGCTTGGGCGTTGTTGCCGTATGTTGGTTGCTGCTAGCGCTCGAACGACCAGCCCGTGCCCAGGGGGCGTGGGTCGACGCACCCGGAAGCCTGACTGGTGGTCTGAACTTCAGCTACGCGCAATCCGACAAAGTGATCGGTGATTCGAAGCTCGAGTTTCCCGACTCCGGTACGCGGACCGAAGAGATCATGCCGCGCATCGAGTACGTTCCGGTCAACCACCTCGCGGTTGGCGTGCAATTACCCTTTGATGGGCTCACGTATCTCGGCAACAAGACCGAATACGTGCACCGCGGCGGCGGCGCGTACGACGATGGCTCGACGCACTACGTGGCGACGGACTTTCGTGCCGACGTTCGCTACCAGCTCCTCGAAGATCCGTTCGTGTTCACACCGATCATCGGTGTCTCGGTTCCTGTCACGGCGTACGAGACGGTGGGAAATACGGTAGCGGGTCGGCACCTCGATCAGTTGATCGTCGGAGCCGCGATCGGTCGGATGATCAATAACTTTTACGTCCACGCTGTATACACATACAGCTTCGTCCAACGCGTCGATTACTCCGAAGCGACAAAGCGCTTCAACGAGAACCACAGTGACGGGTCGCTCCGAATAGGCTATCGACTACTTCACGATAAGCTCGATATCAATCTCGAAGGCGATGGCCGCATCACCCACGGCGGCCTCGACTTCGACGACTCGACGAACACGAAAGCGGAGTTTCTGTACCACGATGCCTACCTGCACGAGGACATTCTGCTCGTCGGTCCGGGGCTCGAGTACCAGCTCACCGACAAGCTCGCCCTCGATGCGTACGCCCGAATCTTTGTAACCGGACTCAACACGCAGAACGCCAGCGTGTTCGGGCTGAACGTCACGTGGAACATCCTCACAGGAGACTGAGCTATGAAGGAAATCGTCGCTGCAAGCTTCACCCTCGCGCTCGTCTTCGCGATTGTCACATCTGCGTGTGGCAACGATGCGCGCATCACCGATGCAAACGGCTCGGGCTCGGGCTCGGGTTCCGAGGCGTTGGAGTGCCGAGGAACGTCAGTCTATCTGCAGACGTGCGAGGATCCATCGACGTGCATGGGATGCAATTGCCAGATTTTCGGCCACGAGTTTTACTGCTCGCCGGATTGCAACACCGTCGCCGATTGCCCAGCGCCGGCCACGGCATGCACGAACGGCCACTGCATGAAATGAGCGATGCGATGAAGCCTCTGTACGTCCTCGGACTCGGATACTCCACCCACGATAGCTCTGCTTGCTTGATGCGCGACGGCGAGATTGTCGTCGCGATCGCAAAGGAACGCATCACGCGTTTCAAGCACGACGGCGGGTTCTCTCGCTCACGCCTCTACGAGAAAGCTGCTGACTCGGCCTGGGACCTCTCCCCGTGTATCGACTACTGCCTCGAGGCGGCAGGGATCGGCCTGGGCGACGTCGATCTGTTCGTCGAGAACCACCTGATGAATGCGCGGTTCGACGAGTTTCATCGCAACGAGGTTTCTCGTTTCGCACGACCCTATCCGGTCGAGCGCACGACGATGATCTCGCACCACCTCGCGCACGCTTACAGCACGTACTACGCGTCCGGGTTCGATTGCGCACTCGTGATGGTCGTCGATGGAGAGGGCAACTCGCTCGAAGCGATCCGCACTCACCAAGGCGAGGATGCCGAGTACTATCAACGGCCGGGTGTAGGGAAGGACATCAATCCTCAGCGCACCGAAAAGATCTCGCTCTACGCGGTGACCGAGGGAGTGTTCCGCCTGCTGCGTAAGGATTTTTCGATCGGGTCGATCGGCGGTGGCTATCGCGTCGCGACGATCCAGATCTTCGACGAAGCGACCGACGCAGGTAAGACAATGGGGCTCGCGCCATTCGGCCGGCCGGGAGGATTTCCGTTCGAGTTGATCGAGTCGCGCGATGGCGTGCCGAAATATTCGTACCTGACGTCCGCGATGGTCATGGATGTTCCGCCGCCTGCCAAGAAGTGGCCCGAGGACGTGAGTGCGTGGAGCGACGAGCTGAAGTTCTTTGCCGATCTGGCTTGGAAGATCCAAGAAGATACGGAGACCACGCTGGTCGACATCGCGCGCACCGCAGCGCACGCCACCGGCCTCAAGAAGTTGTGCATCGCCGGAGGCGTGGGGTTGAACAGCGTCGCGAACAAGAAGATCCGCGACTCTGTCGGCTTCGAAGACGTCTACGTCATTCCGCCGTGCGGGGACGACGGGCAGAGCATCGGTTGCGCCTACTGGGGCACGTACCACGGCAGTGGTACGCGCGCGCCGTCGCAGCGAAAGCCGATGCGCACGTCCGCGCTCGGACGGACCTATTCCGACAACGTGATCGCGCAAGCGCTCGCCACCGATCCGCGGTTGAGCGTCGCGAAAATGACCGAGACGGAGCTGATCGATCGCACGGTCACTGCGCTCGCCGCCAAGAACATCATCGGGTGGTTCTACGGCGGATCGGAGATCGGGCCCCGCGCACTCGGCCACCGCTCGATTCTCGCCGACGCACGCGTCCCGGACATGAAGGAGATCTTGAACCGGCGTGTGAAATTCCGTGAGGGATTCCGTCCGTTCGCGCCGGTGATTCCACTGGAGCGGGTGAACGAGTTCTTCGAGATGGATCACTCGAGCCCGTACATGCTGATGATCGCGCCGGTGATCGAATCCAAGCGCAGCGTGCTGCCATCGATCACTCACGTCGACGGCACCGCGCGCGTGCAGACGGTGACGGATGCCGAGAACGGTCGCTACTACCGCCTGGTGAAACGGTTCGGCGAAGTCACCGGCGTGCCGGTGTTGGTCAACACGTCGTTCAACATCAAGGGTGAGCCGATCGTCGAGACCCCGCGCGAGGCAGTCGAATGCTTCCTGTGCAATGACATCGATTACCTGGTGCTCGGCGACTACTGGGTGGAACGCATCGAGCTCGGCGACCGCGCGCTGCTCGATACGGTAGCCACGCTGAATCCGCGCGTGGTCCTACAGGCCGACCACTCCTTGCGCGATGGCAAGGTCGATATGATTCACGCCGCGGCCTTCTTCCGCGAGAACGTCGAGCACAGATTCGATGTCAGCGCCGCGTTCCACGATATGCTCAAGGCCTTCGATGGACGGCAGACGATCGGCGCCGTCGCGCACGCTCTCGCGACCGACACCGAACAAGATCTGGCGGAGGCCGAAGCTTTAGTGATCAAGGCCGTACGGTCGGCGCTCAGTCGCAACCTCCTCCAGCTCGTTCGCTCCGGGAACTAACTCGTGCGGTTGGTGCTCGCGGATGGGACCGAGCTGACCGGAACGCCGTTCGGTGCGCTTCGGGAGGCGGCCGGCGAAGTCATCTTCAACACGGGAGTAACCGGTTACGTCGAGACGCTCACCGATCCTTCGTACCGTGGACAGATCCTCGTCCTCACGTATCCGCTGCAGGGTAACTACGGCGTTCCCGAGGGACCGTTCGAATCGAAGCGGATCCAGGTCCAAGGCCTCGTCGTCACGCGTTACTCGGACACGCCGAGCCATCATGCGTCTCGCCGCAGTCTCGGTGAGTGGCTACGCGCCGAGGGCGTTCCGGCGATCGAGGGCATCGACACTCGTTCGCTGACTCGCCGACTTCGCGAGCACGGCACGATGCCCGGACGTCTGATCCAGTCTGGCGTAGAGCCAATCGAATCTATCGACATGAAGAATGTCGTGTCGCTGGTCGCTCCAACGGAGACCGTTCATTACGCCGGCGGCGAGATCAGAATCCTCGTGATCGACACGGGTGCCAAAGAGAACATCATCCAATCGCTGCTGATCCGCGGAGCGACCGTGATTCGCGCTCCGTTTCACGCCGCTTGGGAACGTCACCTCGACGAGGTCGACGGGGTTCAACTCACAAATGGTCCTGGCGATCCGGCGGATCTCATGCCGCTGATCGAGCGACTTCGCATCGTCCTGCAGCGCAACCTGCCGGTGTTTGGAATCTGTCTCGGCCATCAGCTACTCGCGCATGCGGCCGGCGGAACGACGTACAAGCTCCCCTACGGTCACCGCTCTCTAAATCAGCCGGTGATGGATCTGGCGACCCGGCGCGCTTACGTCACGAGTCAGAATCATGGGTACGCGGTCGACGAGCGCTCGCTGCCGAGCGAATGGCAACGCTGGTTCGTGAACCTCAACGACGGCACCAACGAGGGACTTCGGCACCAATACCGCCCACTGCGTTCGGTTCAGTTTCACCCCGAGGCCGCGCCAGGTCCGCAAGACACGTCGTACTTGTTCGACGAGTTCTTGCAGATGGTTGGCGAGATGAGGAATGCACGACATGCAGAAGCGAGGCGTCCGCGACGGCCTTTTGTCGCGACCTAAGCGAGTTCTCGTCCTTGGATCGGGCGCGCTGCAAATCGGCCAAGCCGGTGAGTTCGACTATTCGGGCTCGCAGGCGCTTAAAGCGCTCAAGGAAGAAGGCGTCGCGACCGTCCTCATCAATCCGAACGCCGCCACGATCCAGACCTCGCAAGGTCTCGCAGACGCGATCTACTTCTTGCCGATCGAGCCCCACTTTGTCGAAGAGGTGATGGTCCGCGAAGGGTGCGATGCGTTGTTGCTTGGCTTCGGCGGCCAGACCGCGCTCAACTGCGGGCTCGCGCTCGATGCATCGGGTGTGCTCGCGCGTCACGGCGTACGCGTGTTAGGAACGTCGGTCGCCGCGATTCGCAATGCGGAGGATCGGCAACTGTTCGTCGCTCGGCTCGACGAGATCGATGTCAAGACCGCGCGTAGTCGCGCCGTGACGACGGTCGCTGACGCCGCGACTGCCGCGATCGAGATCGGCTATCCGGTGATCTTGCGAGCGGCGTTTTCTCTCGGCGGCAAAGGTTCCGCGATCGTGGCGGACGCGACGGCGCTCCGCGAGGCCGCAACGCGAGCGTTCGCGGGTGTGCCGCAGGTGCTCGTCGAGGAGTGTTTGTCGGGCTGGAAAGAGATCGAGTACGAAGTGCTCCGCGACTGCGACGACAACTGCATCACCGTCTGCAACATGGAGAACGTGGATCCGATGGGCATCCACACCGGCGAATCGATCGTCGTCGCGCCGTCGCAGACCCTCGACGACGCTGACTACCAGCTGCTTCGCAACATCGCGATCAAGACCATCCGCCACCTCGGCATCGTTGGCGAGTGCAACATCCAATACGCGCTCGATCCGAAGTCGCGAGACTATCGCGTCATCGAGGTCAATCCTCGGCTCTCGCGGTCGTCAGCGCTGGCGTCCAAAGCAACCGGCTATCCACTTGCATATGTCGCGGCGAAGCTATCGCTCGGCTACGCGCTCCCCGAGCTCACGAACTCGATCACGCGTTCGACCACCGCCTTCTTCGAGCCTGCGTTCGACTACGTCGTGTGCAAGATTCCGCGCTGGGATCTCGAAAAATTCGAGGGTGTCGATCGTCGGATCGGCCCCGAAATGAAGTCCGTGGGCGAGGTGATGGCGATCGGTCGCTCGTTTCCGGAGGCGCTCCAAAAGGGACTGCGCATGATCGAGGTCGGCGCCGACGGGCTCGACCCCGATCGCTTCGCGTTCGACGATCTGGATGCGGAGCTCGCGCGGCCTTCGCCACGGCGGATGTTTGCGGTCGCTTGCGCGTTCGCTCGGGGCAAGACGATCGACGAGGTCGCTGCGCTGACGCACATCGATCGGTTCTTCCTCGCCGAGATCATACGCGTTATCGAGCTGCGTCGCGACCTGATCCACCGCGGCTCGTTGGCTCGGATCGGGCGAGAGGTCTTTGTCACCGTCAAGCGCGCCGGGTTTTCGGATCGTGCGATCGGTAGCGCCGTGAACGCAAGTGAAGCGGACGTCCGAGCCGCACGTGTCGCGCACGATGTCAGGCCCTATCTCGCGCAGATCGATACGCTTGCCGGCGAATATCCCGCCGAGACCAACTACCTGTACTTCACGTATCACGCGGATCGCCATGACGTC
>Ga0123336_10002403_pt1 | contig 16245 bp, 12 predicted proteins | sample SSSSmetaG_FD_96466 | JGI IMG/M metagenome (GOLD analysis project Ga0123336, IMG submission 96466) | Glacier valley bacterial and archeal communities from Borup Fiord, Nunavut, Canada, to study Microbial Dark Matter (Phase II) - ​SSSS metaG | ecosystem: Environmental > Aquatic > Freshwater > Ice... | reverse complement strand
TCGGTGAGTTGCTTCGAGTCCATGCGCATCAAGGCCGGGAACAGCTCGACGGCGGTGGCAAAACCTGCGACCCACGGGTAGACGGCGGCCACCTCGGGCGGTGCCAGGCCACCGACGTCATCACCTTCGCCGTCCTCTCCGTCGTCGCTCTCGCCCTCGTCGTCAATACCGCTGCCGTCTTCATCAGCGTCCCCGTCGTCCAACTCGAACACCCAGGGGTCGAACCAATCGCGTCGGGAGATGGCGTCGTTCAACTCGGCGTAGCGGCGCAATGCCAGAACGTGCAGCGAATGCAAGGTGGCGGCGTCGAAACGCGGCGGCAAGGCGCGGCCGTCTGCGTCGGTGATGTGGGGCAGCCACTGCGCATCGGGCACGCGCGTGGGCTGCACCAACACGCCACACAAAAAGCCGTCGAGCATGCTGACGTCCAGCGGCTCCAACGGCGCGGGTACGCGGTCGAGCAAGGCTTGCAATTCGTCCATCTCGCGCTCGCTGAGCGGCTGCACCGGTGGAGGCGCTTGCAAGGGGCGGCTGGGCGCTGACTGGCGCGGCGCGGGTGCTTGAGGTCGAGGTGGGGAACGGGGTCGAAACGTGGAGGTGGCCATGCGCTGATTGTCGCGCCGCATGAGATGGGGGGCGCCCGGCCAAATCGCGCTGGTAGCCGCTTTTTTCAAGCCTCGACAGCGTCGAGCAACGCGTGCTGGGGCGAACGCTGTGTGAAGAGGGTTGTCCCCTCCTCGAGGGGTCAAGGCGCGAATCCGTTAGTGAACCTGTTGGCGACCTCGCTCGCGAACCCATCTGCCAATGCGCCGCGCAAATGTGCCACCAGCAACTGCACGGCGCGCGGTGTGGTGGGGCTCCAGGGCCGGATGGCAAAGACGGCGTCACCGAAGAAGCCGACCGGCTTCCAAGCAGGCAGCACCTCGCGCAGTCGCTTGCTGCGCAGGGCAGCCGCCGCGCTGAAGTCGGGCACTTGGGCAATGCCCAAACCGGCCAGCGCGGCGTCGCGCAGCACTTCGGAATTGTTGGCGCACAGGGGGCCTTGCACGGTCACGCTGATGCGCTCGGGTTCCGGTTCGGGTGACCCTGCGCTGCGCTCGAACATCCACAGCGCCGGACCGCTGCGCAGGTAGGCCAGGCAGTGGTGCTCGACCAGATCGCCGGGGTGCGTGGGGGTGCCGCGTCGGCGCAAATATCCGGCGGTGGCCAGCAGCAGGGTGCGCGAGCCGCACAGCTTCCAGGCCACGTGGTTGTCGGGTGCGGCGCTGGTGTGGCGCACTGCCAGATCGAAGCCTTCGTGCGCCAGGTTGACCACCTCGTCGGACAACGCCAGCTCCACGCGGATCTCGGGATAGCGCTTGAAAAAAGCGTCCAAAGTGGGCGCGATTTGCTGGCGGCCCAGTGCCACCGGCGCGGTCAGGCGCACCAGGCCGCGTGGCTGCCCTGCGAGGTCGCGTGCACTGCCCACGCTGCGCGCAATGTGGGCGAAGCTTTCGGTCGTGCTGTCCACCAAGCGCTGCCCGGCGTCGGTCAGGCGGACCGAGCGCGTGGTGCGTTGCACCAAGGTCACGCCCACTGAACGCTCCAGTTCTGTCACGCGTTGGCTCACCGCCGCCTTGCTCAAAGCCAGGCGCTGTGCGGCCTGCGTGAAGCTGCCGGTTTGCGCAATCACGGTGAGCAGATGCAGGTGCGACCACAGCGGGTGGCTGTGCGGGAGTGAGGCAGTGGTCATGCTGTTAACTCAGTTGGGGTTCACTTGATGAGTTCATTTGATCGGTTCGGTAGATCGGTTCGGTTGAACAGGCATCCGATTGTTCACCACAGTGAACAATCAAATCAACCCAGCGGCATAGCCAAACCAACACACGAGGCCTAGACTGGCAACATTCGACCTCATTGATATTGGAGACACACCATGGGCGCCACCGAAGCTTTCACCTCTTCCACCGACATCTGCCACCACATCAACGGCCGGGCCGTGGCCAGCACCAGCGGGCGCAGCCAGGCGGTTTACAACCCCGCCACCGGCGCGGTGGCTCGCCATGTCGCGCTGGCCAGCGCGGCTGAAGTGAACGCCGCGGTGGCAGCGGGCGTGGCGGCTTTTCCGGCATGGTCGGACATGCCGGCCATACGCCGCAGCCGCATCATGTTCAAGTTTTTGGAGTTGATGAACCAGAACCGCGACAAGCTGGCCGCCATGATCACCGCCGAGCACGGCAAGGTCTTCACCGACGCGCGGGGCGAGGTCAGCCGAGGCATCGACATCATCGAATTTGCCTGCGGCATTCCGCAGCTGCTGAAGGGTGATTACACCGAGCAGGTCAGCACCGGCATCGACAACTGGACGCTGCGCCAGCCGCTGGGCGTGGTGGCCGGTGTGACGCCGTTCAATTTCCCTTGCATGGTGCCGCTGTGGATGTTTCCGGTGGCGATCGCGGCGGGCAACTGCTTTGTGCTGAAGCCCAGCGAACGCGACCCATCGGCCCCGATCTTCATGGCCGAATTGCTGAAACAGGCCGGCTTGCCCGACGGCGTGCTCGGCGTGGTGCAAGGCGACAAATTGGCGGTGGACACGCTGCTGACGCATCCCGATGTGAAGGCCATCAGCTTCGTCGGCTCGACCCCGATTGCGCAGTACATCTACGAGACCGGCGCCCACCACGGCAAGCGCGTGCAGGCTTTGGGTGGCGCAAAGAACCACCTGGTCGTGATGCCCGACGCCGACCTAGAACTCACCGTGGACGCGTTGATCGGGGCGGGCTACGGCTCGGCCGGTGAGCGCTGCATGGCCATCAGCGTGGCGGTGGCGGTGGGTGATGTGGCCGACAAATTGGTGGCCGCTTTGGCCGCCCGCGCCAAGACGCTGAAGATCAAGAACGGCATGGAGCTCGACGCCGAGATGGGCCCGGTGATCACCCGCGAAGCCCTTAACCGCATCGAAGGCTACATCGCCACCGGCGTGACCGAAGGTGCCACGCTGGTGGTGGACGGCCGGGGCTGCAAGGTGGCGGGTTTTGAAGGCGGCTTCTTCACCGGCGGCACGCTGTTCGACCACGTCACGCCCGAAATGCGCATCTACAAGGAAGAGATTTTTGGCCCGGTGCTCAGCGTGGTTCGCGTGGCCGACTTTGCGGCGGCGGTTGACTTGGTCAACGGCCACGAATTTGGCAACGGCGTGGCCTGCTTCACCAGCGATGGCAACGTGGCGCGCGAATTTGCGCGCCGCATTCAAGTGGGCATGGTGGGCATCAACGTGCCCATTCCGGTCCCAATGGCATGGCACGGTTTTGGCGGCTGGAAAAAGAGCCTGTTCGGTGACATGCACGCTTACGGCGAAGAAGGCGTGCGCTTCTACACCAAGCAAAAATCCGTCATGCAGCGCTGGCCTGCCAGCATCGCTAAAGGCGCGGAGTTTGTGATGCCCACCGCGAAGTGATGGGTGAAGTAACGGTTGAAGTGATGGTGGTCGCCCTGCGTTGACGCGGGGCGGCTTACCCGGCGCGGTGCTACTCGGTGCGGTGATACACGACGCGGTCCAACTCGCGGCTGGCGAGAGCCGTGGCCGCCGCACGCGTTTCAACACCCAGTTTTTCGAACACGTGTTCGAGGTGTTTGTTGACGGTGCGAGGGCTCATGCCCAGGATGTCGGCCACGTCGCGGTTGGTTTTGCCTTTGGCAACCCACGACAGCACTTCGGTTTCACGAGGCGTGAGCTGCGCTTCGACGACGCGGTTGCTGCACGCGGCGTCGGCATGACTGCCGCGCTGGCTGCGCAATTGCAAAAGCAACATGCGCTCGCCCAGACCCACCAGGCCCAGATGGCGCACACGCAGTGCGCGGCCGCTGGCGGGGCCTTCGATAAGGTCCGTGGTGGGCGCGCTGGCTGGACTGCCCGGAGCAGCCTGCGAAGCTTTCGCAACTTTCGACGTAGCCACGCCAACCAGGTCATTCGAGCCAGCCGATCCCGCCTCTTCAGCGGCCGTCAACCAGCGCTCCCAGGCGAGTGGCAAATGGTCGGCGGCGTTCGGAAAAAACTCGTGCATCCAGGCCGCCGCTTGCGGTGAGCGCCAGCCGATGCGGCCTTGTGCATCGATCATCAACACACCGTGACCGGCCACGTCCACTGCGTCACGGGCCAAGCGCACCGCGCGCGCGTTGCGCAGGTGCGTGGACAGCCGCACCAGCACTTCGGCCGCCCGCACTGGCTTGACGACATAGTCGACGCCGCCGGCCTCGAACGCTTCGACGATGTGGACGGTCTCCGACAAGCCGGTCATGAAAATCACCGGGATGTGAGACAGCGCAGGGTCTTGCTTGATGCGTCGGCAAGTCTCGAAGCCCGACAGGCCCGGCATCAGCGCGTCGAGCAGGATCACGTCGGGCGTGACGAGTTGCAGCCGGGTCAACGCCGATTCGCCGTCGCGCGCAATCACCACGGTGTAGCCGTCTGCTTCCAGGGTTTGGCACACCAGTCCGAGCGACTGGGGCGCGTCATCCACCACCATCACGACGGTGGCAGGGCGGGCAGCGCTTTGGCTGCGCGGGTCGGTACTCGCGTTCACAGGCTGGACTCCAAAGAAGGGCTCACGACCGAACCGCGCAGTCGCGAGGTGAGGCCGTCCAGATCGTAGCGTGCCAGCAGGCCGTGCAGCTCGCGGCCCTCGATCGCACATTCGGGGTGGGCGCTCAAAGCCAGGTCCAGTGCGGCGCGCAGGCCCTGCATGTGGCCCAAGCTGGCCAGGCGGATGAGGTCTTGCGTCACCTCCATCGGCAACGCAGCGTGTGCGCTGGCGGGCGCACTTCGCGGTATGCCCCAGGCGGGCAAGGCCACCAGCTCGGTTGACCATTCCAAGTTCAAATGGCGTTGCAGCATGTCCAGCAGCGCCGACTCGACCACGGGCTTGTCGACAAAGCCCTGCACCTGCGCGGCGGCCAGATGTTCGGCTTGGTTCTCAAACGCGCTGGCCGACACCATGACGATGGGCAAAGCCGCAAAGCCCGCATCACGAACGGCGCGGGCGGTTTGCCAACCGTTCAAGTCGTCCATGGCCACGTCGAGCAGAACCGCGTCGGGTATTTGCTCCACCACGCTTTGCAGACACTCGCGCCCACTGGCGGCTTCGCGGATGTGAAAACCCAAGGGCATCAACATGCCGGCCAGCATTTGGCGTTGCAGCGGCTGGTCGTCCACCACCAGCAAGGTCAGGCGCGGGCCGAGGTAACCGGTGACGGGGCGGTGATCGCGCGGCGACAGGAGGCCGTTGCCTGCGCCGATGGCGGGCGCGGAAATTTCTCGCAAATACAGGCGCGCCGTGAAGGTGCTGCCTTCGCCGGGCTGGCTTTGCACGTTCAGTTCGCCGCCCATCAGTTCGGTGAGCAAGTGGGTGATGGTCAGGCCCAGACCGGTGCCGGTGTCGCCGGTGCGCCGGCCGGCGGCGGCGCGCTCGAACGGCAAAAAGATGCGCTCCTGGTCTTGCGGCGCAATGCCGATGCCGGTGTCGATCACCTCCAAACGCATGACCTCGCGGCGACAGTCCAGGTGCAGCGTGACGCTGCCGGTGTCGGTGAAACGCACCGCGTTGCTGAGCAGGTTGATGATGATTTGACGCAGCCGTTTGGCGTCGGCGTTCACATACGCCGGAACCGGGCCGCTGGTGCGCAAACTGAACACCAGCCCCTTGGCTTCGGCCTGCGGCGCGACCATGCGCACCACGTCGTCGAGGAACTCGTGAACCGGCAGCGGGGCGGGGTCGAGCCGCAAACGCCCGGCTTCGATCCGGGCCAGGTCGAGCAGCCCGTCGATCAGGCTGTGCAGGTGTTCGCCGCTGTGGTGAATGGTGCTGACGCTGGCACGCTGGACCGCCTGCAGATGCTCGTCTTTCAGCAAGATTTGGGCGTAGCCGAGGATGCTGTTCAGCGGTGTGCGCAGTTCGTGCGTCATGCCGGCCACGTAACGGGTCTTGGCCTGATTGGCAGATTCGGCCACGGTCTTGGCCAGTTGCAAGGCGGCGTCGGTGCGGCTGTGCGCATCAATTTCACGCTCCAGCAATTGGTTTTGGCGATTCGACTCGTCTTGCGCCATCTGGCGGCTTTCGCTGCCCAGGACGATCCACCACGCGCTCACCGCCGACATCAATGACAACAACGCGAACAAGCGCAAAAACGGCGTGCGCAGCTCGGCTTGTTGCGGCAGGCCCAAGATCGCCTGCTGGTTGTAGACCACGCCCATCACCACGCCGATCAGGCAGACCAGCGACACCGTCACCACCAGGTAATGCCCCACCCGAAAGTTCACGCGCGACGACAGCGCCGCGGGCAGCACGGCCGTGAGCGCGGCGCCGACCTGCTCGGCCGCGCGCGAGCCGGTTTTGCAGCGGTCGTGGCAACGCGATTCGAGCGTGCAGCACAGCGAGCAGATGGGCGCGTCGTAGGCGGGGCACTGGGCCATGTCTTCCGACTCGAAGGCGTTCTCGCAGACCGAACAGCTCACCATTTCACCGGGCTTCCAAGACGCCAGATTGGGCCGCGCCTGGTAGTAGCGCCCGCGCGTCCACCACGCCAGCAGCGGCGACACCAGCATCGCCGTGGCCAACGCAATGAAGGGCGAAAAAGCCGCCGCCTCGGGCCCGAATGCGCCGGTGAAAGTGGCCATGCCCAACACCGCCGCCACGCCCATGGCACCCAGGCCCACCGGGTTGATGTCGTACAAGTGCGCACGCTTGAATTCAATGTGCGGCGGGCTCCAACCCAGCGGCTTGTTGATCACGAGGTCGGCCACCAACGCACCAACCCACGCGATGGCGATGTTGCTATAAAGCCCCAACACACCTTCCAGCGCCTCGAACACGCCCAGCGTCATGAGCAGCACCGCGATGAGCACGTTGAATACCAGCCACACCACGCGACCAGGATGGCTGTGCGTGAGGCGGGCGAAAAAATTCGACCATGCCAGCGAACCGGCGTAGGCATTGGTCAGGTTGATCTTGATTTGGCACACCACGACGAACAACACGGTGACCCCCAAGATCCACGCCGGTGAGCTGAACACGTAGCTGAATCCGGCGAGGTACATCTGCGTGGGTTCCAGCGCCTTGCTGACCGGAATTTCGTGTTGCAAAGCCAGGAAGGCCAAGAAAGCCCCGCCGCACATTTTGAGCATGCCCGGCACGATCCAGCCCGGACCCGCCACGACCACGGCGGCCCACCATCGGCGCCGATTGGCGGCGGTTTTCTCAGGCAGGAAACGCAGGTAGTCGACCTGCTCGCCGATCTGCACCACCAGCGAAAACGCCACCGTGGCCGCGGCGCCGAACATCACCAGACTGAAGTCGCTGCTGTGAGAGACCCCGCCGACCAAGCCGGCGAAGTCGCTGTAAGCCTCTGGCTTTTTGATGAGCACCGCCAAATAGGGCAACACAAACAGCACCATCCACACCGGCTGCGTCCACCACTGCAGCCGCTGTATCAAGGTGATGCCGTGCATCACCAGCGGCACCACCACCAGCGAAGCCACCAAGTAGCACACCGCAAGGGGCCAGCCGAAATACATCTGCAACGCCGAGGCCAGGATCGCGGCCTCGAGCGCGAAAAAAATGAAGGTGAAGCTGGCGTACACCAGCGAGGTGACGGTCGAGCCCAGGTAACCAAAACCGGCCCCGCGCGTGAGCAGGTCCATGTCCACACCGTACTTGGCGGCGTAGTAGCTGATGGGCAGGCCGGTCAGGAAGGTGATGAGGCTGACCACCAAGATGGCCCACAGCGCGTTGGTGAAGCCGTAACTCAGCGCGATGGCACCGCCGATGGCTTCAAGCGCCAGGAAAGACGTGGCACCGAAGGCGGTGTTGGCGACCCGAAATTCGCTCCACTGGCGAAAGCTGCGCGGCGTGAAGCGCAGCGCGTAGTCCTCCATCGACTCATTGGCCACCCAGGAGTTGTAGTCGCGCCGGATGCGGAAGATTTTCTGCGGCTGCTTGCTCGACGCTAGGGTGGACGCTTGGGTGGCCGCTTGGGTCGACGCTTGCGTGGCCGCGTGGGTGGCAGCTTGAGTGACAGCTTGGGTGGACATGCGGAATGGACTCCTGCCCGCTGGTGACGGGTCTGCCCATTAAGCAGCAAGAAACGCTCCAGCCGCGCCGTCCCTTTTCAGAGCGCCCGTGCCAGTGTGACCAAGCCCGCGTGGTTTGGGACTACGTTGATTGACGTATTCGCGCACTGCGGCCTGTCTCGCACTATCACTCCCAGCCTGTTGTTACACCCCGTCGCTTAAACATCAACCTCGCTTGGAGAGTCCGCTATGACCCGTCGCAAATCCGATCCCACCGTCAGCCACGCTGCGCCTGACGCCAACCGCCGTCGTCTGATTCAGGGCGCGGCTGCCCTGCCGATGTTCGGCATGGCGGGCTTGAGCTTCGGCCAGCCGACCGCCACCGTCAACACCACCAAGCTGGCCGTCACCGACACCGAAGTCACTGTGGGCCAGTTGCACTCCAGCACCGGCACGATGGCCATTTCTGAGACGGGCTCTATCCAGGCCGAGCAGTTGGCCATCGACCAGATCAACGCCATGGGCGGCATCCTGGGTCGCAAGATCAAGGTCATCAAAGAAGACGGCGCGTCCGACTGGCCCACCTTCGCCGAGAAGTCGAAAAAGCTGCTCATCAACGACAAGGTGGCCGCCGTTTTTGGCTGCTGGACCAGCGCCTCGCGCAAGGCGGTGCTGCCGGTGTTCGAGAAAGAAAACGGCCTGCTGTACTACCCGACCTTCTACGAAGGCCTGGAGCAAAGCAAGAACGTGATCTACACCGGTCAAGAAGCTACGCAGCAAATTCTTTACGGCCTCGACTGGGCACAAAAAGAGAAGAAGGCCAAGACCTACTTCCTGATTGGCTCGGACTACATCTGGCCACGCACCTCGATGAAGATCGCGCGCAAGCACGTCGAGAATTTCCAAAAGGGCAAGATCGTTGGCGAGGAGTACTACCCGCTGGGCAGCACCAACTTCGGCAGCCTGATGAACAAGATCAAGGTGGCCAAGCCCGACTGCATCATCGCGGCCGTGGTCGGTGGCAGCAACGTGGCCTTCTACAAGGCGCTGAAGGCCGCAGGCATCACCGGCGACAAACAGTTGCTGCTGACACTGGCGGTGACCGAGGACGAGATGACGGGCGTGGGCGGCGAAAACTTCGCCGGTTTTTACTCGTCGATGAAGTACTTCCAGTCTCTTGACAACGACAACAACAAAAAGTTTGTCGCGGCCTTCAAGGCCAAGTACGGCAAAGACGCGGTCATCGGCGACGTAACGCAAGCGGGCTATCTCGGCCCGTGGTTGTGGAAGGCGGCGGTCGAGAAGGCAGGCAGCTTCGACGTCAACAAAGTCGTTGCCGCGTCCGAGACCGGCACCATCGAGTTGAAGACCGCGCCCGAAGGCTACGTGAAGCTGGACAAGAACCACCACCTGTGGAGCAAGTCGCGCATTGCCATGGGCAACCCCGACGGCACGTTCAAGGTGGTGGCGGAATCGCCCGAGTTGATCAAACCCGATCCGTTCCCTAAGGGCTACCAGTAACCCACCCCCGAAGGGCGGGGTGATTGACTACCCCCGAAGGGCGGGGTGATTGGCCACCCCCGAGGGGCCTTCGGCCCTTCCCCCTCAAGGGCTGGATGACCACCCCCGAAGCGCCTTACGGCCCTTCCCCCTCAAGGGGGCAACGCCACCGGACCGGCATAGCCGGATCCACGGCGTTCGCCTGATATTCATCGACACGCTGGAGGACCTCGCATGAGCTTTTCAGAAATGCTGAACATCGGCCTGATGCAAGGCTTTGCGGGCCTCAGTTTGTTTGCCGTGTTGCTGTTGATGGGCCTCGGCTTGGCCATCATTTTTGGGCAAATGGGCGTCATCAACATGGCGCACGGCGAGTTCATGACGGTGGGTGCGTACACGATTTACCTGGGCTCGAAGCTGGCCGGTGAACACATGCCTCAAATGCTGCCTTACTACTTTCCGGTGGCGGTGTTGTTGGCGTTCGCCTTCGCCTTTGCGCTGGGCTGGCTGGTGGAGTGGGGCTTGATCCGCCATCTCTACAAACGTCCGCTCGACACCTTGCTGGCCACTTGGGGCATCAGCTTGGCGATGCAACAAATGTTTCGCACTTTCATCGGGCCCAAAGAAGTGAGCCCGACCTTGCCCACCTGGTTGTTGGGCTCGTGGGCACCGGCCCCAGGGCTGGACATCCCCATCAACGGCATGTTCGTTTTGGCGCTGACCACCGTGGTGACTTTGGGTGTGTTGCTGGCCTTGAGCAAGAGCCGCTGGGGTCTGCGGGTGCGCGCCACGGTGAGCAACCGCGCCATGGCCAACGCCACCGGCATCGACACCAAAAAGACCGACCGCCTTACCTTCGCGATCGGCTGCGGCATTGCCGGCATGGCGGGCGCGGCCTTCACCACCATCGGTTCCACCGGGCCCACTTCGGGTCAGCTCTACATCGTCGATTCGTTTCTGGTGGTGACGTTCGGGGGCGCAGCCAGTTTGCTGGGCACCGTGGTGTCGGCGTTCGGCATTGCGCAGACCCAATCGATCAGCGAATTCTTTCTGACCGGCTCGATGGCCAAGGTGCTCACGCTGTCACTCATCGTGTTGATTTTGATGATTCGCCCTCAGGGCTTGTTTGCCAGCAAGGTGAGGCGCTAGTGAGTCGTGCACTGACTGTCCCAGCAGCCGATTCAGCGCTCAACCTCGCTTTGCCTCTCACCCGGAGCACCACCTCATGACCGCCGTTCTTGCCTTCATCAAGCGTTACCAACTGGCCAGCTTGCTGGTGTTGACGCTGCTGCTCACCGTGGTGCTGCCACTGTCGCTTGACATCTTTCGGCTCAACCTGGTCGGCAAGTACCTGACCTACGCGTTCGTGGCGGTGGGCTTGGTGATGGTGTGGGGCTACGCGGGGGTGCTCAGCCTGGGACAAGGTGTGTTTTTTGGCTTGGGCGGCTACGCGATGGCGATGTTTTTGAAGCTGGAAGCGTCTGACCCCATCACCACCAAGATTCAATCGACGCCGGGCATTCCCGACTTCATGGACTGGAACCAGATCACTGCCTTGCCCGCGCTGTGGGTGCCGTTCAAGTACCTGCCGTTTGCGCTGATTGCGGTGGTAGCGGTGCCCACCTTGTTGGCGTGGATCGTCAGCTACGCGATGTTCAAACGGCGTGTGGGCGGCGTGTACTTCGCCATCATCACGCAGGCGGTGGCGCTCATCGTCACGGTGCTCATCATCGGCCAGCAGGGTTACACCGGCGGCGTCAACGGCATGACCGATTTGAAGACGGTGTTGGGTTGGGACACGCGCACCGACCAGGCCAAATACATTTTGTATTACCTCTGCGTGGGGCTGTTGGTGCTGAGTATTTTGCTGTGCCGCTGGATACAAACCAGCAAGGTCGGCACCTTGCTGCTGGCCATGCGAGACAAAGAAGACCGGGTGCGGTTTTCAGGTTACGACGTTGCCAATTTCCGCGTGTTTGTGTTCTGCCTGGCCGCCGCGCTGGCAGGCATCGGCGGTGCCATGTTTTCCTTGCAAGTGGGCTTCATGTCGCCCAGCTTCGTGGGCATCGTGCCTTCGGTCGAAATGGTGATTTTTGCGGCGGTCGGCGGGCGCATGAGCTTGGTCGGCGCGGTGTACGGAACACTGCTGGTCAACGCAGGCAAGACGTTTTTCTCTGAAAGCTTTCCCGACCTGTGGCTGTTCCTGATGGCCGCCCTGTTCATCGGAGTGACCATGGCCTTCCCCATGGGCTTGGCCGGCTTGTGGGAAAGCCAAGTGACGCCGCGCTGGAACAAGTGGCGCGCCTCGAAAACCACCGGCACCCAGACCGGCAGGCAGGCGGCTTCGACCGCAGCTGCAGCAGCGGTTGCACCCGGAGTCGCAACCGCAGAGAGCCACGCGCTCCCGGCAGGCATTCGCGGCCAGCAGGTCTGAACACCCCACACACCGGACGACCGCAGCATGAGCAACACAGATTTCGCCCTGGCCATTGAAGATTTGACGGTGTCGTTCGATGGCTTCAAAGCCATCGACGCACTGACTTTGTACATCGACAAAAACGAGCTGCGCGTGATCATCGGCCCGAACGGCGCGGGCAAAACCACGCTGCTCGATCTGATTTGCGGCAAGACCAAAGCCGGCTCGGGCAGCATCAAATTCAAGAACGTCGAACTCACCAAAATGGCCGAGTTCAAACGCGTTCGTTTGGGCATTGGCCGCAAGTTTCAAACGCCGTCGATCTACGAAAACCTCAGCGTGTTTCAAAACCTGGAGGTCTCGTTTCCCAAAGGCCGCTCGGTGATGGGATCGCTGGCGTTCAAGTGCACCGACGAGGTCAAAGCGCGCGTGCAAGTGGTGGCCGAAGACATTTTTCTGTCCGACCGCCTGGACCTGGAAGCGGGCTTGCTGAGCCATGGCCAAAAGCAGTGGTTGGAGATTGGCATGTTGTTGATGCAAGAGCCCGAACTGCTGCTTTTGGACGAGCCCATCGCCGGCATGAGCGCCCGCGAACGCGAGCTCACGGCCGATTTACTGCAACGCATTTGCAAAAACCGCGCCGTGATCGTGATCGAGCACGACATGGACTTCGTCAAACGCATCGCTCACAAAGTCACCGTCATGCACCAGGGAAAAATCCTCGCCGAAGGGCCCATGGACAAGGTGCAAGCCAACCCAGCGGTGATCGATGTTTACCTCGGCCATTGAGTCAATCACTGCCCACACGCGCCTATTTGCTTGGAGCCCATGCCCATGTTGAACGTCAAAGATTTGTGCGTGGCTTACGGCCAAAGCGAAGCGCTGCACGGCGTGAGCTTCGAGGCCAAGAAAAACGAGACCGTGGCCATCATGGGCCGCAACGGCATGGGCAAAACCACGCTGTTCAAAAGTCTGATGGGCGTGATGCCGGTGAAGAGCGGCAGCATCAGCGTCGCGGGCAAAGAGGTCAGCCACGACGAGAGCTTTTTGCGGGTGCGCAAAGGCATTGCCTACGTGCCGCAGGGTCGCATGATTTTCCCCACCCTCACGGTGGAAGAGAACATTCAAACCGGCCTGGAAAACTCCGCCACGCGGCGCATTCCGGAAGAAATTTATGCGCTGTTCCCGGTGCTGTTCGACATGAAGCGGCGCAAAGGCGGCAACCTGTCAGGCGGTCAACAACAGCAGTTGGCGATTGCGCGCGCACTGGTCACCGAGCCCAAGGTGCTGCTGCTGGACGAGCCCACCGAAGGCATCCAGCCTTCGATCATCAAAGACATTGCCAAGGCGCTGAACGAGATCCGCAAGCTGCGCGAAATCACCATCGTCGTCAGCGAACAAGTGCTGAGTTTTGCGATGGACGTGGCCGACCGACTCTTCGTGATTGAAGGCGGCCGCTTGGTGCACGAAACCTCACGCGCCGACACGGATGTGGGGCGCATCAAGCAGTACTTGTCCGTTTGATTTTTTGAGCTCAGTCCAGTGCTTTTTATTTAACGCGAAACACAAACACAAACACAAACCCGTTCGGACTGAGGTCTCGAAGTCTCGCGCGGGGCTCTGCGAACAGCAGTTCATCTAACCCCTCACCTTCCACCCACAGGAGATTCCCATGGCCGAAACCCTCATCAAAGTTGACCTCACCCAGTCACCCCTCGACAACGAAAACATCCACAACCGCTGGCACCCGGACATCCCGATGGCCTGCTGGGTCAAACCGGGTGACGACTTCATTCTGGAAACCTTCGACTGGACAGGCGGCTTCATCAAGAACAACGACAGCGCCGACGACGTTCGCGACATCGACCTGACCACCGTTCATTACCTGTCGGGTCCGGTGGGCGTGAAAGGCGCACAACCCGGCGACCTGCTGGTGGTGGAGCTGCTCGACATCGGTGCCAAAGAAGACAGCCTGTGGGGCTTCAATGGTTTCTTCAGCAAGAAGAACGGCGGCGGCTTCTTGACCGAACACTTTCCGCTGGCGAAGAAGTCGATCTGGGACTTCAAAGGCATGTTCACCGAATCACGCCACGTGCCCGGCGTGAGGTACGCGGGCTTGATTCACCCCGGCCTCATCGGCTGCCTGCCCGACCCGAAAATGTTGGAGACGTGGAACACGCGCGAGCAAGCGCTGATCGACACCAACCCGACCGGCGGCCTGGCCAACCCACCGTTTGCAGCCACCGCCCACATGGGCAAACTGACGGGCGCGGCCAAAGCCAAAGCCGCCGCCGAAGGCGCACGCACCGTGCCAGGCCGCGAGCATGGCGGCAACTGCGACATCAAAGATTTGTCGCGCGGCGCCAAGGTGTTTTTCCCGGTCTATGTGGACGGGGCGGGCCTGAGCGTGGGCGACCTGCACTTCAGCCAAGGCGACGGCGAAATCACGTTCTGCGGTGCCATTGAGATGGCCGGTTGGGTGCACATGAAAGTCAGCCTGATCAAAGGCGGCATGGCGATGTACGGCATCAAAAACCCCATCTTCAAACCCAGCCCCATCACGCCCACCTACAACGACTATTTGATCTTCGAAGGCGTGTCGGTCGACGAAGCCGGCAAGCAGCACTACCTCGACATCAACGTCGCCTACCGCCAGGCCTGCCTGAACGCCATCGAGTACCTGAAGAAGTTCGGCTACTCCGGCGCACAGGCCTATTCCATCCTCGGCACCGCGCCTGTGCAGGGCCACATCAGCGGCGTGGTCGACGTGCCGAATGCGTGCGCCACGCTGTGGTTGCCCACGCAGATTTTCGACTTCGACATCAACCCGAACGCCAACGGTCCGACCAAGTTCCTCGACGGATCGGTCGTGATGCCGCTGTCGCAGGACAAGGTCTGAAGCAGCCGCCATGCCGACCTACGATCATGCGTGTGCCAGCTGCGGCGGCTTCGAGACGATCCGCGCAATGGCGCAGCGCGACGAACCCGCCGCCTGCCCGGACTGCGGCGCGGCCGCGCCGCGCGTCTTCGTCACCGCGCCGCGGCTGGCGTTGATGGAAGGCAGCACGCGCACCGCGCTCGCGACCAACGAGCGCGCCCGCCACGAGCCGAAGAGCTCGCGCGACTACGCCCGGCTCAAGCACCCGGCGGGCTGCGGTTGTTGTTCGACGGGCAAGCGCGGGGCCACAGTGACCGGCGCAGTGGGCCAGAAGGCGTTCCCGAGCAAGCGGCCGTGGATGATCAGCCATTGAAGGTGTAAGCAGGCTGCGGCAAGCTCGTTTCAGACAGGCGAGCAGCGGGGGTTCGTGAATGCCGGCTGCCGACCCAAAGTCGACACTCGATGTTCTCGTTTCGGCGCCGCGAAGCGGTCGCCGCTCATGCTCTGGCGGCCACACTGGGCGGCTTCGAGTGCACCATGTCCTGAGCGCGGCCGCCTTTCGCCGCCATGCCCCGGTTCGATTGATGTGGCGACTGCGAAGCATCCTCCCCTCGGACGGGGGGGCGCGCTGTGGGAAGCGCGAGCGACACTGCGGAGCATTTGAACGAGGTCATCCCGTGAACTCGATCGCTCGCGCCATTATTTGTCTTGTGCTGTCGTCGCTGGCGTCCGGCGTCTACGCCGCCGAATTCAACCTCAGCGCGGTCCTCGACAACGGCGCTTATGTCTCCGGCAACATCACCGTCGATCCTGTTAGCGGGAACGTGGTGGGTGCGAACGCCACGCTGTAACTCAACGGTACCGCCTTGTCGACGTTCGGCGCGCCGAACGGTCAGTGACCGTTTTCGGTGCCCGGCCTGGAGCCCTCATATCTGTTCCCCAGCCAGGGCACGAACAACTTCCGGTTTGTTGGCTCGGTTCCCGGCAGATCGCTCGTCGGCTATGCCGGCAGCGAACTTTGCTCGACCAGCAGCAGCGTCCACTGCGCCGCCAGCGACCTGTTCTCTAGCGGCCTCTTCTTGGCCAACGTGACGCAGGGGATCGTCGCCCGCACGAGCGACGACATCGTAACGTTTGCGCTTACGGCATCGTTCGAAAACGGCACCCATGTGTCCGGCTCCGTGACCATCGACACCACGGTCGGCTACGTCTTGGACCAGCATGCGTTTCTGTACGCAGGCGCGACATTGCTTTCAGAATTCAGCAACCCCGGCAGCCAGAGCGTTTTCGCACCGAGCGGCTTGAACCCCTCTTATCTTCTGCAGAGTTTCGGCACCGGCGGCTACTTGCTCAACGTCGCCGTGCCGGTGACGTCGGTCGTCGGCTACGGCGGAAGCTTGCTATGCG
>Ga0123336_10002402_pt1 | contig 16253 bp, 13 predicted proteins | sample SSSSmetaG_FD_96466 | JGI IMG/M metagenome (GOLD analysis project Ga0123336, IMG submission 96466) | Glacier valley bacterial and archeal communities from Borup Fiord, Nunavut, Canada, to study Microbial Dark Matter (Phase II) - ​SSSS metaG | ecosystem: Environmental > Aquatic > Freshwater > Ice... | reverse complement strand
CTTTTGTAAGCAGCAGGATACCGCCCTTGCTCGCGACATAAGGCGCGGCGTCCTTTTCGGCGGCGAATGAATTGACCGATCCGATATTGACGATGCGACCCCGCACCCCGCCTGCGACCATTGCCCGCGCCGCAGCCTGCCCCACGATGAACGCGCCCGTCAGATTCGTTTCGATGTAGCGCTGCCAATCGCTCAACTTCACATCGAGGAACGGACCTGATCCGCCCGTCAGCCCGGCGTCGTTCACCAGAATATCGACCCGACCATGCCGCGCCAGCGTATCATCGATCAACGTCGCGACCTGTTCCGGCTGCGTCACATCGCACGGCACGAACTCGAAGGGCAGGTCGCGTGTTTCGGCGCTATCGGGGTCCGGCGGCACGAGATCGGCGGCGACGACTTGCGCACCTTCCGCGATCATGTAGCGCGCGATACCCGCGCCGATGCCCCGCGCGCCGCCTGTCACCACCGCGATTTTACCTTCGAGCATCCCGCTCACAATGGTTTCTCCTCGACGACACACGTCGCCCATTCGCCCACTTGTATCGCCGGCAAGTGGCGCACGCCCATCACAAACCCATCGGTGCGTGCGCTCATGCGCGTGACGACCGCGCCCAGTGTGTCATAGATCGTCGCGAGCCGCGCGCCCGCTTTGACTCGTTCGCCCAGTTCGACATGATTTTCGAGCAATCCGGCGGCGGGAGCCAGCACCCAGTCCCCGACGAGCGTTTGGGTGTAAGTCGGCTGCGCACCCGGTTCGCCCGCGAGGATGCCTTTCGCACGTAGCACGCGCGTGATCCCGTCGTAGTACATCTGTGAGTCGGCTTCGATGCGCCCGCCACGCCCGCCGATCTCGCATCCGCTGACAGCGACCCCGATGCGCGCCGCCTCGTAGCTCAGGACGCCCGCGCGCGGTGGCATCGCCCACAGGTTCGGCAAGCCCATCCAGCGCGCAGTATCCAGTGAGGCCGCCGCTGCTGGTGCATCGATCTCACGATAGTAGCCCGCCACAGGCGCGAAGGCCATCCGTACCCCGCCGCTGTGACAATCGACCAGCACGGACGCATGGCGCACGATATTCGCGAAAAGATGATGCGCAAGCCGATAGGTGATCGTCCCGTCGGCGTCGCCGGGGAACACGCGCGCGAGGTTCACGCCGTCGCTGGGGCTGCTCCGCGTCGCGGCGTTGTACGCGGCCTGATGCGCGATGGGAACGATCAGGATGCGCCCTGCAACCTGTTCCGGCTGGATGTGCGCGGCCAGCCGCCACAGCGCGACGATCCCCTCGTATTCGTCGCCGTGTATCCCGGCGGTCAGCGCCGCGACCGGACCGGGACGATCCCCGGCGATGACGATCAGCGGGACTGTCACGGGCGCACTATCCGGCGCGGTCGCGAATGCCCACGCCACGCGGCGGGTAGTCCCCGGCAGGACTGCCAGCGGGTCGAATTCCCAGACGACGGATACGGCTGCGGGTGTCAGAATTTCGGCTCCGGTTCAAGCTGAATGCGGTGATCGACGCGCGCTGCGGTCGGCATTTCCTTGAAACCGCGCGCGACTTCGATCAGGCGCTCTATCGTCGCCTCGATCATGACCTCGCCTTTTTTGGCGGTTCCAAGCGTGGCCGCCCCGTTCACGCCGGACTCACTCATGCGGCTCCAGTTGTTCATGAAATAGACCCATGTGCCGCCGCTCAGGTGCGGGTATAGCCAACGCGGACCGCCCCGATCCGAGGCATATTCATCGACGGCTTTATCCATTTGCACCAGTTCCGGCTTGAGGTACAGATATTCGCTCGTCTCCCATTCGCAGGCATGGTCCACGCCCTTCGGTCCGGCTTCAGCCTGCCCGATGATCACATCGTAGGCGAGTTCCCAATGATTGATGCTGCCCGCCAACGCTTCCGTCTCGTTGGTGATGCGCCGCGCGATCAGGTTGCAGAGCGGTCCATTGCTACCGTGTCCATTCACATAGAGGATGCGCCGGAAGCCGTGATAGGCGAGGCTCGCGCCGACATCGAAACAATAATCGATGAAGTGCTGCATTTTGATCGAAATCGTGCCGGGAAAATCCATATTGTGATCGTTGAAGCCGTAGTGAATCGGCGGCAGCGCGACGATACTCTCATGTGCGCGTTCGGCGGCGCGGTTGCAGATTTGCTCGACGAACAGGTTATCGGTATCGACGGGCAGGTGATAGCCGTGCTGCTCGATGGCCGCGACGGGGATTACCGCAACGCGCCGCTCGGCAATCGCTTCGTTGACTTCCGGCCAGGTCATGCTGGCGAAAAGATGTTTGGTGGTCACGAGTTCTCCCTGTGAAAACTATGGTTTGCCGGGCGTGCGGATCGCTTCGCCGTCGCTGCCTTTGAAGATGTGCAGGCGCGCTGCTGGGAAGGTAACGGCGTAGCGCTGCCCGACCGCGACCGGGTTGCTCGCGGAAAGCTGCGCGGCAATCAACCCGTCGCCAAGCCGCAGGTAGGCCAGCGTCGTCGCACCCAACTGCTCCACGACCTGCACCTGCCCGTAAATGCCCGCCTTATCATCCTCGCCAGCCGCGTGGATTTGCAAATCTTCAGGACGGATGCCGACCGTCACTGTCTGGCCGCTGTAGGGGCGTAGGTCGGCATCCGGCAGGCGTTCCAGTTCACCCGCCGCGAGGCACAGCCGCCCCTCTGCGCTGACAGTCGCGCTGATGAAATTCATCGGCGGGCTGCCGACGAACCCGGCCACGAACTGGTTGGCGGGCGCGTGGTAAATCGCAAGCGGCGTATCGACCTGCTGCACCTTGCCATTGAAAAAGACGGCCACCCGGTCGCTCATCGTCATTGCTTCGGCCTGATCGTGCGTGACGTAGGCGACCGTCGCGCCGAGGCGGTTGAAAATCAGCTTCAGTTCGGTCCGCATTTGCACGCGCAGCACGGCATCCAGGTTACTGAGCGGTTCATCGAGCGGGAACACCTTCGGGTCGCGGACGATAGCGCGCCCGACGGCCACGCGCTGGCGCTGCCCACCCGAAAGCTGCCGCGGGTAGCGTTCCAGCAGCGCGCTGATGCCCAGAATTTGCGCGGCCTCGCGCAACTGCTTATCGATCTGCTCCTTGGGCAGCTTGCAGATACGGAGCGCGAAACTCATGTTGCGGTAAACGCTCATGTGCGGGTACAGCGCATAGGTCTGGAAGACCATCGCAATATCGCGTTTCGCCGCTGGGACATGCGTCACGGATCGCCCATCGATCAGGATTTGGCCGCTGCTCGGCGTTTCCAGCCCGGCGATCATGTTGAGCGTGGTCGTCTTCCCGCACCCGGAAGGACCGAGCAGCGCCATGAATTCCTTGTCGTGAATTTCAAGGTTCACATCACGGACGGCGTACACATCCTTGAACTTTTTCGTCAGATTGAGCAGTTGAACCGTCGCCATGCCCGTTACTCCTTCACCGCGCCGAGCGTCAGCCCGCGCACCAGATAGCGTTGCGCGAACAGCGCGAACAACATCATCGGGACGACGATTACCGTACTCATCGCGGACATCGGACCCCACTGCACGCCCTTATCGGTGATGAAGCTCGATACCGCGCTCGGCAGCGTCTTCGCATTAGAGGGCGCGATGCTCGACGACATCAGAAATTCATTCCACGAAAGCAGCGCCGTCAGCACCGCCGAAGTGAGCAGCGCGGGCGTAGTCAGCGGCAGGATCACGCGGATGAAGCGTTGTAACGGTCCGCAGCCGTCGAGCATCGCAGAATGATCCAGCTCACGCGGCAGCTCATCGAAGAAGGTGAGCATCAGCCACACAACGAGCGGCAACGTCAGGCTCACATGCGCGATAATCACCGCGATCTGTGTATCCAGCAATTTGAGGCGCGTCATCAGGATGTAATAAGGCAGCGTCGTCGTGATTTTCGGGTAGAAGCGCACGATCAGGAATGCGAACGCGATGATCGTGGACAACCGGAACGGCAGCTTGAGCCGCGACAGGCTGTACGCCGCCAGTGAGCCGATCAGCACGGAAATGATTGTCGTCGCGCTCGTGATCACCAGCGAATTGATCAGGTAACTGAGCGTGTCGCGTCCGGGATCGAAGGTGAGTTGGTAATGTTCTAGAGTGAAACGCGAAGGGATGATCGTCGGCGGGACCGTCAGGAATTCGTTCGAGGGTTTGACGCTGTTCAGGAACAGGTACACGAACGGCACGCTGACGATCAGCGCACTCAGTAGAATGAGGAAGATGCGCAGGGCGGTTCGCAGGCTCGCGAGCAGGCGGCTGTTTCGTTCGCTGATCATGGTTCAGGCTCCCCGGCGGTTCAGGCGGTTGCGTAAGATCAGGAACACGACCGCGATGCTCAGACACGCGATCAGCAGTATCCACGATGTAGCAGCCGCGTAGCTGATGTTGAAATAACGCAAGCCTTGCTGGTAAATCCAGAAAGTCAGCGTATGCGTCTTGAAGCCCGGACCGCCATAAGTCGTCGTGTAGACAATATCGAGCGTGAGCAGCGTATCGATCAGCCGGAACATGAGCGTGAGCAGCGTCACCGGGAGCAGCAGCGGGAGCGTGATATGCCGGAAAATCTGCCAGCGCGACGCACCATCGACCGCCGCCGCGCGGAACGGCTCGATAGGCAGCGAACTCAGCGCCGCGACGTAGATCACCATCACGAACGGCGACCATTCCCACACGTCGATGATCACCAGCGAAACGAGCGAGAGGTTGGGGTTGCCCAGCCAATCCGGTCCGGCAATGCCGACCAGCGAGAGGCCATAGTTGAGTAACCCGGCGCGAGCGCTCAGGATCATGCGCCAGAGTGTCCCGACCGCGACAGGCGCAACGACCATCGGCATGATCAGGACGGTCCGCGCGATTTGCAGGAGGACGCTTTCCCCGATAGTCAGATAGGCCAACAGGAACCCGATTAGCATCTCTAGCGCCGTTGCCACGAGTGCGAAAACGACCGTGACATTGACCGCATCCAGAAAAACTTTATCGGTAAATGCTTTCGTATAATTCGCGAAGCCGACGAACGCACCCGGCTCGGTCGATTTCGCGAGCGACCAATCCACCGTCGAAAAGTATGCCGAATAAACTAGCGGATAACCCTGTACGATGATCAGTACCAGCAGCGCCGGGACGAGGAACAGCGCCAATACGCCGCGTTCGGAGAGCTGCACGCGGAAGAGCTGCCAGCGGCTTATTTTTTCTTCGATTGGTAGAACGGCATTCGCTACAGCCATTAAACAATCCTTTAGTTCGATAAAATTATCGATTTTCGGTGGGTGGGTCAGTCCCGAAGGTTCCGCTAGTGGGTCGGTCAAGCCCGACCCCTACATTCACACACGCGAGCTTTGTGTAGGGGCGGGGCTTGACCCGCCCGGAGGTTCCGCTGCTGGGTCGGTCAAGCCGGACCCCTACACGTCCATTGCGGAACGCTTCTACTTCTGCTGCAAACCCGCACCCTTCGCGACATCCAGTTGCGAAGTCGGGACATCGAGCGTCGCCCACTTCGTATTGATCTGGTCAATCGCATCCGCGGCAGTCATTTGCCCGGTCGCGACCTGCACCATCGTGTTCGTCAGGAAGTCCTGCGCCTCACCACTGAGCGGCGGATTCTTCGCACGCTTGAAGCTGTCGAGCATGGCAGGCCACTGGTGCGCGTGCTGCGCAGCAAGGTCCTTATCCTCGTAGACATTCAGCCACACGGAGTTGATCCCGAAGTTGACGAAGTTGCTCTTCGCGTTTTCCTTGCCCGCGAAGGTCTGCATCCACTTCCACGAAATATCTTTGTCTTTCGCGGTGGTCGGGATGAACTGCTGCCACAGGCTCAACCAGGGGAAGCCGCCGCCGGGGAAGGCAATCTGGCTCCACTTGCCCGCGACCTTGCTGGTGGCCTTGTCGTCCAGCTTCTTGGCGCTGAAGCTCGGCCAGTCCACGAGCATCGCGGCCTTGCCATCGGCGAAGAGCTGTTCGGCTTCATCGAAGCTGAGGGCGTTGCCATTCGGCGGCAAATACTTCCACAGTTCGGGGAGCTGGCTGGCAAACGCGACGGCCTTCGCCTTATCGAGTTCATACTTACCGGCCTTGTTGACGTAATAGCCATCGTAGCCGCTGAAGAAGAACGCGCCGATTTGCTCCGGGTTGCCCGTCGAGTGAGTAAAGCAGGCGATGTCCGGTGCTTTCGCGGTGATCGTCTTGCAGGCCGCGATAAAATCAGCCCACGTCTTGAGCGTTGCAGCATCCACGCCCGCCGCCTTGAGGATGTCGTTATTGACCATCAGGCCATAGGAGTCGATACCATACGGGACGCCGATATGCTTGCCTTTGTTCCACTCCGATTTGCCGACTTCGAGCAGGCCGGGGATCATGCCATCCGCGTAATTGCTCTTCGCGATGTAATCATCGAGCGGCACAAATTTGTCGTAGACATCGGAGAGGTAGTAACCGCCGCTCATCGCGTCGTACTGCCCTGCCCCGGTCAACAGGTCGTTGGTGTTGTTCTGGCGCAGCACCGCCCAGGGGAAGGCGACGACTTTGACCTTCACGCCTGTATCTTTCTCGAATTGCGGCGCGAGCGCTTCCGCGGCCTTGTTGTACGTGCCGGACTCCATATAGGTCACTGTGATCTGTTTGACGCTGCTCTGTGCGCTGGCAGTGAGGCTGAACGACGCGGCGACCAGCAGCAGTACGGCAGCGGTCAGGATCAAACGGCGAAGTTGGTTTGCAATCATGGGATTATCCTTTCAAATCGAGCGGGCGGTAAGTTCGGCGGCAGTTTGGACGATCAAATAGGCGCTCCTCTCAGGCGATGCCAGTGGCGTCGTAGGTCGCGGCAGAATGGACGATGTGGCGCAGCAGCAGTTCGGCTGCCTGATCTGCGTCCCGGTCACGCACGCGCTCGAAGATAGCGCGGTGTTCCTGTAGTTCCTGCACGGCGTAGGCCGCATACGCGGTCGTATGTTCGGCCTTTCGTGCGCGCTGCATGAGCAGTTCGAGGATCGACTCCATGAAGCGGATCACGACGCGGTTGTGCGCCGCTTCCGCGAGCCGGATGTGAAAGCGCGCGGAAATCTCGTTGGTCGGCTGTTCGGCGGCGAGCAGCGCGGCGTGCCTATCGAGTAACCCGTCTATTTCCTGCAAATCGGAGTCGGTTGCGCGCAGGCAGGCCAGCCGCACGCTTGCGGGTTCGATCATCTCGCGCGCTTCGAGCAGTTCACGCGCCATCGATTCGCGAATCAGGAAGCCAATTACATCCGCGCGTAGCAGTTCGCTCGTATCCGGCTCCTTGACGACTGTCCCGACGCCGGGGATGATCTCGATCATGTTGAGCATCGCGAGGCTTTGCAATGCCTCTCGGATGGAAGAGCGCCCGACATCCAGCATTTCCATCAACTCGCGCTCACTTGGCAGTTTGTCGCCCGCGACGAGTTCCCCGCTGCGCAGCATTTCGATAATCTGATCCGCAACGTTCTGGGCGGTCGTGATACGGGTCACGGGGACGAGCGGCATAGGGACTCCGGTTGAATTTGTCGGCGTTGTCGGGTTCGCGGTCTGCTGGTCTGACCAGTGCGAATGAGAGTAAATCGGATTTGATGGTATGTCAAGTAAATAGCGCTACACCGCACGCCATTTGTGCGCTTTCCACAAAGCGCGAGCCTGACAGGTGTTAGACGTTACGCAGTTGCAGGGGCGTGCCTGAACAGTGGGCAGGTGATAAATGTGGCGTTGTTTTTCAGTGTCGTGACGAACACGATTCCCCGACTAGGCGGTTGTCCCGGAAACCGTATATCACGTCAATAAATATGAGGAGCAGGGTCAAATGGATACGAGTATCAGACATTGAATTGTGGAATATCCACGCGCACCCCGCCCTGCATTGCGGATTGATGCGCGCAGATACCCGGCGCATTCCAGTTCGCCGTACTAATCGCATCGAGCGTCGGCTGGCGTCCTTCGATGATGCTCCGCACGAACTCGTGCGCGAGGTGCGGATGTGAACCATCGTGCGCGCCACCCAGCTTGAACGACGCCTCCGAGTGACGTTCGTCGTAATAGATATAGCGCGTGAAGCGGGCGATCTCTGGCGGGAGCAAATGCCCATGATCAGGCACGTCGAGGCGTGCAAAGTCGATCAGGCTGCCGCGCTGCTGCATCCCCGGCTCCGCTCTGGCGATCCAGTGGTAAATAACCGGGGCTTCACCCTCGATCTGCTCCCACTCAAAGCTGGCTTTTTCGCCGTAGACGTTGAACGTCTCCTGATAGGTTCGCGCGGTGTGAAAAATCGTGCGGTTGATTTGCGCGGCCAGGCTGGTCGGGCTATCCAGCTCGAAGATTGCGGTCTCGATTGGAAATGGATTGCCGTAGGGCTTGCGCAGTGCTTCGCGCATTACCCCGGAGCCGAAACAGTGGACCGCTTTGGCGCGCGTTTGGGGCAATGCCAGCAGTGGCGCGACGATATGCGTGACGTACTGCATAGGCGGCATCCCATTCCAATACGGCGCATAATTTTCCGTATCCTGAAAATAGGCTCCGCTCAGAAACTGGATCGCGCCGAGTTCGCCCTTGTCGCGCATCGCCTGCACATAGAGGAAACGGTTGGTATACACCGCTGTCTCCATGCCCATATAAACTTTGCCGCTGGCTCGCCACGCCGCGATAACGATCCGCAGGTCATCAATGCTGTTCGCCATTGGCACGGCACACGCGCAATGCTTACGCGCCCAGAACACCGCCAGCGTATGTTCTACGTGCAGCGGAACAGGAGTCAGCAGATGCACCGCATCGATGTCCGTATCGTTGAGGATGTCGTTAAAATCGGTAGTGCGGCGGCTTATTCCGAATTGCCCTCCGACGCGCTCAAGGACACTTGCGTTCGTGTCGCAAAGCGTGACCGCCCGAACAGCGGGGTGGTGCGCGTACAACGGTACGAAATCCGAGCCGAAGCCCAGACCGACCACCGCCACATGAATCTTCTTTTTCGGATTCATCACATAATCCTTAAACTGACTCGTCGCGCGTAGCTTTGCCGCCCCTGAGCGCCGCAATGGAGGCAATCGTAGTCGTATTCGCGACATACGCGCAAAACGAGGCCGTGATGACCAACCAGGCAGGCGTGATAACGACTGTCGATAGCAAGACAACCGCAATCAGGCAGAGCGTCACCACGACACTGCTCAACGGACGTTTCAGCAGCATAACAGCGCTGTTGCGGAAGGCCAGCCGCAAGTTGGGGCGTTCTTGCTCCATAAGCAGCGGCAGCGTATAAACCTGCAAACACAGCCACAAAAAGGCTAACCCGGTCACGACGCTGCGCGCTACGCTGCTCACTGTCGAATTGCCCGGCGCATAGAACACAGCATTGCTCAGGACGATGATGAACACGCCGATATTCAGCGCTCCCCATGCCCAGCTTTGCCAGAAATAGAGCCGCATCCCCTTGAGAAAATCATGCCAGTTGGCAGAGCGCCCGTGTGCGAGCAGATTAGTCGCGTAGAATAATCCGGCGGTCGCGGGGAACGCCGTAACGACCGGAAACAGCGCGACAAACCAGAGCAGATTGAGCGTGACCAGCGGCACAGCATCCAGATAGACATTGACAAGCTGGTCACGCAGCCGCCGATTACGCATCGCTTACCTTTGAGCGCGCCGGATAGCCGCTGCTCCGGGAGCGCTTGGTGCGACAGCCCGCGTTTGTTTCGCGCGCAACAGCAAAGCGGCGATGCCTGCCACCAATAGATAGACGCCTGCCCCGCCAAGCAGCGTCCATTGAAAACCCCATTGAATGGAGATCACCAACGCGAGCGTCGAACCGAGCAACGAGAACGCCCCATTGGTTGCCCACAACAACGCTACTGGCTGGTGATGTTCGGCAGCCAGCCGGAGCAGGCTTGAAAACGGAATACCCATCGGGAAGCCGATCAGCGCCGTCAATATGCCCGTCGCCAGCAACCGAGCGCCGACCGAAGCGGATAGCAGCGCGTGGACCCACCCCGGCAACGCGATCCAGTAGATTACCGAGACGACAGCAATCCACAAGCCCGCAAGCGTTACGCCTGACGGTAACGTATCGATGCGCCAGTGCTGGCTGACCGCGCTTCCCGCCCCACCTGCCAGCAGAAGCGTCGTCAGGATCACCGCCAGCGATAAAATAGGCTGGCCGAGCAGCAATTGAAAACGCTGGATCAGCGGGACCTCGATCAGCATAAATCCCATGCCGATGAGCGCCATATAGCCCAGGTACGCCCATCCGCGCGTGTCATCGCCAGGCCGGTCCGGGTTGCGCGCAAGCAACGCGATGCCTGCCATCCCAAGCGCCGATAGCACAGCAATCAGCAGCGCGGTTCGGATGGCGGGTGGCAGCCCGTAATCGAGGTTGAAAAAATAGGGCTGGTCATCGTCGGTCGGGCTGAGATTGTAGCTCGCGTCAGCCTGAATGAAGGCCGCGAGCGAAACCCCCTTGCGGAGCGGCGCAAACAGCGTTTCGTAATCGCCGGGAGCATACAAGGGCTGCATTCCCTGCGCACGCGCCGCTGTATTGAGCGTTTGAATCAGCCCCGAACTCAGCGCGTCCTTGCCGATAACGAGGACGCTGGTGCGGATCGTCGTATCGGTGGCCGGGTACATCCACAACCACACATGGTCCAGCGCCTGAGCCGGAGGCAGGCCGCTTTCCTGCATGGCCTGCAACGCGGTCACTGCCGCGCGGCTGCCTTCCAGCGCGTTGTGCGAAATAATGGCGAGCCGTCCGCCCGGTGCAAGGTGATCTAAATAGGTGCGGAATGCCTGACGGGTGAAGATATAATTCTCGACGAGCGCCTGACTCGCGGGTTCGACCGCCTGCGTATACACCAGATTCAGATAAATCATATCGAATTGGCCGGAGGTCCGCTCGATGTACGAACGCGCGTCCCCTTCTACCAAATCGACTTGCGGCAGGTCCAGCACATTCCCGTTGTAAGGTCCGAAGTGGCGCGTCGCGGCGACAATCGCCGGGTTGACCTCGACAGCAGTGATAGCGTGCGCCTGTGCCTGCACCGCCAGCAAAACATCCTTGCCGCCGCCTGCGCCGATGACCAATACCTTGTCTGCGTTCGCAGCCGTATACGGTAGATATTCGACAGTCTGGGTCAGGGGCTTGAGCGTTCCGAGATCGCCGTTGTAGCGCAGCATATACGCGCCCGCGCCGCCATCCGCGAAGATATAGCGCGTATCAGGGTCGCCCGTTTGCACTACATCGACGCGCGCGAAGGGACTCCACGCCGTATACAAAATGTGCGCGTTCTGCGCGGGGTCCTGCAAAATGGAGATCATCGTTTTGTCGCGTGGCGCGCCGGATAGGTCCACCGGGTTAAAATTAATTGTAGTCGTCGTCAGGCTGACGAGGAACAACCCCGCCGCGACGACCAGACTACTCACTGCGACCTGCACCCATCGCGCGCGAATTCGGCGCGGCGCAGTGTTATCTGGCGCACGCCAGGCGTAAAGTACGGCTAACCCCGCGACCAGCACGCCCAGAAAAAGGGTCATGCTGAATGCGCTCCATACACTCAGCAGCCAAAGCACCGCCATGACGCCGAATGCCGCGCCAATCAGGTCTACCGCGTAAAGTGTGCCGCTGGAGGCCGCAAACCGCTCGAAGGTGAGCGCGTCGAATACCCCAATCAGGAAAAAGATAAAGAGCGCGACGAAAGCGCGCGGGATGATCGACGTGACCGAAGGCAGCCACGCAATGATCAGGGTCGCCGCCGAGAACGCGAAACTCAGGATAATCAGTAGGTACAGGGAAGTTCGCCCGGCATGAGCGCGCGCGAGCGGGAGGTAATGTGCGCAGGCGGCTCCCAGACTCAAACCCAACACCGCCAGCGATACCGCGAGAAACGTGAAGTGGTATTGGAAGAAGAGCGAGAACATGCGCGTCAGCGTGATCTCGAAGATCAATCCGGCAGCGGAGACCACGAACAGCGCCAATGCCGCCCAGCGCCGTTCCGATAGATTGACTGAGGGCGCAGAAGCGTTGGCTACAGCGGCCATTGCGCTGCACTTTCCGCGCCCGGCTCAAGCGCAACACGGACGCTCAGTTCTCCATAGCGAATAGTGCGTTCAAGCCGCACAGTCGCCACGTTTTGCACGCGCCACTTGATCATGTGCGGCGTCCATTCCGCGGAAACAGTGAAGCCATCGGCCAGCAGATGCTCGAAGGATGCCCGATCCCATGTCGAGGGGATGGCCGGGAACAATTCGAGTGCATCTTCATCTTCATTTTCATCTTTACGCGGCTGGAGCAACATCTGGTGCAGCGCGGTACAGATCGCCCCGCCTGCCGTCCCAAAATATTGCATGTTCCATTGCTCATGCTCCATAACTTCCGTCATGCCGCCGAAGGAGCAGATGGTAGGACGTGCGCCATCGAGGACGTGCCAGACCCGATCTCCTGCGCGCTGCCAGGCCAGAATCGCGCCCAATACGCCCGCGCCCCACGCAGAACGGATACTATCCGCATAGCCGCTGAAAAGCTCCTTCTCGAAGCGCTCGATGTAAGCGGTGGCGGTGCTGATTGCGCGCGGGTCCATCGGCGCGATGACATTCATGGGAATGATCGGGGTGATTGAACTGAAATTGATTTTGTCCTGATCTTCCGACGCTTTGAAGAATTTCCCGTTGTAAAGGGAGTCCATTGTTTTCAGCAGTTCGTCGGCAACGTGGGCGCATTGCAACGTGAACTCGTCTACGCTACCCAAAACCTCTGCGGCCTGCGCGCAATGACGCAGGATCGCTATCGTGGCGGCAAGGTTGGTCCCGTCGTTGCGTACCTTGACAGGGCTTTCGTGAACGCCGACCAGCGCGCCGATCTCATAACCGCGTTCGGTCTGCTCGACGATGCAGTTCAGGAAAAAGCGGGCAAGCCCCGCGAGGATCGGGTAGAACTCCCGCAAGAAGGCCGTATCCTGCGTATATTCGTAATAGCCCCAAATCTGGTTGGCGTGCGAGGCGTTATTGTGGACCTGATACTTCATGTGCAGCAACGTACCGTAAGCCTTGCGTCCATCGTGGGTGATTTCCCAATCCCATTTCAGGCCGTCGCAGCCGAATTCATCCCGCGCGTGGCGTTGCGCATGGTCCAGCGTGCGCTGAAAAAATCGGCAGCTTTCCAGCGCTTCGACGGTGTGGTTCGCTTCCAGCAAGGCGCGTTGAATGAAATACGAGTCCCAGAAGATATGTGATGACCAGGTGCGCCGCAAATTGTTCACCGGGAGGCCGCCTGAAACAGGGTTTTGCATGGCCTTGAAGTGGTACATACTGGCATCGTAGGTCATCTGATATTGAGCATCGGGAATGCTGATGCTGGACCGCGAAAAGTAGTGCTGCCAGTGCGCGAGGTGCGCTTCGCGCAGCGCGTCGTAGCCCAGCGCCAGCGCCTCATCGAGGATTTGCGGAGAGACCGCACCCTGACGGTTATCGGAAATCAGGAAATATTTCGTGATTGTCTTCGCGCGCACGCTGACCCACCGATCACGCCCATCCTCACCATAGGCGGCAGGCGGCGGCTCGATGCGCAAGGCCATGATCCCCTGCGTTTCGCCCAGGTCATAATTGCCAAACGGCTCATTCGCAGCGGCGTGCATCGTCACCGAACGAAACGGGTCCGTGTCCCATCCCTCTTCGACCCACAGCCCCGGACCCATCCACCCCCGAAATTCGACTTCCTGATCGAAGACGTAGCGCTCAATCAGGATCGAGCGCGTTGCGTGCATCCACGTTTCGGCTGTGCCCTTGACGCTTCCGTAATCGAGGTCGGTGTAGAGCGTCCCTTCCTGCGGGACGAAACGCTGCTCACTGCCGACGATAGGCAGCGCCTGCCCATCGCTGATCAGGGTATACCATGTGCGGCCAAGCGGCGCGACTTCGTACCAGCCGGAGCCTTCCGCGTGTTCGAGCGTCTTTTCCATCGGGAACCGCCCGGCGACCATCACCAGCTTGTCTTCCGGGTAGTAGCGGTCCGATTTGTACCATTCGCAGCGATCAACCCCTACTTTATCGGCCACCATTGAACCCGTGTAGCCGATGAGGACTGCATTCAGCCCATTGCCTAGAAAGCAGTGATAATAATTCGATGGAAGCTGCATGAAATTACCCTTTGATCCCCGTAAGTGAAATGCCTTCAACGAAGGCACGCTGTGCGAACATGAACAGAATGACGATGGGCAGCAGCATTGCCACAGATGCAGCCATCAGCAGGTTCAACTTAACGTCGTTCTGGCCGTTGAAATAGGCGACGCCGACCGCGACAGTGTAGTTGCTCGACTTGCTCAGGTATAGGAGCGGCCTCAAAAACTCGTTCCAAGTGTCTTTGAAGGTCAGGATCGTGATGACTGCCAGCACGGGCATACTGATCGGGACAATCACACGGATCAGGATTTGTATGCGGTTGGCTCCATCGATGCGCGCCGCCTCTTCCAGTTCACCCGGTAGCGCCAGAAAAAACTGGCGGATCAGGAAAATGGCGTAGGCTTCACCGAACCAGGCCGGGACGATCAGCGGCAGGAAACTCCCGACCCAGCCGATATTGTTGAACAGGATATATTGCGGGATCAAAATCGCCGCGCTGGGCAGCATCAGGGTGGCGAGCATCAACGTAAATAGCAGGCTCTTGCCCGGTGCGCGCAATCGCGCGAAGCCATAAGCGACCAGCGTACACGAGATGAGGCGACCGCTCAGGATGCCCGCTTCGATGATCAGCGTATTGATGAAGTAGCGTCCGAAGGGAAGTTGCGGGTTCGTGAGCGCGACCCGAAAGTTATCCCACTGCACCGGGTTAGGAACCCACACGGGCGGCCAGACGAAGATTTGCGAGTCGGGTTTGAGCGCGGTCGTTATCATCCAGAACAGCGGAAACAGGAACAATCCACTGAAAAACGTGAGCAAGACATAGACGAGACCTTTGCGCAGCCTGTTTCCGGCACGCTTGTCGCGCATCTGGCTTGCCTGTCGGATGGGGAGCGGCAGGGCTTGAGCGGGGCGTGCATCGCTTGCCATAGTTTAATCGGCTCCGTCGGCGTAAAAAACCCAACTTTTCGAGGAGCGGTTGATGACCACCGCAACCGTCAGGATAATGATGAACAACACCCAAGCGAGCGCCGACGCATAGCCCATATTCAGAAAGCTGAACCCTTCCTGATAGAGATGCAGCAAATAAAACAGCGTCGATTTGGACGGAGCGCCGATCTGCCCGGAGCGCGCGGTAGAGATGACGAAAGCCGCATCGAAGGTCTGGAACGCGCCGATCATCGACAGCAGCAAATTGAAGAAAATGGTCGGACTGAGCATCGGCAATGTAATTTTCCGGAAGCGCGTCAGGCGGCTCGCGCCATCGACTTCCGCCGCCTCGTAGAGCGAGCGCGAAATACCCTTCAACCCCGCCAGAAAGATGAGCATCTCCCCGCCGACCCCCCACACGCTCATGATGATCAGCGCCGGGAGCGCGTAGTTCGGGTCGTTGAACCACTGCGGACCGTCGATACCAAGTGAATTGAGCAGGCCGTTGATCGGACCGAAGCGCGGATTGAATATCCATTGCCACAACACCGCCGCCGCGACGCTCGCGACAATCGACGGGATGTAGAATGCCGTGCGGAAGAACCCGACCGCATGGGTCGCCTGATCCAGCAAAATTGCGAGAAACAGTGAGACGATCAGCCGCAACGGGACGCTGACTATCGTGAAAATGATTGTAACTTTGAGTGATTGGTAAAAATCCGGGTCCTTCGTGAACATTCGTGTGTAGTTGTCGAGGCCGATCCACTGCGGCGCGGTAAGCACATTCCAGCGTGTGAAGCTGAGGTACAGCGAAATACCCATCGGGATGACCGTAAACAGCACGAACCCAATCACCCAGGGCGCGACGAATAGATAGAAGGCTCCAGCTTCGAGCCGCCGCGCTCTCCAGATCGGCTTTCGGGCGGGCTGTTTGACGAGCGTTGCGCTACTTTTTGTGTTTTCCATAAGCACAAACCTACTTTCACGAGGGATCAAACCAGATGCGGGTCTTTTCGTCTTTCAATTATGGGCAAGCCACAGCCCCATTGCGTAGGGGTTGCGGCTTGCCCGACCCGCTTCATCGGAAACGGGTCAGCGTGTCAAAACGTGCTGCTATTTTTTGACTTTACCGGCAAGGCACGTATCGGCCTGCACAACAGCCTTATGGAGAAGCGGAATAGAGGTGTCTAAGATAGAATGGAAGGATGGATATACGACACCTCAAACTAG
>Ga0123336_10002400_pt1 | contig 16268 bp, 4 predicted proteins | sample SSSSmetaG_FD_96466 | JGI IMG/M metagenome (GOLD analysis project Ga0123336, IMG submission 96466) | Glacier valley bacterial and archeal communities from Borup Fiord, Nunavut, Canada, to study Microbial Dark Matter (Phase II) - ​SSSS metaG | ecosystem: Environmental > Aquatic > Freshwater > Ice... | reverse complement strand
GCCCGCGAGCGCGCGTACGCGTTCCTCGCGAAGTATCCGACCAGCCTCCTGCGGGCGCGTGTGCAGGCCTTCGCCGAGTGATCCGGACTTCTCGTAGCGCCGCGCCGAGCAGCCGTTAGGCTCTGCTCATGGCGCTGCAGCCCTGCCTGACGTGCGAAGCCGTGATCTCCACGAGCGCCCGGCGCTGCCCGCAACGCGGAGAGCCCCAGCCGCACGCCACCAACCAGCAGAAGATGATCGGGTTGGGCGTCGTGATCGTGGTCATGATCGCGATGTTCGCGTTCGCCGCTCACAGGAGCGCGGAGCGCGACCAGGAGATGCGCGACTTCCGGCGTCAGCACGGCTTCCCATCCAGCGCGGCGGAATGAATCAGCGCGTCGCGTCCGGCCAGTGGCCGAGCTCGAGCGTCAGGCCGCCCGGGCCCACCGCGAAGGCGCGGTCGCGCGAGCCGGCGATCGCCGTGATGTAGATGAAGCCGTGGTGCATGAGCGTGAGGCGCTTGCCGTCCCACCGCGAGATGTCGCCGCGGTTCGTGAAGTAGACCTCGTCGCTCACGCGCGCCCAGACGTTCGACGCATCGAAGGGCAGCGGCTGCCACGACGCGCCGTCCCAGACCTGCGCGGGCTCGCCGCTCATCCAGACGTGCGTCGCGTCCACCGCCGAGAGCCGCACGGCCGAGAGCCCCTCGTTCCATTCCGTGAGCTTGCCGTCGGCATGGCGGACCACGTGCGTGTCGGTATCACCGGCAGTGACGCCTTGCGCCACCCGCCAGACGTCGCTCCCGGCAGTGAGGATCTGCTCGATCTGTCGCCGCCGGCCCTTCGGCTGGATCTCGCGGTACGTCCGGCCGTCGAAGTGTCCGAAGCTCTCGTCGGTGCCGCCGATCCAAACGTCGTCGCTGCGGGTGGCGAAGAGTGACCACGGGCTCGCGATGGTGGCGCCGTCGCTCCACGCCCCGGAGGTGTGCTGGAGCAGCACGTCGCGTCCGAGATCGATGGTGTACGCGCGATCGCGCGCCGTGGCCGCGAGACCGCGCCCCGACAGCGCGCCCTGCGGCGCAGCGACCGCGCCCCAGGTCGCGTCGGCCTCGAAGCGCACGAGCGTGTCGCTGATCGAGCCGCACGCGGTCGCATCGCTCACGCGAGCCCACGCCGTTCCGTCGGGCGCGACCGAGAGGTCCTCGAACGCGGTGTTCGAGCCGCGGGCCGAGGTCAGCGCGATCTGGTTGCCGCCCGACCCGACGATCGTGGCCACGAGCCCGTAGAAGCCGCCCACGCGCGTGTTGGCGAGCCCGGTGGCGAACGCGAGCACGGGCCCGCAGAGCGGACGCACGGCATCGCCCGCCGGGTCGAAGACGAGCGCGCCTCCGTACTGCGCCTCGGGCGCGATCAGCAGGTACGGCCGCGCGCCCACCGTCACGCGCCCGGTGCGCTTGCGCGCGACGCTGAAGTCGGTGAAGCACGGCGTGCTCGCCGCGAGCGGCACGAAGGTGCCCTTCAGCCGAGCGACGGTGCACTGGTGGTCGCCGGTGGTGCTCGTGATCGGCTCGCCGTAGAAGAACGCTGCGTTCTTCTCGAACCCGTCGAGCTCGACCCCGAAGACCTCGGCCTTCGCCGACCAGGGCGGCGCAGCGAGGGAGGTCCACGCGACACCGTCCCACCCGACGGCGAGCCCCTCCGTCCCCACGCAGTAGCCGCGGTTGGCGTCGGCGAAGGCGCAAGCGCGAAAGGTCCCCGCGGGGGCCGTGTACGACGTCTCGAAGCTGCCGCCCGCACCTGAGAGCCGGAGGATCTTCGCGCCGGCGGTGATCCAGACCGCGCTCGGATCACCGCAGATCGAGGTCACGCGCTCCTTCGGGCCGGGGACGTCGTGCCAGACCGTGCCGTCGAAGCGTTGGAGGGTGGTGGTGGCCGTGTCCCCGAAGCCGACCTGGGCGCCCGCCCAGACCTGCCCGTCACCCGCGAGCCACAGCATGGAGACGATGCTGGCCTCGTCGCCGGAGTAGGCGAGCCGCGCCCGCACGCCGTCGTAGCGGTAGATGCGGCCGCCGTTGCAGCCGAGCCACAGGTCGTCGCTGCGCGCCTCGGCCATCGCGTAAATCGAGCAGGGCACCAGCGGGGCGTGCTGCTTCCAGCTCGCCGGCAGCGTCGCGGCGTCGGGCGGCGGCACGAGCGGGCCCCCCTCGGCGAACTCCACCGGCTCCTCGCGCAGCTCGCCGACGCGCAACGACGAGTCGCACGACGCCGCGATCGGGAGGACGAGTGCAACGGCAACGACAGGGAATCGCCGGTACCCGTGCGCGACCATCTCCGGAGATTAGCATCAGCCAAGATTTCGCACGCTTGGCTTCCGGTTTTTTGGGTACGCTGAGCCTCCCTTTTTGGGGTTCGCGCATGCCATCCCCAACGCCGCCGCCGCCGCCGTCTCGCCAGTCGCCGCAGTCCGCGTCACGCGGCGCCTCCGCAGGCCTCCCTTCGTTCGAGACCAAGCTCGAGAACGAAGAAGAGGTGCTCGACGCGCTGCTCGTCGCGCAGTCGAAGGGCACGCTCGATCCGGACGTCTGGCAGGAGCTGCACGACGCTGCGGTCCGCTTCGACCGGGTGTCCGAGCTCGCGTTCGCCTACGAGTCCGTCTCGCAGGGCCGCAAGCTGAAAACGCTGCTGCCCCCGGTGCAGGCAGAGCTCTACTACCGCGCCGCGCTGTTCTTCGGCGAGGTCCTGGGCGACGAGTTCGGCGCCACCACCTACCTGGAGAAGGCGCTCGGCGCCTATCCCGGCCACACCGGCGCGTTCGAGCGCATCGACGCCCAGCTCACGCGCGTCGACGACAACAAGAAGCTCGCCGACCTCTGCGTCCACGCGGCGACGCACCGGCCGCGCGACGAGCAGAGCCTCCTCCTCAAGCGCGCCGCCGTGCTCTACGAGCGCGCGAACCTCGAGGACAAGGCGATCGAGACGTACCAGAACCTGGTCCGCATCGACCCCACCGACGAGTCGCTCCGCAACGCGCTCGAGGCGCGCTACGTGAAGGCGAACCGCTACCGCGACGTGGCGCGCATGCTGGAGCAGGCGCTCGTCGCCGACCCGCCGCCCGCGCACGACGACGCCGGGCGAATCCGCGCGAAGCTGATCGAGGTCTTCGCGAACCAGCTGAAGGAGCCGGAGCGCGCGATGCCGCACGTCGAGGCGCTCCTCGAGGTCGACCCCACACATCCCGACGCGCGCCGGGTCGCCACGCGCCTCCTCGAGAGCAAGGGCCTCGCGGCCCGCGCCGCCGCCGCGCTCGCCGAAGGCGCGCCCACCACCGAGGAGCGCGCGCGCTACCTCGGCATCGAGCTCGAGAACACGCGCGGGCCGCGCCGCCGCGACGTGCTGCGCCGCATCGGGATCCTCAGGCAGGACGAGCTCGGCGATCAGCAGGGCGCATTCGACGCGTTCGAGCAGGCGATCGGCATCGACCCCACGGATGACGAGCTGCGCCGCCGCTACGTCGAGCTCGGCTCGCACCTCAAGGGACCGCTCGAGGTGGCGCGCACGTTCGCGCGCGTCTCGACCGTCGCGAAGGACGCGGCCATCCGCTCACGCATCACCGCCGAGATGGGCGAGCTGCTCCTCCGCGGCGGCGACGCGAAGCGCGCCCGGACCACGCTCGCCGGCGTCCTCTCGGCGACGAGCGCCGATCCCGGCGCGGTCCTCACCGCGGCCCGCGCCCTCGCCGGGATCTACGAGGCGGAGAACGATCGCAAGAACCTCGTCGAGGTGCTCTCGCGCGTCGGCGAGATGAGCCCGGACGACGCCGAGAAGCAACGCGCGAACGAGCGCGTCGCGCAGCTGTGCGCCGACCTCGGCGACACCGATCGCGCGATCGCCGCGTGGCGCCGCCTCGTCGATATCCCGCTCGCCTCCACGAACGGCGCCCGCGACCGCGCGCTCGAGGCGCTCGAGCCGCTCTACGAGCAGCGCGGCGACTGGATCGATCTCTCGTTCGTGCTCGAGCAGCGCGCCAAGGACCTGCCCGATCGCGCGCAGGCCCGCGCGCTCTCGTTCCGCGCCGGCGAGGTCCTCACGCAGAAGGCGAAGGACGCGGGGAGTGCCGCCGAGGCCTGGGCCGCGATGATCGAGACCTACGGCCCCGCGCGCGACGTCTACGCGCAGTGGATGCCGATCCTCGAGGCCGCGCGCCAGTGGCCCGAGCTCGCCGGTGCGCTCGAGCACGACGCCGCGCTCGCGCCCGCCGAGGAGCGCGCCGCCATCCTCTCGCGCCTCGGGCTCGTGTACCTCAATCGAACGCGCGATCAGGACGCGGCGATCGAGGCCTTCAAGAGCTCGCTCGCCATCGATCCCCAGGAGAAGACCAGCCGCGCCACGCTCGAGAAGCTCCTGGCAGCGGGCGAGCACCGCCTCACCGCCGCCGCGGTGCTCGAGCCGATCTACCGCGAGGAAGACGACGTGAGCGGCCTCCTGCGCGTCCTCGATCTCAAGGCGCAGCTCTCCCCGATCGTGCAGGATCGCCTCGAGGCGCTCGAGGAGGCGGCCGACGTCGCGATCTCCGTCTCGCGCGACAAGGCGCTCGACCTCGTCTCGCGCGGCCTCGCCGAGGCCGTCGAGAGCAGCGAGCCCCTCGGCATCTGGCTCGGGCGCTTCGATCTCTTCGCCGGTGACACCGATCCCAAGCGGCGCGCCGCGCTGCTCGGCAAGGGTCTCGGCGAGCACGCCGTCACCACGCCCGAGCTCCTGGTGCTCGCGAAGCGTGTCGGTGAAGAGCATGCCGCCGCCGGCGACGTGAACGGCGCGCTCACCGCGCTGCGCCGCGCACTCGCCTACGAGCCCTCCTCCTCCGAGCTCCTCGCGCGCGTCGACGAGTTGCTCCGCGAGCAGGGCAACCCCGGCGAGCGCGTCGCGCTCTACCGCAGCGCGCTCGAGCGCAGCCCCGACCCCGCGCGCCGCAAGCAGCTGCTCCACAGCATCGGCACCATCGAGCGCGCCGAGCTCGCCAATCCCGACGCCGCGATCGGCGCCTACAAGCGCGCGCTCAAGGACGACCCCACCGACGAGGTCGCGCACGACGCGCTCGTCGAGCTGTACGGCGAGACCGAGGCCTGGGACGACCTCTGCGACCTCCTCGAGGCGCACCTTCCCTACGCGCCCACGCCCGATGCCGTGCGCCGCACCCGCGCGCTGCTCGCGGAGACCGCGGGCGCGCACGATCAACGGCCGCGCGCCGCCGTGCAGGCCCGCGCGCTGCTCGCCGAGGCCGATCTCGCGGCCGCCGAGCTCGATCTCGTCGAGCGCGTCGCCATCACCATCGCCGACGTCGATCTCCTGCGCACGGTGCTCGAGCGGCGCGTGCGCGAGGCCGCCGACCCGCGGCAGCAGGTGCAGTGCCTGGAGCGCCTCGCCACCCTCGACCGCGAGGCGGGCTACATGACCGGCGCCACCGAGCGCCTCCGCCAGGCCGCCGACGTCGCGCGCGGCATGAGCGACGACGCGCAGGCGATCGCGCTCCTCACTGCGCTCCGCGAGATCGACCCGCGCGACGCGCCGGCCACCGCGCTGCTCATCGAGCTCCACGAGCGCAACGAGGACTTCGCGCGCGTGCCCGGGCTGCTCGGCGTGCTGCTCGATCTCACGAGCGAGCCCTCGGAGCGCATCCGCCTCTTCCGCAGCCTCTCGCGCACGCTCGGAGGCCGCCTGGGCGACCTCCCCGGCGCGTTCGCCGCCTCCCGCAACGCCTTCACGCTCGCCTGGACGGGCGACAGCGACCGCGAGGTACTCGCGGAGCTCGAGGCGCTCGCCGTGCGCGCGAACGCTGCCCTCGAGTTCGCGGACGCGATCGGCGACGTGATGGTGGCGATCATCGCCGAGCCGGATCGCAGCCTCGTCGCCGAGAGCGCGACCGACCTCACGCTCGCGAAGGCGCGCGTGCTCGCCACGAACCCCGACACCGTGACCGACGCCGCCGCCGCCTACCGCGTGGTGCTCGAGGAGGCGCCGGCGAACGCCGACCAGGCGCCGGAGTCGGCGCGCGACGGCCTCAGCGACCGGCCCGCGCCGCGCATCGCCGCCGCCGAAGGCTTCGAGGCCTTGCTGCGGGCCATGCCCCCGAGCGACGCGCGCACCGTCGAGGTCCGCTGGCTGCATGGATGGCGGATCTCGCGCGCCAGCGCCGACGAGCGCGCCTCGGTCCTCGCCACGTGGGCGCTGGTCGAGGAGAACGAGCTCGGCGATCCCGCACGCGCGCTCGCGCTCTACAAGCGCGTGCTCGAGGCGAACCCCGACGACTTCGACGCGCTCGGCGCCACCGCGCGCCTCTCGCTGGCCCTCGGCGACGTGGAGGGCGCGCTCGGCGCGCTCGTCACGCGCCGCACCTCCGCCGAAGGCGAGGCGCGCAACGCGCTCGACGTGCAGATTGCAACCATCCTCGTGGAGCGCCCCGGGCGCGGCCGCGAGGCGATCGAGCGCGTCGCGGGTGTCCTCGAGAACGCGCCCCACGACCCGGGCGCCCTCGAGCTCGCGGCGCGGCTGCTGCGCGATCCCGACGTCACCTCGCGCGCCGCAGAGGTCCTCGAGAAATCGCTCGATGCCGTCGAGGATCCCGCGCGCCGCGTGGACATCCTCCAGCGGCTCCTCGGCAGCGGCGAGCCCGGCGCGGACGTGCGCCTCGGTCAGTACGACCGCCTGCTCGACATCCTCGGCGACCTCGGCCAGCACGACGAGGCGTTCGTGGTCGTGCTGCGCGCCGCGAAGGAGCTGCCGCAAAAGGCGTCGCTGTGGGACCGCGCCGAGAACCTCGCGCGCAGCCTCGAGACACCCGACGCGCTGGCCGCGCTCTACGAGGAGGTCCTCCGCAGCGAGCTCGCGCAGGGCGAGGCCATCGAGCTCGGGCAGCGGGCGGTGGCCTTCTACGAGGAGTGGTTCGAGGACGGCCTCCGCGTCGTCGGCGTCCTCGAGCGGCTCCTCGAAATCCAGCCCGACGACACGTGGGCGTTCGATCGCCTCAAGCTGATCTTCGATGCGCAGGAGCGCTGGGACGATCTCTTCGCGCTCTACGATCGCGCCGCCGCGAGCTCCGACAAGGAGCGGCGCCTCGAGCTGCTCGAGGAGGCCGCGCAGATCGCGAAGGACTTCGCGAATCACTCCACGCGCGCCATCGGCTATCTCGAGCAGCTGCTCGAGCTGAAGCCCGGCAACGTGCGCCTCTCCGCGGCGCTCGAGCGGCTCTACGAGCGCCACGGCTGCCACCGCGAGCTGATCGGCCTGCTCGGCAATCGGCTTCCGCAGCTCTCCCTCGACGACGGCCAGCGCGAGCGCGCACGCATCGCGGCGCTGTGGCTGAACGAGCTCGGCGACGCCTCGAGCGCGCTCATCGTGATCGAGGACATCCTCGCGCACTGGCAGGGTGACGACGAGCCGCTCGCGCCGTCCATCCCGCCGCCCATGCGCAACGCGGGCGGCTCCATCCAGCCCCCGCCGCCGCCCGCGATCGACGTGACGGATCTCCTCGAGCGCGTGCTCGCGGTCGCGCCCAAGGCCGCCGAGGTGCGCGAGTCGGTGATGCCCTCGCCCGAGGGTCGCCGCGACTCGTATCTCCCCACCGCGCCGAAGCGTGGGCTCGTTCGCCAGCGCGCCGCGGCGCTCCTCAAGGAGCGCTACTCGGGCCCCGGGCGCGAGGCGGATCTCGCGCGCGTCCTCGAGGTCGAGCTCGAGGCGGTCAAGAGCGTCAAGGAGCGCATCCGCCGGCACCAGCAGATCGCCGCCATCTACGCGCAGCTCGGCGACGACGACAACGCGATGGAGCACTTCGTCCAGCTCGTGCTGCTCGAGCCCGAGGTGGCAGCCCATCGAAACGAGCTCACGCTCCTCGCCGGTCGGGTCAGTCGCTACGACCGCCTCGCCGAGGTGCTCGTCTCCGCCGCCGACGACTGCAACGACGACGCGCTCAAGGTCGAGCTGCTGATGCACGCCGGCGTCGTCGCCGCCGAGAAGATCAACGACACCCCGCGCGCCATCGACCTGTTCTTCCGCATCCTGCGCATCTCGCCGATCTCCGATCAGGCGCTGCTCACGGCGTGCCGCCACGTCGAGCCGCTGCTCGAGCAGATCGGTCGCAAGACCGACCGCCTCGACGTGCTGGAGCGCCTCGCGATCCTCGAGGAGGAGCCGGACGTTCGCTGGAAGGTCCTCGGCGAGGCCGCGCGGCTCGCCACCGAGCTGCACGAGGAGGACCGCGCCATCTGGGCGTGGGAAGGCCGCCTCGAGGCGGCGCCCAGCGATCCCGAGGCGCTCGACGGCCTCGTAGTGCTCTTCGCGAAGGCGGAGCGATGGCGCCCCCTCATCGACGTGCTCGCCCGGCGCGGCAAGCTCGATCGCGGCGCCGACGAGCAGCGCGCCGACCGCGTGCGCGTCGCCACCATCCTCAGCGAGAAGCTCGACGCCACCGAGGAGGCCATCGACACCTGGCGCGATGTCGAGGTCACCTTCGGCGACTCCGACGAAGGCACCCGCGCGCTCTCCGCCCTCCTTCGCAGCACGCGCCGCTGGCCCGAGCTCGCCGAGCTCCTCGCCGGCGCCGCCGCACGCAACGACGATACGGGCGAGAAGGCCGACGTCCTCCGCGAGCTCGGCGACGTGCAGCGCGAGCAGCTTGAGGCGGTCCCCGAGGCCATCACCAGCTACGAGGCTGCGCTCGGCCACGATCCACGCAGCGAAGGCTCGCGCGTCGGCCTGCGCGCGCTCCTCAAGCGCGCCGAGCACCGCCCCGACGTGGTGCGCGTGCTGCTCTCCGCCTACAACGCGGCCGACGACTGGCGCCTCGTGCTCGACCTCACCGAGCACCGCCTGAACACCGCCAAGGAGACGAGCGCGCAGGTCGCGATCCTCATGGAGGCGGCGCGCATCTCCGAGGTTCGCGCGCAGGACAACGAGGCCGCGTTCGCGCTCGTGCGTCGCGCGCTGCTGCTCGAGGCCGCAACGAGCTCCGGCAACGAGATCCACGCGACCGTCGACGAGCTGTTCCGTCTCGCCGAGCTCACGCGCGCGTACCGCTCCCTCGCCGACGCGCTGCGCGAGGCCATCGACGCCTCCGAGGAGCCCTGGGCCCGCGCGCTCCGCTTCCGCATGGGTGAGGTGCTCGAGGGTCGCCTCGACGAGCCCCGCAGCGCGCTCGACGCTTACGTGCAAGTTGCACGCGACGACCCGAGCGAGCTCGCCGCCGCGCGCGCGGTGATCCGCGTCGCCGGCAAGACGATGCGCTGGGACGCGGCGGCGCGATCCATCCTCGACACCACGCGCGCGGTGGAGTCGCTCGACCCCGCGCTCCTCGAGGCGGTCGAGGAGGCCGCCAGCGCGGCGAGCGGCTGGGACGCGATCACGTTCGCGCTTGCCTCGCTCGTGCACGACGACGGCGGCGGTCTGCCGCCGAACCTCGCGCGCGACGTCGAGGCCGCGATCGCGGTGTGGCATCGCGACCGGCGCGGCGATCCCGACGCCGCCGAGGCCGCCTACGCCCGCGCGCTCGCGCACGACGCCGCGAACGCCGGCATGCTCGCCGAGCTCACGAAGCTGCAGCGCCGGGCGAAGGGCCGCCCCCTCGTCGACAGCCTGCTCCGCCTCTCGCAGGCCACGGGCGGTGATCTCGATCTGCTCAGCGAGGCGGCCGATGCGGCGATCGCGAGCGTCGGCGATCGCGCGCTCTCCAAGTCGATCCTCGATCGCCTGCTCCGCCTCGCCATCGACCGCTGGACCAACGGCGGGCCGGCCATCGCCGCCGCCGAGGGCGTCTCCGCCGGAACGCTCGCCGCGCCCGACACCTACGTCGACCGCGCGACCGCCGAGCTCGTGAAGATCTTCGAGGGCGACGGCGATCACGACAAGGTGGTGGCCCTGCTCGTCGAGACCTCCGCGCTGCCGTGGCCGCTCGAGAAGTCACGCGCGCTCCGCCACGAGGCCGCGCGCATCGCCGTCGAGAAGCAGCACGCCGCGGATCGCGCCACCGGCATCTACCTCCAGCTGATCGGGGAGGACCCGCACGACGCGGACGCCGTCGAGCGCCTCGTCGGCCTCTACGTGACGGGCGGCCGCAAGACCGAGCTCCTCGAGCTGAAGCGCCGCCTCGTCGCCACAGCCGTGAGCGAGGAGGCCCGCCTCACGCTGCGCCTCGAGGCCGCGAGCCTCGAGGACGAGCTCGATGCCGTCGACCGCGCGATCGAGGCGCTCGAGGAGAACCTCGCCGAGGCGCCCCGTCACGACGCGACCGTGAAGGCGCTCGCCACGCTCTTCGCGCGCGACGGCAAGCACGGCGAGCTCGAGACGCTCTTCGCCAAGCAGGCGAACCTCGCCGAGCAGGCCGGGGAGCGCACGCTCGCCGCCGACCTCCACGCCCGCGCCGCGAGCGTCGCCGAGACGAAGCTGGGCGACGTGCCGAGCGCCATCGTGCACCTCCGGCGCGTCGTCGAGCTCGAGCCGCGACCCGCTGCGCTCGATGCCCTCGCGCGCCTCTCCACCACCGCACGCGACCACGAGGGCGCTGCGGGCTACCTCGATCGCCTGCGCGACATGGCCGACGGGGCCGCGCGCGCGTCGATCACGCTGCGGCTCGCCGATGCGCTCGTCGCCGCCGGCAAGAAGGAAGGCGCGCAGGATCGCCTCGAGAACGAGGTCGCGCGCGATCCCGAGTCGGATCAGGTGCGCATGCGCCTCGCCGAGATCTACCGCGCCGCGCAGTCGTGGCGCCTCCTCGCCGAGCTCCTCACCGAGGGCGCGACGCACGCGCCCGACAAGGCGGCCCGCCTCGGTCGCCTCCGGGAGGCCGCCGATCTCCATCGCAGCCGCACGGGCGAGCCCGAGCGCGCCATTCCCCTGCTCGAGCAGGCCTCCGATCTCTCGCCCGACGAGAAGGAGGTGAAGCTCGCCCTCGCCGACGCGCTCGGCGCCGCGTCCCGCTTCGACGAAGCACGCACGCTCCTCCGGACGCTGGTCGAGGCGTTCGGCGGACGTCGCCCCAAGGAGCGCGCGCCCGTCCACTACCACCTCGCGCGCCTCGATCTCGCGGTCGGTGATCGCGCCCGCGCGCTCGTCGAGCTCGACGCCGCGACCCGCATCGATCCCGCGAACCCGGAGATCCTGCGCACGCTCGCCGAGCTCGCCCGCGATGACGGCCAGCTCGATCGCGCCGAGCGCTCGTACCGCGCCCTCCTCACGGTGCTGCGCCGCCAGGACGACATCGCCGAGGACGCGCCCATCTCGCGCTCCGAGGTCATGTTCGAGCTCGGTCGGATCGCCGGTCGCCAGGGCGAGCCCGATCGCGCCAAGGAGATCCTCGAGTCGGCGTTCGAGCTCTCGCAGGAGAACGTCGTCGAGGCGCGCAGCCTCGAGGCCGCGCTGCGCGGCGCCGATGATCACGCGAACCTCGTGCGCGCGCTCGAGGCCCGCATCAGCCGCAGCGGCCTGCCCGCCGACGCCGCCGACATCCTCGGCGAGCTGGGCCGCCTCTACGAGAGCCACCTCGGTCGCATGGAAGACGCATTCGAGCTCCGCCTCCGCGCCCTCGAGCTCGATCCCGGCGCCGATGCCACCCACGAGGCCGCGCACCGCCTCGCCACGAGCCTGGCGAAGGTCAGCGTCTACGAGGAGCGCGTGCGCGCGCTCGCCGAGGCCGCCAAGCACGGGAGCGCGGGAGGCGGCCGCCGCCCCGGGGCGCCCGTGGACGGCGAGCTCGCGGGCTCGCTCTTCGTGCGGCTCGCGAAGATCGCCGAGGACGTGCGGCGCGACGATCGCGAGGCGGCGAGCCTCTACGAGCAGGCCTTCGCGCTCCGCGAGCGCGACCGCGACCTCCTTTCCGCGCTCGACCGCGTCTACGAGCGCCTCGGCGACGACGCGGGCCAGGCGCGGGTCCTCGGCGTGCGTGTCGCGCTCGACATCGACGAGGGCGGGGCCTCGAGCGACGCGCTCTACCGCCTCGCGCAGCTGCGCTTCAAGTCCAACGACGTCGACGCCGCCTGCGACGCGTTCGAGCAAGCGTTCGCTGGCGATCCGGATCCCGATCGCGCCGAGGTCCTCCTCCAGGCCGCCGCCGACGCGCATCCCGAGAGCGAGCGCATCGTCGATCTCTACGAGCGCCTCGCCCGCGCGCCGGGCCGCGAGCGCTCCCTCGTCGACGCGCTCCTGCGCCGCTGGGCGCTGCCCGACAGCACCACCGTGCCCATGCGCGAGGCCATCGAGATCGCGGAGACGCTCGAGGACGGCGCGCTCGTCGAGTCGCTCCTCCGCCGTTACCTCGAGGGCGCGCAGGACGACAAGGAAGGCCGCGTCTGGGCACTCGCCAAGCTCGCGTGGATCAGCGAGGAGAGCGGGAACGTGCGGGAGGCCGTGCTCCTCAAGCGCGAGGCGGCCGAGCTCGCCGAGCCGGAGGACGCGCGACGCTACCTCTACGAGGTCGCCGGCCTGGCCTCGGGGCCGCTCGCCGACCTCACCCTCGCCGCGACCATCTACGAGGAGCTGCACGAGCGCGATCCCGTCGATCGCGATGCGTGGGAGCTCCTGCTCGACGTCTATCGCCGCACCAGCTCGTTCGACAAGCTCGTGTCGCTCATCACCGAGATCGTCGGCTACGTCGACGACCGCGGCGAGCGCTCGAAGCTGCGCCTCGAGAGCGTGCGCGTGAGCATGGAGAAGCTCCGCCTCTCCGACGAGGACGCCGCGACCGAGCTGCGCGAGATCGTCGATGAAGATCCGGCGCAGGTCGACGGCGCCATCCTCCTCGGAACGATCCTCGAGCGCAGCGGGCGAGACGAGGATCTCGTCGAGCTCCTCGGCAAGCAGCTCGACGCCGCGAAGGACCGGCAGGATGCCGACGCCGTGAGCTCGCTGTCGCGCCGACTCGGGCAGCTCCTCGAGGCCCGCGATCGCGATCAGGCGCGGACCGTCTACTATGCCGCGCTCGACTGGGATCCGCGCGTCAAGGAGATCCTCCTCGCGCTCGAGACGATGCACACGCAGGACGGCGAGACCGAGGCGCTGGCCGAGGTCATGGAGCGCCGGCTCGCGATGGAGCAGGGCGAAGCGGCCGAGGCCCTCGCGATGCGGCTCGCCGAGATCCGCAGCGCGCTGGGCGACGCCGAGGCCTCGCTGCGCGCGCTCGAGATCGGCTTCAAGGCTGCACCGCAGAGCCGTGACCTGCGCGAACGGCTCGAGGCCGTGTACCGCGAGCAGCTCGAGTACGACAAGCTCGCCGACCTCTACGTGACCGACGCGCGTGGCCGCACCGACGCACACTCGAGGAGCGCACGCCTCCGCGAAGCGGCCCGCCTCTACCGCGAGGAGCTCTCCGATCCCGAGCAGGGCGCGCGCATCCTGCGCGAGGCGCAGGCCGCCGATCCGTCGAACGCCGATCTCCTCGCCGAGCTCATCGACATGCTCGCGGCGGCGGGCGACCTCAAGCTCGCCGTCGACGAGCTCACGGCGGCGCTCCAGGGCTACGAGGAGGGACCGGCCCGCGTGGCGCTGCTCGGCAAGCGCGCCGTGCTCCGCGCTCGCCTCGGCGATGGCGAAGGCGCGCACGCAGACTTCGAGGAGGCCATCGCCAGCGGCCTGGAGGATCTGCGCGGTCCACTCGCCGAGCACCTCGGCAAGCTCGCGATGCAGGCGGCCGGTCGCGGCGACTCGAATCTCTGGCGCCAGTACCGTCTGCGGATCGCGCAGCTCCGGCTCGACATGGGCGACGTCGAGGACGCGCGCAACGTGCTCACCGAGCTGCTCAAGACCGACAGCAAGGACAAGGCGACGCTGCGCGCGATCGCTCACGTCGACGAGCTCGAAGGCGACTGGGCAGCAGCGAGCGCCACGTACCGCCGCCTCGTCGGCCTGGAAGACGAGCTCGGGATCGTGTCGGCTGCGCTGAAGCTCGCGGAGACCTGCGAGAAGGCCGGCCGCCTCGCGGACGCGCGCGGCGGTCTCGAGCGCGCCCGCGCCTCCGCGCCGGACGACGCGGCGCTGCGCCAGCGGCTCGCGTGGCTCTACGAGCAGCTCGGCGCCGTGAAGGAGCTCGCCGAGCTGGTCCTCGAGGAGGCCCGCGCCTCCGGCGACGTCGCGCCGCGCTTCGAGGGCCTCCTGCGCGCCGGGCAGCTGTTCCTGCATCTCGCGCAGGATCCGTCGATCACGCAGCAGGCCGGCGTGAGCGTGGCGATCGCGCCGCTCGAGGAAGCCCACGCGCTGCGCCCCGCGGATCTCGACTGCGCCGCGCTGCTCTCCGACGCTTACGTCGGCTCGGGCCGCTTCGACGAAGCTCAGGATCTCCTGCTCCGCACCATCGGCACGTTCAAGGGCCGCCGCGCTCGCGAGCTCTCGGCGCTGTATCACCGCCTCGCGCGCGTCGCGGAGATCCTGGGCGACAAGGCCGCCGAGCTCCAGCACATCATGACCGCGCTCGACATGGACGCGCAGAACGGGGTCGTGGCCTCCGAGCTCGCGTACCTCTCGATGGAGCTCGTGAACCTCGAGGTGGCCCAGCGCGCGCTCCGTGCGATCACGATGCTCAAGGTCCCGGCGCCGCTCCCGAAGGCGCTGGCCTACCAGCACCTCGGCGAGATCGCGCGCCAGCAGGGTGACGTGAAGCGCGCGATGATGCTGCTGAAGCGCGCCATCGACGACGACCCGACGCTCCAGAGCGCCCGCGCGCTCCTCGACGCGCTGCAAGCCGAGGGCTGACGGTCGACGGGCGTCAGTCCTCGACGCAATACAGGCGCGCGCTCGTCTCGCAGAGCTCCGCGTAATACGCCTCGGTCCACTTCGCGACGCTGCTCGGGTCGCCGCCAGATCCCCTCGCGCCGGCGGCCACGGCCCACGAGCCGCAGTCTTTCGGTTTAATGGGCGTCGATTTATTCGTCCTGGTGTCTCGCTCGACGGCCGACGCGCGCGCGCCTCGCGGCGACGACGGCCGCGAGGCGTTCGGTCGTCGCGGGGTCGCGCCACACGAGGAGCAACGACACGAGCAGGCCGCCGTGCAGGAGCGCGGCGCCCGTGCGGACGAGGTCGAGGTGCCAGATCAGACCGGGCCCGGCCGCCATCGCCGCGCATGCCGCCGCGTACGACGCGAGCCGCGCCGCGCCAACCGGCGCGAAGGAGAGCCTCCACAAGACGGCGCCCACGGCGCACGCGGCAAACAGCACCTTCATGAGAGCCATCCCGCGCAGGAGGCGCACCAGGTCGGGCCCAGCCTGCGCGACCGCAGCTGCGCTCGCCTCGGCGCTCGTCACGGTGAGACCGCTGACGATGGCGCACGCGATCACGAGCAGCACGAAGACCAGCGCGGGCCGCATGCGATCATCGAAGGTCTTCGCCGGCAACGGCGCCAGTGCTGCCATCTGAGCCACAGCGTAGCGTCCAGGGGCGAGCTGAGCCAGCACCGTGCGAGCGCTCGCGGCGCGGGACCGGAGGCCGCTGGGCCGTCCCGAGGTTGACGCCGGCCACCGCGGGCCCCATACCCCGCAAAGGCCCGTGGAAAACGTCACCAAACCGGTCGTGGCGATTGCCGGGGCGAGCGGCTTCGTGGGCTCGCGGCTGATCCCTGCGCTCACGGACCGTTTTCACGTCGTCGGCCTCGGTCGCTCGGTGCGCGCCTCTACCGACGCGGGTTGCAGCTACCGCGCATGCGACCTCTTCTCCTCGACGAGCACCCACGCCGCGCTCGCGGGCGTCGACATCGCGGTCTACCTCGTTCACTCGATGATGCCGTCGTCGCGCCTCTTCCAGGGCGACTTCCACGACACGGACCTTCTGCTCGCGGACAACTTCGCGAAGGCGTGCGTCCGGGCCGGCGTGAAGCGCATCATCTACCTCGGTGGTCTGGTCCCCGGCACCGGCTACGTGAGCCCGCATCTCCAGAGTCGGCTCGAGGTGGAGGGGGTGCTGCAGTCGTCGGGCATCCCGGTCACCTGCCTGCGCGCGGGAATGGTCGTGGGGCCGGGCGGGAGCTCGTTCGAGATCCTGCGTGCGCTCGTCATGCGCCTGCCGTGGATGATCTTGCCGAAATGGACGCGGAGCTCGGGCCAGGCGGTGTTCATCGACGACGTCGTCTCGATGCTCGAGGCCGCGATCGTCGACGAGTCCTTCGCCGGCCAGACGTTCGATCTCGTCAACGGCGAGTCGCTGACCTACGAGGATCTCCTCCGGCAGACGGCCGCGGCGCTCACCAAGAAGCGCTACATGTTCCCGGTCCCGATCGCGTCGACCGGGTTCTCGAAGCGCTGGGTGCAGCTGTTCAGCGGCTCCTCG
>Ga0123336_10002399_pt1 | contig 16280 bp, 11 predicted proteins | sample SSSSmetaG_FD_96466 | JGI IMG/M metagenome (GOLD analysis project Ga0123336, IMG submission 96466) | Glacier valley bacterial and archeal communities from Borup Fiord, Nunavut, Canada, to study Microbial Dark Matter (Phase II) - ​SSSS metaG | ecosystem: Environmental > Aquatic > Freshwater > Ice... | reverse complement strand
TGCCGATCGCCCCTGCCTGCACCAGCTCGCCCGCCTTCACCGCGGCCTTCACCTCCAGCCGCTCGCTGTACAGGATGCCGTAGATCTTCTTCGTTGCTGCGATCGTCTTGCGAATCTCGTCGATCTGCGCCAGCGTCGTTGCACCCGGCTTATCGCTCAAATAATCCTTGTCATGCTGCATTGCCCGGACACCCAGCGAAGCACGCTCGCTTGGAATGGTCGAGCTCAGCACCAGTTGGATCGACGAGTCGTTCAGAATCTCTTCCTCCGACTTCACCATCTTCACGTCGGGATAGCGCTTCGTAAATCCGGCCACCTTATCCGGCTCCGCGCCATACGCCGCCACCAGTACACCGCCGCCGCGCTTCACCGCTTCGACCATGCCGAAGATGTGATCATGACTCATCCCCGCCACGGCAAATTTGATCGAGTGCGCCGGCGCTGCCTGCCCAAACTCACCTGGCCCGGCTACCTCGTGCACGATAGGAGAGTCGTCCATCCCCGCTGCGAACGCCCGCTCCGACATCCCCAGCATGGCCGCCGAACCCAGCATCCCAGTCAAAAATCCACGCCGTCCCAAGCTCTCGTCGTTCATCAGTCCCTCGCAGTCCACATTAGTTGCGGCTTCAAACAACACGCGCGCAGCCTCAACAAAGTACACCGCCGTGGCTATCACCAGCAAATAGGCTAGGGAAACAGCCGCGTCTTCTCCCATGCATTCCCGGCGCGGGTAAACAGCACCCGGTCATGCAGCCTGTAGTCGCCATCCATCCAGAACTCGACCCGCTCTGCATGCAGCACATAGCCCTTCCAGCGCATGGGCAGCGGTACATTCTCCAAAAACGATTGCTCAATCTCCAGCACCATATCGCGCAGCAGTTTTCTGTCGTGCAGCGGCTTGCTCTGCCGCGACGCGAACGCCGCCCGCTGGCTGCCCAGCGACCGCGAGTGGAAGTACGCATCCGTCTCCGCCTCCGGCAGCTCGCTCACTCCGCCGGAGATCCGCACCTGCCGTCGAAGACTCTTCCAATGGAAGCACATCGACGCGCGTGGATTCGCCGCCAGCTCTTCACCCTTTTGGCTCTCGCAGTTCGTAAAGAAGCAGAAACCACGCTCGTCCACTTTCTTCATCAGCACCATGCGTACGCTGGGCATGCCATCCGAGGTTGCCGTCGCCAGTGCAACCGCGTTCGGATCGTTTGGCTCCCCCGCTTCCGCCTCTTTCATCCAGTCCGCAAACACCGCGAAAGGATCCACCGTCGCCTCAACCAAATCCGCCAGACTCATAGCCCTTGACCTCGTTCCGCTTTCTTCTTATCAGCTCTTGTCACTTCGATCACCGTTACCGCACAAACGCATCGAACACGCCCGTCTCCACCACGCCCCCGTGCTTCATCTGCACGAACACGCGATACCCTCCAGCCGTCGGAAAGCCATAGGGGAACTCCACCACACTCGACATCGTGTGATTCATATTCATCCCGGCCATATCCATCCCAAGCATCGAATCCATGCCACCGCCAGACTTCCCATTCGCTAGCTCCACCGCCTGCATCGCCGCAGACCCCTCCGGATGCGTATGCGCGAACACCGTTCCATCCGTCTTCACGAACGCCGCGTGCCCCGCCATCCCCAGGTACGGCTGCACATCCGTCGCGTCCTTGCCCGTCGCATTGAGCAGCTTGAACCGGAACGCGTATGCTGTCCCCGCCGTAATAGCTTCAGGCCGCTCCCATACCATCATGTAGCTATCCGGCAGCTTGAAGCTCGTCGGCAGCTCACCCTTGCTCAATGGCTGCGCCATCCCGCGCGCGTCTTCCGCGGCAAGCGCGCCGCCCAGCATCGTTGCTGGCACGTTTAGCTCCGCCAGCAACGTCTCCGGAAATCCACTCGCATGAACCACGTCGCCATAGAGCTTGTAGGTCCCCGCAGGCATCGCCGGCAGAGCCATCTTGAACTCCCCCGCCCCCGTCATCTCGGGATGCAGATGAAACACCGCATCCATCTCCGGCTGGCGAATCGCATACAGATGCATCAGGTGTCCGTGGTCCGGCAGAAAGTCTTGGTTCGACCGAACCCGCCGCGTATTCTCCGGCGTATACGCTTCAATCGCGAGCCCCAGCTCGTTCCCCACCAGCGTAGGCGTCATCGTCAGCGGACGATACACGCCATCCGCAAATCCCGCGGCCTCCACATTCCACCATTTCGCCCCACCCCACACCATCAGCCCCATTACCACCACGCTGGCCGCCGTCACCAGCATAGCTCGCCGTGTGCGCTCCGCCGTCGGTGCTATGCCGGGAGCAAGCCTCGACTCCCGCACCGCCGCTGCCACAATCCCGGCCATCCCTACAATCAGCAGCAGCCCCAGGCCCGCCAGTGTCCAACCCATGCCGCGCTGCATCTTCAGAATCGCCAGTGGCACCGCGGGCACAGGAACCGCCGCCGTCTCCAGGCCCGCACGTCCGGAGATCGCGAACTTCACCTCCCACGAGCCCGACGCCATAATCCATAGGCTCCCCGTGTAGAACGCAGGGTCCGTCTCGGAGCGTGTCATCGCATCCGGTGTTGGCGGATTCTTCGACGCCTCCCCGGTAATCGGCACCGGCGTAATCTCAATGCCACTCACCGATGCTCCCGACGAACGCACTTCGATCGTCGCCACGCCGGGAATTACGTTCGGCATCCGCACGGTGACAAATAGCCTGTACGGCCCGGCCTGCACCGTCTCAAAGACGTCCTTGCTGCCCACATGCGCCCGCGCACTCCCGGCGCTGGCAAGCGACATCAGCAGTAACAGGGCAAATCGACGCCAGCCCCAACACGCAGACTTCACCGTTGCACACTCCGCATCCACTTACCAAACTGCAGGCCTATCCACGTCCCAATCGCGCCATATGCAGCGCCTCGCGCCAGCCCTGCCCACAGCTCGCGCATTGCGCTCGGGTTGAAGAAAAGGCGCAGGCGGTCGTACCCCTGCGGCCTGGAGTTGTAGTCGAAGTACATCGTCCCGAAGAACCGGTTCTGTGAGGCCTTCGACATCAGGAAGCTCGCAAACGGCCATTCCGCTGCCGTCAGCACGGCGATAAACAGCACGCCCGAAGCCAGCGCCACCTGCCAGGCCTTCCAATGCTTTGTCCGCTGCCACAGCAGGTCCAGCGCAATCGCCGGGATGATAATCAGAATCGGAAACTTCGCCGGCACCATGTGAGTCACCTGGTTATAGACCGGGCCCAGCTTCGGCGTCGCCGGAAACAGCGGCAGAATCCACTGCTCCGCCAGTAGGCAGGCTGTATATACCGCCGCGGAGATCGTCGCCGCCCACCGATGCCGCGAGGCCTGCGCCAGCATCGCAAACGCCACCGGCAGCCCGATCGCCATCGCCACATACGCGCCCGCGGAATGTAGTTGAATGTCCCATGTGTACTCCTGCAGGAAGAACATCTGCCCGCCAATCATCAGCCCGCCGATATACAACAGCAGCCGCTGCAGCGTCTTGAACCTCTCCTGCCCCAATTCAGCCGTCTCGTTCGCGGCCCGGTTCATCGCCGCCAGGATCAGGAACAGTACGCCCACACCCACTGCACGAATTCCGAGGATCAGCAGCGTATGCGGCGGGCTCACAATCTTTACGTCCAGCCCGTAGGCGTCATGCCACCAGTTGTCGAACGGGGCAGAGGTCATCATCGCAATGCCACCCCACGCCGCCAGAAACGCACCCATCGGCGCATGGAATCCCAGCACGCCCACAGACGAAGCCTTCAACGCCGCAAACCGTCCACCCGCCTTGCCAAACGTCGTCGCGAAGACCAGGTACCCGCACACCACCGCGGCCAGTACTCCACACGCATAGATCATCATGTGCGCCGGCGTCCAGAACGTGTCACGCCCAATCGACCGGTGCCAGGAGACGTCCCACACGCCGCCAACGGTCGCCGAGGTAATCGCCGCTACGCCGCACCAGATGTACCAGGGCGCACCGGAGGTCGCCGACCGCTCTCGGATCTCCGCTTTGCTCGCTGCCAGACCTTGCACCGGAAACGCCGAAGCTCCCATACACCCTCCCGAACCCTATCCGTATCCTACAACGGGGTACCGCTCAGGTGAAGCTCAAACCCTATTGTTTGCAACAAATACCGGTTGGTTGTTGGTCGCACAGCTCCGCGCGTCCACTTCATCCAAACGGCACAATGCTGAGCCATTGCATGCCTGTCAAGAGAAATCGCGTAACCGCCCTGCCATCAGCGAGATACACCAACACCGAGATCGGCCCGTTTTGTTATGCTTAGGCTAGGCACAGAAACCCGGCGCGTGGGGCGCGGGGTACTGCACCTATAATCTAAGTCATTCATTCCACGGACTTTGCTTATAACTCCCTTTTAATGAACACTTTGTCATCAAGATACCCGCCTAAGTCCTTTTGTTAGCGAATTTTGCGCAAAATCGGGGGGAGGGGGGTACTACCCCTCCACCACCACCAGCTCGGAACCTTTCTTCTCCCGGCCCAGCGCCGCAATAAGAGCAACCGCCAACGCCACCACCACCACCGTGCCGGAGAGGATGACCTTGAGATTGCCACCCCAATGCCGCTCCGCCAGTGCCTCCTGGAAGACGATATTCCGCGACGACAGCAGGTTACCCAACTGGTATGCCACTGCCGGGAAGATCGCCCGCACCGGCCCCGGTGACAACTCGTTCAGGTGGGCAGGAATCACACCCCATGCCCCCTGCACCATAAACTGCATCAGGAAACCACCCACGGCCAGCATCACCACCGAGTGCGACCAGCCCCACAGCGGAATCATGGGCAGAGCCATCAGCGCCGCGTAGATAATCGTCTTGCGCCGGCCCAGCTTCTCCGAGAGCGCCCCGCAGGTGATGCCGCCAATCAGCGCGCCAAAGTTACTGCAGATCACCACCACGCTCACGAGCCCAGGGGCCAGCCCGTGGTCCTTCTCCAGGAACCGGGGGTACAGGTCCTGCGTCCCATGGCTGAACGACGTAAACGCCATCATCAACACCATCAGGAACAGCAGCGAAGGCAGATACGACAGCACCGTCTTGATTTCGTACGTCTTCTTGCCGAGCGCTCCGTCGGCCAACTTCTGCTTTTGCGCCGCAAGCCACGTCGGCGACTCTTCCACCTTGAACCGCATGTACAGCGCCAGCACCGCCGGCAGAGCGCCAATCATAAACAGCACACGCCAGTTGGTAAACATCCCCACGCCATGCAGGTGCGGAAACAGCAGCCCATAGAGCAGTGCCGCCAGCAGGTTGCCAATCACGTATCCCTCCTGCAGCAGACCGGAGAAGAACCCGCGACCCTTGGCCGGCAGTGTCTCCAAGGCCAGCGCGGCACCCACCCCCCACTCCCCGCCCATCGCGATGCCAAACAGCGCGCGGCACAGCAGGAAGATCGCCAGGCTGGGCGCAAACGCCGAAGCCAGTTCAAATACTGAGAATGCAATCACGTTCACCATCAACGTGGGGCGCCGGCCAAACTTCTCCGCCATCAACCCAAAGCCCAGCGCACCAATGGGCCGCATCGCCAGCGTCAGGAACACTGCTTCGGTCACCTGCTTGATGGGCACGTGGAACTCGGCCGCAATCGGCTTCAGGCAAAGCGTCAGCAAGAAAAAGTCGAACGCGTCCAGAGTCCAGCCCAGGAAGCAGGCCGCAAAGGTGTTCCTCTGCACCGCAGTCAGCGATCGCAACGTACTCAGGAATGGCATATCGCGTGATGCTAGCATTCCCAAAGCCAGCCGCACACAGCCCAGATCAAAAACTACCTCTATCCGTGGAGGCGGAGTCGAACTAGAATTATGGCATACAGCAAATCTCTGGCCATGGCGTACACACTCCAGCATGGGCTCATCCCATCACGCACTACAGAAAGTCATGAGGAACAAACCGTATGAAACGTAGATTTTTGACAGCCCTCGCGGTCGCAGGCCTGTCGCTGGCCGGTACCGCCCTGCAAGCGCAGACCTCCACATGGACCATCGACACCGCTCACTCGGCCGTCAACTTCCAGACGAAGCACCTCGCCGTCAGCACCGTGCGCGGCTCCATCACCGGCGTCAAGGGAACCATCGTTCTCGACGAGAAGGACATGACCAAGTCCACCGTCACCGCCACGATGGAAGCGTCCAGCGTCACCACCAGCAACGACCGTCGCGACACGCACCTCAAGTCGCCTGACTTCTTCGACGTCGCCAAGAACCCCCAGCTCAGCTTCAAGTCCACCGGCATCAAGCGCGTCGGCGCGAAGCTTCAGCTCATCGGCGACCTCACCCTCGCCGGCGTCACCAAGAGCATCACGCTCGACCTCGACGGCCCGGCACCCCCGCAGAAGGGCCAGGGCGGCAAGATCATCAGCGGCTTCTCGGCCACCGGAACGCTCAACCGCAAGGATTTTGATTTCGGTCAGAAAACCCCGGCCAGCGCTGCCATCGGCGACGACATCAAGTTCACCATCGACGTGGAAATCGACAAAGTCTCGTAAACCAGAGTTCTTCGGGGCTGCCCACCAGCCCCGAAGAACCTAAAGCTTTGCGCCAAGCGGCTGGGCGGCCTCGGTCTGCTTTAAAAACTCATTCTCTGTCTCGGAGATATACTTCTTCAACAGCTCATGATGCAGACAGTAAAGTGCCAGCTCGAGCCGGTCGGAGACGCCCAGTTTGTCGTAGATCTTTCGCAGGTAGTTCTTGATGACCTGCTCGGTCGTCCCCACCTGGTAGGCTATTTCCTTGTTCCGCATCCCCCGGGTGATGCAGCTGATGATCGCAATCTCCTTCTGCGAAAGCTTTGGCTGAACCTTGGGATTGGTAAGGGTGGTGGCCTGCGCACGATACGCCTCAATCACCCAGCTGATGGACTGGTTATCGATCCAGGTCTCCCCGGCGGCTATCTTGCGAACGCACTTGACCAGCAAATCCGGAGAGATGGAGCGCGGAACAACCCCCCGCACCCCCCGGCGATAGAGCTCCACCGTATTTGCTTCATCCGATTCGATGACTTGAATAATGAGTTTGGCATCGGGGGCCTGCCGCACCAACTCAGGAATCGCATTGATAGTTCCGGAGATGAGTTGCCCCTCGAGCACGACAACATCGGTGGGGTATCGCTGCAAAGCAGATTGCAGATTAGACAAGGTCTCAACCTGGGCAACGACGCGGATGTCGTCTTCCAGGGCAAAGACCTTCTTCATCCCTACGCGATAAATAGATTGAGAGTCGGCGAGGATCACCCTGATCCCCAGCGAGGCTAGATTCTCTTCGGGGCTGGCCTCTGAACTCCTAGACTTATCGATATGTACTACGGTCATGAGAGTCAAGCCTTCAAAAAGTATTCGTCAATCACAGCAGCAGCCCTTTGGGAGCTGCCTTGTTGTTGATGGCGCACTACCCGCCCTACACAATGGATGGTGACGTCCGTCTTGGACCCCATGGCATCCGAAGGCATGGCGATCGTGAACTCAATTCTGCTATCCACTTTGGGCAGGTGCTGCCCGACGAATAGAAGTCCATTCGCGGAGATATTCTCTGTCATCGCTTCAATTTCACCATTGTCTGTGTGGAGATGTAGGGCGATTCTTATAGGAAAACGCACGGAAGTCCGAACTGGATTGTCTTCTTTAGGTTGTTGCCCGTTTCCCATTGTCGCTCCTTGAAGACATGTCAATGTCCCAGTGCTGGGTTTTTGATCCAACTGGAGTCTATCGTACATATTTTGATATTTCAGAGATTTTTGTAGGCAATACGCCTACTAGGTGGAGGGGAAGAGGGCGGCGGAGCCACCCACCCATAGCTGATTGCGATTGTGGTCGACTCCCATCATCAATCCCCGGCCCAACCGGACGAGGCTTATGACGGGTTCAAGCTTCCCCCCGTCCGGCCAGAGATACATGATGCGCACTTCGGCCTGCGTGGGGCCGTGGGGTGTCTCGATCACAGGCTGGAAGGTGACTCGCTCCTGGAGGAGGTAGAGGTGGCGGTCGGTGGGTGGGATGGAGTTGATGTCGTCGTCAGTGGGTTCGAACTGGATGCCCTTGCCGGCGAAGGAGTAGAGAGGTTTGAGCAGCAGGTTGGCGCGGTCGGTAGGGAAGCCGGTGGGGATCTGGCCGTCGAACCACTGGTCCAGGAAGACGGCCTTGGGGACGGTGGGATGGTTGAGGTACGGAAGGGAGAACTTGGAGATGCGGAAGTACCAGTTGGGGTGGCCGGCCCACTCGACGTCCAGGTCGTCGCGGTAGTCGAAGGGCAGGGTGATGGCCTTGCGCTCCAGCTCGTCCACGATAACGCGGTTGTATATGCGGTGGACGGGGATCCAGCGGCCGTCACGCTGGTAGAGAAGCTTGCGTCCCTCCTTGCGGAGAGTGGTGATGTCAACCGTGGTGATGCCGAGGCGGTCCTCGTAGACGTGGAAGTCGGGGAGGGTTTTCTGGTGGTCGGGGTCGATCTCGGCCAGGACGACGTTCTCGGGGGCGTGGCCGCCCACGATGACCTTGCGGAGGAGCTCCCAATAGCTGTTCTCGGTGTGGCCGCTAAGGAGCCATTGGAGGTTAGGGTCGAGGTTGTAGGTCTGGATGTATTGGCGGGCGAGGACGTCCTGGTAGCCGAAGACGGAGGGGAAGGCCTGCATCTCGACGAGCCTCGGCTGAAGTGAACCGTCAGCGTCGCGGGCGAGGCCGAAGTCTACGGTCATGAAGTTGGGGACCGGATTGTCGTTGAGGACGCGGTATTGGGCGGGGATGGCTTTGTCGGAAGCGGCGATGTAGGCGGGATTCTTGAGGAGTTGGTGCGTGAGTTCTGCGCCGGTTGCGGCGAGGTGATCGATAAGCGCTTTGGAGAAGAAGCAGGGTGTTTCGCAGATGCGAAAGTCGATGGGAGTCCTCATTGTCTGATTGAGCTTCTTGATGAGCCCGGAGAATTTCTCGTCAGAGAACGCTGCGTTGAATTGATCGCGGTAGGGCTGGAGCATGGCCATTAGTGTATCTACTGTCGCACCCCCTGGGCTTACTGCGGTTGAGGATTTGCTGCGAGGAAGAGATTGATCTCGGTGTACTCGGCTTCTGCGAGACGGAAGGTGAGGGCTGGGGCTACTCCTTCTACCTGTTTGGCGCTGCGCCCGCCTACGATGGCGGCAGTGACGGCGGGGTGGTGGAGGGTCCAGGCGATGGCGACGACTCCAGCGGACACATTGTGGCGTGCACCGATCTGCTTGAGAAGGTCGGCGATGGCGAGGTTGCGAGTGAGGTAAGGCTCCTGGTAGTTCTTGGCCTTGCGGCGGAAGTCACTCTCGGGGAAGGCGGCTACGCGCTCGCGGGACATGGCTCCGGTGAGGAGACCGGAGTGCATGGGGGCGTAGTTGATGGTGCCGATGCCGTGCTTCTGGCAGAAGGGAAGGATTTCGGCTTCTGCGGTGCGATTGAGCATGGAGTAAGGAGGCTGGTTGGAGGTGATGGGAGCGATCCTGAGGGCGCGCTCCATCTGCGAGGGGCTGAAGTTGGAGACGCCAATCCAGCGGACTTTGCCTTGCTTCTGGAGGTCGGCCATGACGGCCCAGCCTTCTTCAATCTCCTCATCCGGTTTGGGCCAGTGAATCTGGTAGAGGTCGATGGCTTCCACCTGGAGGCGGCGGAGTGACTCTTCGACCTCTCGGCGAATCTCCTTGAGGGATTGGTAGATGGTGCGAGAGTCGTCCCAGAGCATGGCGCACTTCGTGAAGATGTAAGGCTTCTTCGAGGCCGTATTGAGGGCCTGGGCGACCATCTCTTCGGAGTGGCCAAGGCCGTAGACGGCAGCGGTGTCGATCCAGTTGATGCCGACGTCGATCGCTTTGTGAATTGCGGCGATGGAGTCTTTGTCGTTCTGCGGGCCCCAGGCGTGGGCCCACTCCTCTTCACCGATGGCCCAGGATCCGAAGCCGATGGGGGAGAGGTGCATGTCTGAATTGCCGAGTTGTTTCGTTTCCATCTTGGTTCGATGCTCCGGCGGCTGATTAGTTGTCGATTAGGAAGACGCCTTCGCGCATGATCTGCTCTTCGCCTTCGGCGTTGCCGAGCCAGATGTTGAATTCGAGGCCGACGACGTCGATGTGGGTGCTGGATTTCCAGGGGGCCCCGGTGTGGGCGCCATAGGGGTCGCCGAAGGCGATGTGGATGCCGGGGAACTTCTCGTCCTGGAGGATATTACCGATGACCCGCTCTACGCCGATATTGGTGCCGATGGCGAACTCGCCGACGCGGTCGGAGTTCTCGTCGGTGTGGGTATAGGCCCAGAAATCGCGCTCGAGTTCTTTATTGGCGCAGGAGACCTTGGTGATGCGGTTGGCTTCGATGTGGATGGTGAGGGGGGTGTCCCGGAGTATGCCGTAGCGAGCGCACAGGAAGTCGCCGACGACGCCATCGACGACGAAGACGCCGTTGACTTCCTTGGGAGCGGTGAAGCATTCGCCGCCGGGGAGATTGCCCCACTTCTCGGTGCTGATGATGCCGGAGGTCTTGAACCAGCGGTAGTCGGGGGTGAGTTCGGCGTGGATGTCGGTGCCGGCGGGGGTGGTGGCGCGGACGTAAGTGGCCTTGCGGACCTTATCGAGAACGGCCTGGGAGAGGCGGTCGACGGCGAGGAAGTCGGACGTCATGCCCTGGGTCATGATTTCGGCGGTGATGTTGACCATATGGGCGTGACGCATGCGGCGGCGGTTGACTACGTCGGTCATCTGCATGCGCGAGCGCAGCTCGTTGGGCTGGACTTCAACGGCGAAGATACTGACCTGGGAGGATTCCATGTCGGCGAGGACGAGTGCGGGCATGCCGTCGAGGGGGCGGGGGGCTATCTCTTCGAGGACGAAGGCGTTCCAGATGCAGCCGATGTTATCGAGCTCGGCGGCAAGGGAGGCGGCGATGGCGACGCAACGCTGGTCGGTAATGATGGTGACCTTCTCCTCGGGCTGGATGCGGAGGCAGGTGGTGACGGCGTTGCGGGCACCGGGGGTGAAGGCGGCAGGGAAGGCCACGGTGCGTAGGTCTGTCTGCGCCTGCATTACTTCGTAATCAACCATGAGGGTCCATCTTTCCCGGTGAAATTGTTATTGGTTAAGAATACTGCCTTGGGGTGCGCGGTTTTCTGGATTCCGGGGACTTTGCGGGTACCCCCTCCCCCCTTATTTTGTGCAAAGTATTCGAAGGAAGGGACTTAGCCGGGTACTTTCGGGACAAAGTGCCCATAACAAAGGATTTATTTCATAAAGTATCTGGAATGAATAGTTTAGATGGTTTGGTGATTGACATGCGTTTTTTGAGGTACCCACTTTATTTTGGTTGATGCCAAGCGGTTTGTGGGTTGCGTGGTTTACTTCCCACCCTTGGTGGTGAGGCTGCCAAGGGTGGGACACCCGGGCGTTTGGGGTTGGTTGAGGCGCGGAAAGCAACAGCAAAGGCAGTTTTGAATCAGTTTTTCAGTTTGTGAGATTGTCAGTTTTGAGTCAGGCAAATGCACCGTGAGAGGTTATATGCGCGGGGCTGGACGGTGCTGAGGGATGAGGAGCCTGGATTGATTCAATCTACGATGCTCGCGCGGTATCATTCATCGCGGCGCGATGCGCCTTTGGAGCAACTTGTGAACTTGTGGAAATTGATCCGGCCGTACTGGCCCGGCGTCTTGGTGGTGTGTTTGTTCCTGGCGGGCTGGTCCGTGGTGGCGGTTGGGCAGCAGAAGCAGCCTGCTGCTGCGCTTACCTCCTACGTGGATCCTTTTATCGGGGTGGACTGGGGCGGCAATACGTTTGTCGGTTCGACTGTACCTTTCGGGATGGTGAAGGTGGGGCCGGATATGGAGACTTTCGATCATCGGCCTTCGGGCTTTGGGTACAGCAGCGATGGGGTGATCTTGGGTTTCTCGCATACGCATCTGAGTGGGGCGCAGGGGAAGTACGGGAACATCCTGGTGCAACCGGTGACGGGGCCGGTGACGCTGGGCAAACTGGCCTCGCCGCGGGATGCGGAACACGCCTCGCCGGGTTACTACACGGCCATGCTGACGCGGTACGGGGTGCGCGCCGAGGTGTCGTCGACCCGGCGTACCGGGATTCACCGCTATACGTTTCCGGCGTCGCAGGACGCGCACCTGACCCTGGATATTGAGCACTGCCTAAGCCGAGGTAATCGTAAGGGGTGGGAGGACCAGCACTTCGATGGGGGCGAGGTACACGTTGTGTCGCCGCATGAGATTCGAGGGGTGGGCCGGTATAGCGGAGGATGGAATCGCGGCGGCGAGTACAAGGTTTACTTCGACCTGATGACGGATGCGCCGGTAAAGACGGTGCACACCTGGACGGGGAGTTCGATTACGGACGCCGAGGATGCGAGTGTGTCGAGCGAGATGCCGCTGGGGGCGATTCTCGATTTCAGCACACGTGCGAAACAGGCGGTGCATGTGAAGGTTGGCATCTCGTTTGTGGGTGTGGAACAGGCGCATGCGAACCTGGCCGAAGAGATGCCGGGGTTTGATCTGGATGGTGCGCGCCGCGCGGTCGTTGCGCAATGGGAGACGCAGCTCAAGACGATTCATCTGAACGGAGCGACCCTCTCGCAGATGCGGCAGGTTTACACGGCGCTGTACCACACGATGCTGATGCCTGTAGACCGCACGGGGGAGAACCCGCTGTGGCAGTCGAACGAACCCTACTACGACGACTACTACGCGATCTGGGACACGTTCCGCACGTCTGCACCGCTGCTGACACTAATTGCGCCGGAACGCGAGCGCGACCTTGTACGCTCGCTGTTGGACATCTACCAGCACGAGGGCTACATGCCGGATGCACGCAGCGGCAACGTGACGGGGCGTACGCAGGGCGGTAGCAATACCGATGTGATGTTGGCCGACGCGTACGTTAAGCAGTTGCCGGGAATCGACTATAAGCTTGCCCTGAAGGCGATGATCCAAAACGCCGAGGTGCAGCCGAAGGACACGCAGAAGGAAGGCCGCGGAGGCATCGCAGACTACAACCGGCTGGGATATGTGACCACCGCGGATGAGCGTGCCGGATCGCGGACGGTGGAATATTCGAATAACGATTTTTCGATTGCAGAGGTGGCCTGTGGGCTGGGGGAAGAGGCGATTGCCAGCAAGTACCTGGCGCGGTCGCACAACTTCGAAAATCTGTGGGACGCGAAGCTAACGCAAGGCGCCTCCGTCAACGAACGGGCGAAGCAAAGCGTTCCGGGGTTGAGTGGCTTTACCCGCCCGCGGAATGCGGATGGGACGTGGGCCGCGCCAAATACGATCGTCCGCGGCTCGTGGTGGACGTTCTTCTATGAAGGCGATGAGTGGACGTACTCGTTGTATGCGCCGCAGGACACGAAGCGGATTGTTGCGTTGGCGGGTGGTGCGAAGGAGTTCACGCGCCGTCTTGATACGGTCTTCACACGGGGGCACTATGATGTGGCGAACGAGCCGGGCTTTATGCTGCCGATGCTTTATCTGTGGGTGGGGCGCCCGGATCGGACGGCGGACGTGCTGCGTATGACGTTGGAGAAGTATTTTGCCGATACGCGAGCTGGGATTCCGGGCAATGACGATTCAGGTGCGATGTCGAGCTGGCTGATCTTCAATACGCTTGGCCTTTACCCGGTGGCAGGACAGGACGTGTACCTGTTGGGTACGCCTGCGATTCCTGAGGTGAACCTTGCGGTGGGAGGCGGGAAGCGGCTTCACCTTGTGGCGCATAAGGCCGGGGCTGACGGGCTCAACCGTTACATTCAATCCGCGACGCTGAACGGGAAGTCGTTGAACCGGGCATGGTTGCGTCATGCGGAAATCGTCAACGGTGGGGAGCTGGAGTTGCAGATGGGGCCAGCTCCGTCGGAGACGTGGGGAACTGCGGAGCCGCCGCCTTCCGCTTCGGATGCGGATTTTCAACTCTGCAAGAAGCCGTCGCGTTGAAAAGAGTTCTCGGCTTTTCCTAGAGGCCGAACTTGGTTTGTTCGGCCATGTAGTCGACTACGGATTTGAGACTGCCGGTTTCGCGGAAGACTTTGAGCTGGCGGTCGGCTCCGGAGCCCTGATCGAGCATGGTGCGGATGTAGTTGATTTCTTTGTGGCTGCCTAGTTCGTCGACGGCTTCGCCGACGAAGTCGAGGTATTCGAGGATGAGGGCGCGGGCGGGGACTTCGGTTTGTTTGCCGAAGTCGATCATCTTGCCGTCGAGGCCGTAGCGGACGGCACGAAACTTGTTCTCCATGAGGAGGGCGCGGCCGTAGTGGCGGAAGTCCTGGTTGCGGGCGTGGAGGTGCCAGAGCTTGCAGGCGGTGGCCTGGATGAGGGCTGCGATGGCGATGGATTCGGGGGCGGTGAGGGGAATATCGCAGATACGGATTTCGACGGTGTCGAAGAAGGGGTGGGGGCGTACGTCCCACCAGATCTTTTTGGCGTTGTCGATGCAGTTGGTCTTGATGAGGACGTTGACGTACTGCTCGAACTCGGAGTAGCTGGCGAAGGTTTCCGGGAGGTTGGTGCGGGGGAAGTTCTCGAACACCTTGGCGCGGTAGCTCTTATAGCCGGTCTCCATGCCAAGCCAGAAGGGGGAGTTGGTGGAGAGGGCGAGGATGTGCGGCAGGAAGTAGCGGATGGAATTCATGATGCGAATGGCTGCTTCGCGATCTTCGATGCCGACGTGGACGTGGAGGCCAAAGATGAGGTTGGAGCGGGCGACCAGTTGGAGGTCTTCAACGACCTGGGCGTAGCGGGGGTCGGGGTAGATTTCCTGAACGCGCCAGTCTGCGAAGGGATGGGTGGCTCCGGCGACGAGGACGAGGCCGTGCTCCTCGGCGAGGGAGATCATGTTGCGGCGCAGGTCGTAGAGGTCTTCCTGGGCTTCCTGAATGTTCTGGCAGATGCGGGTGCCGACCTCGATGACGGACTGGTGCATTTCGGCCTTGACGCGCTCTTCAAGGCGGAGTTTACCCTGGGCGAGCATCTCGGTCGCGATGTGCGAGCGGAGGTCGCGGGTTTCGGGGTCGATGGTCTGATATTCCTCTTCGATGCCTAGGGTGAAGCTGGGGCGCATGGTGACCTCTTTTAGAGAGAGCAAAGCCTAACACGGATGACACGGATTGAAGGGGTAAAGACGGATAGGACCTAAGGCGTGAAGGTTAGTGCGTTTCGTTGGGTTGAGGATATCGCAGGTTGTGTTTGTGATGGACGCGTGGGTGAAGGAGTTGTCAGCTGGCCTCGAACGGCTATGCGTTATGCGTAGAAGGTTCGGATGGCTTCGACGACGGTTTGTTGTTCGTCTTCGCGGAGTTCGGGGTAGAGGGGCAGGGCGAGGACCTGGGCGGCGGCGGCTTCGGCGTGGGGGAAGTCTCTTGATTGGTAGCCGAGGGGTTTGAGGGCTGCTTGAAGGTGGAGGGGGAGAGGGTAGTAGATTTCGCTGCCGATTTTGTGAGCGGTGAGGTATTCGCGAAGGGCGTCACGGTGGGGGGCTCGGATGACGTACTGGTGGAAGACGTGGCCGGCGCGTGGGTCTGTGATGGGGAGGACGATGCCCTGCGCAACGGTGGAGCCGGTGAGACTGGCGGCGTGGAAGAGCTGGTCGTAGTGGGCGGCGAGGTTGCGGCGCTGCTGGTTCCAGAGGGGGAGGTGGCGGAGTTTGACTTCGAGGACGGCTGCCTGGAGGGAGTCGAGACGGGAGTTCCAGCCGATCTCATCGTGATAGTAGCGGCGGGTCATACCGTGGGCGCGCATGCTGCGGGCGTGGGTGTCGAAGGTGGCGGAGGTGGTGGTGACGAGGCCGGCGTCGCCCATAGCGCTGAGGTTTTTGGTGGGGTAGAAGCTGAAGGCGGCGAGGTCGCCGAGGGCCCCGGCCGGAGTACTGTTCCAGGTGGCTCCGAAGGCCTGGGCCGCGTCTTCGATGAGGAGGAGGTTGTGCTGGTGTTTGAGGGTGTTGAAGGCGTCGATATCGGCGCACTGGCCGTAGAGGTGGACTGGGAGGATGGCTTTGACGTTCTGGGCTGCGGGGGTGGCGAGGAGTGCGGCTACAGAAATGGGGCAGAGGTTGAAGGTGGCGGGGTCGATATCGGCGAAGAGGACGCGGGCCCCGGCGCGGAGGATGGCGCTGGCTGAAGCGAAAAAGCTGAACGGTGTAGTGATAACGGTGTCGGTGGAGGTGCCACCTGCGTCTGGGCCGAGATTGGCGGCGGCGAGGGCGAGCCAGATGGCATCGGTACCGCTGGCGCAGCCGATGGCGTGAGGCGCGGCGCAGGCAATGGCTGCTGC
>Ga0123336_10002393_pt1 | contig 16300 bp, 11 predicted proteins | sample SSSSmetaG_FD_96466 | JGI IMG/M metagenome (GOLD analysis project Ga0123336, IMG submission 96466) | Glacier valley bacterial and archeal communities from Borup Fiord, Nunavut, Canada, to study Microbial Dark Matter (Phase II) - ​SSSS metaG | ecosystem: Environmental > Aquatic > Freshwater > Ice... | reverse complement strand
GTCGCTCGGCTTGTGTGCCGGCACCATCGCGTCGACCGCGGGGCATTGGCGGCTGTTTGCGGTGGTGGCCCTGGTCCAGCTGAGCTCGATGGTGCTCAACTTCGTCTACATCGAGCACTACATGGCCCGGGTCGGCGAGCGTGGCGAGTGGGGCCGCATGGTAGTCAACGTGGTCACGTCGGTGCTGGTGAGTCATCTGAGTCACTGGCCGCTGACGCAATGGCTGTGGCTACCGGTGATGGCGCTGGCGGTCGACCCGCTCGGCGGCAAGTCGGCGACCTGGAACGTGGTCGCGCTGTGTGGGGTCTCCGACGTGGTAGCGCTGGTGAGCGGCGTGAGCTGGAGCTATCCGGCGTGCTTCACGGGCCTCGCCTGGTTCTGCTATCGGATCTCGCAAGCCCGCATCGGCGTCATTCGCCAGATGCTCGTCGAGTCCCAGGCGCACCGAGAGGAGGTCGAGCGCGCCCACGATGCCCTCGAAGAGGCGCACACCGAGCTCACCACCGAGCTCGTCGCCCGAGAGCGGGTCGAGATCGAGCTCCGCCAGGCGCAAAAGCTGGAGGCGGTGGGGCGTCTCGCCGCCGGTGTCGCCCACGAGATCAACACGCCGGTGCAGTTCGTCAATGACAGCATGCATTTCGTGCGCGACGGCGTCTCCGATGTGTTGCCCCTGTTGCGGCAATATCAGGCGTTCCGCGTCGCCGCTGCCAACGACACCAACCAGGTCGACGTGCAGGCGCTCATCGACGCCGAGGAGGAGATCGATCTGGCCTACCTCGTCGACAACATCCCCGCCGCGGTCGGCCGGTCCATCGATGGCCTCGGGCGTATCACCACCATCGTGCGCTCGCTCAAGGAATTTGCGCATCCCGACCAACAATCGATGAGCGCAGTCGACCTCAATCAGGCGCTGCGTTCGACGCTGACCATCGCCGCGCACGAGTACAAGCTGGTGGCCGATCTGGAGACCGATCTGCAGCCGGTGGCGATGGTGCAGTGCCATGCCGGCGAGGTCAATCAGGTGATCCTCAACATCGTGGTCAATGCGGCACATGCCATCAGCGACGTGGTGCAGAAGACGCAGACGCGCGGCAAGATCCGCGTCAGCAGCGTCGAGCGGGACGGTCAGGTGCAGATCCGCATCGGCGACACTGGCGGCGGCATCCCAGAACATGTCCGTGAGCGGATCTTCGATCCGTTCTTCACGACCAAGGAAGTCGGGCGCGGCACGGGACAGGGCCTGGCCATCGCGCGACAGGTGATCCAAAAGCATCACGGCACCCTGACCTTCGAGACCGAAGTGGGGCAGGGAACGACCTTCTGCATCTGCCTGCCGTTAGAGCAACCGACTGCGGCGCAGCGGGCCGGCTGACGGCGTCGGTAGAACTAAGACTTGGCCAGGGGCGACTTCATGACGCCGGGGCGCCAGAGCCAGACTGCGGTCAGCGTGAGGACCAGGTTGCCGGCCGACATGAGCCATTTTCTGGCGTGCGGATAGCGCGCAGCGACGAGAAAGCCGAGCGCGTAGGCGGCTGATGACACGAAGACGCGGGCATCGAGCGCCAGCGCCATGCCGGCGGAGACGACCGACCACAGGAACAGGTGCTGGGTGTCGGTCTCAGCGATGGGGATGCCGAGGAGCGCGTCACCGGCGTACATGAGGATCTGGGCCGCTTGCAAAACCAGGGCGCCGCCGAGGAGAGCGCGGTTGACGGCGGTGGTGGTGACCATCTTGCGGAAGACGAAGCCGAGCGTCAGGATGGCGACGAGAAAGATCGCCGAGACCAGGGTGTAGTGCCAGTAGGCGAGCGGCTCCATGAGGCTCGAGATGGGCGGTGCGGCGGTCCAGGCACCGCCGATGAGGATGCTGAGCGCGAGGCGGGTGCGGCTGCCGGTGCGGACGTCGTGCTGGCGACCGAGGACGAGCAGCTCCGACTGGTGCGCGTGCTCGGCCGCGAGCTGGGCTTCGAGCGCGTGCAGCTCGGCGACGAGCTCGGCGGGTGGGTTGGCCAGATCGGCCAGGATGGCGCGTGCCGCCTTGAGATCCCGGGCGTCGAGCTCGAAGCGGACCATGGCCGACATGGCGCGGATGAGGCCGGCGGTGGCGAGCTCGTCGTCGGGATAGCGGCCGAGGACCTGCTCGAAGCCGAAGCGACAAGCGCCGAACAAGGTGTATAGCGTGTGGCGATCGCGCTCGGCGTGGCGCAGCTCTTCCTCGAGCGCCTCGACCTTGCGCAGGGTTTCGCCGGCGAGCAGCTCGGCCGACCGACGCTGTTGCGCCGCTTCCAGATCGTTGCGGAAGGCGAGCGCCGACGGCTGGCGATCGGCGCGATCGAGCGACAGCGCGCGACGACAGACTGCCACGAGTGCGCCTGGCGCGGCCTTGGGAAACTCGGGCGGCTTGATGATCGGCGCGTCGAGCGAGGTCATCGACTCGAGCCCGGGCAGCGAGCGCGGCGCGAAGCCGGTCAAGATCTGATAGAGCATGGCGCCGAGCGCGTACACGTCGGTGCGCTCGTCGATGGGGAGGCCGGCCGCTTGTTCGGGCGAGGCATAGCCCGGTGTGCCCATGCGGGTGCCGGCGCGTGTGCCGGAGCTTGGCGGCCTCGGCGTCTGGCTCTCTTCGCTGAGCGGATCGTCCGGGAGCTCGAGCGGCGCCACCGGGTCGGGCGGACCGTCGAGCAGCTTGGCCAGACCCCAGTCGATGACCACGGTCTCGCCAAAGTCACCGACGACGATGTTGTCCGGCTTGAGATCGCGATGCAGGACGTTTTTCTGGTGGGCATAGGCCACCGCGTCGGAGACGGGCAACAGATGCGGCACCAGGGCCAGCCGTTCTTCCACTGTCTGGCACTCGCGAATGAGATCGCCCAGCGGCCTGCCGGTCAAAAGCTTCATGGCATAAAACGGCTGCCCCGACGGCCAGCGACCGGCTTCGTAGACCGGCACGATGGCGGGATGTTGCAGACGCGCGGTGACCAGCGCCTCGCGGGCAAAACGCTCGGCGGCATCGGCGCCCGGGCGGAGTAGCTCCTTGACGGCGACGAGGCGCTGCATGCGCTGCTCGAAGGCCACCGACACCCGGCCCATGCCGCCGCGCCCCAGCTCGCGGATGACGGCGTAATGCTGCGTGCCAAGCACCGTCAGCGACTCGATCCCGACGGGGGCGGGCGTTTCGGGCAGACCCGCCAGCAGGGTCGGCTGCTCCCCGGCACCACGCGGCCCATCGGGCAGGGTGGTCACCTCATGCCGATCTCGTCCGGGCTGTTCGCCGGTGAAGACGGGCAATCGGAGCTTGGGTTCGTTGGGCTCCTTGGGCTCTGGGGGCAAGGCGTGATTGTACTACCGGTGGTGCTACGCGAGCTACTCGACGGATAGATCGCGGATCGGGACGATCGAGGCAGGCTCGGCTTTTTCGATGTGGCGGATGGCGACCTTGCCGGGGCTGTGGCCGGGGTAGGCGCCTTCGAGGACCAGCTTCATGGAGCGCGAGCCGCGGAACGGGATGGCGAGGAGCTGCATGCGGGTGCCGCCAGTGACTTGCTGGCCGTAGAGGAGCTGGCCTTTGTAGTCGCTGAGGATGTCCGCGGTCTGCTTGATGGCCACCGTCGACGGAACAGCGACGAGCGCGTAATATTCGCTCGGGTCGAGGTCGCTCGACAAGCTGACCTCGAAGCCGAGCTCGGCGCCGATGGCGGCGCGATCGGCGGTGACAGTGACGGTGGCCAAGGCCGGCGCCTGGCCCGAGTCCCAGCGGACGTGGGTGCGCTTGTCGACGCGGGCGATGGCGCCGTCGGGGATGGTGAGCGTGCCCGCGGTGTTCTTGATGCGCGCGCCGTAAGCGACCGGGCGGCCGGCGAGGGAGGGCTTCGACGTAGCGTTGGCGGTCTTGCCAAGGAGCAACTGCAATTCGAGGAAGCGGACCATGGCCATCGGCGTCGAGTAGACGCCACCGAGGAGGGCCGGGCCCTGAATCATGCCCGGCTCTTGCGTGAGGATCATGCCGCGGGTGATGTGGCGGTAGAGCTGGGCGAACTTCTGGCGCTCGCCCTTGAGGTAGAGCGCGGTGGCGATGTCCGTCTGGTATTGCAAGGAGCCGGTGCGCTCGAAGGCTTTCAAGAAGCGGAAGGCGTCGTATGCCTTGCCGAAGCCGAGCTCGGCGTTCTTGGCGTCGAAGTCGATCTTGGGGAACAGCTTGTCGATGGCAAAACGGCTGACGGCGTCGTCGGTGAGCGCCTTGTAGACGATCTTTCCGTCTACCTCGACTGGGATGACCGATTCCCCGCTGTCGTCGTAGCCGCCGAGCTGGGTGGTGGAGACTTTGCGCGACTTCAGCGTCGCGTCGAGGCGGGCGCTGATCGCTTTGGCGAGCTCGCGCGCTTCTTTGACGCGACCGTCGCTGGATTTGGCGGCGTCGAGTGCGCGCAGGGCCGAATGCAGATTGCGGCTGACCCACGCGCTCCACAACGGATCGCCGGCCAGGCCCGGGTAGGGGCGGCAAAGGCCGGTGGACTTGTCCATGAACTGCTCGTCGAGGGCGCGCAGGGTGCTGTTCAGCGTCGAGCGCAGCTGTTCGCCGAGACCTTCGTCGGAGAGAAGGCCGCGTTGAATGGCGCTCAGCAAGACCGCGTGGACGGCGACCTTGGCCGACAGCGCCTCGGCATGACCGAACCATGACTCGGTGGTGGTGAACATGTTCATGACCACGCCTTGCAAGAGTGGCCCTGCGCCAGCGTAGACGACCAGTTCTTCGTCGGCAGCGACGGAGATGCCTTGGCCGCCGGCAAACTCCAGGCGGGACACGGTGACCTCTTGATCGCCGAGCAAGGTGACGGCCAGCTCGCGGCGGTCGAGCGGCTTGCCTTTGAGATCCGAGAGCTGCAGCACCAGCTTGCCCGACTCTTTTGCGACGAGCGTGACGGTCTCGGTGTGCTGGCCGGGCGGCACTTGACGGCGTGCTTCCTCGACGACTCCGGTGCCTTTGACGACGAGCTGCACCGGGGCGCTGAGCGTGTTGGTGATGTCGACCTGGACTTTCATTTCGGCCCCAGGGACCAAGAAACGCGGCAGGCGCGCGTCGACGCTGGCGGAGAGCTTCACGTCGACCTGCTTCTGGCTCTCGGCGTGGTCGAGGCCCTTGACGGCGACGAAGCGGACCACGACGCGGCCGGTCTGCGGCGGGAGCGTGACCTGGGTCTTGGCATTGCCGTTGGCGTCGGTCTCGATGAGCAGACAAGCGACGACCTTCTTTTCGCCTTCGCGGATGATGTCTTTGGGCACGGCGTCTTCGTCGGGCTGCTTGCCGTCGTTGGTGTTGCCGCCGACGCTGTTCTTGCCGCCGGACGGGCCGGCGTGCGCCGCCATGACCTTCATCGGCGACGGCGACATCATCGGCTTCGGCGACGGTGGCGGCGGCGCAGCGGGCGCGTCACCCAAGGACATCTCTTTCTTGCCCATCTTGCCTTCCTCGTCGCGGTGACGCTGCCGCGGCGATTCATCTTCTTCGCTGATGCCGGTGTTGTCGCGCCAGCTGGCCACCGCGCGCGAGCTCGACCGCACCGAGTCGCCGATGGCCGAGCCGAGGCCGCTCATGGCGCTCTTCGACGCCACCCGGTTGTCGAAGACCTCGAGGATGCCGGTGACCTTGCCGCCGCCAGCGACTTTGAGGTTGACCACGAGCGGCTGGTTGGGACCGCCCACCGTCGCTGTGTCGATGCTGACCTGCAGGCCGGCGGGCGAAAAGACCATCGCCCAGCCTTCCTTGAAGACGCCGTTGACGAAGCCGCCGAGGACGACCAACGAGTACGGCGTCGACACCGGCAGGCTGAGGTGCTCACCGGCAGCGAGATCGGCTTTGTGGACGATGTCTTTGGCGGCATACGTGCCGTCGCTGTTGGGGACCCAGACGACGATGCGCGGCGACTTGACCTGTTTGGTGATGGCGACCTTCACGGCCTTGCCGTTGTTGTCCTTGGCGACGATGGAGTCGACCAAGAAGGGCGCGTCGGAGCTGTCTTTCTGGCTCTCGACATAGAGCTGACGGCCGGGCACAGCGACGGTATTTTCGTATGGCGCGAGGCCCACACGGTGGGTGTAGCCGACGCCGCCCGACACCACCATCATGTCGCGCTCGACGTGGCTCGAGCCTTCGTATTGATGGCGCAGGCTGCCTTGCGGCGTCACGATCTCGATCTGGAACGGGCCCGAGTGGCCGCCCACGTCGAGGGTGCCTTCGATCTTGCCGCCCTGGACCTGCATCTCGAGGGTGCGGCCGGCAAAGGTGCCGTTACAGCCGGGCAGCATGCAGCGGCTGTTGATCGTCGCTGGGCCGTTGTACGGCTGGTTGGCGACGCGGAGCTCGTTCTTGAACGAGAGCCCATTGCCCCAGCGTTTGCCGGCGCCGGCGGCGTTGCCGAGGAACCAGGCACCGTTGGCGGCTTCGAGGTCCGCCACCGACGTCACGCGCTTCCATTCGTGGGCGAAAGAGATGGCGCCGAGTGCGCCGTCGACGACGGCGAAGGTGGCGTTGGCCTCCGTCTTCTTGTCGGCACTATGCAGGTCGATGCGGTATTCACCGAGCTCGGTCTTGCGCTTGCCACCGTCGAGAATCTCGACGACCGCGACGCCGTCCGCGTTGAGCTTGACCTCGAGAGGGTGGCTCGCCGCGTCACGTTTTTGCCAGGTGCCGGTCAGGGTCTGGCCTGGGCGGCTCAGCGCCAGGACCTTGAGGTAGACTTTTTCGTGCGGCCAGTATTGCGGCTGGTCGGTGCTCACCGAGGTGAGATCGAGCCGGAGCGCGGGCTGGATGTAGGTCGCGGCGCCGAGGATCTTCTTCTGCTGGACGTCGACTTCGAAGAACTTCGACTTGCGGATCGCGTCTTTGGCCTTCTGTTCGGCGCTGGCCGTCGCCCCTACCGCGAGGGCCACCGCAGCCACGAGGCCGATCCCGACATAGACAGTTGTTCGCATGGTACCGAACATAAACGGATCCAACCCGGAAACGGTCTTAATCCGTCCAGGGCTGCGGCGAGACCGCGGCAAAGTGGGCGCCGAGGGCGATGTCCATGGCGCCGACCAGCTCGTGGTAGGCGACCGAGTCGCGGGCGCGGATGTCTAGCGTCGACACCGACGGGAACTGCGCGTGCTTGCTGACGAGGACAGAGGCCAGCTTGGCCGAGTCGAGGCTGGTGCCGCGGCGGGGGATGGTCTCGGTTTCGCGGTTGGTGCCGGTGGAGCTGCTGACGACATAGCCGTCTTCGCCGAGAAACAGGGTGAGCTGGGTGCTGGGGGCGCTGGCTGCGGTCTCGGTGACGCCGCCGGCAGGGTGGGTCTCGACGGCGGCGAGCTGGGACCAGACGGCGGTGATGAGCAGGAACGAGATGCAGCACGACAACAGATCGATGAAGGGGACGAGGTTCATTGCGGCATCGACCGTCTTGCGGCCGCCTTTGGACTGGATGGTCATGTTGCTCATGGGGCCTCGGACACCCCTTCGCCCGACAAGTTCCAAAATGTGCGCTAGGCTAGAAGAATGAAGCGCAATCGTGCCGGTGCGCAGTTCAGCTGGGCGGAGCCACTGCGCGGGCCCCACCGTCGCTACCGTCGGCTGGCCAACGCCGCCAACCGACTTGGCGCGCTGGCGCTGGCGGCGGTGGTGATCGTCGCTGTCGCGCAGGCACGCAACGGCATCAAGTGGCCGGTGGCGGCCATGCTGGTCGTGCTCGCTGGCTTCGGCGTCGGTGGCTTGGTGCTCGGTCGGTCGGCGTCGAGAGAAGCCCGCAAGCTCGAGGACGAGATTCGCGAAATCGAGACCGAAGCCGAACGCCAATTGTAGCTGGAGTCGTCGCTACGCCGAAAGCGAGGCGCCTTCGACGCTGGACTCGAGCGCACCGAGGGCCGCGGTCGGGCAGTTGAGGGTCACGCCGTGGTCGATGAAGCTCTTCATGTGCAGGCGCGTCTGGCCGTTGACCTTGGTGAAGTGAAACTTCATGTACGCCTCGAGATCGAGCGGCATGACCCAGCGGGCCACGGTGAGGATCAGACGCAAGACGAAGGGCCGTATGGCGAGCCGCATCATGAATGGCGTGCGCTTTTTTGAGCCAGTCCCCATGATGTGAAAGGCCTCCGACGCTGCGGCGTGGATCTTGAGCAGATTGACGCTGCGGCCGAGCTCACGGAAGCTCCAGCCAGCGGCCTCGAGCGCGGTCAGCATGGTCATGAGGACGATGCTCGGAAACATCACGCTCGACGGGACATCTGGGCCGACCTTGCACGGCAAGCCGCCTTTTTTGAGCACGGCGACGATGGCCTGGGTCCGCTCAGCGGGTCCAGAGAACGGCGCCGCGCCCATGGGCGGAAACCAGTAGGCGACACCTGGCTCGGGAACGGTTTCACCAGGTAGCGGCGCCTGATAGCTGACCACGGTGATCATGCCGGCCACGACGCGGTCCTCGGGAAAGACGGCCAAGACGAAGTGGCGATCTTCGCGGCCGGGCTGCAGCGACACGATGGTGGCGACGCCGACGACCTTGGCCAGATCAGCCAGAAATGGGCCGCGCAACGCCGTCGACGCCACGCACAAGATGACCGCGTCCCACTTGATCGCAGCGACGGCGTCGAGGGTGGTCAAGATCTCGTCGTTGCCGATGCCGTGATGGATTGATTGCTTGCGCGGCTGGGACCGATTGAGCGGATAAAGGACGAAGCCGCGACGGCATTCCTCGGCGTATTTCTCGCGCACGAAATAGTAAACCTTCGCGCCACCGCCGGAAGCAGCCACTCCGTACACCTGTCCAACCGCGCCCGCTCCGACGACCAAGAAATTCATCGCCAAAATGTATAACTTTACGGTCAGTCGGCAAGCACCGCGCGGTTGCGACCGCCATTTTTGCCGGTATAGAGCGAGGTGTCGGCGCGCGCCAAGATCGATTCGGCGGTGTCGCCTTTGCGATAGTCGGTGACGCCGATGGTGACGTTGAAGCGCACTTGCACGCTTTCGTCGACGGCGTAGGCCATCCTGCTCTGCACCTTGCACAGCTTCTTGGCCTTCTTGAGCGCGACGCGCCCCGTGGCGCCCGGCACCAAAATGACGAATTCTTCGCCGCCGTACCGGCCGACGAAATCGTCGCTGCGGAACTGGCCGCGACAGGTCTGCACCAGCGCCACCAGCACCCGGTCGCCGATGGGATGGCCGTAGGTGTCGTTGATCTTTTTGAAATGGTCGACGTCGATCAGCAACAGCGAAAACGGCGTTGGCCTCACCTCGTTGCGCTCGACGAGCAGTTGGAGTCGCTGGTCGAAGGCCAGGCGATTGCCGGCGCCGGTCAGCGCGTCGCGGAGCGCATCCGAGCGCGCTTGATCCACCGCACCACGTAGCTTCTCGACCTCTTTGTGCAACGAGCTCACCTGCTCGGTGTCGACCCGCCGTTTCTCGACGACGCTTTGCTTGAGCTGCACCACTTCCTGCGACAGCTCTTTGCGCAGCTGACGAATGTCGCCGAGCTGGGAAATCTGGTCGAGTCGCGCCGCTTGGTGCTGCACGCCACTGTTGAACCGATCATTGCCCTGCGACATGGACTTCATGCCCGATGTCAACACAGCGACGATGCGCTTGAGCTCGCTCTCCCGCTCGGCGAGATAATCGCGGGCCCGATCAGCGTAGGCCAGGACCTCTTCTTGCCCGTCTTGAAACGCCGGGCCCAAGGCGGCTGACAGCTCGTCGGCGCGCACGATGCGTCCGAGCTCGTCCATGCGCTCTTTGAGATCCTCGGAGCCAATCTCGGTCAGATCGAGTGACAGCTCGCGCACGCACTGCAACAGCACCATCACCGCCTGGCCGAGGACCTCTTTTTTGGCGAAGATCTCCGACGCGCGTTTTTGTAGATCGATTGGCTGGTCGTGGCGATTGCGATTGAGGAAAGGAAGCAGACCCATGTCGGACGAATCGGCCGTCCGCGCCAAACCTTGAGTCAGCGCAAGATCAGCAACAACAAGACGCTGTAGGCGACGGGAAACAAGATCGAACAGAGCCGATCCATGCGCTTGCGGGTGGCGTCTTTCTCGACGGCAAAGAGCCACAGCGCCGTGATGGTGACGAAGACCGAGGCGACGATCATGCCGAGGGTCAGCATGACCAATTTGTCGGCCATGGTGACCGAGTTGGTGTCGGGCAAGGAGTTGTTGATGGCCACGGTGACGGCCGCGGCGGCGAAGGTGGCGCCGATCCCGAGGCTGACGCGCGGGCTCGACTCTTTGGGCCGGACGAAAAACGCGCACCAGGAGATGAGGACGGCGACGAACAGGCCGAAAAACACGCGCAGAAACCGACCATAGCCGGGCCGCGCCACGTCGAGCGCGTAGACATAGCGCGAGTAAGACGACTGCTGGTTCGAGGGCAGCGACGTGTCGCCGTAGTTGGTGCGGTAGTGGTGCGGGGCGGCTTTCGACTGGGTGTGTTTGATGATCCATCCGGGGATCTCGAGCTCGGGGCTGTGGCCGGTGTTGTCGGCGTCGACGTCCCACGCGAGGCTGCGGTCGTCGAGCTCGGCGTCTTCGATCTCGAGGGTGAGCGTGTGGTTGTCGAGCGGGAATCGGCGCATGTCCCAGAATTTGGTCATGGTGGCGAGGACCCGGCAGAGCGCGTAGTTCTGCGTGCCGAGCTTCTTTTTGACGAAGCCGGTCTTGGAGGTGATGCGGCCGTTGGCCAGCTCGAAGGTCTCGAGCGGCTTCCAGTCGTCGCCCTCCCAGCGGAACCAGACGTAAAAATCGACGGTGAACTGGCTGTTCTTGATATCCACCGACGGGATGTTGTTGAGATAGGTGCCGATGATCACGTTCTTGTTGGTCGGCGCTGCCGTCGCTGAGCTGGCCAGGCCAAGCAAGAGCACGACGAGGAGCGCTTTCATCGGGCCCTCAGCATCAGGAACAAGATGCTGCCAAAATAGCCCACGACGCTGAGCCACAGGCCCCAGCGATCGATCTTGTTGGCCTTGGGCAGGTTCTCTTTGTGAACCTGGCGGTTGGAGGCGATACAGCAAAACGTCACCGCTAGAATCGCTATATAACTCAATATATATATCTTATCCAGCAACAGCAGCGAGCCCGTGGGCGGCAGCTCCGTCGCTGCGGTGAACTGCAGCGCCACGGCGGAAATGAGCGCAGTGATGGTCACGCACAGACGCGCATCGATATCTTCGGGATGCAGAAAGAAAGCGCCGAAGGTGATGAGGATGATGATGGCGATGGGGATCACCGTCTTCGAGACGATGCCCACCATCGGTCGCTCGATGTGCACGCTGAAGTCGACGCGCGAGTAGCTCTCGCCGCTGGCGCCGGATCGCGGGTCGCCGAAGGTGGTGGCAAAATGCGAGCGCGCCGTGGCGTATTGCATCTGGCTCAGGGTCCAGCCGGGGATGGACAGATCGGGCCGCATCGCCGTGCCTTTGGCGTCGACATCGTGGAGCAAGCGGGCCACCGGCATCTTGGCATCCTCGACGGAGATGACGAGATCGTGATCGTCGAACGGGTATTTCGAGAGCGGAAACGGATGGCCGAAACGGCCGTAGATGTGGAAGCACTGTAGGTGCCGTCCGTCGGGCAAGAGCTCCGGCGCCGAGGCGCCTTCGTCATCGGCGTAGATCGGCGTTTTCGAGAGGTCGCCGATGCTGACGGCGTTGGTGAGCTGGTAGCTCAGCGTCGGGTCGATGTCGCCTTTCCAGAGGAACCAGATGTAGAACTCGGCGGTGAACGAATTGGTCTTGATGTCGATCTCGGGGATGTTTTGCAGATAGAGCCCGACGGTGACGCTGAGCGGCGTGGTGGTCTTGGCGGCGGCCATCGCAGCCGGGGGAATGGCGGGCACCGGCGTGGGGATGACCGTATTGCCGGCGCGCGCGGCGACGTGGACCCAGGCCAACAACGCGACCGCCAACAGAGGCATCAGCCGAAACACACCACCCTTGCCCAGCTTACTCGACCGACGGCTCATGGCCGGCGACCATATCGCCTCACGGCCCGAGGCGCCAGAGGATGTCTACGAGGTTGTCGTGGATGTTGGTCTCGGGCGCGGCAGACCCGACGCCGCCGAGCGCGTGGTGCACGCCCTCGATGCGTTCGGCCGCGGCACGCACCTCGGCACGTGAGAAGACCGCGCCGCTGGTGAGCGCGGCCGCAGCGACGTAGCGGCTGTCGGGCCCAGCTGTACCCACGAAGCGGATGGTGCCGAGATGGTAGACCGGACCTTCGGTGATGCGGATCTCGATGGTGACCGCGTCGTTGACAGGGCTCGGCGGCGCGGCGTCGATGCGGGCCTGCACCATGCCGTGGTCATAGTAGTAAGCCAGCAGCGTCTGCAGGGCCGCGTCGAGCTCGGTCGATCGATACACCGAGCCCACGCGCAGCCGATACTTGCTGCGCCCGAGCGTGCCCAAGAGCTCGTCGGTGGAGACGCGCTGATTGCCGGCAAAACGCACCGCGCCGATGGACACTTGCACGCCCGGCGTCACCAAGAAGTGCACCCGCACCAGTTCAGCGCCGTCGGGGTGCACCTCGCCTTTGACCGCCGCGCGCTGGTATCCCCGATCGATGAGCTCGTCGGTCAATCGATTTGCTGCGCGCTGCACGACGTTGGGCGCGACCACGTCGCCGGGGCGGATCGCGGACAGGCTGTGCATCTCCAGCGCGCTGAGCGCCGCGTTTTCGGCGTAGGTCACTTTGGAGACCAGTGGTCGCTCGTGGACCACGTAGCTGAGTGTGCCGCCGGTCGTCTCCACCACCACGTCGTCGAAGGCGTTGGTCTTCCACAGCGCGACAAGGTCCTGGTGGGCGCGCTCGGCGTCGATGGCACCGCCGGCTGGGTGCTGGAGGACGGTGCAGATGCCTTTGCCGTCGACGCGGTGCTGGCCGCGGACCTCGACGGCCACGAGGGCGCCGGTCGCTTTGCGACACACCACCGGCGGCGTGGTCGGACGGGCCGACGGGCCGCGGCGCTCGACGGGTGTGTTGGCGCGTGCGGTGATGAGCTGCGCCTTTCGCACCTCGGCCATCCTGGCCAGCCGCGCCTGGCTGTCTTCCGTGACCTCCTTGGCCCCCTTGGCCGGGGCAGGTTTGTCCGCTGCGAGCACGTTGAGGAGCTTGTACTCGACGAGCTGTCGGCGCAGCCGGCGACGGTAGCCGGCCTCGGTGAAGTGCTGGTCGGCGACTGCTTTCCACAGTTGTTCTGCGGTGAGGTTGTTGCTGCGCATGACCTCGTCGAGCGCACGCTGAACCTCGTCGCTGCCGGCCGAGATGTGACGGCGATCGGCCTCGGCGGCGATGAGCTGGTCATCGATGAGCTCGTCGAGCGGCCGGGTGTCGCCGACCTGGTCATGAGCGGTGATGATCTCGCCACCGACGACGGCCACGATGCGGTCGACCACGTGGTCAGTGACACGTTCGCCGGCGCCGGCGTGAGCGAGGCTGGAAATCATGAGAACGGACACCGCCAGCGTCTTCATGTCCCGATCCTAGACCGAGCCAATCGCGAAAAGGTTGGCCGAGAAGGCTAATTCATGTCGAGCGCATGCTGTAACAGCGCCTCGAGCGGAATGATCTTCAGCGTCTCTTCGTGCGTCGAGGCGGCATACACCTTGGGCGCCGCGCCCGCGTCGTAGGCTTCCTTCCAGCGCGCCGCACACAGACACCAGCGATCTCCGGCGCGCAGGCCCGGAAAGCCGTATTCCGGGGCCGGCGTCGACAGGTCATTGCCCTTGGCTGCCGAGAACCGCAGAAAAGTGGCCGTCAGCTCGACGCACACCGTGTGCTGGCCGCGATCTTGGGGGCCGGTGTCGCAGCAGCCGTTGCGAAAAAAGCCGGTCTTGGGCTCGTTGCTGCAGAGGGCCAGCGGGCGACCGAGGATGTTCTTGGACGGGAGCATGGGGGTGGTGTAGCCGGCTGCGGCTGGCATCGCAAGCGTTTGGGTCTCGACTCCCCGGCTGGGGGCGGAAGTGGGGCCTCGGCCCCCAGGAGTCGTCAAATGTTTTAAGTACTTGGCTTGGTGCCCTCTTTGCAGGACCCTATGATCATGGGAACCACACGCCTTTTGTTGACCTGTTCACTTATCGGGGCGCTCGGCTGCGGAGTCCAGACTTCTGGAGGCAAGCCAGGCGGAGACGGGGGGGGGCCTCGGCGATGGAGGCGCAGACGTGGACGGCGGCGGCGGCATCCTCGACATCCAGCCGCACGACCCCGTGGTGGTCATCGGCAGCGGCACCACGCCGACGGTCACCTTCACCGCCAGCCTCAACGGCACCCAGATCGCCGCCAGCTTCGTCCTCGACAAGGGTGAGCTCGGCCCGATCAACGCCCAGACCGGCGTCTTCACCGCCGGCAAATACGGTGGCAAAGGCATGGTCACCGCCACCTACGGCGGCCAGACCACACGCACCACCATCACCGTCAAGGTCGAGACCACGCAGAACGGCGATCCGAGCTTCATCGCCGGCACGACCCAGATCGGCGGCCCTGGCGGCTGGGGCGGCGTCGGCGGCGACGGCCCTGGCGGCGCGGTCACCCCGGCCCAGCAGGCGGTGCTCGACGGCGCGCTCACCTCCAATGGCACCGTGCGCATCCTTTATCCGCTCGACAACACCGTCTTTCCGCGCGGCCTTCTGGCACCGCTCTTGATGTGGAACTCGGCCGGCAACACCGTCGAGGCAGTGCGGCTCGAGCTGAAGAGCAAATCGGGCAACTATCACTACGTCGGCTATTTCTCGACGCCGGTCGGCGCGGCCTCCTTCGCCAACCTCATCATCCCGGCGGCCACCTGGGACCAGATGAGCTTCTCGGCGTCGGGCGACGAGGTCACCATGACCCTCAGCCTCGACGCGGGCGGCATCGCCTACGGCCCTTACACCCGCAAGTGGATCATGGCGCCGGCGACCCTCAAGGGCACCGTCTACTACAACTCCTACAACACCAAGCTCTCGACGGGCGGCGCGGCCGTGTTGGCCATCAAGCCCGGCAAGACCGACCCCGATGTCATCGCCGGCAGCGACGGCTCCTGCCGCGTGTGTCACTCGGTCTCGGCCAACGGCGCCCGCATCGTGACCCAGCGTGGCGAGAACTACGACACCGACTCGCTCTTCGACGCCACCACCGGCACCGGCGGCGGCGGCGGCATCCCCATCAGTCAGAACAAGATCGCTTTTTCGGCGCTCAGCCCCGACGGCAGCGTCCTCTTCTCGCAGTCGAGTGGCGTGCCCTGGAGCGACACCTCGAGCAAGTTTTACGATCTCAACCTCACGACGCCAGGCGCAGGCGTGGCCTTTGCCAACTTGCCCACGGACTTGCGCGCCGGCATGCCGTCGTTTTCGCCCGACGGCAAACACATCGTCTTCAACGCCTACGCTGGCGGCGGCATCGGCGACGCCACGTCGCTGGGCGTCCTCGACGTGGACCTGACCAACAAGATGGTGTCCAACGTGCACAAGATCTTCACGCCGGCCGACGGCATCGCCATCTGGCCGTCGTTCATGCCGACCCAGACCGGCGTGGTCTTCGAGCACGAGCTGACGAAGGCGGCCAACGATGGCTATTTCGGCATGACCTGGAGCGGCTACACGGCGAACTTGTGGTGGGTCGACGCACCGTCGGGAATCGGGCATGCGCTCGACAACCTCAACGGCACGGGCGGCCTTTTGCCCACCAACGCCGAAGTGCCTGGCTCCGACGCGGCGCATGCCGACGACACCATTTACAACTATGAGCCGACGGTCAACCCGATCGCCTCCGGCGGCTATGTCTGGGTGGTCTTCACCAGCCGCCGCATGTACGGCAACCGCGCCATCGGCTCGCCGTACGCCCTCTCGAGCCTGCCGACCAAGAAGCTCTGGATCGCGGCCGTGGACCTCAACGCCGTCCCTGGCCAGGACCCAAGCCACCCTGCCTTCTATCTGCCCGGCCAGGAAGCCGAGGCGCTCAACTCACGTGGCTTTTGGACCACCGAGCCGTGCCGCATCAACGGCGTCGGCTGCGAGTCGGGTGATGAGTGCTGCGGCGGCTACTGCCAGCCGGACTCGACGGGCGCGCTCATGTGCACCGACCAAAAACCAGTCTGCGCCCAGCTCTCCGAGCGCTGCACGCAAAGCTCCGACTGCTGCGCCGCCCCCGAAGGCTCGGTCAGCTGCATCAACGGCTTCTGCGCACTCGATACCGCCCCCATCCCGTAGTTCCCGTCGTGACTTAGCGGTTCACCATTTCGTCGACGGCGACGCGTAGGCGTTTGACGTCGAGGGGTTTGTCGAAGCGCATGTTGGGGACGCGG
>Ga0123336_10002387_pt1 | contig 16305 bp, 19 predicted proteins | sample SSSSmetaG_FD_96466 | JGI IMG/M metagenome (GOLD analysis project Ga0123336, IMG submission 96466) | Glacier valley bacterial and archeal communities from Borup Fiord, Nunavut, Canada, to study Microbial Dark Matter (Phase II) - ​SSSS metaG | ecosystem: Environmental > Aquatic > Freshwater > Ice... | reverse complement strand
GCCGGACCTTCAACCGTCAGCAAATAGGGTGGGCCAAAATAAACTGCCGAAGTGGACCAAGTTCAGTTGCCAAACGCAAGGCCGCGACGATGTATATTCCCCCATTGAAATCGCGATCCGTTTGGCGCTTGGTTTCGAGAAAATGGAGCAGTAGTTGGTTATTCCGGATGAATCGTCGCTAGCCTTGATCGGAAATGTTGTCGTCGGCAATCCGGAAGCTGGGCAAGGCAACTCCGCCTTCGGGCTGGATGCGCTGCTTACAGCCATGGTATCGTTTGCCTGTTTAATCGAGACGTGCCCAAGGAGGAATTGAATCTGTCCTAGATCGCCACCAGATGCTTGACACAGATGCGCTCCGCAGGTCCACGGAGATCGTGAGAGGCTAGCCTCGATGACGGGCAAGCCGTCGATCTTCATGACGGAGACGATGCAGATCCCGCAGAGTGCTCCTCCGTCCATACAACAGCCTATCCGACGCGAAGCTTGGCGTGTATTGAACACAGGGTCAAGCCGGAGAGGCGACGGCCTGTAAGAAGTACCTCCCATTTCTTGATGGCGCCTGAACCAACCGCACCCGTCATATCGACAGGAGAAGGCAACGTGTTAGTCAGTTCAAAATCAGATGATCGATCCGCGCCGATTTGCGCAGGTTTCGTACCCCGAGTGGTTCCGCCTCGCCCTTGCATGAACATGTGATCATGTTAGCCCGCGTTTATCGGGCACATGCCAACATGATCTAAATCTTTTGTCACGATCTGGTAAGCGTCAGTGAGGCGACCCATCGCCCCCGTATCTCATTTGGTCGAGTTACCGGAATGTGCCTGCTTCTTCCTTGATCTGTCAACCTCACTTACCCAACGCCGCCACCAGCACCGGATAAGGATTCACCGCCGTAGTATGCTCCCACCAGTGCTTATCCGGCCCCAGCTCCAAAATCGAAAAGTGTAAGTGCGGGTTATTCGCCTGAGCGTCCCCTGTCGACCCCACATACCCCAGCACATCGCCCTTCCGCAGCAACATTCCCTCTTTCAACCCTTCAACATACTTATCCAGGTGCGCATAGTAGTAACAAAACTTCTGGGCATTGTCGTACTGATAAACGGTAATCCCACCCTTCTTGCTATTAAACAGCTTCACTACATTCCCCTCCACCACCGCCATCACCGGCGTCCCGCGCGGAGCCATAATATCGCTCGCTTCATGCCTCGTCCCGCCGCCGCGCGTGTCGTTAAACGTATCTTGAATTGCCTCACGCTTCAATCCCCGTAATGGCAGCCCGATGCTTCCCCCAAGGGAACTAGCCGCAGCCGCCGAATCCGTAGGTGTATCCAATTTGCCGTTCAGCGGCATTGATTGCATAGCCGGTGGCGCCGCCGTCAACGCCGGGTTGGGTGGTGGAGGTAGAGCCGTCGCCTGAGCCGCGGGCATGGAAGTATCGGGCGGCGTGATTGTTGGAGTCGCGTTGCTAACCGGCGCACTCACCACCGCCGGCTCGCCTAGTCTTAACCTATCCGTACCATACAAAAACAAACCCAATGCCAACACGCCAGCACCAAAGCCCAACGCCAATCCCGAACCCATCCGCACGCGCTAATTCTCCTTCAGCACGGCTGGCGTCCCCGCCTTCACCATGCTGGCAAGCTGCGCCGCATCCCAATTTGTCAATCGGATACAACCATGGCTCTGGGTATGCCCAATTGTTTTCGGCGAAGGCGTGCCATGGATCCCATAGTGCTCCTTCGAAAGCGCAATCCAAACCACACCCACAGGATTTCTCGGTCCAGCCGGAATCTTAGCCTCGGCATGTTCGCCCTTCGCATCCCAAAACAGATCGGAGTTGTAATTGAACACCGGGTTCCGGCTCACGCCCACTACCTTCCATTCGCCCACCGGCAACGGATCGTGCTCGCTACCCACGGTCGCCGGGTAAAACGCCAGCATTTTCCCGTTCGCATCCAGCGCCTGCACCGAAAGATCCGTGCCATTCACCACCACAGAAGCTGCCTTGCCCGGAGCCGCCACCACAACATTCGGCACCGTGATCTCCGTACCCGCCGTCTCGAATGTCTTTTCCGGATTCAACTGCGCCAGCAGTTCCGGCGAACAATGAAACTTCTCAGCCAAGCCCTCCTGCGCCGATTCGTAATTCATCGCTTTCAACTTCGCCTTGTCTTTCATATCGACGGGAATCTTTTCGAACGGCCCCGCAACATCCGCCGCCGCAATCGTATACGTCGTAAGCGCCGGCGCCGTGTCCTGATTCAGCGCCGTCCACATGTCCGCGTCCACCGTCTGACCCACCGGCAGGTCATGAGCCGCGCGATAAGCCGCCACCGCGTTCTTCAAATTATGCCCCCACGCGCCGTCAATTTCGCCCGAGGAGACATGAGCCCGGTCCATCAGAATCTGCGCGCGAATCAGCGCAGCCCCATGGCTCTTCGCGCTCAACACAGGCGTCTGCGAAACATCGTTGATAGTTGCTGGATCTAAGGCCGCCGCAAGAAACAAGACAGGCAAAATAGAAAACACAAGTACTCCTTCCCGCGCGAAGGAGCAATTGGATCACCAAGCACAACCTGCTAGCCTGTCCGTGCATGATGGCTATGCCGCTCGAAACGCCGCTGCTCCTTCAGCTGGAACAGTTCCTGGCCGGCGCGAAACTCCCGGCTCTGCTGGAACCCGGCGAAGCCATACTCCCGCTTACACCCCTCAATCACTCTCTCGAACCCAAGTCCAGCCATGTCCTGCTGCAAGCTTGGGAGGACCACCGCAACTTGTCCCGCCGCGTCATACGCGCCACGCGCTCACAACGCGGCAAACTTGAGCTGGCCGTCCAACTCTTCGGCGGGCGCGAAGGCAAGCTCCTCCTGCTGGACCTTGCCAGCCCCCACACAGCCGAATGGCGTAAACGCGGACGCAAATTGGAATTCCGCGAACGCTTCCATCGCTTCCTCACCCGCGAATACCCCGATTGGAGAGTCGCCGAAGTAACCACCGAACCCGACCTGGAACACAGCCTTTCGCCCGCCTTCCCACGCGCCTTTCTCTGCCGCGGCAATCGGGGGTTAGCCGCCATCGCCGCGCCGCCAGCGCAAGCCGACTCTGCCGGTATCCTCACCTTCGGCCTCATCTGGCTCGCCTATCTGCGAGCACGCGAACCCAAACTGCAGATCCGCGAACTCCTCCTGCTTGTCCCGTTGGGGCGCGAAAAGCAAACCGCACTGCGACTCGGCTTCCTCAACCAACCGTGCCGCCTCCACATCTATGACGAGGACGATCTCGCCATCCGCATTGATCCGCGCGACGCCGGCAACCTCGATACCCACCTCCCCAACTGCCATCGCGCCCCGATGCACATCGACGAAGCCGCCTCGGAACTTGCCGCTGTCCCCGGTTTCGAACACGTTCCGCAGCCCGAGGGCACGGCAAGCCTGCGTATCCACGGCCTCGAATTTGCCCGTCTCCCCGGCAAAGCCACAGATCGCGAACTCCTCACTCACGCCCGCGAACTCTCCACACTCCGCAATCAGCCCGGCAGTCTGCTTCACGCCCAGGACCCGGAACGCTGGCTGGAATCTCAGGTCCGCACCAACCTGCCTCAAATCGATCCCACCCTTCTGCCTGCGCCAGTATACGGCCAAGTCCCTGCCTTCACCGGTGGCGATCGCGGCATTGCCGACCTCCTCGCCATCACCCACGCCGGCCGCCTCGCCGTCATCGAGCTCAAAGCTTCAGCCGATATCCACCTGCCTCTGCAAGCTCTCGATTATTGGATGCGCGTCGCCCAACACGCCGCCTCTGGCGATTTCACGCGGGCCGGCTACTTCCCCCAACTCACAATCTCGGCCGAGCCGCCCAAACTGCTGCTAGTCGCGCCGGCACTTCAATTTCACTCCACGGCCGAAACCGTACTCAGCTTTTTCTCGCGCGATATCGAAGTACAACGTATCGGCTTGGGTTCCAATTGGCGCGCCGAACTCCGCACCATGTTTCGTCTAAACGGTGCCGATCACCCTTTGTGACCGCGCGAAAACCGTAATCCCGTTAAGGCCGCCGAAACACTCGCCACTTTCGTGTCTTTCATGCCCGCTGCCCGGCCCGATGCGATTACCTGCGCCCCCGTTAATTCCCGGCGCGCCTTTGGATACACTGCCCATACCGAATCCGCCGCATTCCAGCCGTCACGCAAGTCGCGTTCACTCTGCGCGAAAACGAACAGCACTTCCGGGTTCTCTTCATCCATCACGCCGCCCGCCTCGCGAAGCTGCATCAAAAAAAAGTCCTCTCCGCATGGCCCGCGCACCGCCACGCGCGTCCCCGCCTTAATCCCCAGCTTTTTCATCAGTGAAGGAGGATCCGAATCTTCCCGGCCCACTTCGCCGCCACCGTCTCCCCAAGTTCGAACGACGCCACGCCTTGCCCGGAAGTCAGCACCAGCCTCCCGCCCTTCACCTCGACAGATTCCAAATCGCCCAGCGATACCTTCCACCGAAGCCGGCCTCGCACCAGCACTTCAGTGTTCTCCAGCAGCGCCCGCGCCTCGCCGGAGCCTGCGGGGCACTCCACACGGCACACCGCCTCCCACCCCATGAGCCCACCCTCTTCTTCAACGCAGCCACATATTCATCCATACCTTCAACTCCGTCCCGCTGCCGGCGTCTTTCAACTCCCGCGTCCAGGTGCCCCCAAAAGGCAGCCCCTTGCTCGCAATCCGCGTCCCACCCGGCGCGGCGCGACTGCTTCCACCGCTCTAAAGCACGCCACGGCCGCGGCTATCGAACTCCGTCACACCCGGATGCCATTCCCGCAGCCCCGTCATCGCCTCATAAACCTTTGCGGGAGCCGCCCCAGCATCACAGTTCGGCTTGCCCGATGACGCACCGGCAAAAGCGCGCCGATCCCCATCAGCATGCTGCGCATCACCCCAGGTACAAGTCCCGCCCCTTCACCAACGCTTCAATCTTGCGGTCCGCTACTGACCTTTTCAGCATCCAGAAGCCGCAGTCCGGATGCACCCAACCCACGCGGCCCGGGCCCAGCACCTTCTCCGCCCGCTCAATCGCGCCGGCGATCTCCTCCGGCGTCTCCACGTGATTGGTCTTGATATCCACTACGCCGATGCCGATCTTGATCCGCTCCGTCACGCCTTTCAGCGCTTCCAGATCCTCCGGCGGCCTGTGTGCTAACTCCAGCACCAAATGGTCTGCATGCAATTCATTCAGGAAGCCCAGCAGATGTTCCCAGGCACCTTTCTGAATGGTCTGGCCGCCGTAATTCCCGAAGCAAAGGTGTACCGCTTTCTCGCCCGTCACCGCGTCCAGCACATTGTTGATCGCCCGCGCCGCCAACGGGCCGTCCGAAGGATTGCCCGGAATATTCGCCTCATCAACCTGCACGCAAGCGCAAGGCAGCCCGGCCACCTGCGCCGCTAACACTTCCGCAATGGCCATCGTCAGTGCCTCGAAATCATGATAATGCCCATCGAGTAAACTTCGCGACAACATATATGGGCTGGTCACCGTGAATTTGAAATCGCCTTGCGATACTTGAGCCGCCGCCTCGCAATCCGCCCGCAAATTCAAGGCACCTTCCGCCAGCGCACCCACCACCACGCCCGCCGGTTTGCGCCGGAACCCCATCGGTTGCAGCTTCTGAAAGGCGTCCCAATCGGAGCGTCCCATCTCCGTCCGTATTCCCTCCATCGGCCGCACGAAGTAATCGATCATCCCGTTCGTATCGGGATGGTTCACATCGAACCGGTACAACTCGCCTTCGGTGGGCAGATCGATCCCCGCCTGCCGCTGAATGTCGAAGACCACCCGCGTTGCATCCGACCGCGATTGCTCCGAAGGGCTCGCCACCAGCCAATCCGGCACAGGATAGGAACCCACCGTCGTTGTACGAATCGCCATAGGAAGACTCTACTTGCCCACTCTAATCAATCGCCGCCGCGCCCGAAGCTTGCGCAAGTAATCGTTTAGGTCCACCAGCGATGCGAAAAAGCCCGCAAAATCCGTTCGGCGTTCCTTGCCCCCCGGCTTGCGTCCGTTGAAATCCCGCGCCCGAAACAAGTCCGTCACCGAAATCACTGCCGTGCCCATCGGTCTGTACTCGTGCGTGCCCTCGGCGCGCGCCACGCCGCCGCTCAGATAAAGCTCGAACCCCACCGCGCAACCCCCAGATTAGTAACTGCGGCTCACACCGTTGCGCGAATTCGTCACCGTAAACTTCCCATCCGCATGGGCCGAAAGCTTGATGTAATTTCCCGCGTCGCCGTCCTGGCTCGGGTTGGCAATCAATTGCTCGTCCACATTGCTCTCCGTCCCGCCCGCCACCGACGTATGCAGCTGCCACATATCCTTCAGCCCCGGAGAAGAGTGCACTGCTTTCCAGGCTTCCGGCGTTCCGCCCTTCTTCGCGCCATTGTTCATAATCGCCACCTTCGGATGTAGCGCATGAACAATTGCTTCCGGCCCCGACATATTCATTCCATGGTGCGTTGTCAGGTACACGTCCACCGTTCCAATTCGGTTCTGCGGACAGACCAGTTCAAACTCTTTGTTCCATGTCAGATCGCCAAGGTCCACAATCCGAAACTTGCCATAGGTGATCAGCGTGCCCACCGATCGCGCGTTCTCCGTCGGGTCCATATCCCGCGGCTTGGTTCCTTCGCAGAAGGGGTTTGCCTCTCCTTTACCGGCCATCAACCCGCCGCCCGCGCTCAGCACTTTCACCGTCAGTCCGCGCACTGGAATAGTGTCCCCTGCCTTCACCTCTAAATGCTCGCCCGCAGCGCGTGTTTTGATGTATGCCTCGTACAGCTTGTCTTCATTGGCGCCATGCTCAAAACTGGCGCCATGATCCACAAAATGTTTGATCGGCAACAGCGCGGCCAGTTGCGGCACGCCGCCCGCGTGGTCCACATGATAGTGAGTGATCACCAGATAATCGATCTGCGTGACGCCAGCCACCTTCGCCGCCGCCGCAATTCGCTTCGCATCCCGACCCTCAAAGCCGGGCCACCCCGTATCCACCAGCATCGATTCGCCCGAAGGCGAAACAAACAGAGTCGCTTGCCCGCCCTCCGTATCGATAAAATAGATATCCAGAGCAGACGGTTTTGGCGCGCCCCAGGCCGCAACGCACAGCAGCAATAGCGCAAATGAACTTTTCATAATCGAGAGAATCGTATCATGAGGGACAACCGGACGAACAACCGGGTACCCTGAAACGTACCAATTAACAAATGCCTTATTGCAGCCATTGCGGAACGGTCGCCGGGGAGACAGACCGCTTCTGCGCAAAATGCGGTGCTCCGCAGCCTTCCCGAACCGCCGGTGCCAGCTCTGCATCGCAAAGCTCTGCATCGCAAAGCTCCTCGTTTCGAGCATCCGCTCCGGTGACAGGCCCTTTCGATAACGTGTCGCCGCGCACCGCGTGCATCCTTTGCTATATTCCCGTGGTCGGCTGGATCCTGGCCGTGATCGTCCTGGCCTCTCAGAAATTCCGCGGCGATCAGCTAGTCCGCTTTCACGCCTTCCAAGGACTTTATCTGTTTGCCGTCTGGCTGTTCATCCACTGGGCCGTTCGTCCAGCCTTTCAGGATCTCGATTTCGCCGGCTACAAGCTCCTCGAAGCAATCATGTTCGGCATCTGGATTTTTATGATGATCAAGACCAGCCGCCAGGAGCGCTACATGCTGCCGCTGATCGGCGAACTGGCCCAGCGCTCCGCGGCTGAAAATTAACCTACTTTACGCGATCGAACACGCGCATTTCATCGTACGCGGCGCCCTTCGCATCGGTCGAATGGACTTCCGCGGTCCGCGTCTTGGAATCGGCGGAAAGTGTGGTTTTCGTGTGCCCGTATTCCTTGCCGCCGCGCTTGTTAATCTGCATCCACTCGCGGTCGTTGACCTTGGTGCTGATGAGTGACGTCCCCGGAAAAGCGCCCGGCATCTCTTTCCCGTTGTAATAAACCACCACTTCCTTCCCAAATACCGGTCCCGAGCTTTCGGTCGTCCCCGTCTTGGTGATCACCGAATCCGCCGTTGGACCATTCGCAATCACTGTTATGCGGCCCTTCCAGTCCTCAGGCTTGCGCACTTTTGACTTTTCCGGATTAAACTTCCACGTCCCAATCGACAAATCCGCCCCCATGGCAAGCGAGGCGGTAAACACAAAAATTGCGGCACGATGAATAAGTGTCATGGTCAATCATCCTAGCATTTTTGACTGCGCCATCACGCTTCGCATGGCGATCCCTAGGGGCGCAAGAGCATCGCCATGCAAAAAAAAATACTCTATGCGGTCGCTGGCGCCGTAGAGCCGTTGATTGCTCCATTTACGCCGTTGGTGAAGAAACCGCCTGCGGTCGCATTGACGGCGCCGCCGTAAACGATGTTCAAAACTTGGCCCGGCGTCCGAATGAGCGCAAGCGCGTTCGCATCCGTCGGAACAAACTTGGTCCCCGTCGGCGGCGGCACCTGATCGAGTCCATCCACCGGCTTAGTAGGCGCCTGATACAGCGCGGCATGAAGCCTTAAAATGCCGGCATGGTAAGCCTCTACCGCCAGAATGCGCGCGGCGTAACCGACGATCGTAGGGTTCGTAAGTAGCGGAGCGGCACCGGCGTACGCCGACACGCCCACGTCCTCAAACGATCGGGCCAGATTAATAAAAGCTTCCTGGCTCTCAAATCCGGTGCCCAGCGCATTCAGGTTGATTGTCGGCCTCGCAATGGGCGTAATGCCAAGGCTGGTCAGAGTGGTGCGTAGGAACGTCACATGGGCGCGTTCATCTGCTGCAATCTGGTCCGCGTTCAGCGCCAGCGTAGACCCTTCGATAAACGTAACCTTCTGGCCCCCCGTAGTCGCTCCCGGCGTGCCACTGCCGGTAATTCCCACGCCCATTTGATCGATGGTTTTTCCGGTCCGGGCAACGGTATAAAACTCAGCTTCCAAGTATTCCAGATTCAATGCAAATTGCACGATATCCGCGTCGGTGATGGTAGCGGCTTTGGAGGATTGCGCCGTGGCAAGAAATGCTCCCACGCCAGCGCTGGCCAAGCCGATTTGCTGGAGGAAACTCCTCCGGCCTGCAAACTTCTTGTCTATATTCGAAATGATATGTTCTGTTTTCGTCATGAGAGTTTGTCCTATTGAAAATTCAAAGCAACTGTATTGGCCGGAACTCCATCCACTGTTAGAACCAGATTGACTGCCCCTTTTCCCACCAGCGACTGCGGCAAGGGTCCGATGTTCACCTGGTCCAAACCGGGAAACTGACTCTGCGCGCCCGCATAGGTGACCGGGACTCGAATCCCTCCTAAGGTGGCAATCACCGGGTTCAAAGAATGTCGGCGAATCCCGGTGCCGTACAGCATCAAATAGACTTGATCGGAAGCCGTGGAAAGATTAATCGGTGCCGGCGTGTAAGCCCCGGTGGAGCCCATGAAAACCGGCTGCACTGACGTTACGCCAGCAGCATTCAGGCGAAACAACTGAGCGGCGGGTACCCCTTTTCCATCTGCGCTGGCTGTGGCGATGGCCGGCGCGATGTTCGAAATTAACAACGTACCAGGCAACATTCCATTTGCCGTCGTCACGGCCACAGTTGCCTTTCCGATAGCCGCGCCCGCCGGAATCAAATAATTAATCTGTCCAGGCGAGACAAGGTAGAGAGGGGCTGCAAACTTGGCGCCGGCACTGTCTGTAATGGTTACTGAGGCCCCTGCCAGAGTGGTTTGTAAAGGTGGGGAGCCCGCCGTATTGCCAACGCCAAGGTTTGAGCCAAAGCCCGCGACGATGGAATCCGGCGAAACCAGCGCACCATAGCTTGCCATAGACATACTGGTAAATGTGCCTGTCTGCGCGATGGCAGACGAGGCGAGCGCGCTTGTAAAAAACAGAGCGCTTAAATACTTCCGTTTTATTGGATTCATAAGAGTATTAGGTGAGTCCTCTGCCGATAGTACGCACTGTTGATGATCATGGATGAAGGGCGTGGGTACTAATCAGAACAAGCCCGTAACTACAACTGTGGGATGCTAGAATAACTATTCATTGGTCTGAATAAAAATGCAATTTACCGTAGGTGTTGCTGGCCATTCTGGCTATGGCGGTGCCGAACTGCTAAAGTTATTGGCCCACCATCCGTCCTGCCTCCCCATCCTCCTCGATCACCGCGAGCCCGAGGCTGCGCGGAGTCACCTCCCGCGCTTGCCGTTTACCCCCGAAGCCGTCCGCAAAACCCACCTGGACGCGGTACTCCTGGCAACCAGCCCCGAAGTCTCGCTCGAAGCCGTTCCCTGGCTCCTCGAATCCGGCACACGCGTGGTCGATCTCAGCGGTGCTTTTCGCCTCCAAACCGCCGCGAATTACGAACGCTGGTACAAAGCCCCGCACACCGCGCCCGAGTTCTTGAAACAGGCCGTTTATGGCCTGCCGGAATTCAATCGCCGCGAAATTGCCGGTGCGCATTTTGTCTCGAATCCCGGCTGCTACCCCACGGCGGCGAACCTCGCGCTTCGGCCCCTCCTCGCCGCGAACCTCATTGATCGTGCCTGTGGAATTGTCTGCGATGCGAAATCCGGCGTCAGCGGCGCCGGCCGCAAGCCTTCGCTCAAAACCAGCTTCTGCGAAGTTGCGAATAACTTCTCCGCGTATTCGGTCCTCCACCATCGACATGTGCCGGAAGTGCTGCTCACCTCGGGTCTTGAAGAGCACGAACTCAGTTTCACCGCCCAACTGATCCCGATTGAGCGCGGCATCCTCGAGACCATTTACTTTCGCGCCACACCCGAAAATTTGGCGCTCATCGAAGCCACGTATCGCGCCCAGTACGCAGCCGAACCGTTCATCCGGATCCATCCACCGGGTACCTTCCCCGATCTTCACGCCGTGGCGCGCACCAATTTTTGCGATATCGGCTTCGTTACCCATCCCGCCACCGGTCGCGCCGTCATCGTCGTTGTCATCGATAATCTGGTCAAAGGTGCCGCCGGCCAAGCCCTCCAAAATCTCAATCTCATGCTTGGCCTGCCCGAAACGGACGGCCTGCTATGAGGCTCCTCATCAAAATCGGCGGTACCCTGCTCGATTCGCTTGAGCGTCGCGATACCCTGGCCCGCCAGATTTCCGCCCTCCTCACCGACGGCCACAAGGTCGCCCTTGTTCACGGAGGTGGCAAACAAATCACCGAATATCTGGAAGCTCGCGGCATCCAGAGTGAGTTTCGCGAAGGCTTGCGCGTCACTACTCCCGAAACTATTGACGCTGTGCTAAAGGTTCTAACCGGCACCGTCAATGGCGAGCTCGTCGCCTCGCTCATCCGTGCGGGTACGGGAGCCGTCGGCCTCACCGGCCTTGATGGGTGGCTCGTCCAGGCGGAACAGATGAATCCCGCCCTCGGCGCGGTCGGCCGCGTTACCGGAGCGAACTCACGCCTGATGGATGTCCTCTCCTCGGCCGGCTTCCTCCCCGTGATCGCCTGCCTGGCGGGCGATCTGGAAGGCAATTTCTGGAATGTGAATGGCGATCAGATGGCTGTCGCCTGTGCCTCAGCTTTCGAAGCCGATAACCTCATCTTCCTTACGGATGTTCCGGGCGTCCTCGACGCCTCCGCCACCCGAATTCCACATCTCACTGCCCGCGCAGCTCGCCAACTCATCGACAGCGGAGTAGCGAAAGGCGGTATGCAGGCCAAGCTGAACGCGGCCACCCTTGCGCTTGATCAGGGCGTCACGCGGGTCGTCGTCGCTCCGGGCTTCGAATTGCAAATACTCCCCCGTCTTCTCGCCGGCGAATCGCTCGGCACCACCATTGGACAATCATGATCAGCGCTCTCACCAGAGATTCCGTCGGCCCTCACCATAGCCGCCTTCGCCGCCTCTCCGTCCGCAAAGCCGGCATGCGCGATATCGGCCCCCTGCTGCAACTCATCAATGGATACGCCGCGAAAGGCATAATGCTGCCCCGCACCGAGTTTGAATTGTCCGAAAATATGCGTGATTTTTCGGTTCTTTACTCTGGAAAAGAGCTGCTCGGCTGTGGAGCTCTGCACTTTTACAGCCCCACTGTGGGCGAAATTCGCTCCCTCGCGGTAGCGGAACAAGCCAAGACTCAAGGCGCCGGCCGGCTCATCGTCGATTCGCTCGTTCAGGAGGCCCGGGACTACGAATTGCATGCCGTTTTTGCTTTTACGTACGTGCCCGGTTTTTTCGGAAAAGTTGGTTTTTCCGAAGTGGAACGCGGCGAACTGCCTCTTAAAGCCTGGAAAGATTGTCTCCGCTGCCCAAAATTCCAGAACTGCGACGAAATTGCCGTGCTCCGCGTACTGGAACCCGATAAATGGGTATCAATGCCCGCTTCTCCGGAACCCAACTTCTATATCCAGCTCCCCAACGTCGCCCCGCCGTTTTTTCGCTGAATAAAAAATAAAGTTGAGAATAATTTAAATAATCTTTACGTATTGTCTGTACAATTCAAATCAACCGCGCAGAATGCGGTGGAAACGAGGCGAAGATGAAAGCTCAGACAATCGAAGTCGGAGAATCCACCGGGAGAATCCTGTGCTGCCCCATTTTCAGGTCGGGAGGAAAGAAGCTCCTGGCCAAAGGCCATCTCATTTGCGATGAGGACGTCCGCATCCTGCAGTCCGAAGGAATGGATCGGGTTTGGGTCACCGAACTCGAAGAAGGCGAAATCGGCGAGGACGATGCTGTCCGCACCGTGGCCGCCGAAATTAGCTGCGGCTGCGCTGAAGTCAAAATCACCGCCGGCGGCCGTGCCAATCTCATCGCCACCGAAAATTGTTGCGTCCTTGTCGATGACGATCTTCTCAAGCAGGTCAACTGCACCTCAAGCCTGGTTATCGCCACGTTGCTCAACTTCAGTTACGCCCAGGCCGGCCAGCGCATTGCCACAGTGAAAAGCGCACCTTTCGCCGTCGCACAGTCCGACCTTGAAGGCCTGGTCGCCCTCCTCCGCGAGCGCGGCCCCATCATGCAGGCTCGTCCACTGCGCGCGCCCACTCTGGGCATCCTCTATTGCGACCCCATCAGCGGCGATCGCGCACGCCAGATGTTTGAAAGCATCATGCGCCAGCGCCTGGAGCGTTTCGCCATTCCCGCTCCCATCTCCCTGGCCTGCTTGGAAGAGGAAGACCAGGTAATTCGCGGCCTCCACAGCCTCCTCCGCCACCGCCCCGCTCTGATTTTGGTCGCGTCTTCCACCGCGCCTGCCGGTCCTGAGGATGTGGTGGGCCGCGCCTTAGCCAGGGTGGGCGCGCAACTCGAACGCTTCCTCACGCCTGTTGAACCGGGCAACCTAATGATGCTGGCGTATCGCGACGATATTCCCATCGTCTCCGCCCCTGGCTGTTTCCGCTCCACCAAATCGAACGTGGTCGACCTGATCATGCCGCCGCTCCTCGCCCAGTACCGCATCTCCACCTGGGAACTGGCCTGCCTGGGCCACGGCGGCTTGCTCGGTTAAAACGCTCTTCTTCGGATACAATCCCGAATGTGCGTTTATTGTTGCTGTCCAGCTTATTCGCCGTCTCCGCTCTCGGTCAGACTGAAAAGTTCGGCGCCTTCACCAATTCGGGCGATGTCGGCTCGCCTCCACTGAAGGGATCCGACGACTTCGACGCATCCACCGGCAAATACAACATCACCGGCTCCGGCACCGACATCTGGGGCAAGTCCGATCAGTTTCACTATGTCTGGCGCGAAATGTCCGGGAACTTCGCGGTGTCCGCTACCACGCAGTTCCTCACCGAAGGCGTCGGACATCGCAAAGCGGTCCTCATGCTGCGCAAGAATCTGGACCCGGATTCGCCCTTCCTCCAACTCGCGATCCACGGCGATGGCACACCCGCGGTCCAGTTCCGAAGCACCAAGGCCGACAATACCAACACGGTGGATTTTCCGGTGCAAGGTCCTGGAACCTGGAAACTGAAACTTATCCGACAGGGTTCCACCACCACGTTCTGGATCGGCAAAGGCGATTCACCCCTGAGGGAACTGGGTCACACAATCAACCAGCTAGGAAGTCCCGTGCTGGTCGGGCTTGGGGTCAGCTCACATACCCAGGCGGCAACCAACACAGTCTTGTTTTCCGATGTAGCCGTGGATCGGCTTCCCTAGCCATGCGCCCGCTCTTTTTAGCCTTACTCCTGTCCACGTCCGCTTTTTCGCAGACCGAAAATCTAGGCCTCTTCAGCAACTCCGGCGACGTAGGCGCTCCCGCGAGGAAAGGCGCGTCCGAGTTTTCAAAAGGCCAGTACCGCGTCACCGGAGCGGGAGCGAACATCTGGGGCAAGCAGGATCAATTCCAATACATCTGGCGTGAGATCACCGGCAACTTCACGGTCACCGCCACCATGCGCTTTCTCGCCCAAGGCGCCGATCATCGCAAAGCTGGCATCATGGTCCGCCAGTCACTGGAAGCCGATGCCCCCTATGCCGACGTAGTGATCCACGGCAACGGCATGCCCGGTCTCCAATGGCGCAGCAAGGCGGGCGAGGACACCAACACGTTCGACCTTCCCTTCAGCGGTCCCGGTACGTTCCAAATCAAGCTGGTGCGCACCGGCGTCAAGATGTATATGTACATCGGCAAGGAAGATTCTGAGCCCAAGGAGATCGCGCACACCGAAGTGTCTTTTCGGAACCCGGTTCTGGTCGGGCTTGCGGTCTGCTCACACAACACGGACGCCTCGGACACCGTCGTTTTCTCAAATGTCTCAATCGAGGCGCAAACCCCACCGGCGCCTTAAAAGCGGCAAATTTATCTCAAGCCGCATTTTCTTCGGAATTCTGCTTTTCCCGAATTCAATTCCATCTCAGTTGTTGAAGCAGCAAACTGCATTTTCGCTCCTCTGGCGAATACACAATTACAAGGCGACAATATGATCAGGTCCTTTTGTCCGTCGCAAAGGTCGTGGAGAGCCGCGGGTAAGCCGCTTCGGGAGAAAACTCAAATCCGGTCGAACGAACCTGGGAACTCGTTGATTCCAGTCATATTCCCGGAAAAATACAACCCAAGCCAAACCCACCGAATCCCAACCATTAGCCGCCCAATCCCGCCAACAGGCCCACCCAACTCAAACGAACCCAAGCCCCCTTGCACCCCCCCGCTCTCGATATCGGACCAATCTGGTCGTATACTAGAATTGCACTCCTCAGAACTATGCTGCAGACGTTCATCATTTCGCTTCGGGAAGGCGTCGAAGCCGCGCTGGTCATCGCCATCGCCATCGCTTACCTGAAGAAAACCGGCCGCGAACGCCTGCTGCCCATGGTCTATCGCGCCATCCTGGCCGGTGTCGCCGCCAGCTGCATCCTCGCCTGGGTCTTCACCCGTCTCCAAATCACCGAAGAAGCCTATGGCGGTTGGACCCTCCTCATCAGCGCCGTCTTCGTCCTCGGCATGGTCATCTGGATGAATCGCAACGCCAAAGGCATGAAGGGTGAAATTGAACGCAAACTCACCGGCGGCGGCCCCGACGCACCCGATTCCGGCTCCGGCTGGAGCGTCTTTGCCTTTGTCTTCCTCATGATCTTCCGCGAAGGCGTCGAAACCGTGCTACTCCTCGCCGCCGTCCGCCTCGATACTTCCGGCATTCTCGAAGCGCTCGGCGTCCTGCTCGGCCTTGGCTTAGCCGTCGCTTTCGGCGTCAGTTTCGTGCGCGGCACCATTCGCGTCAACCTGAAATCGTTCTTCAAAATCACCACGGTCATCCTGATGGTGGTGGTCTTCCAACTCACCATTACCGGGCTCCACGAACTCAGCGAAGGGCAAATCCTTCCGTCCAGCGCCGCCGAAATGGCTCTGATCGGCCCCATCGTTCGCGACGAAGTGTTCTTCTTTATCGCCATCCTGGCCCTCGCCGGCGCCATGTTTCTGCTCGAATGGCGGGGCCGCGCCCAACCCGCAACTGGTCAGCTGGAAGGAGCCGCGCTTCGCAAAGCCCGCTGGTCCGCTCGCCGTGAGCGCTTCTGGATGATCGGCAGTTGCGCCGCCTCCGGCATCTTTATGCTCATGATCACGGCGGAGTTCATTTACGCAAAATCCACTACCGAACTCTCCGCCGCCACCCCTGTCGCGGTCACCGGTGACAGCCTCAAAATTCCCATAGCCTCGGTCAGCGACGGCAATCTTCACCGGTTTTCCGCCGAATCGGAGGGCATCACCGTTCGCATCATCGTCATCCAGCGCCCCGATAAGACCCTCGCCACCGCCTTCGACGCCTGCGAAATCTGCGGCAACAAGGGCTATTTCCAAAAGGGCCCGAACGTGGT
>Ga0123336_10002385_pt1 | contig 16307 bp, 12 predicted proteins | sample SSSSmetaG_FD_96466 | JGI IMG/M metagenome (GOLD analysis project Ga0123336, IMG submission 96466) | Glacier valley bacterial and archeal communities from Borup Fiord, Nunavut, Canada, to study Microbial Dark Matter (Phase II) - ​SSSS metaG | ecosystem: Environmental > Aquatic > Freshwater > Ice... | reverse complement strand
GCTCGACAGGCCGGAGTCGCCGGCGGCCGAGACGGTCTCGACAGTGGCGCTGCCGCCGGTCGCCGCCGCCTTGGCGAACGCGGTGCCGCGGACGGTGATGACCTTCTTCGCGTCCGCCGACGTCACCGTGGCAATCGCGTTGCCGGCGTAGATCGGCCGGGTGAAGGTGTCAGGGCCTTCGACCGACAGGATCTCGCTGATCTGCGCGACGTCGAGCAGCGCCGCGACGCGCGGAGCGAGGTTCTTGCCGCGCGTCGTCGCGGGCGCGACGAACGCGTCGTAGCCCGCCATCAGCCCGGCGACGAGGGGGGCAAGGTTCTCCGCAAGCGCATGCCCGTAGGCGGCGTCGTCGGCGAGCAGCACCCTGGTCACGCCTGCGACGTGCGCCGCCGCGTCGGCGACGGCGCGCGCGTTCTCGCCCGCGACGAGCAGGTGCACCTCCCCGCCGAGCTGCCCGGCCGCGGTGACGGCCGCAAGCGTCGCGTCCTTCAGGACGGCGTTGTCGTGTTCGGCCAGAACCAATGCGCTCATGCGACCACTCCCAGAACCTTGAGTTTATCGAACAGTTCGTCGACCGTCTTGACCTTGACGCCGGCGGTGCGCTTCGACGGCTCGACGACCTTGGTCACCGTCAGCCGCGGGGCCGGGTCGACGCCATAATCGGCCGGGGTCTTGGCATCGATCTTCTTCGCCTTGGCCTTCATGATGTTGGGCAGGCTGGCGTAGCGCGGCTCGTTCAGCCGCAGGTCGACGGTGATGACGGCGGGCAGCTTCAGGGACACCGTCTCCGCGCCGCCGTCGACCTCGCGCTCGACCGTGACGTGGTCGCCGTCGACCGTCACCTTGGATGCATAGGTGCCCTGCGCCCAGCCGAGCAGCGCCGACAGCATCTGGCCGGTCTGGTTGGCGTCGTCGTCGATCGCCTGCTTGCCCAGGATGATCAGGCCGGGGGCCTCGTCGGCGGCGATCTTCGCGAGCACCTTGGCGACCATCAGCGACTCGGTCGGCTGGTCGGTGACGACGAGGATACCGCGGTCGGCCCCCATCGCGAGCGCGGTGCGCAGCGTCTCCTGGCACTGCTGGACGCCGATCGAGACGACGACGATCTCGGTCGCGACGCCTTTTTCCTTCAGGCGGATCGCCTCCTCGACGGCAATCTCGTCGAACGGGTTCATGCTCATCTTGACGTTGGCGAGCTCGACACCGCTGCCGTCGGTCTTGACGCGGACCTTGACGTTATAGTCGATCACCCGCTTGACGGGGACGAGGACCTTCATCGCGCACTTCCCAAGGCTGTTCCGCCTGTCTGTAGAAACGGACGACCCGCGACGTCAATCATGGTTCCAGCGTCGCGGCGTCGCGCCGCCACAGGTGGACGGCGAACCAGTCGGCCGGATCGGTCCATGCCGCGACCGGAGCCCAGCCGCCGGCGCGCGCGAGCAGCCGCCCTTCGTCTAGCGTCCACTTGTAGCTGTTCTCGGTGTGGAGCGCGGCCCCCGCGGCGAGCGCGAACGGCCGGCCGAGCACGGTGAAGCGCGTGTCGCGCCGCGCGCGCAGGTGCATCTCGATCCGGCCCTGCGCGGCGTTGAACGGCGCGACATGCTCGAACGCGTCGACGTCGATCGTCCCGTCTAGCTCGGCATTGATCCGGTGGAGCAGGTTGAGGTTGAACGCCGCGGTAACCCCGGCCGCATCGTTGTACGCCGCCTCGAGCAGCGCCGCGTCCTTGCGCAGGTCGAGGCCGATGACGAGCCATGCGCCGTGCCCGAGCGTCTCGCCGAACGCGCGCAGCAGGTCGACGGCGGCGGCCGGCGCGAGGTTGCCGAGCGTCGAGCCGGGGAAGAAGCCGAGCTTGGGCCGCGCGGCGAGGCTCGCGGGCAGGCGCAGCGGCCGGGTGAAGTCGGCGACGAGCGGGAACACCGGCAGCCCGGGGAGCTTGGCGGCGAGGTCGGCGGCCGCCATGTCCAGGAACTCGGCCGAGATGTCGACGGGCACGTAGGCGCTCGCCCCGACCGCCCGCAGGAACGGCGGAGTCTTGGCCGAGGAGCCCGAGCCGAACTCGACGACGGCGCGGTCCGCTCCGACGGTCGCCGCGATTTCCGCGCTGCAGTCTGCGAGGATGCCGATCTCGGTGCGCGTCGGGTAGTATTCGGGAAGGCGGGTGATCGCCTCGAACAGCTCCGACCCTGCCCGGTCGTAGAAGAAGCGCGCGGGGATGACCGGCGGGTCCGCGGCGAGCCCGGCGAGCACGGCGTCGGCGAAGTCGCTGTCGACAAGATCGCGCGCGGCGGCGTGGAGCATCAGTCGTCCTTCGCGAGTCGCAGCCCGCTGAACTGCCAGCGGGCGGTCGGTGGGAAGAAGTTGCGCGTCGTGACCCGGCCCGACCCACGGGGGGTCGCGCACGATGCGCCGTGCAGGACCATCTGCCCGCTCATGAACTTGCCGTTATACTCGCCCACCGCGCCCTCGGCTGGACGGAAACGAGGGTAGGGCAGGAACGCGCTCGCGGTCCAGCACCACACGTCGCCGAACAGGCCGGTGCCCCCGGCCGGCGCGATCCACTTGGGACCATCGAGCTGGTTGCCGGCCGCCGGATCGGCCCCGGCGGCGGCAGCCTCCCACTCGAACTCGGTCGGCAGGCGCGCGCCCGCCCACGTCGCGAAGGCGTCGGCCTCGAAGTGGCTGATGTGGGCGACCGGCGCGTCGGGACGGCGCGCGACCGGCCCGCACAGCGTGAACTCGCCGCCATCGCCGTCCCAGTAAAGCGGCGCGGCGATCCCCTCCCGCTGGGCCCACGCCCAGCCGTCGGCGAGCCATAGCGCGGGCGTGCGGTAGCTGCCGTCGGCGATAAACGCATCCCAGTCGGCGTTGGTGACGCACGCGTTCGCCAGTCCGAACGGCTGCAGCAGCACGTCGTGCGCCGGGCCCTCGCAGTCGAACGCGAAGCCCTCGCCGCGCGCGCCGACCGACATCGTCGCGGCGGCGTGGGCGGTGAAGCCGCGGTCGGGCGGAACCACCGACGGCGGGCACCCACCGTACACGGGGAGGCGGAGTGGGTTCGCCGCGAACAAGTGGAGGATGTCGGTCAGCAGCAGCTCCTGATGCTGCTGCTCGTGCGCGATGCCGAGCTCGATGATAGCGTGGTGCCGCGCGTCGAGGCGGCTCCATGCGGCATTGAGCCGGCCGTCGACGTGCTCCCGCCAGTCGAGCACCCGGCCGAGCGCCGGCCGCGTCAGCAGCCCGCGCGCCGCACGCGGATGACGGGGGCCGACGCTGTCGTAATAGCTGTTGAACAGGAAACCGAACGCCGGATCGAACGGCGCAACCCCGATCGGCGCGAGCACGAACGTCTCGAGGAACCACGTGGTGTGGGCGAGGTGCCACTTGGCCGGCGACGCGTCGGGCATCGACTGGGCGGTCGCGTCGGCGTCCGACAGCGGAGCCGCCAGCGCCACGCTCAGCGCGCGCGTCGCGAAAAGCCGGTCGTACAGGTCGTCGCCGTGCTGCCGTGCCGCCGTCGCCATCCCGCTTCCTCGAAGGTTACGCTGCCATAACGCTAGCGGCTCGCTCCGGGTACCCACAACACGTCGCCGCCCGGGTTGGCGACGCGCGCGGCGACGAACAGGTGGTCGGACAGGCGGTTCAGATACTGGATCGCCGCCGGGTTGACCGGCTCGGCGCGCGCGGCGGTCACGCACAGCCGCTCGGCGCGGCGGACGACGGTGCGCGCGAGGTGAAGTGCCGCCGCCGCCGCCGTCCCGCCGGGCAGGATGAACGAGGTCAGCGGGCTGAGCGTCGCGTTCATCGCGTCGATCTCGGCTTCGAGCCGGGCGACCTGCGCCGGCGTCGCGCGCAGGCTGGCGCTGTCGGGGCCGAAATCGTCGCCCGGCGTGGCGAGGTCGGCCCCAACGTCGAACAGGTCGTTCTGGATCGCCGCGAGCATCGCATCGAGCGCCGGCTCGGCATGGAGGCGAGCGAGCCCGATCACCGAATTCGCTTCGTCGACCGTGCCGTACGCCGCAACCCGCGCATCGTCCTTCTGCCGCCGGTCGCCGCTCGCGAGGCCTGTCGAACCGTCGTCGCCGGTTCGGGTGTAGATGCGGTTGAGCTTGACCATTGGTGTCCCCGTTCACAAAGCCTGTGCCGTCCCGCTCCCCCGCGGTTTATGTGGGGAAGGCCTGTGCCGTCCCGCTCCCCCGCCCGACCACCCATGAGCCTATCCTGGCGGGTGGTCGGGCGGGGGAGCGGGACGGCACAGGCTTGATCCACGACCAGCTCGCGGGGGAGCGGGACGGCACAGGCTCTCCTTCGACGATTACGCGTGCCGGTTCAGCAGGAACAGCACCACGATGATGACGATCGTCAGCGCCTGGAAGGCGACACGGTAGCTCATCATCTTGTTCGCCTGCGTGCCGCCGACGTCCTTGCCGCGGGCCATGACGAAGATGCCGCGGGCGAGCACGGTCAGCGTCGCCAGCGCGGCGGCGATCATCAGGACGATCAGGATGGTCTGTTGCATGGCCCGGAGCCTTCTTTCGGAAGCGCCATACATGGGCGCGCACGCCGGCGTCTGAAAGGGACATGGTGCCGCTACGCCCGCGGCAGCCACTCGGTCAGGATGGCGTTGACCGCCTCGGGGGCCTCCTGCTGCACCCAGTGCGATACGCCCGGCAGCCGGCGGATGGTCAGGTCGGCGACGTAGCGGTCGGTGTCGTCGAGCGTCTCGAGCCCGAGCGCGGTGTCGGCCTCGCCCCACACGATCAGCACGGGCACATCGACGCGGCCGCCGTTCACGAGCTTCATCGCCGCGCGGTGCCGCACGGCGGCGCGGTACCAGTTGACCATCGCCGTCAGCGCGCCCGGCCGCAGCGCGGCGGCGGCGTAGACGTCGAGGACCGCGTCGGGAAAGCGGCTCTTGTCGACCGCCATGCCGCGGAATGCGCCGCGGATCGCCCGCGCGCCGTCCGCCCCGAGCCACCGCTCGGGCAGCCAAGGCAGCTGGAAGAAGGCGATGTACCAGCTGCGCCGCTGCTGCGGGCCTCGACGCAGCGCCGCGGCGAAGCAGCGCGGGTGCGGCAGGTTCATGACCACCAGCCGCTCGATCGGCACGACCCGGTTGATCGCGACGAACCACGCGACCGCGCCGCCCCAATCGTGGGCGATGAGCGTCAGCTTGGCCGCCCCGCTCGCGGCGAACAGCGCGGCGACGTCGGCGGCGAGCCGGTCCATCGCATAGGCCGCAATGCCCGCAGGCCGGGTCGACGCGCCGTAGCCGCGCTGGTTGGGCGCCCAGACGCGGTAGCCGAGGCTCGCCAGCAGCGGCATCTGGTGCCGCCAGCTGAAGTGGAGCTCGGGAAAGCCGTGGAGGCACAGCGCCAGATGGTCGCCCGCGCCCGCCTCGGCGACCTCGAACACCAGCCCGTTCGCCGCGACGGCGCGAATGGCGATCCCGCTCGCGGGGTCGGGGGTCCAGCTGGTGTCCATGACGGCAACGCTAGCCGATTTCCGGCCGGCTTGACACGAGCCTAAATGCGGTGGTGTCATAGCCATGACACACTTCCCGTTGTAGAAGTGCGTCACGAATTAACGGACGGTCGCGGGAACGCGGCCTTGAGTGCGACGAGGCCCGGCCGGCGGCTGCTCCAGCGAGAGGAGCGGCGACGCGCATGTATCATCCCGACCTGCTGTCGCCGCCCGACGCGTGTCCGGCGCTCGTGCTGAACGCCGACTACACGCCGCTGTCCTATTACCCGCTCAGCCTGTGGTCGTGGCAGACCGCGATCAAGGCGGCGTTCCTCGAGCGCGTCGACATTATCGCCGAGTACGACCGCGAGATCCGCTCGCCCAGCTTCAAGATGAAGCTGCCGTCGGTGATCGCGCTGCGCCAGTACGTCCGTCCCGCGACGCACCCGGCGTTCACCCGGTTCAACCTGTTCCTGCGCGACAAGTTCGCGTGCCAGTACTGCGGTGCGCGCGAGCGCGAGGACCTGACGTTCGACCACGTCGTGCCGCGCGCGTATGGGGGGCGCACGACGTGGGAGAACGTCACGACCGCGTGCGCGCCGTGCAACCTGCGCAAGGGCGGGCGAACCCCGGCGGAGGCGCACATGCACCTCAACCACCGTGCGTACCAGCCGAACAACCACCAGCTTCAGGAGAACGGCCGGGCGTTCCCACCGCACTTCCTCCACGCGACGTGGCGCGATTATCTGTACTGGGACAGCGAGTTGGAGGCGTAGGCGGTCGGGTCGGATTACTTCGCCAAGAACTCCGCGATCGCCGCGCCGAATTCCGGCTTCGTCACCGAGCTCATGTGCGTGCCGCCGACCTCGGCATGGACCGCGTTCGGTAATGCGGCGGCAAGCTCGGGCGCGCTGCCGTTGTCCGCGTCGTCGACGCCGCACACCACAAGCGTCGGCCGCGTCAGCCCGTCGAGTGCTGCCCGCGGCGTGACCACCTGCGACCGCAGGACGTGCGCGGCAGCCGCGGTGTCGACGCCGTTCGTTCGCATGAACTGCACCGCCGTCCACCCCGCCGACCCGCGCTCGAAGCGGTCGGGGTCGGCGATCACCGACAGGAACCAGTCGGTCCGCCGCCCGACCTCGACCAGCCCGGAGAGGCCCATCCCGCCGAGCACGACCCGCCGCGGGGCCAGCCCGCGAACCAGGCAGCGCACCGTCGTCCGCGCGCCGAGCGAATAGCCGCCGAGGTCGTAGTCGGTGAGCCCGAGGTGCGCGACGAGCGCGGCCGTGTCCATCGCCAGCACGTCGGGCGGGTAGGCGGCCGCGTCGTGCGACTTGGCGCTCGCGCCGTGCCCGCGCAGGTCGGGCAGGATCACCCGGAACCCGGCGGCGGCGACCGTCGCGGCCGCGCCGAACCTGATCCAGTTGGTCTCGGCGTCGCTGAACAGCCCGTGGAGGAGGACGACGGCCGGACCGCTGCCGGTTTCGTGGAAGGCGAGCTTCTCGCCGTCGAACGAGGAGAAGTGTTGGAGCATGGCACCCTTTGCAGTCACTTAGTGACACTTTTTATTTGATCGAGTATGTCTAAAGCCAGCGTTTCATCGTCGATGAGAACTGCCAGGCCACTAGCGGTAAGCAACGCAAGCGCATCAGAATAGACCACAGCTTCTGATAACTCGCTCACGTCATAATCCTGCTCGATCGATTCATTGGTATTCCATCGATGGATCTGCTGGAATCCAGTGTGAGTAAAATCATTCAAAATAAAACGGCTAGACTCGTAAACCGTTGAGATCTGGCCATCACGAAATATGTCAGTTTTTTCTAAATCTACGATCATCCTCTCAAGGCGTAGCCAAAAGCGCTCGCCGACGGGCTTCTGAAACCATTCGATAGGCGCTATATTAAATAGCCAGCTCGCTCGAACGTAAGCCTCGAATTGGGGTCGTGCGAGGGCAAGAGCCGACGCGTACAGCCGCTTTTCCAATAGCGTCACGATCGCCACGTGGTGATCGAGCGCGATGTTGAAGCAAGCTCCCGACAAGCGATACCTAGCGGCGCTGCTCACCTCGCGCCCGTGAATCTTGCTGCTGATCCAGTTCGCGAGAAGGCCCGAACGATGTAGCCTGGCCGTGAAAGCCCCGTCCGTCACGCCGCCTTCTTCAGATGCCGCCGCCCGAGCAGCTCGGCGATCTGGACCGCGTTCAGCGCCGCGCCCTTGCGCAGGTTGTCGCTGACGCACCACAGCAGCAGGCCGTGCGGCACAGTCGGGTCGCGCCGCACGCGGCTGACATAGGTCGCGTACTCGCCGACGCATTCGAGCGGGGTGACGTAGCCGCCGTCCTCGCGCTTGTCGACGAGCATGATGCCGGGAGCCTCGCGCAGGATCGACTGCGCCTCCTCGGCCGACAGCGGCCGCTCGAACTCGACCGCGATCGCCTCCGAATGGCCGACGAACACCGGCACGCGGACGCACGTCGCGACGACGCGGACCTCGGGCCCCATGATCTTGACCGTCTCGGCCGCCATCTTCCACTCCTCGCGCGTGAACCCGTCGGCCATGAAACTGTCGATGTGCGGGATGACGTTGAACGCGATCTGCTTGGTGAACTTGGAGCTCGTCTTGGCGTCGCCGACGAACACCGCGCGGGTCTGCTCGAACAGCTCGTCCATGCCCGCCTTGCCGGCCCCGCTGACCGACTGGTAGGTCGACACGACGACGCGCTTGATCGTCGCGGCGTCATGAAGCGGCTTGAGCGCGACGACCATCTGCGCGGTCGAACAGTTGGGATTGGCGATGATGTTGCGCCTGGCATAGCCGTCGATGGCGCTGGCGTTCACCTCGGGCACGATCAGCGGGACGTCGCGGTCCATGCGAAACAGCGAGCTGTTGTCGATGACGACCGCGCCCGCCGCCGCCGCGATCGGCGCGTAGCGCTTCGCCACCTCGCTACCCGCGGCGAACAGCGCGATATCGGTTCCGGCGAAGTCGAAATGCTCGAGGTTCTGGACCTTGAGCGTCCGCCCGTCCTCGCCGAAGTCGATGATGTCGCCCTGGCTCCGCCCGCTGGCGAGCGCGTGGACGGTGTCGGCCGGAAACTGTCGCTCGGCAAGGATGTTGAGCATCTCGCGCCCGACGCTGCCGGTCGCGCCGACAACGGCGACGGTATAGGCCATGGTGGTTCTCCTGGAGACGCCGGAGTAGCGGCGCGCGCCGCGACGGGCAAGGCGCAGCGCTTCTGCGCGTAACAAAGTTGCCACACCGGCCCGGGAATCGCATAGCCCCGGCGGGAGCCGCCCTTGCCGCCGCCCGATGCGCGGGGCAGCCTTGCATATCGGCATGACGCCGGCCACGACAAGGGAGTAGCGCATGATCATGAACGGCCGCCGGCGGTTTTCGTTCGCGTCGATCGTCGCACTGGTTGCCGCCGCACCCGCGGTTGCGCAGTCGGCCGCGCCTGCGGCACCCGCCCGGACCGATGCCCCCGACGCGTCGCAGGAGATCGTCGTCACCGGCACCCTGTTCCGCCGGACCAATACCGAGACTGCCTCGCCGGTCAGCGTCATCACCGCCGAGGAGCTGCGCGCGCGCGGGATCAACACCGTCGCCGATGCGCTTCAGACGCTCAGCGTCAACAACGCAGGCGCGCTGCCGACCGCGTTCTCGGCGAACGGCGCGTTTGCCAACGGCGCGAGCGGCGCGTCGCTGCGCGGCCTGACGACGAGCTCGACGCTGGTGCTGTTCGACGGCCTGCGCGCCGCCTATTACCCGCTCGCCGACGACGGGCAGCGCAACTTCGTCGACCTGAGCACGATCCCCGACGCGATCGTCGAGCGTGTCGAGGTGCTGCGCGACGGAGCGTCGTCGACCTACGGCGCCGACGCGGTCGCGGGCGTGGTCAACGTGATCACCAGGAAGCAGATCAAGGGCTTCGAGGGCAGTGCCGAGAACGGCATCTCGCAGCGCGGTGACGCCGCCGAGCGCCGGCTGACGCTGACCTACGGCTTCGGTGACCTGGCCGAGAAGCACTTCAACATCTACATCAACGGCGAATACCAGAAGGACGACGCGCTGTTCAACAACAGCCGCGGCTTCCCGTTCAACACCGGCAACCTGTCGCGGCTGAGCGCGGTCGACGACAGCGGCACGCGCGTCTACGGCAACAACGGCGTCGTCAACGGCATCCAGGGCGACGGATCGTACCTTGGTGGAACCTTCGGCGTCGGTAACACGATCGTTCCCGTCGTCCGCCCCGCGACGCCCGACGGCACGCCGATCCCCGGCAGCGCGTACCAGCTGCTCAACCCCGCCGCCGGGTGCCGCGGCCTGCCGTCGGGGACGAACCTTGTCGGTGTCGGCGACAATGCCACGACGGCTTACGGCACCCAGTGCCAGCAGGACCTCGTCAATCAGTACGGTGTCATCCAGCCGACGACCGAGCGGCTCGGCGGGACGATCCACGGCAGCCTCGACATCGGCAGCCGCACCCACGCCTATGCGATCTTCACCTATTACCAGAACCGCGTGTCGTACCAGAACGCGCCCGCGTCGATCCAGCAGCAGACCAACAGCGGCGACTTCGCGACCGTCAACATCGTGCTGCCGCCGACGCTGACGAACGGTGCGCTGAACCCGAACAACCCGTTTGCCGCGAGCGGCCAGTCGGCCGAGCTGTTCTACCGCTTCGGCGACATCCCGCGGTCGACCTCGAGCCTCAGCCGCACCTATCGCGGCGCGATCGGCGTCAACGGATCGTTCGGAAAGGACTGGGATTACTCGGCCGACTTCGTCGGCATGACGAGCGACCTGACGACGACGCAGGTCGGCGTGCCGTTCTTCGCCAATCTCCTGTCGGCGATCGCGGATGGATCGTACAACTTCGTCAACCCGGCCGCGAACACTCCTGCGGTGCGCAACTTCATCGCCCCGACCAACGTCAGCGCGGCGCACTCGAAGCTGTACCAGGGGCAGGTCAGCCTGACGAAAAGCCTGTTCACCCTGCCCGGCGGTCCGCTGCAGGTCGCGGTCGGCGGTGCTGTGCGCTACGAAGCGATCGACGACCCGAGCGCTAACCCGGCGAACCCGCAGCCCGATCCGTCGCGGCAGTATTTCCCGCTGATCAACTCGTTCGGCGCGGTCGGTCACCGCTATGTCGAGTCGGGCTATTTCGAGATCGACGCGCCGGTGTTCCGCTTCCTCGATGTGAGCGGCGGCGGGCGCTACGACAATTATTCGACCGGGTTCAGCCGCTTCTCGCCCAAGATCGGCGTCAAGTTCACGCCGGTGAAGCAGCTCGCGATCCGCGGGACGTTTTCCAAGGGGTTCCGTACGCCGAGTTTCGCGGAGACCGGCGCGCTGCCGACGACCGGCTTCGTCACCGTCACGCCGGGTGGCGCCAATTCGGCGGCGTTCAGCGCGGCGCACAACGGCGATGCCTATGCGCAGCAGTACGGCCTCGGCCTGACGACGGCAGGCACCAAGACGCTCGGACCGGAGACGTCGACCAACGTGACGGCCGGCATCGTCGCGCAGCCGACGTCGTGGCTCAGCGTCACCGCCGACTATTACAACATATCGAAGAAGAACGTCATCGTCGGTGCGAACTATTCGACCGCGGTCGAGGCCTATTATGCCGGGAATCCGATCCCGACCGGTTTCGTCGTCACCCCGGACATTGTCGATCCGGCGGCACCGGGGGCGCAGCGCCGCATCTTCAACATCACCTACGGCTTTATCAACGCCAACGCGCTCGTCACCGACGGCGTCGACTTCGGCGTCCAGGCGAAGGTCCGCCTGCCGCACGGCATCGCGTGGTCGAGCACCGGCGAGGCGACGTACATCCTGCGCAACAACCAGACCTTCCCCGGCGCGAACGGGCCGAGCGTCCAGCGCTATGCCGGGACGCTTGGGCCGTTCGCCGTGACGTCGGCGTCGGGGACGCCGCGCTGGCGCGCGAACTGGTCGAACAGCTTCAACTTCGGGGCGGTGACGCTGACCGGGACAGCCTATTACACCAGCGGCTACCGCGGCACCGCCGACGATTATTCGGGGTCGAACAGCATCTCGAGCTGCAGCAACGCGGTCGCGACATACCGCCAGGGGGCATCGACCGGCACGCCGCTCGCGATCCAGTGCGACGTCAAGGCGTTCGTCGACGTCGACCTGACCGGCGCGATCAAGGTGACCGAGCATGTCGGCTTCACGCTGAACGTCCTCAACGTGTTCAACGTCAAGCCGCCGTTCGACCCGAACACCTACGGCGGCAACAACTACAATCCGGCATGGGGCGAGGCGGGTATCGTCGGCCGCTACTTCCGGGTGGGCGTCAACGCGAAGTTCTAGCGCCCGCAGCGACGGCCGTTTTCCGCCAGACACCGTCTCCCCGCCGTGCGATAGTTGCGGCGGGGAGACCATGATGCTCGACGACGCCACCGACCGTGCCCTGACCGCCGCCGCCACCGCGGCCACGGCCTATCTCGCCGGCCTCGACTGCGCGCCGGTCGCAGCGACCGCGAGCCTCGCCGAACTGCGCGCGCGGCTTGACGTCGGGCTCGCCGACCGCGGCGTCGATGCCGCGCGCGTCGTCACCGACCTCGTCGCTGCGACCGCGGGCGGCTTGAACGGCATCGCCGGCGGACGGCTGTTCGCGTGGGTCAACGGCGGCGCGCTGCCCGCCGCGCTCGCGACCGACTGGCTGGTGTCGGCGTGGGACCAGAACGCCGGGCTGACCGCGGTCAGCCCGGCCGCGTCGGTGGTCGAGGAGATCGCGGGTGCGTGGCTAAAGGATATTCTCGGCCTGCCGGCGGCCGCGTCGTTCGCGCTGACGACCGGGTGCCAGATGGCGCACGCGACCGGCCTCGCCGCCGCGCGCCATGCCGTGCTCGCCCGCGCGGGCTGGGACGTCGAGGCCGACGGGCTGGCCGGCGCGCCGCGAATCGCGGTGCTCGCCAACGACCAGCGGCATCTGTCGGTCGACCGCGCGCTGCGCCTGCTCGGGCTGGGCACCAACGCGCTGGTGCCGGTCGCGACCGGCGACGACGGGCGGATCACGGCGGACACGCTCGACGCCGCGCTCGCCGCCGTCGCGAGTCGCCCGGTGATCGTCGTGCTCAACGCCGGCGACCTCAACATCGGCGGCTGCGACGACTTCGCCGCGTTGATCCCGCGCGCGCACGCGGCGGGCGCGTGGGTCCATGTCGACGGCGCGTTCGGCCTGTGGGCGCGCGCCTCGCGGACCCAGCAGCACCTCGTCGCCGGGGTCGAGGCGGCCGACAGCTGGGCCAGTGACGCGCACAAGTGGCTCAACACGCCGTACGACTGCGGCCTCGCGTTCGTCGCCGACGCGGCCGCCCACCGCGCGGCGATGACGGTCAGCGCGAGCTATATGCCCGTCGACAGCGACGCGCGCGAGGCGATCGACTGGACCCCCGAATGGAGCCGGCGGGCGCGGGGCTTCACCGTCTATGCCGCGCTGCGCGAGCTCGGGCGCGACGGCGTCGCCGCGCTCGTCGACCGCTGCTGCGCCCACGCCGCGGCGCTTGCGCACGGCATCGCTGCGCTGCCGGGGGCCGAGCTGATCGGCGGGCCGGGAATGAATCAGGCGCTGATTTCGTTCGGCGATGCCACCGACGCGGTGGTTGCCCGCATCAACGCCGGCGGCGAGGCGTTCTTCGGCGCGACGACGTGGCGCGGGCGGCGGGCGATGCGCGTGTGCGTCATCAACTGGCGGACGACCGACGCCGACATCGCCCGCGCGGTCGCCGCGGTGAAGGGGGCGCTACCGGGCTAGCGCCGCGTCGATCCTACAGTGCGCGAGCACCGCGTCTCCCATCGCACGCGTCCCCAGCGTCCCGCCGAGGTCGCGCGTGCGGGCTCCACCGTCGAGCGCGGCCGCGACCGCCGCCTCGACCGCGTCGGTGAGGTCGGGCCGCGCCAGCGAGTGCCGCAACGCCATCGCCAGGCTCAGGATCGCCGCGCACGGGTTCGCCACGCCCAAGCCCGCGATGTCGGGCGCGCTGCCGTGGATCGGCTCGTACAGGCCGGGCGTCCCCGGCAGGCCCAGCGCCGCCGACGGCAGCATGCCGAGCGACCCCGTCAGCATCGCCGCCTCGTCGGACAGAATGTCACCGAACAGGTTGTCGGTCAGGATGACGTCGAACTGGCGCGGGTTCCGCACCAGCTGCATCGCGGTGTTGTCGGCGAGCATGTGCGTCAGGTCGATGTGCGGGTATTCGGCGTCGCGCAAGGCTTGCACCTCCTCCCGCCACATCAGCCCGGCCTCCATCACGTTCGCCTTGTCGGCGCTGCACACCCGGCCCGAGCGATCCTTTGCGAGATCGAAGGCGACGCGTGCGACCCGGCGGATCTCGCCCGCGGTATAGACGTGGGTGTTGACCCCGCGCCGCACGTCGCCGTTGCCCGAAACGCCGCGCGGCTCGCCGAAATACACCCCCCCGGTCAGCTCGCGGACGAACAGGATGTCGAGCCCCGCGACGACCTCGGGCTTGAGCGTCGACGCATCGACCAGCGCGGCGAAGGTTCGCGCCGGGCGGAGATTGGCGAACACGCCCATTCCGGCGCGCAAGGCGAGCAGCCCCGCCTCGGGGCGGGTCGCGTAAGGCTGCCCCGCCCACTGCGGCCCGCCGACCGCCCCCATCAGCACCGCGTCGGCCGCCCGGGCAGCCGCGAGGGTCGCGGGCGTCAGCGGCACGCCGTCGGCGTCGATCGCCGCCCCGCCGAAGCGCGCGGTCGAGGTCGTGACGCCCAGCCCGGCGGCCGCGTTGAGGCGCTCGACGACGCGCGCGGCTTCGTGCGTGACTTCGGGGCCGATGCCGTCGCCGGGGAGGAGGAGGAGGTGCATCGCCGCGCCTTAGCGCACGCGCCCGCCGCCGCGAAGCCTGCACCTGCCGTCGGTCGTTGCATCGCCGCCGTGCCCCGCTAAGACCAGGGGGATGACCGACATCCTGCCCAAGACGTTCGACCCCGCCGAGATCGAGCCGCGGCTGTATGCGGCGTGGGAGGCGGCGGGTGCGTTCCGCCCGGCGCGCCCCGACGCCGCGCCGTTCACCATCGTCATCCCGCCGCCCAACGTGACGGGCTCGCTGCACCTCGGCCACGCGCTCGACAACACGCTGCAGGACGTGCTGATCCGCTACCACCGGCTGAAGGGCCGCGACGCGCTGTGGGTGGTCGGCACCGACCACGCCGGGATCGCGACGCAGATGGTCGTCGAGCGCGAGCTTGCGGCGGAGGGGATCAAGCGGTCCGACCTGACACGCGAGGCGTTCCTCGCCCGGGTCTGGGACTGGAAGGCGGCGTCGGGCGGAACGATCACGCGGCAGCTGCGGCGGCTCGGGGCGAGCTGCGACTGGGCGCACGAGCGGTTCACGATGGACGCGGGCTTTTCGGCGGCGGTGACGAAGGTGTTCGTCGACCTGTACAACGACGGCTTGCTGACCCGCGCCAAGCGGCTGGTCAACTGGGACCCCAAGCTCGGCACCGCGATCAGCGACCTCGAGGTCGAATATCGCGAGATCGACGGGTCGATGTGGCACTTCCGCTATCCGCTCGAGGCTGGGCCGAATGGCGAAGATCGGGGTTACATCGCCATCGCGACGACGCGCCCCGAGACGATCCTCGGCGACGGCGCGGTCGCGGTGAACCCCGATGACGACCGCTACCGCCACCTCGTCGGCACCTTCGCGACGCTGCCGTTGCTGGGCCGCCGCCTGCCGATCGTCGCCGACAGCTATGTCGAGGCCGATTTCGGCAGCGGCGCGGTCAAGATCACCGCGGCGCACGATTTCAACGACTTCGCGCTGGCAGCCCGCCACCCGGACGCGAACATCCCGCTGATCAACCTGATGAACCCCGACGCGACGATGTCGGCCGCCTGTCCGGAGGGCTACCGCGGCCTGACGCGCGAGGAAGCGCGCAAGAAAGTCGTCGCCGATTTCGACGCGCTCGGGTTGCTCGACAAGGTCGAGCCGCACCGGCATCAGGTACCCTACGGCGACCGCTCGGGCGTCGTCATCGAGCCGTTCCTGACCGACCAGTGGTACGTCGACGCCGCGACGCTGGCCAAACCGGCAATCGAAGCGGTGCGGTCGGGGGCGACCAGGTTCGTGCCGGCGACGTGGGAAAAGACGTACTTCAACTGGATGGAGAACATCCAGCCGTGGTGCGTGTCGCGCCAGATCACGTGGGGGCATCGGATTCCGGCGTGGTACGATTCCGACGGCCGGGTGTTCGTCGCGAGCGATGCGGCGGCGGCGCAGGCGCTCGCCGGGCCGGGCGTCGCGCTGCGGCAGGACGACGACGTCCTCGACACGTGGTTCTCGTCCGCGCTGTGGCCGTTTGCTACCCTCGGCTGGCCCGGGGGCGATACACCCGAAAACGGAGCCATGCTGGCGGACGCCAGCATCCACGCCTCCACCGGGGGTGCGGGTGGCGCGGTAGATGCCGGCATCCGCCAGCATGACAGCGTGGAGGTGGAGGGGCCGGCCCGCGTCGCGCGATACTACCCCGGCGACGTCCTCGTCACCGGGTTCGACATCATCTTCTTCTGGGTCGCCCGGATGATGATGCAGGGCATCCACTTCATGGGCGAGGTGCCGTTCGCCACCGTCTATTGCCACGGCCTCGTCCGCGACGCGAAGGGGCAGAAGATGTCGAAGTCGAAGGGCAATACCGTCGACCCGCTGGCGCTGATCGACCGCTATGGGGCGGACGCGCTGCGTTTCACGCTGACGGCGATGGAAAGCCAGGGACGCGACATCAAGCTCGACGAGAAGCGCGTCGAGGGCTACCGCAACTTCGCGACCAAGCTATGGAACGCGGCGCGC
>Ga0123336_10002384_pt1 | contig 16309 bp, 10 predicted proteins | sample SSSSmetaG_FD_96466 | JGI IMG/M metagenome (GOLD analysis project Ga0123336, IMG submission 96466) | Glacier valley bacterial and archeal communities from Borup Fiord, Nunavut, Canada, to study Microbial Dark Matter (Phase II) - ​SSSS metaG | ecosystem: Environmental > Aquatic > Freshwater > Ice... | reverse complement strand
TGCCGGGCACCTCGCGCTACATCACCACCAAGAACCGCAAGAACACCCCCGAGCGCATCGAGTTGAAGAAATTCAACCCCATCCTCAAGAAAATGACCGTTCACAAGGAAATTAAATAACCGGAGCAATGGCTAAGAAAGTAGTAGCAACGCTGAAAACCACTGAAAACGCCAAGAACTGGGCGAAGGTGATTCGGGCCGTGAAATCGGAGAAGACCGGGGCTTACACCTTCCGCGAGGAAATGGTGCTGCTCGACAAGGTGCAGGAGTACCTGGCCACCGGCAACAAGTAATTGTTGGCCCGGTTCGGGTTCGTAAGAGTTTGAAAAGTCCCACCTTCGTGGGACTTTTTGCGTGTTATCTATTTTGTCATGCTGACGAAGGAAGCACCTTATCACGGCTGCTTTTGTCATATTTCGTAAATCCTGCGGCGCGGGCGTGATAAGGTCCTTCGCTGCGCTCAGGATGACAATGCTTTATGGGCCTCTTCGATTTTTTTAAAAAAGACAAGGAAAGCACCGCGCAGCAAGCCTCGCTGGACGCGGGCCTGGAAAAGACCAAAACCAATTTTTTTGAGCAGCTGAGCAAGGCCGTGGTGGGCAAAAGCACCGTGGACGAAGCCGTGCTCGACGACCTGGAAAGCCTGCTGGTGCACGCCGACGTGGGCATCGACACCACGGTGAAGGTGATTGACCGCATCGAGGCCCGCGTGGCGCGCGACAAGTACGTGAGCACCGGCGAGTTGGACCGCATCCTGCGCGAAGAAATCGTGGCCCTGCTCGAGGACAACAACGCCGGCTCCACGGCCGTGCTCGACCGGGCCGGCACCACCGGCCAGCCCTTCGTGATAATGGTGGTGGGCGTGAACGGCGTGGGCAAAACCACCACCATTGGCAAGCTGGCGCACCGCTTCCACAGCGCCGGCAAAAAAGTGGTGCTGGGCGCGGCCGACACCTTCCGGGCGGCGGCGGTGGACCAGCTCATCATCTGGGGGCAGCGCGTGGGCGTGCCCGTGGTGAGCCACGGCATGAACACCGACCCCGCTTCCGTGGCCTACGACGCCGTGCAAAAAGGCGTGGAGCTGGGCGCCGACGTGGTCATCATCGACACGGCCGGCCGCCTGCACAACAAGGTGAACCTGATGAACGAATTGAGCAAAATCAAGCGCGTGGTGCAGAAGGTGCTGCCCGACGCGCCGCACGAGGTGCTGCTGGTGCTGGACGGCAGCACCGGCCAGAACGCCTTTTTGCAGGCCAAGGAGTTCACCAAGGCCACCGAAGTCACGGCGCTGGCTATCACCAAGCTCGACGGCACGGCCCGCGGCGGCGTGGTCATCGGCATTTCGGACCAGTTCAGCATTCCGGTGCGCTACATTGGGGTGGGGGAGAAGATGACCGACTTGCAGCTGTTCGACCGGCACACGTTCGTCAATTCGCTGTTTAAGAAATAGGCTTTCGCAGGAGCGGAAGCAACCGGCGGCCCGGGCCAGCAGGCAATACGTGGCGGGGCGGGCCGTTTACCTTCGTCGCATGATTACTATCCACACCCTCGCCGTGGTCGGGGCCGGCACAATGGGCCTCGGCATCGCCCAGTTGGGCATCCAGCACGGCTTGCCCACTATTTTATTCGACCTGAACCCGGCCGCGCTGGAGAAGGCCCAGGCAGCCATTGCCGCCGGCCTCGGCAAGCTGGTGGACAAAAAGAAGCTCACGCCGGAAGCCCGCGACGCTGCCCTGGCCCGCCTCACCGCCACCACCGACCTGGGCGTGGTGCAGGCCGACCTCATCATCGAGGCCGTGGTGGAGCGGCTCGACGTGAAGCACCAGCTGTTTCGGGAACTGGCCGCCATCAACGGCCCGGCCACCATTCTGGCGTCCAACACCTCGTCATTGCCCATCACGCAACTGGCGGCCCCGGTGCCGCACCCGGAGCGGGTGGTGGGCCTGCACTTCTTCAATCCCGCCCCGCTGATGCCCTTGGTGGAAGTCATCAGCGGCGTGGCCACGGCCCCGGCCGTGGCCGATGCGGTGGAGGCGCTGGCCCGGCGCCTGGGCAAAACGCCCGTGCGCGCCGCCGACGCGCCGGGCTTCATCGTGAACCGCGTGGCCCGGCACTTTTATGTGGAAGGCCTGAAGGTGGCAGAAGAAACCGTGGCACCTTTCCAAGTGGTGGATGAGTTATTGGAAGCCAGCGGGTTTCGCATGGGCCCGTTCCGGCTAATGGATTTGATTGGCGTGGATACCAACTTCTCGGTAACCAGCGCCATGTTTGCTGCCTTTCACCAAGATGCCAAGTTTCGGCCCAGCCGCATGCAGCAGCAAAAGGTGGACGCTGGGCACCACGGCCGCAAAACCGGCCGCGGCTTTTACGATTACCAGTAAGCGCTTTGTCATGACCATACCCGTTGCTCTTCGGCCGTGCAGTTTGCTGGCCACCTTGCTTGTGCTACTGGCCGCGGCCGGCTGCGGCGCCAAAAACGACGACCAGCCGCTGATTCCCTACGCCCCGGTTAACCTCAGCCTCAACCTCACCGACCAGCAATACACCGCCCTGCGCTTCGACAACGGCGCCGTGACGCTGCCCGTGAAGGGCCCGGCTGGCAACGGGGGGGTGAAGGGCGTCATCGTGGTGAGCCTGGGCGCGGGCACGTACCTGGCTTTCGAGCGCAACTGCCCTTACCGGCCCTACGATGCCTGTGCCTTGGTGAGCCTCGACCGTTCCTCGCGCCTGTTCATGCGCGATTCGTGCTGCAACTCGCAGTTCGATTTGCGCGGTCAAATCACCGGCGGCCCCACGCCCCGCCCCCTGAAACAGTACGGCACCAGCCTACAAGGCACGCTGCTGAACGTCACAAATTAGCGCATCACCCAACTTTCCAGAAAAAAATGGGTGTTCGGCTTGCGCCTGTTTGGAGAAGGTCGTAAGTTTGCAGTCCGAAAACGCCGGTTTCGGAATAAATTGCTTCCTTAGCTCAGCCGGTTAGAGCATCTGACTGTTAATCAGAGGGTCCCTGGTTCGAGCCCAGGAGGGAGCGCTAATACTGAAAACACCCGCCGATAACCGGCGGGTGTTTTTGCGTTTATGCCTTTTTGATGCCGTTAAGGCGCTTTTAAGGAAATCGTTGGCTTGGAAATTCGGTCATGTTATTTTCTGAGAACTGAGATTAAACTGACGAATATGTTGTGTGCCTTCACTTAAAAAAGAAAAATTATGGTGCGACCATACCCGCGGCTAGCTATCCTATAGCAACTTGCCTTCTTTCTGGTATTCGAGGCGCACGGCTTCGGCCAAATCAGCCAGCGTCAAGGTTTTTTCCCCGCGGCCCAGGGCGCGCAGGGCGGCAAACTGCACCGCGTTCAGGATGGCCGCGCCGGTTAGCTCGTAGCGGGTGGCCAGGTCAGCGGGGGCCACGTCGGGGGCGCGGCGGGCGGGCGCGGGCAGGGTGTGTTGCCACAGTTGCTCGCGCTCGGGTGCGGTGGGCAGCGGGAAGTGGACCATGGCCTGGAAGCGGCGGGCAAAGGCCGGGTCGAGGTTGCCGCGCAAATTGGAAGCGAGGATGACCAAGCCGTCGTATTCCTCAATCTTCTGGAGCAGAAAGGCCACCCCTTGGTTGGCGTAGCGGTCGTGGGCGTCGCGGGTGTCGGTGCGCTTGCCAAACAGGGCGTCGGCCTCGTCGAAGAACAAAATCCAGCCCTTGGCCTGGGCCCGGTCGAAGAGGCCGCCGAGGTTCTTTTCCGTCTCGCCGATGTACTTGGACGTGACCAGCGACAAGTCGACCCGGAACACCTCGCGGCCGGTGTACTTGCCCAATAGGCTGGCCGTCATGGTTTTGCCGGTGCCCGGCGGGCCGTAGAACAGGGCCCGGTAGCCCGGCCGCAGCCGCCGGCCCAGGCCCCAGTCGGCGCGCAGGGCGGCGTGGTGCCGCACCCAGTGCTCCAAATCCAGAATCTGGGCACGGGTGGCGGCGGGCAGCACCAAGTCGGCCCATTCCAACTCGGTAACGATGCGTTGGGCCGGAAAGCCTTGGCTGAGCGCAGGCGCGGCCACCCGCCCGGTGAGGAACAACTCCACGTACTCGGCATCGAGCACGAGCCGGCCGCTGAGGCGCGGCTCGCCGGCGGGCACCTCGGCCAGGGTGAGGATTTTTTGTTGGGCAAAGAAATGGTCGGGGCTGAACAAATCGAGCAGGGCCAGGCGCTGCTCCACGTCGGGGCCGGCCAGGATGAACAGGGCCGTTTCGCCGGTGGGCAGCAGGCCGCGGTGGGCGGTGCCGCGCACCCCGCCAAACTCGGGAAATTCGCCGCCGTCGGGCAGGTGCTCGCGGATGAGCCGGTCGAGCAAGCCGGGCTGGAGGTGGGGCGCGAGGGCGAGTGCCACGACGGTGCTTTCGGCCACTGACAGGCCGGGACCGGTCTGCCCGGGCAGGGCCGTGGCAAAAAAGGACGCCGGCCACTCCGTTGGCTGGCCGACGTTGGCGGGCTCGCTGCCCAAGCGGCCCCGCACCACTTTCCCAAGCCATTCGAGCATCCCCGCAAGCTGCCACGGCCGTTCAAGCATCGCCACCATCGCGCTCCAGCAGTTGTTGCAGCTCTTTTGCCTCCATCTCAACTGCTTGCTGGTAGGCTGATTTTCCGTGCTTGTTTTTCAGCCGAGGCTGGGCGCCATGCCTCAGAAGCAACTGCACAAATGCCAAATCAGCTTCGGGGCGTAGCACCGCTGTCCACAGGGCCGTGTTGCCGTGCCGGTCAACGGCATCGACGGTGGCTCCGTGTTCCAGCAGCAGTTTTGCGATGGCCGTGTTGCCGTGCGCGGCCGCCCAGTGTAGCGGCGTGCGGTGCGCGGCGTCCAGTGCGTCGGGATTGGCTTTTGCGGCCAACAAGCGGGCCGCCATTGCGAGCCGGCTGTGCAACACGGCCAAATGCAGCGGCGACGCGCCGGCCGCGTTGGTCGTCTGCACGTCAATCCGGCCCAGCAGCTCTTGGAATTCCTCGGAATTTCCGTCTTCCACGGCGTAAAGAAATCTTTTTTCGGGGGATAATTGTGTCATAATGCTTGCGTTAGGCTTCGTGCGCGTGGCTCATGTTGGATGCGGGGTGCTCGGCCTGGTAGTTCGCTGGGGTGTTGTAGTCGTTCAGAAACTGGTCGTACGAAATGCGGCCGTCGATGTACCGGTCAACCAAAGTGCGGTACTCGTGGCCCGTTTTGTGGCCCAGGTGCCACTGGTCAAATCGGTTCTGGCTGCGGTCCCAGCGCAGCTCGACACCCGTGTTCGGGTCGTACACCCGGTTGTTGCCCCGGCGCGAGTTCAGCCACACCGCTTCCACCACCCCCGACCGGTAAGCGGGCCGATTGGCCATCAGGGCGTCCCGTTCGTTGTCAACCTTGGCGATTTCGCCCGCGAGGAGTTTTTGGGTGAACTGGGCAAACGTGTTTTCCTGCTCGGGTTGGGTGAATTGCGGGTTGTTGAACCGGTGCATCACCGTCTGGTTGGCGTCGCTCACCCGCCGGACCACGGCCCGCCAGGTGCCGGCCTGGTACCGGGCCTTGATTGCCTGGTTCACCGCCACGTCGGGGCGGGCGCCGGCAAGGCCGGCCGCGGCTGCACGTTTGCGGGTCGGGCGGGTACCGGCCGGGTTCACCTGGCCCACAATCACCCATTGCCCCTCCCGGTTTTCCGCGTCGAGGGTCTGGAACTGATACCGGAGCCTCACCACGGCCAGTAAGGGCCGGATGATGGCCATCCCAACCACGTTGCCTTCCAACTGGTTGACCACGGCCGCGGCGGCCGTCAGGCCCGCTTCCAGGCGCTGGGCGGGGTCTTGAGGCACCCCCGCACTCACCACCGCCCCCACCAGCCGCCGGCCCTGCGCCACCACCCAGTCCACCACCTTGTCCATTGCCGTGTCCACGGGCCGGCGGATGTCGGCGATGAGCTTGCGGATGGTGTCGGAAATGCCGCCCAGGCCCAGCAGCCGGGCCAGGAAGCTGATGATGACCGGCACCATGCGGCCCATCGTTTCCTCGACGCGGGTGGCGGCGGCGCCGATGTTGCCGGCCGCGATGGCGGCGATGGAATTCACGTAGCTCTCCACCACGGCCGCAATCTGGTTGATGCGCTCGACGAAGAACATCACCGTGTTGTAGGTGGCCATGATGGCCTGGATGACGGCCCCGGCGGGGTTCAACATGCTCAGGATGCGCACCACGGCCTGGCCCACCACGGTGCGCATCACCCAGGCCTTGATGCCGTCGAGCACCATGTCGCGCAGGTTGCCCACGTACTCGAGAATCTTCTGCCAGGCGGCGGCCGGGCCCTGCGTCACGAGGATTTTGAGGAAGTCGAACACCTGCTCGAGCCGGGCCACGAAGGCCTCGCTGGTGGCCCGCACCAGCTTCGCGCGGATGTTGGCGTAGGTGAGGCCCAGCACCTGCAGCACCAGCGAGAGCACCCCGCGCAGGTCGAACTGCGCCGGCAGCTGCAGGCCCGCGCCTTCCAGCGCGCCCAGCAGCCAGCCCACCACGCCCTGCTGCAGGTAGTGCAGGCCCTTGGCCAGAAACTGCTGGAAGCCCTGCTTGCCGGCCCGCACCAGGTTGCCGACGAACGCCACCGGGTCGCGGATGATGACGCCGAACGTGTCGCGGGCCCGCTTGAGCACGGCCAGCACCCGCGCCCCGCCGGCGCCCATCACGGCCTCAAAAATTAGCTCCAGCATCTGCAGCAGGGCCGCGCCGGCGAAGCCCACCACGTCGGTGGCCAGGCCCGCGAACAGGCCCGCGATGGCCATAATCGTGTCAATCGGGTGCAGCACGGCGGCGGGCGTGAGCACGTCCCAGGCCGCCGCGAACACGCCCTTGATGCGCGCCCAGGTGAGGTTGCGCCGGGTGGTTTCGGTGTTGAACCAGGCGAAGGCTTTGGCCAGCGCGCCCGACTGCTGCATCTGGGTGAACCGCTCCTCGCCGCCGTCCATCAGCAGCATGAAGCCGCGCACCAGGTTGAGCGGGCTGCGCTCCACCACTTCGTCGGTGAAGGGGTCTTTGCCGATGATGACGGTAATGAGCGGGAAGCCGCGGAAGGTGCGCGCCCGGTTGCTCAGCGGCCGCAGAATCGTCTCCTTCAGCCACACCACCACCTGCGCAATCATGCGGCCCCCGAAGGCAATCATGCGGCCAATCGGCGGCCCGAAAATGCGCCGGGCCACCGCCAGGTTGCCGTCGATGCCCAGCGTGATGCCCATCTCGTCCCAGGCCTGGCTGAATAATCCCTGGATGTAGGACAGCGAAATGCCCAGCGCCGCCACCTGCGCGTCAATCCAGCCGGCGGCCCGGTCAATCACCCCTTCGGCCTGCAGGCGGCCAAACAGCAGCGCCCCCAGCGGCCCGCCCAGGGTCAGAAATCCCTCCAGCAAATTGACCGTGGAGCGGGTTACGCCGCGCTGCAGCACCGGGTTGTAGCCGATGAGCACCGTGAGCAGCCGCCAGCCCGGCACGTTGCCCAGCCAGCCGTCGATGGTGCCCGCCACGTCAATCCCGAATAGCCGTTGCACCGCCGGCGCGGCGCTCGACACCTGCGGAACGGCGGCGGTTTCGGCCAGCGGCCGGCGCTGCACGGCGCTGCCCTGCTGCACCACGTGGGTCAGCTCGTGGGCCAGCAGGTGGCGCCCGCCGCTGCTGCCGGTGTCGTACTGCCCGGCGTTGAAGTACACGTGGTTTTGGTAGGCAAACGCCTGGGCGCCGATGCTCTGGGTGAGCTGCACGGCCGGCGCGTCGGTGTGCACCCGCACCCCCGAAAAGTCGGCCCCGAAGCGCGGCTCCATGTACTGGCGCGCATCGGCGGCCAGCGGCTGCCCGCCCGAGCGGCTGGCCGCCAGCCCGGCCTCGAACGTGGCCGTGGGGGCGGGCGTGGCCGTTTCGCCGCCCTTGCGGCGCAGCTTGCGGTCGTCGTCCTCGGCCTTCAGCTGGACGAGCGGCGGCGCGGGCTGCTCCTTTTTCTGGATGTCTTTTTTCTCCCGCTCGTCGGGTTTGGATTGAATGGCGGGCGGAGCGCTGGCGGCCGCCGCGGGCGGGCGGGCCGGAGCGGGCATGGCCACCACGCGGTCGGCGGTGGCATCGGCCTCGCGCTCAAATCCATCGTCGGCCCGGCCAATACGCAGCTTGGCCTGCACCCCGGCGCGAACCGGCGCAAAAAACGGCGCTCCGCCCACCGGCGGCCCGAAAAACGGGCCGGCCTTGGCCTGCACCAACGCCGGAGCCGCCGACGCGGTGGTCGTTTTCGGCGCGGCGGCGGGGGGCACAAGTTGGGCGGTGCTCATGGAAAGAAGGGACTGTTCGGGGAAGCGGGCTGCCGGCGTTGAGCCGGCCGTCCGCTCGTTGCGGAAACGGTTGTGCTGGCGACGAGCGGACAGCCGGCTCAACGCCGGCCGCCTGCACATAACATTACGCCCAATGGATGGCGAGGCGGGCGGGCATCCAGGGCAACTGCACTACGCCCAGGCCCCAGCCGTAGGGCAGGTGGTCAAGCAGCACGTCCTGGGCGCGCTGCTCCACGGTGAGAAGGTGGTGGCCGTCGGGGGTGCGCTCCAGCTTGCCTTCGCGCTGCAAAAAGGCCTCGCGCAGGCCCTCGGGCGAGGTGTTTTTCAGGGCCTCCCAGTGGCCGAGCGCGGCGGTGAGCAGGGCCAGGCCTTCGGCGCGGGCCGTGCGGCCCAGGCGCAGGCGGCGACTGGACACCGCCCCGGCGGGCACGCCGCACAGTAGCCGGGGCAGGCGCAGCTCGTACTCGGCGGCCTGCGAAGCGCCGGTGGCCAAGAAATGCACCAGCAGCACCGCCTTGGCCTGAGCCGTCTCGTCGGTAAATCGGTCGTCGGCCAGCCAGCCGCGGGCCGCGAAGCACGGGGCCAGAAACGGGTGCAGCAGCACCACGCCGGCGTTGGCCACAAAGGCGGCCGGGTCCGGCGCTTTGGCGGCTTCCGAAGCGGCGGCGGCGTCCGGCAGTTTCGGGCCTGGCCCGCGCGGCGCGGCGGCCCCCACGGCCAGCAGCGCGGCGCGGGCCAACTGGGCCAGTACATCGGGGCGGGCCAAGCGCTTTTCGGGGGCCAAAACGGCCAGCAGCGCCGGCCATCTCAGCGCGTGCTTCTCAGTGGCTACTTGGCGCAGCAGTTCCATCAGCAGCTGCTCGCCCAGCACGCCCGAGTAGCTGCCCAGCCGCCGCAGCAGCGGGCCCAGGGCTTCGGCCAGCGCCGGCTGGTGGGGCCGGGCCGCGGCGTCGAGCGCGGCCAGCACGGCCACGGCCAGCGCCCCGGAAAACTGCCGCACCAGCCGCTGCCGCATGGGCGCGCTCGCCAGCGCGGCTCGCAACCCGGCGCGCTGGTTTTCGGAAGCGCCGCCCAGCAGCGCCAGGATTTCGGTCTCCCAGGCCGCGGCCGCAGCGGGGGCCGGCCACGCCGCCGGCAGCGCCCCGGTTCGCAGAAAATGCAGCCACGCCGCCCAGGCGGTATCAGGTGCCGACTGCAGCACGGCTGCCTCCGGCGGGCCGGTGCCGCTGCGGGCGGTGGCCCAGGCTTCGGCCACTTCCCGGCGCAGCAGGGCGGGCAGGCGGTCAAGCAGTTGGGCTTCGAGCCGGGCGCTGTCGACGCGGCCGAGGTCCAGCTCCAGGCGGTCGAGGGTAAGCCAGTCGGCGGGGCGGGCCGCGGCGGAGAGGGCAGCGTCCAGCGCGTCGAGCAGGGGGCGGCTGTGCAGGGCGGCTTCGGCCCGCTGCTGTACGGCGCGGCCATCGGCGCCCGGCGCGAGGCGCAGGCGCAGCACCTGGCGCTGGATAACGTGCGGGGCGACGGGCATGGGTTTTCGAAGTTTGAGCTTGGGTGTTGGGCTAGGGCTTGCCAATGAGCACGGGCACGGCGATGACGGGGCAGGTGGTTTGGTCGGCCTTGCGGATGGTGAGCTGGAGCACCGACGGCGCGCCCGTGGGGTTGGGCGCGAACCCAAACACAAACCGGGTGCTGGCGCCCTCCACTTTGACGGCGGCGGGCTTCGCCGGTTTGTCGTCAATCTGCCATTCGTAGGCCACGCCGGCCGGCGGCGAAAGCACCAGGGCCTCGGCCTGGGTGAGACGGCCGTTGGTCTTTGCGTTTTCGACCGCGAAGCTGCCGGGCAGCACAAACACGTCCGCATCGGCCGTGACGCCGCCCAGCTCGTAGGTGATGACGTGCGGGCCGGGCGGGTTGGCGGTGAACAGGTTTTTTTTGATGTCCAGCGTTTTTGAACTGAACGTGCCGCCGGCCGGCTTGGCCGTCAGCTTGTTATCGGAGTTGAAGCACACTGCACCGAGGGGCTTGAAATCGAGCACCGGGCGCGGCTTGAACTCGACCACCTGCGGCTTGGCGGCCGCGCCGCACACGCCGTTGGAGGCCGTGAGGTTGACTTCGAACTTGCCCGAGCCGTCGGGGTTCACGGCGAAAAGGTGCTTGGTGTCGCCCGTGACGGTGGCGCTGAGCGTAATGGTTTCGGGCGCGGAGCCGTCGCCAAAGTCCCAGGTAACTTCCGTGGCCCCGGTCGATTTGTTGCCAAACGGCACCAGCGGCTTTGGCCCTTGGTCAAAATTGAAGGCCGCCACGGGCAGGGCCAGCACCTCCACGTCGAGGGCGGCCGTCTGGCCGTCGGGGGCGGTGTAGGTGAGGGTGTGCGGGCCCACGGCGGTGGGGTTGAAGAAGAACTGACTGCCCGTGCGGCTCACCAGCGCATCAGCTCCAAAGTTGCCCCCGGCAGGCGCCACCGTGAGCGGGCTCGGCGCGTCGTTCAGGCAAAACCGGGTGGCGGCAATGGCCAGGCTGGCCGGCGGCGGGGGCAGCACGAACTGCACCGCCACGCCGCGGCCCGCCACGCGGTAGGGCAGGTAAAAATCGGCCACCACCAGCGGCGCCCCGCCCCGGCGGGTGAAGAATTCGTTGCCGCTGGTGCCGGGCCGGGGCCGGCCGCTGGCGTCGATGGTGATGATTTCTCCCTCGCCGCCGCGGGTGCGCGCGCCGGCGGCTTCGGGCCGCTGCTTTTGGTGGGCGAAGTCGCCCAACTGGCGCTTGGTAATGCTTTCGCCGCGGTACACCAGCACGAAGGTGCCGCCGGGCGGCACGCCCGCGCCGTGCTCCAAGCCGGGGTTGGCCTGCAGGAAGGGACCGAACGTGAGGGCGGCTTCCAGGTCGGCCAGGCGCTTGCGGTAGGCGGCGTTCAGGCGCAGCAGCAGCGGCAGCTTGTCCTTGATGCACTGGGCGGCCGGCAGCTGGCCGATGAGGGCCTGCACTTGCAGCTCGTAGAGTGTGAGGCGGGCCAGAAACTCACCGGCCACCATCGGCAGGGCCACGCGCAGCGGCAGAAATTCCTTGTCCTGCCTGCCAATCTCGGCCTCTTCGCAGCGAATCTGCGTCAGCACGTCGTCAAATTCTACCTGCAAATCCTCGAAATCAAATTCCCTCACCTGGTCCGTGAGCAGGCGCTGCTGGTCGTCGGCGCGCAGGGCCACCACGTCGAAGGCCAGGTTGTGTTCCTGGCGCAGGCCGAGCAAGCGGGTGAGCACGTCGGTGACGGGCGCGTTCAGCAAGCCCTCGACGCGGTAGAAGGAGAACGGCTCGACCTGAAACCGGAAGGGCTCCAACACCTGCGGCGGGGCATCGGCCGCGGCCGGGTGATACGACAAAATGTGGCTCGTGCGGCAGCTGGTGGCCTTGTCGTAGCTCCAAAAGGCGCGCAGCCGCGGGCGGTAGTAGAAGGGCAGGCTGCGCCGGTCGAAGGGCGCCACGCGGGCGTAGTCGGGCGTGAGGCGCAGGTCGTCGGCGCGGGCCGGGGGCGGGGCGGGGGCGCCGAAACGGCCCCGGCTCAGCTTCCCCCGCCCGAACTCGCCGCCCTTGTTCAGTTCCGCAAAATCCCCCTTCGCGAAGCCCAGCCCGTGGGCCGGCCCCGCAAATTCCTCAATCAGATGCCCCAGCCGCTGAAACAGCCACAGGGCCCGCTCGCGGGCATCGGGGGCGGCGTCCACGGCCGGGGCGCGCAGCCAGGCGTGGCGGTACTGCGGGCGGCACAGGCCGGGCGCGGGCGCCAGCTCGCCCAGCAGCAGGTGCTTCGGGAAATCGGCTTCGGCGGGCATGCAGGCCACCAGCCACAGGGCCGTGGCCTGGCGAAACTCCTCGTAGGCCTCGTGCAGGTCCTTCAGCCAGTCGTAGGCGTACTGGATGTAGTCGTCGCGGCTGGCGTCGTGGGCTTTTTTCACCAGCAGGCGCGCCCACTCGTCCACCGGGCCGATGCCGGGCACGTCCTTGATGAGGGCCTGAGCTGCAACCAAGCCTTTGGCCAAATCGTCGGCCGCCCGGCCGATGAAGCCCTGGAAGGCGTGCAGCGAATCGGGGTACTGCTGGGCGTCGAGGCGCACGCGGGCCAGCGGCAGCACCGGCAGGCGGAAGTAGGCCGCCGCCGCCTCGCGGTGCCCGGCCCGGATGAGGGCTTCGGCATCGGCCACCCGGCACAGCAGCACGTGGAGGCGGTTATTGTAGGCGTCGCCCTTGTTATCACAAGCCACGCCGGTGCACTCGTCGGCGGCCTGCACGGCGCTTTCCAGGTACAACAGTACCACTTTGTCGGTCAGGTCGAAGCCCGCCAGCGGGGTCGTCACCAGCGCGCCCGGCTTCGCCACCGCCCCCGCCGGCAGGGCCTCGAATACCTCCCACAACTGCAGCCCCTTGATGAGTTGAAACGGCGGGTAATCGGGGTGCAGGCCTTGGTCGAACACCGCCACGCGCGTGTAGGTCGTGTCGGCGGGCAGGCTCAGCAAGTCGCCCTCGGTGGGCACGCCGCAGCCGGCCGTGAGGGTCAGCCCGGTGCTGTCGGGGGTGCGGGCCGGCACCAGGCCGCAGGCCACGCCCACGCCCAGCAAGCGGGTGCGGGTTTGCTGCTCCTGCCCCAGCAGGAAGCCAAACAACTGGTTGAGCTGCCCGGCTGTGAGCACCATGTCGGGCTGGAACACGGTCAGCCCGTAGTCGCGCGGGTCGAAGGGCGGGCTTTGGATGGTCAGATACGGGTTCGACATGGCGGGGGAAGGTTAGGCGGTTATCGGTATTGGGTGCTCGTGGTTTGTTATCAGGTCGTCATACTGAGCGGAGCGGAGCGGAGTCGAAGCGTCTCTACCGCTTCGTTGGAGCGTCAACCTCACCCCCTGCCCCTCTCCCGCGGAGAGGGGAGCCATGGCGGCGTGGTGGAGATGCTTCGACAAGTTCAGCATGACGTTCTTTTTACTCGTTGCTCATTCCTCATTCCTCATTCTTCATTCTTCATTCTTCATTCTTCATTCTTCATTCTTCATTCTTCATTCTTCATTCTTCATTCTTCATTCTTCATTAAGCAAAGCGTCATTGCTCATTAAAAATCACAGCGAACCCAGCGTGCTCCGGCCCAGCACGATGGGGTTTTCTTCGTCGGCGTTGTCGCAGTCGTGCAGTACGCCGGGCGGGTAGGTGGTGAAGAGTTTTTCCATTGCCACCACCAGGGCGCGCTGGGCGGTGGCGTAGGCAGGTATGGCTTTTTTGGTGCAGGATGCGGCCTTTTCGGTCAGCCAGGCGCGGTAGGCGTGCTCGAATTCCAGCAGCTCGGCCCGGCCCACCCAGCAGATGCGGGCCAGCACGTGGGCCGGCAGCTCCAGGCGCAGCAGCCGCTCGGCGTAGCGGCGGAAGTCCACGTTTCGGAAGCGGGTGGGGTAACCGGGCAGCACCACGCTCACCCGGAAGCTGTAGGGGTCGAGCGGCTCGCAGAAGGTGCCGTCGGGCTCGGCGCACACGGCCAGCCAGCTTTCGGCGGCCGGGGCGGGCGGGGGCGGGGCGGCCGGGTCGGGCCGCAGCAGCAGGTGCTCCACCACAAACACCGCCTCGCCGCCGTACAGCAGCGCCCGCAGGGCCGCTTCGATGTCGACTTCGGCCAGCGCGGCCGTGGCGAAGGTGCGCGGGCAGCGGGCCAGCGTGGCCGCGCCGGCCGCGTCGCGCAGCGCGTACGTGAAGGCGCTGCCGGCCGCCTCTACCCGCCAGGCCGCCCGGTCGGGCACCGGCCGGAAGGCCCGGCGCAGGGCCGTGGCGGCGGCCGGCTCGTCGGCGTAGGCCGCGGCCGATTCGAGGTATACCGGGCCGGGGGTGCCGGCCGCCGGGTCGGCCGGCGCGTGCAGGAAGTAGCTGAATTTGGTGGCATCAGCAGTCGCCGGGCCGGTGTCCGTCACCGCCAGGGCGGCCACGGCGTGGGCCTGGAAATCATCGAGCCCCGCCAGCCGGGCGAAGCGGCGCGCGATGCCGGCTACGTTGTCGGTTTGCCAGGCGGGCTGGCAGTAGTGGTAGGCGTGGGCCGGCCGCAGGTTGTGGGCGTCGGCCAGCAGGGCGGCCTTGTCGTGCAGCACCTCGGTGCCGCTGCGGCTCCCGTAGAGGGCGTGCATCAGCAGGCCGTATTCGCTGAAATTCTCGGCGAACCGCGCCAGCAGATGGTCTAGGAAGCGGTTTTTGCGCACGGGGTCCAGCGCGTAGCCTTCCTGGGTGGCCAGCACGCCGTCGAGGGTGGCGGGCAGGCCCGCGTAGTCGGCGTACAATTCGGCCACGCCCACCAGCTCGTCGGGCTTGATGATTTGGCCGAAATACGTCTGCGGCCGGCCCGCATCGGCCCCAAACAAGTCTTTCAGGTGCGCGAGCTGGGCCAGGTAGTTGGTCAGCAATTGGTCGAAAAACAGCAGGTAGGCCTTCATCTGCCGGGCCTGGCTTTGGCGCTCCACACTGGCCGAGGCGGGCAGGCCCACGGGCCCGATGCCGTAGTTTTCGGGGAAGTCGTGGGCCACCGAGCGGTAGGCGGCCAGGTCGTACACGGTGCCGGCGGGCACGGGCAGGTCGTCCACCTGCTTCTCGTTGGCCTGGCGGGCGGCGCGCTGCAATTCCTTCAGCCGGGCCAGGGCGCGGGTTTTGTCGGCCAGGCTGCCCACGGGGATGATGTCCTTGTAAAATGCCAGCGCCACCCGCTCGGCGCACAGCTGCGGCTGATGGCCGGGGGCCACGTGCAGGCACCAGCGGTGGCCGGCGGCATCGTCGGTTTTCCACTGTTCGCAGGGCTTGCCGGCCTCGGCAATGAGGGAGTTGAGCCGCACCTTTTTCAGCCCCACCACGCCCGGCACGGCCATCACGAGGTTCACGATGTCGGAGGTGTAGACGACCCGGCGCAGGGCGCTGCGCGCCAGCTCCGCATCGAGCACGAAGCCGTGGGCGAGTAGCGGCCCCTCAAAAATCTGGTCGATGGTCAAGGGCTGGCCGTTGGCGTCGGCCTGGGCGCGCATCTCGGCCAGCGAGTAGCGCTTCACGGGTGGGGCCAGGTAGGCGTCCATGGCCTGCAAGATGCGGGCGTACACCTCGCTCACCACGGCGTCGGGGGCCAGGTCCACGTCGGCGCACAGCATCACCCGCTGCACCGGCACCTCGCCGATACTGAAATAGTCCTCGCATAGGTTGCGGTGGCCGAGGTAGGCCGCGCGCACGGCCGTCAGGGCGGTTTCGCGGGCCTGGGCTTCGGTGGGCGCGAGGCCGTCGGCCACCTGTTGCTCGATAAAAAACGGGTCCACATCCACAGTGATGTCATAGAGGCCGCGCAGCTCAAAATCGAGGGCCGAGCCGCTGCCGTAGCGCAGGCGCTGGTGCTTGTCGGCCGCCAGCGGGTCTACGGCAATGGGCAGCGGGTGGGGCGCCAGCCAGGCATTGCGCACGCCGGCCAGGTCGATGAACAGCTTGCGGTAGTCCAACTCCGTCACCGGCTCGGTGGGCAGCACCTGCGCGGCCGTGCGGAAGCTGGCCTGGGCCCCGGCCGCGCTGCCAAACGAGGAGGCCAGCAGGTCGGGCATGTCCAGCGAGGTGCGCTGGCTCAGGTCCGTGATGGCGTAGCACAGCAGCTCCAGGATGGTGATGCCGGGGTCGTGGCGGTTGTAGTCCGTCCACAGGTCGTGGGCGTAGCGCTCCACGTAGGCCAGCCCGGCGGCGCGCAGGGCGTTCCAGTCGGCAGCGGCCCAGGCCGGCGGCGCAGCGGAGACGGTGGGACTCATTTTTTAGGGAATTGGAAATTGGGGAATGGAAGGAAAAGAGGAACGGTCATGCTGAGCTTGTCGAAGCAGCTCTACCGCTTCGTCGGGCTGGCGTCAACCTCACGAGACCCCCGCGGGGCGGGCCCCTCTCCAAAAGAGAGGGGAGCCTGACGAAGCGCGCGAGATGCTTCACTGCGCTCAGCATGACGTTCTTATTGTTTATTGCTCATTGCTCATTGCTCATTGC
>Ga0123336_10002383_pt1 | contig 16313 bp, 15 predicted proteins | sample SSSSmetaG_FD_96466 | JGI IMG/M metagenome (GOLD analysis project Ga0123336, IMG submission 96466) | Glacier valley bacterial and archeal communities from Borup Fiord, Nunavut, Canada, to study Microbial Dark Matter (Phase II) - ​SSSS metaG | ecosystem: Environmental > Aquatic > Freshwater > Ice... | reverse complement strand
GATTCATGGCGTGGCCTCGATTAGAAAGAAACATGTGCCTGCACTCCTGCATACCCGGGCGCCAGCGACGGCAAAATGCTCGCTTGTTGCGACGCCTTGCCGCGCTTTACGCCGATCGCCACCAACACTGCGCCAGTGATCACCGCAGCCGCACCGACGCCGAACATCGCGTAGCTGGCGCCCTCGAACGTCTTCATGCGGTCCTGCGTGGACGACGAGAACATCGTGCCCGGCTTGGGATGACCAATCTCGTCCGCAGCCGACAACGCGCCAGCGTAAAGCCCACCGCCCGCCGCAATGGCTGCGACGCCGATCGCGAGTACGGCGATCCCGCCATAGAGCAGCGGCTTATTGGACCTCGGTCGTTGCTGGGGCGGTGGCTCGACGACGACGATGGGCGCAACCACCTTGGGTGGCTCTGGTGCCGGCTCGACGACGGTAGGCTTCGCTGGCTCGATGATGCCGCCAGGTGGGCGATCTTGCGTGCGCTTTTGCTCGTCGAGCATCTTCTGCATTTCGGCGAGCCGCGCTTCGACTTCGTTGTGGTTCGAAGCATTCGGCATCCGTCGCTGGAATGCCTTGAACGCACCAATCGCCTTCGCATAATTTCCAGCGTAGCGATACGCCTGCCCGATATTGAAGAGCAGCGCCGGATCGTTTTTGGCCTCGTAGGCCAGCTCGTATTCGCGCGCAGCTTCGGGAAATTGTTGAAGGTCGTAGAGTGTAGACCCGCGCTCGAAGTGCTTCCGTGCGCTCGCCACATCCTCGGCGTAAACGGAACCGCCCAAGGCCAAGATCGCAACTAGTGCCAAGAACAGATTTCTCATCGTCGCATGCTACAAACGAGCAAAAACCAGGTCAAGCAACTGTTGAGAATATGTCGACGACGCAACACGCTCTTCGACGCTGGAACAGGTCAAGCGCTGCAGAAGACAAAAAGCTCAACCTTGGGTGTCCGGCCTGTACACTTCCGCTAGCATTCTTTGCGCGCCTGTACTCAGCGGTACCAGTCGTCAGGTCCCATGTAGCCCAACGGGAGGTCTGTCTCTGCAGAACGCAGCAAGGCGGCTTCGTGCACCAGCGCAGAAATTGCCACAGACGCGTCTACACTGACACTCGCAGGGTCGTGCGCGAGGGCCGCGAGTATGCCAGCGGCGGTAACGCCGTTGGTGCTGAGGTAGTCTTCTGCTTGCCATCCAATGCGCGAAGCAATCCAACGTCGAAACGCGATCACGATGTTAGCGTCTGCAATCTGTTCAATGTCGCTGCCAGCGACGACGGACGCTGCACCGAGGGGACGCTTCCAAAGGTAGTTTGCAGCACGAACTAGGACTCCAGGGGCACCTCGGCTCTCCGTGAACTCGCGGTTGGGCTGCTTTCGGTACCATCGCTCCCCGATAAACACACCCATTTCAGCGATCATTTCTTCGACAGGCTCATTCATCAGCTCGTCGATAGACAAGTCTCGATAGCAGAGCACAGCTCGAATGCCCCACGTCGCCATCGCATGCGTGCCTAAAAGCACGTCGTCGCAGAAGTCAGTCGCTACAGCGGCTTCTGCCACATGGTATTGGAGGTAACTGACCGCCATCGGCCGCGACACTCGAGCGAGCTTGCGGGCTTCCTCAAGCATCAGCGGCGGAAGTTCATTCAGCGTCGGGACGGAGTGCTGTTCACTCGGTTCGAGGTTACGGCCAATAAGGGTTTCGAGATGGCTCATTTGCTTTTGCTCTTGCTTGCAATGACTTCAACTTTCGACGGAACGTCATGGGTGCCCATATCTTTGCCGGTTTCGCGATCGGTTCCCAGGGCTGCTGGTGCATCGTCTCCAAGCGTGACTTCGAATTTGTCGTACCCGAGCGCGATCCGGTGCGCGCCGAATGAGATTTTGCGGATAGCGGCTTCGGCTGCGGCGGGTCTGCCCATCTTCATCTTGCTGGTGAGCTTGTAGAACTCGCGTTGAAAGTTCTGCTTGTTCTCCCACGCCAGCAAACCCGCCAATTTCTCCGGTTCGTGCCCGAAACGGCGCTTGTAGAAGGCAATGAACCGTTCGAGTGCGAGCTTGGTGAAAGGAGTCTTTGAACCTTTGCCGACGAGAACGCCGCCTGGTCCCATCTCGACTGAGTCGAAAATATGCGCCGCGCACTCTTTTCCTTTGTACATCACCGTAGTGTCCAGCGTGAACTGTGGGGCACCAAGCGCCGCACCGTGCTCGTCCATGGACACATACCCGAAACCGAGGCTGACCTTAGTTCCATCCAACGTATGAGCCAGAAAGTCCATCTGTAGCTGTTTACCGCGCTCTGACACCTGCGCGTCGACAGCACTCTTTGCGATGGGACATGAACCCTTGCCGGGTCCTGCGTTTCCGGCGCCCGCGCTTCCAGTTGCAGGGCTTTTTTCGGTGCCAGCCTTGCCCGGAGTATTCGCTTTTGCCGTTGCGCCAGCTTTGGCCGCGGAAGGTTTGGGCGTCGCATCGTCCTTCTTGGTGAGCAGCACTTTTCGGCCGACACCAGAGAGCTTGGCCTGGACCTGCGGCGCAGGTTTGTCGGCCTTCTGTTCTTTCACGTCTGGTTTGGCGCCACCCGGTTCAGCCTCTGCGCCGTCCGCGCCGTCCTCGTGAAGCTCGTCGGCTACGTGCTCGCCCATTGCGTCGGCTTCGACTTCGGCTGGATCGCTTGGCTGAGAAACCTCTGGCTCTTCAGCCGAGGCCATGTCGTCGCCTTCCACCTCTTTTGCTTTTCGCTGCACGCCCGATTTCTGGCCTTGGACGACGTGCGTGAGCTCGTGCGCAAGAAGCTTGTCGCCTTCCTTCGAGCCCGGTTTGAACTCGCCCGCATTGAAGTGGATGTCGCTGCCGACGGTATATGCACGAGCGCCAAAATCGTTGGCCGAGCGCTGGGAGTCGCCGCCGGTGTGGACGCGAACGTCGGAGAGGTCGGCCCCAAGCTTGGGCTCCATCTTGGACCGCACCTCTCCTGAAAGTGCGTTGCCTGTTCCATCTGGAATCTTGGCCTTGGCGCGCGATGGTGCGCCATCGACGGCGCGCATGACCGCCATGCGGTTGATTTTTCTCTGAATGTTGTCGGTGAGACTGCGCCGTTCCGCAGCCATGCGCTCTCCTGGCGCGTCGCCAGCGGCCCCGCCCGTGTTCCGATAGACGGCTTCCGAGGCCGCCCGCTGTCTCTCTGCGAGGATTCCGGCAATACCGCCGGCGCGAGTGCCTCCGGTCTCAGGTTCCACCACGGGTTGCGCACGCGGCTGAGGCTGAGGCCGCGGCTTTTCGCTCTTTGAGCCGTCGCTCATCTTCTCTCCAACAGAACAAGAATCTAACATGCTTTGCGAAGATAGCGCGTCAACCTCGCGTTCCTTGAGTCTGGCGTAGTGAGCAGTACGCGTACCGGCGCCCCGTCGCTGGCGATCTTTGATCGGCCGGAAAATTGCGATCTGGGGCCGGTGTAGGTAAGATTTTTGTCACGAGTTGGTCGGCGACCCTCAGGGGGTGATACCGACGACAAACGCCGGCGTCGTTGCTGGTTGGATGGAGGTGTGTGTGCCCCGCTCCGCATCGCAGATGAGGCCCGAGTTGCGTCCCGTGATCGTCCCGCGTCACAAGCCGCGTGATCCGGAGGCGCATGCCGACGAGCTCGCCGAGCGCCTGTCCCGGCACGTGGCCGGCCGGCTCTCCGTCGCCCTCACCGACAACGAATCGACGATGATTTCGGTGAAGCGCGAAAAAGGTCTCTATCACCTGCGACTGCACCACATGTTTGCCGATGCCGAGCCTGCTGTGGTCCAAGCGCTTGGTCGTTATGTTCGCTCCGCCGATCAGGAGGCCAGTCAGCTCCTCGGCCGTTTCATCGACATCAATCAACGCAAGATCCGCCGCGCCCGCCGCCGTCGCCCGCCCGCAAAAGCGCAGGTCGTCACCGCTGGAGCCGTCCACGATCTCGACGCGCTCTTCGACGCGCTCGACGAACGTTATTTCGACGGTGCCATCCGCGCCCGCGATGTCCGCATCACCTGGGGCCCACGCCTTCCGTCAAGTGCACCGCGTCGTCGCGCCTCGATTCGCCTCGGCAGTTACGCCGTCGAGGACAAGCTCATCCGCATGCACCGCACGCTCGATCGCGAGGAGGTGCCACGCTTCTTCGTCGAGTGGACCCTGTTCCACGAGATGCTGCACGCCAAGCACGACATCCCCGTCGTCGACGGCCGCCGCCAGTACCACACCGACGCCTTTCGCGCCGAAGAAGACACGTTCGACGACGCCGAGCTAGCCCGCCGCTACGAACGCGACCAAGCCGACTTCCTCCTCACCTTCTAGCCGCAAGCTCTTTTCTTTTCTGTAGTTCCGCGTGGGCGGTGCCCACGCGGAACGTCGGAGGTTTGGAACCCTCTCAGGGTTCCAAGCTACAACGCCCGACGCCGAGATAGCCCGTCGCTACGAACGCGACCAAGCCGACTTCGTGCTTACGTTCTAAAGCGCCGGACAGCACACGTCGTCGGCGTACGCGCAACGCAGCTCGAACGTCGGCGTACCACCATCGCCGCCCGTCCCCACCACGGCCACCAGCTGCGGCGCCGCCTCCAGCGGATTCGACACCAACCCCCCGTCGCTGTTGCCGGCGCAGCTCGACCCAGCCGGCAGGCACCGCGAGCCTGGCGCACTACACGCCGTCGGCGAACGCCCAACACACACTTGAGCCTGATCGAGACACATCGACGTCTGCGCCGAGCAGTCGCAGCTCTGCGACACTTGCAGCACCGGATCGCAAATCACACAGTCGCTGAGCGACCCCCGATTACACGCACAATCCGGCCGGTAACAAGCCCGCGGCGCCAGACACGCAGCGGCGGCAATGCCGAAATCGGTAAACGTCGTGGTGGTCGCCGTACACCCCACGAAAGCCACCGCCAGGGCGCCGACAAACATCCCCACGACCGACAAGACGACCACATAGGCGCGCATCGCCCGCATGCTAGCTACTCGTCGCCGAGGTGCAATTGCTTTTTGTCGTCAGATCACGAATCATGCGGCCCGCCTCTGAACCACTGAGCACTCCGTGGAGCCCTCATGATCCGCAAGCAAGATGCCCTCGATTATCACCGCCTCGGCCGCGCCGGCAAGATCGAGGTCGTCTCCTCGAAGCCTCTTTTGACCCAGCGCGATCTGGCGCTCGCGTATTCGCCTGGCGTCGCTGAGCCGTGCCTCGAAATCGCGGCGCGCCCCGAAGCGGTCTACGAATACACCGCACGCGGCAACCTCGTCGCGGTCATCAGCAACGGCACCGCCGTCCTCGGTCTTGGCGACATCGGCCCCGAGGCTGGCAAGCCGGTCATGGAGGGCAAAGGTTGCCTCTTCAAGAAGTTCGCGGACATCGACGTCTTCGATCTGGAGCTCAACATCAAAGATCCCGACGCGGTCATCGCTTGCGTCGCCGCGCTCGAGCCCACCTTCGGCGGCATCAACCTCGAGGACATCAAGGCCCCCGAGTGTTTCTACATCGAAGAACAGCTCAAGAAGAAGATGCAGATTCCGGTCTTCCACGACGACCAGCACGGCACGGCCATCATCTCCGGCGCTGCGCTCCTCAACGCGCTCGAGGTGCAGCACAAGTCGATCGAGCAGGTCCGCGTCACCGTCAACGGCGCCGGGGCCAGCGCCATCGCCTGCGCCAACTTCTACGTCTCGCTCGGCGTGCCCATCGCCAACATCACCCTCGTCGACACCACCGGCGTGGTCTACGCCGGCCGCACCAAGGGCATGAACCCCTACAAAGAGCGTTTCGCGCAGCCGCCGAGTGAAACGCGTCGCAGCCTGGCTGAAGCCATGGTCGGCGCAGACGTCTTTCTCGGCTGCTCTGTCGCTGGCACCGTCACCAAAGAGATGGTGGCCACGATGGCCAAGCGTCCCATCGTGTTCGCGCTGGCCAACCCTGATCCGGAAATCTCCTACAACGACGCACGCTCGGTCCGCGACGATCTGGTCATGGCCACCGGTCGCAGCGACTTCCCTAACCAGGTCAACAACGTCCTCGGATTTCCGTTCATCTTCCGCGGCGCCCTCGACGTGCGGGCGCGCGAGATCAACGAACCGATGAAGGTGGCCGCGGCGCGTGCGCTGGCGGCACTGGCGCGACAGGACGTGCCCGACCAGGTCGCGGCGGCGTACGGTGGCGAGCGCTTTCATTTTGGCCCCGAGTACATCATCCCGAAGCCATTCGACAGCCGTGTGCTGTGGTGGGTTGCCCCCGCCGTCGCCAAGGCGGCCATGGATTCGGGCGTCGCGCGTAAACAGATCGACATCCCCGAGTACACCGAGGCGCTACGCCGTCGCATCGGCGGCGAGCATGCCTTGCTTCGTCGCATCGTCGGACGCGCCAAAGAATCGCCGCGCCGCATCGCCTTCCCCGAGGGCAACGAGCCCAAGGTGTTGCGCGCATGCCGTCGCATCGTCGACGAAGGCATCGCCAAGCCCATTCTCCTCGGCTCGCGCGCCGACATCGACCGTGCCGCAGAAGGCCTCGATCTCGGCGACCTGCTCGAACGCGTCGAGATCGTCGAGCCACGCACGTTCGAGGGTCGTCCACGTTATGTCGACGAATATTTCAACATGCGTCAGCGACGGGGAATGACGCGCGAGTTTGCCGATCGCGTCATGAGCCGTCGCAACGCGTTCGGCATGATGATGGTCAAGATGGGCGACGTGGACGGTCTGGTCTCCGGCCTCACCATGAGCTACCCCGAGACCATTCGGCCGGCGCTACAGATCATCGGCGCCCGACCCGACGTGAAAAAGGTCACCGGCATGTACCTCATGTTCGCCAAAAATGGCGACGTCAAGGTCTTCGCCGATGCCACCGTCAACATTTCTCCGACGGCAGAGACGCTGGCAGAGATCGCCATCCAGGTCGCCGACGCCACCCGCGAGCTCGGCCTCGTGCCGCGCGTCGCCATGATCAGCTTCTCCAGCTTCGGCTCGGCGCCGCACCCCGAATCCGAAAAAGTGGCCCTGGCGACCCAGCTGGTCTGGAAGGCGCGGCCCGACATCGAGATCGACGGCGAGCTGCAAGCCGACGTCGCGGTGGACTACGCCGAGCTGCGCGAGAAATTCCCGTTCACCAAGCTCACCGACGCTGCCAATGTCCTCGTCTTCCCCAACCTCGCGTCCGGCAACGTGGCCTACAAGCTCATGGAAAAGCTCGGCGGCGCCACCGCGCTCGGGCCCATTCTGCTCGGCCTGCAGGCGCCGATCACGGCACTACCGCGCAACGCCGACGTCGAGACCATCGTCTCCATGACCGCCTTCACCGTCATGAAGGCCCAAGGCCTCATCGGCCGCCGCAGCGTGTTGTAACTACAACCCGTAGATTTTTCGCAGATGCGTCGCACAGAGATCGGTCGGATCTTTGGACACCGCACGCACCGCCAGACATTCCGGGCAGGCATCGGCCTCGACGACGGCGTCCTCGAGGCGGAGCGCGCCTTTTTGCTCCTCGATCGATCGATGGCGCGGATGCGCGAAGTCGTCGTCGGTCTTGTCGTCTCTCGGCATCGCTGGCCCCGTCCTACGGTTCGTACCAGGTCGCAGAGGTCAATAGTCGGCCTGCCCCATCCCGCGCCCCGAAGACATACGCCGTCGGTGTCGTCACCGTCTCCGTCCAAGAGGCCGAGTCGACGTCGTTCCACGTCTTTTGCGCGACGCCTTCTTTATAAAGGGTCACCTCATGCAGCTTGCGCTTGAAGTGGATCTGCATCGACACCTCGCCGGTCTTGTGGACGTCACCGACGGAAACATCGTCGGCTAGCGCGTCGGCGAGCGCCCACGTGGCGACCGTATGTCGGGCCCGCACCGCGGCGATCACCTCTTTTGCCGTCGCTGCACGGAACCAGGTCGCCGCCTGCAGCTCGGCGCGCGGCGGCTGGGTCCCGGCCAAGATCCGCACCAGCTTTCCCAGGCCCTCTTTCGGCAGGCGCGATCGGGCCCGCTCGACGGTGTTGGGCCCGTGCGTGTCCGCGCCCGTCACGGCCGCCAGCTTGGCATGGAGCCCACGATAGGCAGTCGCGTCGAGATAGCGGCCCTCGAAATCGAAGCCGACCCCAGCCATCACCTGACCGTTGTAGACCTCGAGGCCGTCCACCGACGCTGCGTCCTTCTCCCACAGCCCCTCTTCCCACATCATGGGCCCCGGTCCCGGATGATTCACCAGACACACGCCACCCTCCGCATGCACCAACGAGCAAGCCTTCTTCACCGTCGACGATGACGGCACCATCGTCTTGTGCCCAACCAGCGACAGATGGTCGAGGTTGCCAGGTGCCTTCTTGCCGAGGATGTAGATCCGATCCCGGAAATTCGGCCCGGTAGCGACGGTGAGCTCCTGCCCCAGTAGCCCGCCGACAGCAGCTTCGGCCTTCTGCTGCGCCATGAATGCCCGCGCGGCGTCCGGCCCGGTATTCATCGTCGAATGCGGCGAGTGCACCGAGACGTCGAAGCCGCGTGCCTTCAACACCGCATGCAACACCGACGGCGCTTCCGACCCGTCATCGTGCACGTCGGCCGACGCCGCATGCGCGTGAAAATTCGCCTTCCACCACGCAGCAACGGCAACGGCCGGCGTCGGCTCGGCCGAAGCCAGCGCCGAGCTCAGCAGCACCACGACGGCTATTCGTCGGGCCACGTGAACCGCAGTCGCTCGACCACCCGATCGCCGACGAGCTGCTCACGCACCAGCTCGGCCGCGTCGCTTTCGTCGACGTGGGCATACCAGCAGCCGTCGGGATACACCACCACCGTCGGCCCATCGAAACACGGACCCAAACATCCGCTCCCGGTCACGGCCACCGACGCATAGACTTCGGTCTTCACCAATTCCCGCTGCAACGCCGCCAACACCGCACGCCCCCGCCCGCCGCACGACGGCTTGGCACCCATCGGGCGGTCATTGACGCAGACGAAAACGTGACGGTTTGGTTTCACGACTAAAACGTATCGCGGACGCCTTGTTTTGCCGCCGCCAATGCCTCAGCGATCATCGCGTCTTGCTCGGCGACGATATGCCACCGTCGCTGGGTCTCTTCGTCGAGCGCATGCATCGGGTCAAAATACAGAAAATACTCGCCGGGTTTCACCGATGGTGCCGTGTATACCGAAACGCCGGTACGCCGATTGTAATGCTCGTACGAATGCGCATCGCGCTTGCCACCGCCACCTGGCGCATCGACGACGAACGTCGGCGTGTTGAACCCGGCAGTGGTACCACGGACATGCTTTTCGATATCGAGCGACGTCCGCAGCGACGTCCGCAGATCCTCGACCCCGCGAACGAGGTCGTGCTGATACACGTAGTACGGATGCACGTTCATGTGCCCCAGCCGCTTGACGAGCAGTTGCATCGTCGCCGGCGCATCGTTGACCCCACGTTGCAGCACCGCCTGATTGCGCACGGTCACGCCACGCTCGAACAATTTGTTCATGGCGTCGACGGTGATGCCGGTGATCTCGCTCGGATGATTGAAGTGCGTGTGCAGCACGATCTCTTTGTGCAGCGCCCGGCCCTTGTCGATGATCCGCGTCAGCGCATCGGTCCACGCATGGTCGGTCAAGATCTTCTGCGGCATGACCGCCGGGCCCTTGGTCGCAAAGCGCACCCGGCGAATGTGATCGATCCCGAGGAGTGCTTCGCCGATCTCGGTGATCTGCTCGGCCCGCAGTTGATACGCGTCACCGCCGGAGACGACGATGTCCTCGAGCTCCGGCCGCGACGCGATGTACGCGAACGCTTTCTGCCAGCGATCGGCGTGGGCCTTGACGTGAAACTTCTCCACCTCGTCGGTGTCGATACCGACGGCATAGCTGCGCGTACAAAACCGGCAGTACACGGGGCAGGTGTCGAGCGCCAAAAACAAGGCCTTGTCGACGTAGCGGTGAGTCAGTCCGTCGACGGGAGCATCCGCGCGCTCGTGCAACGAGTCGAGCCCGAGCTTGGGATGATCGGGCAACAGGCGCGATCCGAGCGGCACGAATTGCCGTCGCAGCGGATCGTCATAGGCATGCTCCCAGTCGATGAGCGACAACAGATAGGGCGACACGCGCACGCTCATCGGCGCCTTGGCAAAACCGCGTTCAGCGTCGGAGATGAACTCTGGGCTCACCAGGGCGCCGATGCTGTTGAGCAGCTTGGCGACGTTGGTGATGGAGTTCTTCGCCTGCCACTTGTGGTCGAGAAACTCGGCCTCGCTCACCTCGGCGTACGCCGGGATCCGCTGCCAGAAAGGCCCACGCACGAGGTCCTTGTGGACCAGCGTAGCCTCGGCAACCGCCGGTTTTTGTCTCGCTGCTTCTGGTTCTTCCGCCCCGATCACCACGAGTTGCATGGGTTACGAATACTAGATCATGGCCACAACCGCCACCCGCCCGCCGTAAACCCGCCGTAAACCCGCCGTAAACCCAACAGCCCCAGTGTTTTCTCGTCGCAGATCATGCTGGTTGACATGGGTAACTTGCCTCGTTACCGTTGTCCGCCCCGACCCTCACGAGGGGCACCCGAGCGGAGGCCGATTGGCTCAGCACCACATCATCAAAGAAGCAGGTGACACCGTCGGCCAGCTTCTACAAAACGTATTCAAGGACAACGGCTACAAGCGTGTTCACTTGATCGTTGCTGCTCCTAAGCAGGAAGCAGTCGAAGGCAAGCTCCCGGCCGTTTGCGTTTATCTCTACAACATCGCCCTCGATGAAGAAGGCGTGGCCCACAACGGCGCTCAGTTCATCGAGACCGTGCTCGGCCCAGATGGCAAGCCGCGGGAAGTCGCTCGCGACATGCCGATGTGGGTCCGACTCGACTATCTCATCAGCACCTGGGCCCAGACCCCCGAAGAAGAGCAACTCTTGATGGGCTGTGCCATCAAGGGGCTTCTCGAGCACCCGGTGGTCAAAGGCGTCGACCTGAAGGGCGAATCCTTCAGGAATGAGAAGTACTTACCCGTTTCCATGTCGCAAAAGCTCGATGAGGGTGTGTTGTCCCGCTTCTGGGCCAGCTTGAATCAGCCCATGAAGCCAGCCATCCAGTGTTGGACAACGATCCCCATTTATCCATCCGGGGAGACCGAGATCCGACGTGTCGAAGAGCGCGATGTGCGGTTCTTCGACCTGAACAAGCTGAATCGGGTCAAACGCTAGCAACTCTGTTCCACAAGTCGCCGATAACCACAATCGCAAGGGATCGCGTCAAAGCGACTCTGCGACACCAGCCTGGCGCTCTGGTGTGTTCTCGAAGGAGGGGTCCGAATGGCAACGAGTTATCTTTCTCCAGGCGTCTACGTAGAAGAAGTCGATCGTGGTTCCAAGCCCATCGAAGCCGTTGGCACCAACACGGTTGGGTTCTTGGGCGAGTCGATGATGGGCCCGGCCAACCAGGCCGTCCTCATCGTCAACTGGTCGCAATTCGTCAAGACCTACGGTGACTTCACTCAGTCGACCCACCTGGCCCACGCGGTCTACGGCTTCTTCAACAACGGCGGCTCGCGCTGCTTCGTTGTGAACGTCGGCGCTCCGCAGTCGCTCGATATCGAGCCGGCTGTTGTCGCCGCCGCCGCCCCTGCCAAAGAAGGTGAGAAGAAGGTCGAAGCCGCCAAGCCCGCCGAGAAGAAGACGCCGGCCAACACCGACGCGCTCTACATCGGCAAGGACAACGGTCCTGGCGCCCGCACCGGCCTCAAGTGCTTCGAGGAAATCGACGAGATCGCTCTCGTCGCCGCCCCCGGCCAGATCTCCCCGGCCGTCCAGGACGCGATCCTCACCCACTGCGAGCTCCGCAAGGACCGCTTCGCCATTCTCGACTCGGCGGAGACCATGCAGGGCGGCGTGGACAAGCTTCTTCGTCCGCGTGATTCCAAGTACGGCGCCTACTACTTCCCGTGGATCCAGGTCTATGACCCGGAGCGCGGCAATGTCTTCGTTCCCCCGTCGGGCCACGTGGCCGGCGTGTACTCCCGCGTCGACTCCGAGCGCGGCGTCCACAAGGCGCCCGCCAACGAGATCGTTCGTGGCGCTCTCGGCCTCAAGTACACCATCTCCAAGGGTGAGCAGGACATCCTCAACCCGAAGGGCATCAACTGCATCCGCATGATGCAGGGCGGCGGCATCCGTATCTGGGGCGCTCGCACCCTGTCGTCTGATCCGTCGTGGCGCTACATCAACGTCCGCCGCCTCTTCATCATGGTGGAGACCTCGATCGAGCGCGCGACCCAGTGGGTCGTCTTCGAGCCCAACGACTCGAAGCTCTGGAAGCGCGTCACCCGTACCATCTCCGGCTTTCTCACCCTCGTGTGGCGCAACGGCGCCCTCATGGGCGAGACGCCAGAGAAGGCCTTCTACGTCAAGTGCGACGAGGAGACCAACCCGCCGGAAGTCATCGACGTGGGCCAGCTCATTGTTGAGATTGGTCTCGCTCCGGTGAAGCCGGCAGAATTCGTCATCTTCCGTATCGGCCAGATGCCGGCCGGCGGTGGTGTCGAAGAGTAACACCGTGTGAATCCAGGAAGTGAGCCCCCAATGGTGGGGGTTCACTTCCTGGTTGTTTAGAGGAGGCAATCGATGGGCGTACTTGGAAAAGAACAACTTCGTGGCTCTGTCGCCGGTAAGTACATGTTCCGCATGGAGGGTCTCGATGCGGGCTGGTGCAACTCGATCGAAGGCGGTCACGCTACTGCCGAAGTCGTTACCGAGAAGCTCGGGTCGGAAGTCCACCAGCGCAAGCACCTCGGGCCGCTGAAGTTCGAAGACATTTCGGTCGTCTGTGGTACGGGCATGTCGAAGGCGTTCTACCAGTGGCTGCAGAACAGCTTCGAGGGCAAGTACTCCCGTCAGCGCGGCAGCATCGTCGCTGCCGACTTCAACTTCGAAGCTATCAGCGAGCTCGAGTTCCACGAGGCGCTCATCACCGAGTTCGGCATGCCCGCTCTCGACGCTGCGTCGAAAGACCCGGCCAAGATGACCGTCAAGTTCTCGCCGGAGAACACCAAGTTCAAGAAGGGCTCGGGGAAGATCAGCTCCCCGACCAAGGCGGAAGTCCAGAAGCGCTGGCTGCCGTCGAACTTCGCGATCACCATCAACGGTCTTGAGGACGCTTGCAAAAAGGTCAACAAGATCGAGGCGTTGGTCATGAAGCAGAAGGTCGTTGACGATGTGTCTGGTGAGACCCGCAGCTACCTCAAGATGCCGGCCCACCTCGAGACGCCGAACCTCGTGATGACGGTTGCAGAGTCGCACGCTGAGGCGATCTACCAGTGGCACGAGGACTTCGTCATCAAGGGCAACTGCGAGCAGTCGGCCGAGAAGAGCGGCGCGATCCACTACTTGATGCCCAACGTGGACCGCAACAAGCCGTTGTTCACCGTCGAAATGAAGAACCTCGGCATCTTCAAGATTACGCCTGACAAGGCGGAAGCCGGCAACGAGCAGATCCGTCGCCTGAAGGTCGAAATGTACTGCGAAGAAATGACGTTCAAGTACGAGTCGAACGCCTGCATGTAGTTTGAGTGCCCGACGAGCGGCTGTCTCAACAGCAGCCGTTCGTCGGGCCTTGTTGTTTTGGTGTTTAGGGAGACTAGAGAGAACAATGGCCTTTCAGACTGAGTACCCGTTTCGCCTGCCAAAGGGCTTCGTGGACGCCGAGGGAAACCTCCACCGCGACGGTGTGATGCGTCTGGCGACGGCGAAGGACGAAATCATCCCGCTCCAGGATTACCGCGTGCAGGGTAACCGCGCGTATTTGGTGATCATTCTGTTGAGCCGGGTGATGGTCAAGCTTGGAGACGTCAAGTACATCGACACCGACGTGGTCGAGAGCTTGTTCTCCACCGATCTCGCTTATTTGCAAGAGTTCTACCGCCGGATCAATGAAGAAGGCGCACCCAAAGTTCACGCCAAGTGCCCGTCGTGTGCGACAGAGTTCGACATCGACCTACTTGGCGGAGGTGATGGCCGCTCCGGCCAGGGGGGATAGCTAGCTACCCCCTGGAACAGCTCTACCAGGAGGTAGCTTATATCGCGTATCATTTTCACTGGGGCCTCGATGACTTGCTGTCGATGGAGCACGACGAACGGCACGTTTGGTTGAGAGAAATCGCCCGTATCAACGGCGAGATCAACAAGGCCCGCGAGTAGCGGTTTTTGGGCGGCGAATTGGGCGGACTAGGAAAGAGAGTTGAGCGACGACGATGAGAGCGGCGAGAGAGCTTAGACCACCGGGAGTCTACCCGGCGATGGAGGAAGTTCGCGTCCGTCCCATCACGGTCGCGGACACTCGCGTCGCGGGTTTCGTCGGCGTTGCGGCCAAGGGCCCGCTCGATGAGCCTCGTCTCGTCACGGGCTGGAACGAGTTCGTCGATGTGTTTGGCTTTGCTACCGAGAGCTACCTGGCTCGAGCCGTCGAAGGCTTCTTCATGAACGGCGGGTCGGCCTGCTACGTGGTCCGCATTGCTCACCGCATCAAGGGCGATGTCGTCGGCCCGGAGCATCCCGCCTGCGCCGAGTACGTCGTCAAGGACGGCTGGGAAAAGCCGACGATGCGCGTGCGCGCCCTCAACGAAGGCCGTTGGGGCAACAACATCTGGGTGCGCTTCAACCAGACGACGGCGGCGCGCACGCTCTTGACGCTCGACCTCGACGTCGGCGCTGGCGAAGCACGCGTGAACAGTGTCCGCGGCTTCGAGCGGGGCGCCTTGGTGCGCGTCTACGATCGCGAGAATTCCGACTACGTCATCATCACCGAGATCGAGGACCGCACCATCCGTTGGGGCTCGGCGACGCCCATCGTGCGCAAGTATCGCGCTGCGGGTCCGACCTATCTCGAAGTCATCGAGTTCGAGGTGTTTGCGTCGCTGCGAGATCGGCGTGAGGTCTTCCGCAATCTCCAAGTGTCGCCGCTTTCTCGTCGCTATGCGCCGCGCGTGGTCAATGCCGACTCGTCGCTGATTCGGCTGCAAGACTTGCTGTCGAAGGCACCATTGCCGCACAACTTGCCCCAGGCTGCCAACAACACGCGTCTGCAGGGCGGGCGCGATGGCGTCGACGTGCTGACGCCGGAAGATTTCATTGGCGAGGACCGTGGTCCAGGCGAGCGCACCGGCCTCATGGCGCTAGTCGAAGTCGAGCAGGTCAGCATGCTGCTCGTGCCCGACGCGATGCTCGCTTACCGTCGCACGCCGGGCCTGCAGGCCGATCGCGACGTCCAGGTCATCCAGGACGCCATGGTCAACATGTGCGAGAACCTGAAAGATCGCTTTGCCATCCTCGACGGTCCGCCGGTGAAGGACCCAGAGGAAGTGCGCAAGTGGCGTCGTCGTATCGAGTCGTCGTATGCAGCGCTGTACTACCCTTGGATCGATGTCATCAGCAATCACACCGAGGGCAACAACCTGCGTATTCCGCCGTCGGGCCACATCGCCGGCATGTATGCCCGCTGCGACGAGCACTCGGGCGTGTTCAAGGCACCAGGCAATGAGGTGCTCGAGGGTGCGATTGGTCTCAGCCTCAATCTGACCGAGGAGCATCTCGGCCTTTTGAACTCCGAGGGCATCAACACGTTGCGCACCATTCCGGGTCGCGGCATTCGCACCTGGGGTGCGCGGACGTGCTCGGAAGATCCCGACTGGCGCTTCATCAACGTGCGGCGCATGTTCATCATGTTACGTCGTGCGCTCGAGGCTGGCACGCAGTGGGCGGTGTTCGAGCCCAACGAGCCGCGTACCTGGGAACGACTGAGCAACATGGTTGCTGCGTTCCTGAAGGACTTGTGGGGTCTCGGCTATTTCGCCGGCGCTGGCCCTGACGATTCGTTCTTCGTGCGCTGCAATGCGACTACCAACACCGTCGTCGAGCGTGAGCTTGGCCAGATGGTGATGGAGATCGGTGTCGCACCGGCTCTGCCGGCTGAATTCATCATGTTTCGTGTAGTGCAAAAGATGGGCGAAGAGGGCGCGACGGTTCAGGCGTAGCAGTCGTCGTAACGCTGAAAAGCCTGCAAGCCTGAGGAGGGCTGAGGAATGGAAAAGAAGCCGTATGGGGCATATCACTTCACCGTCGAGATCGACGGGTCGCCGATCACCTATCCGTTCCGCAGCTGCAGCGGTCTGAAGATCGAGACCTCGGTCGTCGACCTCGAAGAGGGCGGCTTCAACGGCACCACGCGGAAGCTCGTGGGCCGGACCAAGTACCCCAATATCGTCTTGAAGCGTGGCTTCTGCTCGGCCAACTCCGAGCTGTATGCGCTCAAGTTGCGCAGCATGAACGATCTTCCTGGCGG
>Ga0123336_10002382_pt1 | contig 16318 bp, 14 predicted proteins | sample SSSSmetaG_FD_96466 | JGI IMG/M metagenome (GOLD analysis project Ga0123336, IMG submission 96466) | Glacier valley bacterial and archeal communities from Borup Fiord, Nunavut, Canada, to study Microbial Dark Matter (Phase II) - ​SSSS metaG | ecosystem: Environmental > Aquatic > Freshwater > Ice... | reverse complement strand
GGGGGGCGCGAGGTGGTGGTGATGGAGATAGGCCAGCGCCTGCGCGTGCTCGCCTACCTCCACCCGGTGCAGCGAGCCGCAGCCGAACATGTGGCCGATCCCGTTCGCCTTCAGATAGCTCGCAATCCCGCGCCACAGCAGGCCGATGGTCGGCGCATCGCGGTATTCGGCCGCCACGCACGATCGCCCTAGCTCGAGCAGTTGCAGCCCTGTCCCCGCGCCGCTCAGCAGCGGCCCCAGATCGAATTCGCCAGCCGAGTAGAAGCCGCCGTGCCGCGCCGCGACGCTTTGCCTAAGCAGGCGGTAGGTGCCGACGACGGGCGTATCGGCCTGAGCGTGATCGAACACGAGCAGATGATCGCACACCGGATCATACGCATCGACATCGAGGCCGCTCGCCCGCGCCTCCCCGCTTGCGCGAGCGCCTTCCTCCTCGAAGAATATGCGGTAGCGCAACGCCTGCGCCGCCGCGACCTCGGCGTCGCTGGTCGCAAGCCGCACCTCGAGTGCGCCCGCGCGGTGGGTGAAAGGTTCGGTCGCACCGGTCATCGCGGCGATATAGGCGCGCCGGGTAGCGGGGCCTAGCCGCGCATCTCCGCCAGTCGCGCCGCTGCCCACGCATACATGTCCTTTTCGGGCGCGCGCTGCCGTGCGGTCAGCCGCTTTGCCCGCGCTGCCACCTCCTCCAGCACCGGCCGCGCCTCGCCCGGCCGGTCCAGCGCGATCAGCACGCCGGCCAGCCTGCACCGAGCCTCGTCCCCCGCGAGCCGCGTCGCCACATCGCGCAGGATCGGCAGCGCGCCCTTCAAGTCGCCCGTCGCCTCGCGCACGCGCGCGTCGAGCAGCATCCGCCGGTCCTGATCCGCAGCGGTCGAAAGCGGCGGGGTCCGGTCGAGCAGCGCCCGCGCCCGCGCGGTGTCGCCCGCCTCGAACGCCGAGCGCGCGGTCTTGATCGCCAGCCGTGCATCGTCGCCGCCCACGAGCACCAGCGCCTGTTCGTAGAGCGGGAGCGCCTCGTCGAGCCGCCCCAGCGCGGCATAGGCGTCCGCGAGCCGCAGCCGGTTGAACGCGGTGTCGGCAAGCGCGAGACTGTCGCGCGTGGCGCGTAGCTCGCGCTCGGGGTCCAGAAGCTGCACTACACCCGCCTGCGCCTTGCGCACCCCGCGCGATCCCATCGCCTCGGGCAACACCTCGGCCAGCACATAGGCGGCCGATCCCGCCACCGGCAGCAGCACCACCGCCCACAGCCAGAGCTGGTTGCGCCCCGTGCGGATGATGTGGACCACCAGCGCAACCTAGATCAGGATTTCGATGACGAACAGGCTCACGACAGCTCCCCTCAGCGCTGGTCTGCGACCACCTCATACGTCGCTTCATAGCGGACTGGGAAGTTCACCGATCGGGCGATGAAGCAAACCTCATGGATGCGCGCGTGGGCCTGGTCCGCGCGCGCGGGATCGCTGCGTGGTGCTAGCGCAATCCGGGGCCGCAGCACCGCGCGCACGAAACGCCCCGCGCCGCCCGGGTCGTGCTCGCCGATGCCGAGCGGATCGTCGGCGTAGCCCGTCACCACGATCCCCGCCTCGCTCGCCAGATGCAGATACCAGAGCATGTGGCACGCCGAGAGCGTACCGAGCAGCAGATCTTCGGGATTGGACTTGGAGGGATCCCCGCCCAGCAGCGGATCGTTCGAGCAATGAATTACCGGCTTGCCCGGCGTGGCGATGTCCCACGTCCGGTCGTAGCCCCGGTCGGTCCGCGTGCCCTCGCCGCGGTTGCCGGTCCACGCGACGCGCGCGGTGTAATCCGTCTGGCGCTCAGCCATGGCCGTCCTCGCGCCGCCTCGCTTCGGGCGGCGCGTAGAAGCGTGCGATCGTCTCCGGGTCCAGGTCGCGCCCGATGCTCGCCTTGACGATCTGCGCGATCTCGATGTCCGTCCTGCCGCCCGCGCGCAGCTGCTCGATCTCGTCGCTGATCATGCCCACGAACGCGGGCAGCGGAAAGCGCTCGGCCTCCAGCCCCATCGCGCGCCGCAACTCGCGCTGCACCGTGACCGCCTCCTCGGCGGTGAAGGTCGTCTGGTCGTTGTTTATGCCCTCACTCCCGCGTCACCGCCCGGTCTACCATACCAGCGCGTGCCATCCACCAGAAGAGAAACACACCCGGTAGCGCGATGACGGTGGTGAACAGGTAGAAATTAACATAGCCGAACGCCTCGATCAGCGCACCCGCACTCGATCCGGTCACCACGCGGCCCAGCACCGAGGCCGCCGCGCTCACCAGCGCATATTGGGTGGCGGTAAAGCGCGTGTCGCACAGCGCGGAGAAGAAGGCGACGACGGTCACCCCGCCGATCCCGCTCGAGACATTCTCGAACCCGATCGCAGCCGCCATCCCCCAGTTGGTGTGGCCCGCCAGCGCCAGCGCGGAGAAGCTGAGGTTCGATACCGCCATCAGCACCAGGCTGATCAACACCGATCGCTTCATCCCCAACGCCGAATACAGGCCGCCGCCGATCGCCACACCAACCAGATACGCGACCGCGCCGAGGCCCACGTCGTAGGTGGCGATCTCGTGGTTGGTGAAATGCAGATCGTTGAACAGCAGCCGGAAGGTGAGGTTCGCAAGCGTGTCGCCCACCTTGTGGATGAGGATGAACAGCAGCACCAGGCCCGCGCCGGGCCGCGACAGGAACTCGCCGAACGGCCGAAGCAGGCCTTCGACCACCCCGGCACCCGCGCGCTTGACCTCGATCCGGCGCTCGGGTTCGCCCAGCCACAGCGCCGCGATCAGCGCGGGCAGCGCGAACACCGTGCACGCCCCGTAGGCCACCCCCCAGCCATAGGGCGCGGCCAGTTCGAGCGCCAATGCGCCCGCCGCGACCGAGCCGATGCGCCAGCCATATTGGCTCATGCCGCTGCCCGCGCCGAGCTGATCGGGGCGCAGCGATTCGATCCGGTAGGCGTCAATGACGATGTCGTAGGTCGCCCCCGCCGCTCCCACCATGATCGCCGCCGCCGCCACGGCACCCAGCCCCGCCTTGGGATCGAGCGATCCGAGCCAGCCCACGGTGGCGATCACCAGCACGGCGGCGAGCACCAGCCAGCTCCGCCGCTGGCCGATCGCGCCGAGCAGCGGCAGCCGCAGCTTGTCCACCATCGGTGCCCAGAAGAGCTTCAGATTATATACAAGGAACGCCAGCGCGAACGCGGTGACCGCCTTCTTGTCGATCCCGCTCTGCGCCAGCCGCGTCGAGAGCGTCGCGCCGATCATCGCGTAAGGGAAGCCCGAGCTGATGCCGAGCATCAGCGCGCCAAGCGGCGCGGGTTCGATGTAGGGGCGAACGGCGGCTGGGAGGCGTTCGCGCCAGCTCGGCGCGGGGAGGACGGTCATCGCGCCAGCGTAAGGGCAATCCGGGGACAGGTCACCTATTCGCCTTTCGATCGCTTATCTCGGCGGCGGCCGTTCCGGCGAATAGGTGACCTGTCCCCGGATTGCCTGCCGGGATTGCCCGGCTGGCGCTGTCTTGGCACCTATGCCATGGTAGTCAGCTAACACACCCCGGAGCGCACGATGGACCGCACATTGAACGAACTCCGCGCGGATTTCCGGCGCACCTCGTCCATAGAAATGCCTATCGCGGGCATTCTCGTCTGGTCGCTGCTCGGCCTTGCAAGCCTGCGCCTCACCCCGGGCGCGCTCGCCACCGTTACGCTCTACGCCAGCGGCGCGATCTTCCCGCTCTCGGTCCTCATCGGACGGTTGCGCGGCCGCAACATTCTCGCGGGGGGCACGTCCAACCCGCTGACGACGATGTTCCTGCAGAACCTCGCGCTTGTCGTGCTGCTCTGGATTCTGCTCATCGCTACGCACCGCGACGGCTACGATCCGCTCGCACTGGTGCTGGGCGGCGGCGTGATCATGGGGCTGATCTGGATCGGTTTTGGCTGGGCGGTGGGCACGCGGACCGGGCTGTATCATGCGATCGGCCGCACATTGCTGTGCATCGCCGCCTACGCGCTCGTGCCTGCGCCGTGGACCGGGGGGGCGATCTGCGCGGCGGTCGTCATCGCTTATCTGGTCACCTTGCCCTTCCTCATGCGCGATCTGGCGCGATAGCGGCACGGCCTTGACAGCCCTGCCGCCATCTATATCGGCGGCGGCGGGCCACACCGCCCCAACGCGGTGCAGGCTCTCTGTGAGGAGAGACCATTTTGACGACGCCAACCCCGGCGGTGCGCCCCGCGCGCCCGCATTTCTCCAGCGGCCCCTGCGCCAAGCGCCCCGGCTGGACCCCGCAAGCCCTCAACCTCGACAGCCTCGGCCGCAGCCACCGGTCCAAGATCGGCAAGGCCCGTCTCGCCGAAGCGATCGCGCGCACCCGCGCCATCCTGCAAGTCCCCGATAGTCACCGCATCGGCATCGTCCCCGCGTCCGATACCGGCGCAGTCGAGATGGCGATGTGGACGATGCTCGGCCAGCACCCCGTCACCGTGCCCGCATGGGAGAGCTTCGGCGAGGGCTGGGTCACCGATGCGGTCAAGCAGCTACGCATCGATCCCACATTGCTTCACGCCGATTACGGCCACCTCCCCGATCTCGCCGCGATCGACTGGAGCCACGATGTGGTATTCACGTGGAACGGTACCACGTCGGGCGTGCGCGTGCCGAACGGCGATTTCATCCCCGCCGCGCGCACAGGGCTGAGCATCAACGATGCCACCTCGGCGGTGTTTGCGATGGACATGCCGTGGGCGAAGCTCGACGTGACCACCTTCAGTTTCCAGAAAGTGCTGGGCGGGGAGGGCGGCCACGGCGTCATCATCCTCGGTCCCCGCGCGGTCGAACGGCTCGAAAGCTACACCCCCGCTTGGCCGCTACCCAAAATCTTCCGCCTGACCTCAAAGGGTAAGCTGATCGAGGGCATCTTCACCGGGGAGACGATCAACACCCCCTCGATGCTCGTGATCGAGGATTATATCGATGCGCTGATCTGGGCCGAAGGGCTGGGCGGCCTCCCCGCGCTGATCGCGCGCAGCACCGCCAACGCCGCTGCGCTGTCGGCTTGGGTCGAATGCACGCCGTGGATCGACCATCTCGCGGTCGTGCCCGGCACGCGGTCCACCACCAGCGTGTGCCTCACCTTGCCCGGCGCCTCGCCCGATCTCCCCAAGGCGATGGCCTCGCTCCTCGAAAAGCAAGGGGTCGCATTCGATATCGGTGCTTACCGCGATGCACCGCCGGGGCTGCGCATCTGGTGCGGTGCCACGGTTGATACCGCCGATATCGAAGCGCTCACTCCCTGGCTGGATTGGGCCTACACCGAGGCTTCCGCGACCTGATCGGAGTGAGTGCCGTGCGCTGGGCCCCCTCCGACGGCTGCGCCGCCACCTCCCCCGCTTTTCGGGAGAGGGGCCCGAAGGGCAGAGGGGGCGTGGCTGTGCCGCTTACTGCTGCGGCGGTGTGGTCGTCGTCGTCGTGTCGCTCATCGTCTTGTGGCCGTGGTGCTTCGTCTTCACCCGCGTGTGCGTGGTCGAAGAATTCATACCGTCGGGCGCGGGGGGTGCCATCATCTGATCGGTGGTGCCCGTCGTGGTGCTCGTCGTCGAACCATCGGGCGTCTGCACGGTGGTCGAGCTCGAAGGCATCGCGCCCGGCGCGTTCGTGCTGGTGGTCGTCGTGGTCTGCGCCATTGCGGCCAGCGGCAATGCCACCAGCGCGGCTGCGAGAAGTGCGGTTCGCATGTTCGATATCCTTTGCAAGAGCGCGCCCGTACAGGCGCGACCCCCAAAGAACGCGCACCTGCCCGGAACGGTTCGCCACTTGCCGCCCATGACCCTCATTTCATCCCGATTTCGTCCATAATTCTGGAGCCCGCCCCATGCCCCGCGTCTTAATTGCCGATCAAATGTCTCCGCTCGCGCTCGAGACCTTCACCCGTCGCGGGATCGAAGCGCACGAGCGCACCGGCCTGTCCAAAGACGAACTCAAGGCGATCATCGGCGATTACGACGGCCTCGCGGTCCGCTCCGCCACCAAGGCCACTGCCGACGTGATCGCGTCCGCGCCCAACCTGAAGGTCATCGGCCGCGCAGGCATCGGCGTGGACAATGTCGATATCCCCGCCGCGTCTGCCGCGGGCATCGTCGTCATGAACACGCCGTTCGGCAATTCGATCACCACGGCCGAACACGCGATCGCGCTCATGTTCGCGCTCGCCCGCGATCTCCCCCAGGCCGATCTCAGCACGCAGGCGGGCAAGTGGGAGAAGAACCGCTTCATGGGCGTGGAACTCTACGCCAAGACGCTGGGCCTGATCGGTTGCGGCAACATCGGCGGCATCGTCGCCGAACGCGCTTTGGCGTTGAAGATGAAGGTGATCGCCTACGATCCTTTCCTCACACCCGAACGCGCGACAGAAATCGGCGTGGAAAAGGTCGAACTGGCCGATCTGCTCGCGCGCGCCGATTTCATCACGCTGCACACCCCGCTGACCGAATCGACGAAGAATATCCTGTCCGCCGCCGCTTTGGCGCAGACCAAACCCGGCGTGCGCATCATCAATTGCGCGCGCGGCGGGCTGATCGACGAGGCAGCGCTGAAACTCGGGCTCGAATCGGGTCACATCGGTGGCGCGGCACTCGACGTGTTCGCCGAGGAACCCGCGAAAGCGAACCCGCTCTTCGGCACGAAGAACCTGATCTGCACGCCGCATCTCGGCGCGAGCACCGAGGAGGCGCAGGTCAACGTGGCCTTGCAGGTGGCCGAGCAGATGGCGGACTTCCTGCTGACCGGCGCGGTCTCGAACGCGCTCAACACGCCCTCGGTCAGCGCCGAAGACGCGCCGCGCCTCAAGCCTTACATGGCGCTTGCGGAAAAACTCGGCCTGTTGCTCGGCCAGCTAACCCCCGCCGGTCTCACCGCGATCCAGATCGAGGCCGAGGGCGCGGCCGCCGAACTCAACCTGAAGCCGCTTGTTGCCGCCGCGCTCGCGGGCCTGATGCGCCCGCATTCGGATACGGTGAACATGGTCAACGCCCCCTTCCTCGCAAAGGAACGCAACATCGCAGTCGCCGAAACGCGCAACTCGCGCGAGGGCGATTACCACACGCTGCTGCGCCTCACCGCGCAAACACCCGCAGGCGAACGCTCGGTCGCGGGCACGCTGTTCGCTGACCGCGAGCCGCGCCTGGTCGAACTGTTCGGGGTGAAGGTCGAGGCCGCGCTCACGGAGCGCATGCTGTTCATCGTTAACGAGGACAAACCCGGCTTCATCGGCCGTCTGGGTGCCACGCTCGGCGATGCGGGGGTGAACATCGGCACTTTCCACCTCGGCCGTCGCGCGGCGGGCGGGGAGGCGGCGCTGCTGCTCAGCGTCGATCAACCCATCCCCGAGCCGCTATTGTGGGCAATCTGCCGTCTACCGGGCGTGAAAGAGGCACGCGCGCTGGGGTTCTGAAGGCCGACCCCACAAACCCTCTCCCGCACAGCGGGAGAGGGACAGCCGCCGCAGGCGGCAGGGTGAGGGAGGGCGCGCTTGCGCTGACGCGGCCCCCTCCCGCACCCTCGTTCCGCTACGCTGCGCATTTCCCTCTCCCGCGTTCGCGGGAGAGGGATTGTCACCCCAACCCCCGCCCCAGCGCCTCCAGAACACCCGGCCACCAGCGGCGGTGCAGCGCCAGCCCCTCGTCCCATTCGGGCCCGCGCCCGAAGCCCGCATGCGTGAGCGTCAGCAGGCTCCCATCGCCTTCCTCCTCGAACGTCAGCGTCAGCAGCGTCGCCTGCCCGCCGATTAGCCGCAGCGCGTCCGGCATCGGCCATTCCACACTCAGCAGCCGCCCTTCGATCCGCGCGCGCACACGCGCCGGATCGTCGCCCGCAAGGCCCAGCCCGTCGGCCGCACGCCACAGCGCGTCCACGCCGCACTCGAACCCGCGCTGTTCGTAGATCACCCGCGCTTCGCCGGTCTTCGGCGCGCCCATGAAGAGCACCACCGTCGAAACCGGACCCGTGCGCGTCAAAGCCGACGCAATCATACCCGTGCATCCCACCCGCCCGGACCCACATCGCCCTTCGGCATGGCCCGGCCCTCTTGCGACGGGTGCGTCCTCCCCAGGCACGTCGGTCCGTCGCGCCGTCATGCTATTGTAACAACGGCGGCTGCCAAGCGCGTTTGCGACGGACCGCACAACGCGCGCGCACGCGGTGGTGGATAAATCCGCGCTGTGGCTATTTCGCCGCGAACACCGCTTCGCCGGGCGCGCGCTCGCGCTGCAACCGCGCCGCGACCTGCTCCGCCTGCGCCAGCGCGCGCAGGATGTTGCCATCGGCGATCTTCGCGCAGTCCGCCTCCGAGTAGCCGCGCCGCAGCAACTCGGCGAACAGGTTGGGCACGCCGGACGGATCTTCCAGCCCGTCGGGCGTGGTCTCGATCCCGTCGTAATCCGATCCGATCCCGATATGGTCGATCCCCGCGATCTTGCGGATATGATCGATATGGTCCGCCACCTGCTGCACCGTTGCGTGCGGCAGCGGGTTGGCCTTGTCCCACGCCGCAAGCGCTGCGGCCGCCGCCTTGGTGTCGCCCGGGTTCAGCGATTTCGCGCGCGCCTCTTCGGCGGCATGCGCGCCGTTCCACTGCCGCACCGCCTCGCTCACATAGCCGGGGAAGAAATTGACCATCGCCACCACGCCGTTCGCGGGCAGCCGTGCGAGGATCGCATCGGGCACGTTCCTCGGGCTATGGTTCACCGCCTGCGCGCCCGAGTGGCTGAAGATCACCGGTGCCACGCTCACGTCGAGCGCATCCGCCATCGTCTTTGCGCTCACATGGCTGATGTCCACCAGCATCCCCATCCGGTTCATCTCGTGCACCACCTCGCGGCCGAACGGAGCGAGACCGTCGTGCGCGGGTGAAGCGGTGGCGCTGTCCGCCCAGTCCGTGTTGGCGAAGTGGGTGAGCGTCATGTAGCGCACACCCAGCGCATAGAAATCGCGCAGCACGCCCAGCGAGTTGTGGATCGAGTGCCCGCCCTCCGCCCCCAGAAAGCCGATGATCTTGCCCTGCCGCATCCCCGCGCGCGCCTCCGCCGCCGTCGCTGCCAGCGTCATGCGCTCCGGGTAACGATCGATCAGGCGGCGCATCACATCGATCTGGTCGAAAGTAGCGCGCACCGCCTCGTCCGGCCCCAGTTCCACGGGCACATACACGCTCCAGAACACGCCCCCATATCCGCCCGCCTTCAGCCGGGTGAGGTCCACGTTGTAGCTCGCCTGCTGCCCGGGGATGTTCGTGAAGTCGAAGCCTTCCAGCTTGTTGTCCCGCCGTTCCTTCAACTGCTCGGGCACGTCGATATGCCCGTCGATCACCGGCGATCTGGCGAGTAGCGCGCGCGCCCGCGCCAGATATGCGTCCTCAGCCCGCGCGGGCGAGGACGCGCTCCACACCAGCGCCAGCGCGCCCGCCCATAGATATTGTTTCATGCCCATGTTCCCACCCCGCCGGATGCAGCACGGTATCGCGCGCGATCGCATTTGTCGCGGGATGATCGAGCGTGAAGTGCAAGCCCCGAGATTCGCGCCTTGCCTTCGCACTGCGAACGATCAGGTCCGCCACGCTCACCAGATTGCGCAGCTCGATCAGATCGGCACTCACCCGGAACTCGGCATAATATTGCCCGATCTCGCGCGCGAGCAGGCTCACCCGGTGCGCCGCGCGGTCGAGCCGCTTGTCCGTCCGCACGATGCCCACATAATCCCACATGAAGCGGCGCAGCTCGGCCCAATTGTGCGCTACCACCACCTCCTCGTCCGAATGCGTCACCCGGCTTTCGTCCCAGTCCGGCGCGGGCGGAGGTGCCGCGATGTCCGCCAGCGACGCCAATATGTCGTCCGCCGCCGCCTGCCCGAACACCAGGCATTCCAGCAGCGAATTGGACGCCATCCGGTTTGCCCCATGCAATCCCGAACAGCTCGCCTCGCCGATCGCGTACAGGCCGTGCACATCGGTGCGCCCCGCCAGATTGATCAGAACGCCGCCGCAGGTGTAGTGCGCGGCGGGCACCACCGGCACCGGCCCCGTCGTGAGGTCCAGCCCCAGCTCGCGCAGCCGCTTCTGGATGCCGGGGAAATGCGCCTCGATGAACGCCGGATCGCGGTGGCTGATATCCAGCCACACATATTCGAGGCCGAGCCGCTTCATCTCGCCATCGATCGCGCGCGCCACGATATCGCGCGGCGCAAGCTCGCCCATCGGGTGTAGCGCGGGCATGAACCGCTCGCCCGTGGTGGGCAGTCGCAGATACGCGCCCTCGCCGCGAAGCGCTTCGGTCAGCAGGAAGTTTTTCACCTCCGGGTGATATAGGCACGTCGGGTGGAACTGGTTGAACTCCATGTTCGCCACCCGGCACCCCGCGCGCCACGCCATCGCGATCCCGTCTCCGGTCGATCCGTCGGGGTTGGTGCTGTATTGATACACCCGTCCCGCGCCGCCGGTCGCGATCACGGTGGCGCGCGCGCCGTGCGTTTCCACATGGCCCGTGGCCACGTTGTAGGCATAGGCCCCGTGCACGCCCGCCGTGTCGCTATGCTTGCGGCCGATCAGGTCGATCGCCACGCGGTCGCTTAGCACCTCGATATTGGGGTGCGCCGCCGCCGCCTCGCGCAGCGCACGGCTCACCGCCCAGCCGGTCATGTCGTCCACGTGCACGATGCGCCGCGTGCGGTGCCCGCCCTCCTGCGTCAGGTGGAAGCGCTCGGAAACGGTCTCGCCCGGCGTGAAGGGCACGCCCAATGCGGCCAGCCGGTCGATCGCGGCGGGCGCATGCTCCACCACGAACTCCACCGTCTCGCGGCGGCACAGTCCCGCGCCCGCAACCAGCGTATCCTCGATATGCGCCTCGAACGTGTCGCCGGGTTCGAGCACGGCGGCGATCCCGCCCTGCGCCCACGCGGTCGATCCCTCGCCCTTCGCCAGCACGCGCACGCGCGCATGAGGGGCCAGCGTCAGCGCGGCGGTCAGGCCGGCCGCGCCTGCGCCGATGATGAGAACGTCGGGGTCGGAACTTGTCATCGCGCAATCGTGGCGAGCGTATGACGGCGAAACAAGCCCGCCGCCCCGGCAAGCGCGGTTTGGCCGCTAGAAACTCTCTTCCGCGTAAATCCGCGACACATCCCCGCCCCAGCGCCCGTGATAGGCTTCGAGCATCCGCTCGGCAGGCGTGATCCCCGATTGCGCAATCTCGTGCAGCGGGGCGAGGAAGCCCTGTTCGCTATCCCCGCTCGCGTTCAGTCGCGCGCGGTTGGCCAGACCCCGGTCCGCAAGCGCGAGCACCTCCCTGGCGAGCGTCTGAAAGCTGCGCCCGCGCGGATCTACCGTCTTCAGCGCGCGGCGCGGCACGTCGGCGCGGATCGCCTCGTGATCCGCGATCGTCCAGTGCTTCACCAGCTCCCACGCCGCGTGCATAACATCGTCCCCGCCGTAGAGCAGCCCCACCCACAGCGCGGGCAGCGCGCAGATACGGTTCCACGGGCCGCCGTCCGCGCCGCGCATCTCGAGGAAGGATTTGAGGCGCACCTCGGGGAAGGCGGTGGAGAGGTGGTCCGTCCAGTCGGCCATCGTCGGTCGTTCGCCGGGCAACGCGGGCAGCGTTCCATCGAGGAACGCGCGGAAATCCTGCCCCCCTGCATCGATATATTTGCCGTCGCGGTAGACGAAATACATCGGCACGCCGAGCATGTATTGCGCATAACGCTCGAAGCCGAACCCGTCCTCGAACACGAACGGCAACATCCCCGTGCGTCCCGGATCGGTATCGGTCCAGATATGGCTGCGGTAGCTCAGATAGCCGTTGGGCTTGCCCTCGGTGAACGGGCTTGCCGCAAACAGCGCCGTCGCCAGCGGTTGCAACGCCAGCGCCACACGGAACTTCATCACCATGTCCGCTTCGGACGCGTAATCGAGATTGACCTGGATGGTGCAGGTCCGCAGCATCATGTCCAGCCCCAGATTGCCCACCAGCGGCATCATCCGCCGCATGATCGCATAGCGCCCCTTCGGCATTACCGGCAGATCGGCGCGCGCCTTGTCCGGCCAGAAACCCATGCCCAGAAAGCCGAGCCCCAGCGCGTTCCCCGCCTCCTTGCATTGCTTCAGATGCCGCCCGGCCTCCGCGCAGGTCTCGTGCAGCGTCTCCAGCGGCGCACCCGAAAGTTCGAACTGACCCGCCGGCTCGAGGCTGATCCCGCCATCCGGACCGCTCATTGCGATGACGTTGCCGTTTTCGAGCACCGGCTGCCAGCCGTAGCGCTCCATGTAGCCAAGCAAGTCCCGAATGCCGCCGGGCTCTTCGTAGGACGGTGCGCGGTGGTCCGCGCGGCGGTAGACGAACTTCTCGTGCTCGGTGCCGATGCGCCACGCGGCGGGCGGCTTGCAGCCATCCTCGAACACCTGCGCGAGGGTGGCGCGCGTGGCGGCGGGCGCGGCGTGCTTGGGTCCGGCATCGGTGCGCGTGGTCATGCGCGGGCACATAAGGGGGCGTAACGACGCGCGCCAGCGTGCGCGCGGACGGTTCGCGCAGCGTTGCGGACGGTGATGACGCGAGCCGCCGACTCCGGGGTGCAAGACACAGGTTTCAGGTCACAGCCGGACTTTGCGGCGCGCGTCGGCGAGACCGGAAGGGGACCAATCGGCCGTGACCGGTCCGTAGCCTTTCTGCGCTTGCTACCCAAGGGTCGGGCATCCTAGCGTTGAGGATCCACAGGAGGTTCCATGATTCGGTCCGGTCTCTTTGCTGCCGCGCTGGCCGTGCTTGCTGCGGCATCCGCCACGGCTCAAACGGTGTCGCCGCCGTCCGCGATGACGCTCGATCACGTGCCGCCGGTGCCGCTTGCCTTGCGCGCCGCAACCGCGCCCTACCTCGAAGCGCGCAGCGCGTCGGTGGAGGGGTGGAATCCGGTGACGCGCGGGTTGCTGATCGCCACGCGCTTCGGCAATTCGGTTCAATTGCACGAGGTCGCCCGGCCCGGCGGCGACCGCACCCAGATCAGCTTCGAGGAAGAGCCGATCGCAGGCGGCAGCTACGCCCCACATCGCGGCGACGCATTGGTGGTCGCCAAGGATGTGGGCGGCGGCGAGTTCTTCCAGCTCTACACGCTCAAAGCCGGTCGGCTCACCTTGCTGACCGACGGCAAGAGCCGCAACGAGGGCGCGCAGTGGGACCGCGAGGGACAGCGGCTGGCCTATACCAGCACGCGGCGCAACGGCACCGACAGCGATATCTATCTCGTCGATCCGCGCGTGCCCGGCAGCGACCGCATGGTCGCGCAGGTGACCGGCAATGGCTGGCGCGTTGCGGCCTTCGCGCCGGGCGGTAAGCAGGCGGTCGTCGAGCACGCGTTCTCGGTCGAACGCACCGAGCTTTTCATGATGGACACTGACACGGGCGCGATGCGGCGCTTGACGCCGGAGGGTGCCAAGGTCGCCTGGAACGGGGCGACCTACGGGCCGGACGGCACGCTCTATGTGACCAGCGACGGGGGGTCGGATTTCGCGCGGCTGGGCCGGTTGCGCGCGGACGGCAGCTTCGTTGCGATCAACCCCGAACCGAAGTGGACGTCGAGGACTTCGACGTCTCCGACGACGGCCGGTTCATCGCCTATGTGATCAACGAGGACGGCGTTTCGCGACTGCGCCTGCTCGACCCAGCGACGGGACGGGTCCGTAATGCGAACCTGCCCGCGGGCGATATCGTCGGCCTGTCGATCGCGCCGTGGGGGCAGATTGCCTTCACGCTGGCCAGCGCAACATCGCCCGGCGACGCTTTCGTCCTCGACCCCGGGACGATGGCGGTAACGCAGTGGACGCACAGCGAGACCGGCGGCCTCGACCCGCGCGTCAACCGCGCGCCCGAGCTGGTCACGGTGACGAGCTTCGACGGGCTCAAGGTGTCCGGGCTGCTCTACCGGCCCGATCCGGCGCGCTTTCCCGGCAAGCGGCCGCTGATCGTCAACATCCACGGCGGACCCGAAGGCCAGTCGCGCCCCGGATTCCTCGGCCGCGCCAATTATCTGGTAAACGAGCTTGGCATCGCGCTCTTCCTTCCCAATGTCCGCGGCTCGACCGGCTATGGCAAGGCGTTCGTCGCGCGCGACAACGGGCCGTTCAAGCGCGAGGATGCGGTCAGGGACATCGGCGCGTTCCTCGACGTGCTGGCACAGGACCCGGCGCTCGACGCGAGCCGCTTCGGCGATGCGGGCGGCAGCTATGGCGGCTATATGTGCTACGCCAGCGCGATCCGCTTCGCCGGTCACTTCCGCGCGGCGCAATGCACGGTGGCGATATCCAACTTCGTCACCTTCCTCGAACACACCCAGAGCTATCGCCGCGATCTCCGCCGGGTGGAGTATGGCGACGAGCGTGATCCCGTCCAGCGCGCCAAGCTAATCGAGATTTCACCGCTGACGCGCATCCGCGAGATCAAGGTGCCGCTATTCGTCGTCACCGGCGGCAACGACCCGCGCGTTCCCCCGAGCGAGGCGGCGCAGGTGGTCGGCGCGGTGCGCGCGAACGGCGGCGAGGTGTGGCACATGATCGCCGCCGACGAGGGCCACGGCTACCGGAAGAAGGCGAATGTGGACTATAATTTCTGGGCGGACGTGCTGTTCTGGCAGAAATATCTGCTAAACTAAAGTTTGATCCACGCTGGCTGCAGCGCGCCCGGCCCACCCCCTCCGTCGGCTTCGCCGCCATCACCACCTCCGGGGGAGGTGCCCGGTTCGGGCACCCCACGCCCCCAGTCCCCGCTCGTCGCCTGCCATAGAGCGATCGCGGCGACCGCTGCGGTGTCGGCGCGCAGGATGCGCGGGCCCAGCCCGATGGCGCGGGCGGCTGGGTGGGCGCGGATTGCGGCGCGCTCTTCGGGCGTAAAGCCCCCCTCGGGACCGATCAAAATCGCGGCGGGGGCTGGTACCAAGGCCATGGGTTCGCCGCCGGTCTCGTCGGCGAACAGCAGTGCGCGACCGTCGGGCCAGTCCGCCAGCAGCCGCGCCAGCGGCACCGGATCGGCCAGTTCGGGAAGCGCGGTGCGGCCGCATTGCTCGGCCGCCTCGATCATGTGCGCGCGCAGACGATCCAGATTGGGCGTGGCCACCACGGTGCGTGCGGTCACCACGGGCACGAACCGCGCGATGCCCAGTTCGGCCGCCTTCTCCGCCACCCAGTCGATCCGGCCCTTCTTGAGCGGCGCGGCCATCAGCCAGAGATCGGGCGGCGTTTCGCGCGGGCGGGTGCGCGCCCCGATGGCGAGCGTTGCAGCACGCCGCGCGGCGCTGGCGAGCGTGGCCATATATTCGCCCGTGCGATCGTCGAAGACGCGCACGGCATCGCCAACCGCGAGGCGTAGCACGTTGACGAGATAATTGGCGGCGGGGGCGGGGAGGGGGACCGTGTCCCCCTCGGCGAGGGGCAGATCGAGGAAGAGGCGCTGCATGGGGGGGGTATAGCGGTTCGCGCGGGGCGCGCGCCCCTCTCCCTCGCTCGCTCCGCTCGCATTTCCCTCCCCCTGACAGGGGCAGTGCAGACCGCGCGGCCCGGCCACCCTCCCCCGAACCGGGGGAGGGAAATGCGAGCCGCAGGCGAGCGAGGGATAGGGAGCGCGCTTGCCCAAGGGGCCGCGATGCCGCCACAAGCGGGCTCATGACGCCCGATGCAATCCTTTCGTGGGTCGATCGCCTGCCGGCCGCGTGGCAGCCCTATGCGCGTCTGGCGCGGTTCGACCGGCCGATCGGATCGTGGCTGCTGTTCTGGCCGTGCGCCTGGGGGGTGTTGCTGGCCAAAGGACCATGGTGGTGGGTGCCGCTGTTCGGCGTGGGCGCAGTGGCGATGCGCGGCGCGGGGTGCGTGTACAACGACATCGTCGACCGCGACCTCGATGCGGGCGTGGCGCGCACGCGGGGGCGCCCGATCCCCAGCGGCGCGGTAAGCGTAAGCGCCGCGCGGCGGTGGATGATCGTGCTCGCGCTGGCGGGGTGCGCGGTGTGGCTCGCGCTGGGCCCGGCGGCGAAGCTGGTAGCGATCGCAAGCCTGCTCCTGGTCGCCGCCTATCCGTTCATGAAGCGCATCACGAGCTGGCCGCAGGCATGGCTCGGCCTGGCGTTCAACTGGGGCGCGCTGGTCGCGTGGGCGCAGGTGCGCGGGGCTGTGGAGTGGCCCGCCGTGGCACTGTGGGCAGCGGGGATCGCGTGGACGCTGGGCTACGACACGATCTACGCGTTGCAGGACATCGAGGACGATCCGCTGGTGGGGGTGAAATCCTCCGCG
>Ga0123336_10002381_pt1 | contig 16329 bp, 13 predicted proteins | sample SSSSmetaG_FD_96466 | JGI IMG/M metagenome (GOLD analysis project Ga0123336, IMG submission 96466) | Glacier valley bacterial and archeal communities from Borup Fiord, Nunavut, Canada, to study Microbial Dark Matter (Phase II) - ​SSSS metaG | ecosystem: Environmental > Aquatic > Freshwater > Ice... | reverse complement strand
GCGGCGCGACACGGTCATGGTGGTGGCCTGCGGGCTGCACAACCTGCGCGTGCGCAGTCCCCTACGGGCGTATCCCGCGCCCGTACCCGCAAAATTCTCCATCTCTTCCGAATAAGCTTTAATCAACAAAAAATAAAGGAATGTAAATGGCATCGGCCGTAAAACTCAGCTACTAATTACGCACCAGCACGCCGTCGGCCACAAAGGTGAGCTGCTGCTCGTCCCGGGTGATGGCGGCCACTTGCTGGTCGGTCTGGCCGGCGTCTTTGGCGTAATGCTGCAGGTCGGCCTTGGTCACGGTGCTGCGGTGGGCCCAGCCGCTCACCACCACATCGTGGCCGCTCAGGTCCTTGGGCACAAAAAAGGCGTAGTCCTTGAAGCGCACACGCATCTGCTGGCCGTCGGCCGTGGGCAGGGTCAGCCAGCAGCCGCGGGCCTGGCACACGGCCGAGGCTTTGCCCACCAGCTTCACCCGGGCCGAGTCGCGGGTGCCCAGTGCGGCGGCCAAGGCACCCATGGGTACGGCGCCATCGGCCGTAATGGCCGCGCCGTAGGTTTGGCCGGGGCGCAGGGGCGCCATGCTGCTGGCGGGCTCGTCGGATTCGCCTTCTTCTTCCGCCCCCGACTGGCTGGTGGGGCCTTTGGGCACGTCGGCGTCGTGGCCCTGCACTTCTTTTTGGCCCTGCTGCACGGGCAGCACCGGATTGATGGGCGCCGAGGGCACAAAGCGTATATATAGTAAAATGGCGATAAGTACGCCACAAAAAGCAAGAATGAATTTCATAGGATTGAGGTTAATGCGGATTTCAGAACGGTGGGCTTTTTCAAAAAGGCAAAAGCGGAGCGGCCAGCGTCAAAATTCGGATGGTCTGAATTTTAACCCTGACCGCTCCGCTTTTGCTAAGGTGCAGGAGCCTGCAACCTGCTCAAAACATCCCCACATGCCCAGCAGCAGGCGCTAAATGGGGCACACGCCGGCAATATGCGCGGCTATTGGCTCATCACCACCGCCTTGCCCAGCTTGCGGGCGTAGGCCAGCCGGCGCTCGGCGCCGCCGGCACCCGTGTAGTCAAACGCCACGGTGCCGGGGTCCTCACGCAGGGCCGTCCAGGTTTTGGTGTCAAGTTCGGCGGGCTGCTCGGCGCCGGGCGCAATGGCCGGCTGCGAGAAGTGGCCCGGCGCAAAAAACGTATTCATACTTTGCAAAATGGCTATTTCCTGGTCGCGCACACTGGATGACTGCGGGTCCACCAACGACTTTTCGTTGAGCAGGGCGCGGGCGGGCATCACCTCGTGGCGCAGCGTGTCGCCGGTGCTGCTCGTCACGATAAGGTGGGCCTGGGCGCTGAGCACGCGGGCCCCGCGGAGCTCCAACAGGAAATTATCCGGCGCGTTGGGGTTCGAAAAAGCGTGGGACGCCCGCACGGTGTTCAGCACCGTTTTGTTGCCGCTACGGGTGCGCTCGGCGGCAGTGGGCGGGGTGTAGGTGGCCCGGGGGTCGGCGCTGGAAGCGCCTACTTCGCGCTCCGTATTGACGCACGACGACAGGTGCAGCGAGAGGCCCGCCGCGGCGGCCAGCAGCGCCGAAACCCTGATAGTAGCAATTTTCATGTAGATGAAGGCGGGGCTTGTTGCAGCCCAACGCACGAAGGTAAGGCGAGAATAACCAGCCATGCTTATCGGCAGATTGAGCGGGCGGGGCTTCTACGGCAAAGCTTTGGCCCAAGGTTCGGGCCGGCTGCTCGTTAAGCTCAGAACAGGCCCACCTCGACCCCGACCCGCCACCGGGGCAGTTCCGGCCAGCCGTAACCGGTCCGGAACACCGCGCCCACCCGGTAGCGCGCCGTGAGGGCGTACCGGTCCCAGCCCAGGCGCGTGCCCAGGTCGGCCGTCCACGGGTTCAGGTAAGGAAGGCCCCGCTCGATGGTTTCGACCGCGTCAATGCCCGGGCCGGGCTCATCGTCCGCGCTGTGGGCGGTGGCGGCCACCCAGCCACCGCCGGCCAGCAGGTCGAGGTAGCGGCCCACGGTGTTGCCCCGGCGGCCGGCGTTCAGGCGCAGGCTGGCTTCGGAATACAACTGGTGCCGGGCCAGGCTTTCGGAGCGGTGCAGGGCGGGCGAGGGCACCGTTTTTTGGGCGTTTTGGGCCAGGGCATAGCGTTGGTAGGCATAGCCCAGGTCCAGGTTCAGGGCCAGGGTTTGGCTGAGCCGGCGTTTGAGCCGCCCGCCAAGGCGCAGTTCAGATGACGGCAACCCGAAACGCAGGCCGGCCCCCGCCGCCGCCGGACCAGCCACCAGCCCATAGCCCACGTAAAGGTGACCGAAGTAACGCCTATTGGGCCCAAACGAGGTTTTTACGGTATCGTCGGCCACGTTGGCCTGCACCAGCACCTGCTGCGCAAGGGCCGGCCGCGCCGGCAAGGCGCAACCCAACAGCGCCAGCACCAGGGTTGTAGCCCGCCCCCGTTTTCTTGCGCCGGCCTTCCGGTTTGCCGGCGCCGGATTGGCCGTAAAATCGTGCTTTTTCATTCGGAGTAGGCGCTGGTGTACCCTTTGAAATGCACCCGCAGCACTTCGCCGCCGCGCGCCAGGCGGCGGGGCACCTGCACCACCAGCCGTTGCGTTACGGCCCGGGTTTCGTAGCGGTGCAGCACGCCGCGGCGGTCGGCCAGATTCCAGTAGAGGTAGGCCGGGTAGTTGGGGTCCGGCAGCGGGCTGAGTGAGGCCAGCGGGGCGGCGGCTGGCGGCGCGGGGTGCTCGTGGCCCACGCGGGGCACCGCGTCGGGGCCGTTGGGCCGGGCCTCTGCCGGGGCCGGGGGTTGGGCCGTCAGGGTTTCGGGGTCGGCTTGCTCGGTCATCAGCGGCAGCATTTCGGCGGGGCGCCGGGCCGCCTCAGGGCGGATAACTACGGCCACCAGGCTGTCGTGCACCACAAAATCGAAGGTGGGCGCCACGGCCGGGCCCGGCTCCGGCCCGGCGCCCGGCGCCCCAAACCCCGCGGCCCGCGGCCGCCCGTAGCCGTGGGCGTAATCGAAATACGGGTACAACTCGCCGGCCTGCTCCAACGCCCGAAACAGCTGCATGGCCGTGAGCTGGCGGTGCTGCTGCCACAGGCAGGCCGCAAACCCCGCCACCAAGGGAGCCGCAAACGAAGTTCCTTCCAGCCGCTCGTAATTGCCCCGGGGAGTGGTGGTGAGGACGATGCCGAAGGCGGACAAATTGGGTTTGGGGCGGCGGTCGGCGGTGGGGCCCACCGAGCTGAACTCCAGGTGCAGGCCCGTTTCGGGGTCGAGGCCGCCGATGGCCAGGGCCGAGTCGGCGTCGGCCGGAGTGCCGATGCGCACCCAGTCGTCGTCGCCGTCGTTGCCGGCGGCGCTCACCACCAAAATGCCCTTGCGGGCCGCCAGGTTGGCGGCCCGGGCAATCAGGCTGCGGCGGCCGTCCATCTGCTCGGGAAAGTAGCGCTGCTCGGTGTAGGCCAGCGACGAGTTGATGATATCGGCCCCTTGGCGGTCGGCCCATTCGGCGGCGGCCAGCCAGGCTTCTTCTTCGGCGTAGCGCTCGCGCAGCAGTTGCTCGGTGCGGGCGAGCAGGTACTCGGCCGCGGGGGCCAGGCCCAGCGCGGCGCCGGCGCCCCCCCCCGGCCCAGCGGGCAAGCGCCCGGCCAGGCAGCCCAACACCTCGGTGCCGTGGCTGCCGCCGCGGTACACGTCGTCGCGGTTTTTTAAAAAGTCGTGGGTGGCCACGATGCGGTGCTCCGCCACCAGTTCCCGAAACGCCGGGTGGTCGGGCACGCCGGCGAAGCCCACGTCGAACACAGCAATGCGCATGCCCCGCCCCTCCAACCCAGCCGCCCGCAGGGCCGGACCGTCGAGGTGGGCGGTCTGCCGGCGCGCCAGCAGGAAGTCATTGGCAGAAATGATGGCGGGGGACGGAAGGGCAGTTTGACAATGTGGCCCGGCAGCCGCGCGCGAAACCCGGCCGGCGCGGCCGGCCACGCCCCCGGTGGCCAGTGGCCAAGCCGCAACGCCGGCCACGCCCGGCAGCGCCCGCAACGCCGCCGCCTGGGCCGCGGTGGCCCGGCACGCCACGGCATTGAACCAGCGGCTGACCAGGGTGATGGTGTCCACGCCGGCCCCGATGGCGGCCAGGTAATCGGCCCGCACGGGCATGTCGCTGGCTTCGAAAGCGGGCAGGTGCTGGCGGGCCCGGCGGGCTTGCGCCGCGGCTAAAAAGTAAGAAGCCGGGCTGAACAGGACCCCGTCTTTGTCGCGCAGCGTCACCCAGTAGCGGGCCAGCGGCGGGCCACGGCGGGCGGGCGGGCGGCCAGAAACGGGCACCGCCCAAAGCCCCATAATTATCAGTAATACGGCCCAGAATCGATACAAATCCGTTCTCGTTAATGGTTTTCAGTCCGGACCCAATTCCGCTGCTTGGTCCCAGTCCCATTGTGTTTGTTTAATTACAGGCCGTACTTGCTCAGCAAGTAAATCAACGAGGCCATGCTGGCGCCGCCCAGCTCCAGTTCGCGCCGGTTCACTTTGTCGAAGGTGTCGGCGGCGGTGTGGTGAATGTCAAAGTAGCGCTGCGAGTCGCAGTCGTAGCCAATGAGGGCCTTGGGGTGCACGGCCGCCTGCAAGGGCTCCACGTCGGTGCCCGAGTGGCCGGCCGTGATGTCGGCGGCGTGGTAGGGCAGCAGCAGCGGCGCCCAGCGGACCAGCTTGGCCAGCACCTCGGGGGTTGCCTCCACGTTGAAGCCCCGGGGCGTGAACCCGCCGCCGTCGGACTCGATGGCGGCCAGGTGGGTTTCCTTGTTCACCTGCGCCAGCCGGGCGTACTCGGTGCCGCCGCGGGTACCGTTTTCTTCGTTCATGAACAGCACGGCGCGCAGGGTGCGCTCGGGCCGAAAGCCCGCGGCGCGCAACAAGCGCAGGGCTTCCATGCTCTGCACCACGCCGGTGCCGTCGTCGTGGGCCCCCTGGGCCAGGTCCCAGGAATCGAGGTGGCCGCCCACGGTGATGATTTCCTGCGGGAACTTGCTGCCCTTAATTTCGCCCACCACATTGAAGCTTTTCTCGTCGGGCAGGGTGGTGCACTCCATTTCCAGCTCGAACTGCAGGTCCGGGCTGGCCTTGAGCAGCTGGCTAAGCTGGTCGGCGGCGTTGGTGCTGAGCGCGGCGCCCGGCACCTTGGGCACGGCCGCATCGTAGGCCATGGCCCCGGTGTGCGGAAAGTCGTCGCGGGCGCTGGTCAGGGAGCGCACCAGCGCGCCCACCGCGCCCCGCTTGGCGGCTTCGATGGCCCCGCTCCGCCGCTGGTCGCCGGCCCGTCCGTAGGCCGTGCCGGGTTCGATGAGGGCGTCGTCAAACGGCCGGTTGTAAAACACGAATTTTCCCCTGATGGCGGCTTCCGGCAGGTTTTTTACCTCGTCCAGGCTGTGCACCTCCACCACGCCAGCCTTGAGCTTGCCGCCAGTGCCCACCGAGCCGCCCAGGGCGCACACCGGCACCCGAATTTCCTTGCCCTTGTTGCCCACGATTTCGCCGCGCTCCTTGCCGCCGCGCACCCAGTGCGGCACCAACACCGGCTGCATGTACACGCGGTCGAACCCGGCTTTTTCCATGGTGACCTTGCCCCATTCCACGGCCTGCTGGGCCTGGGGCGAGCCCGAGAGCCGGGGCCCAATGGTGCCGGTGAGGTAGCGCAGGTTGTCGTAGCTCTCGCCGCGCAGCAGCGCTTCGGTGAATAGTTTGCGCAGCGCCAACGAATCCGTTCGGTCGGCTTTGGCGGCCACCGCCGAGACTTTTTCGGCCTTGGCGGGCTTGCTTGGCTGGGCGTGCACGGGGCGGAGGATGACGAGCAAAACCACAGCCGACAAGACGGCGCGACGGCACCGGGCCGCGGAAAAAGTAACAATCATAAAGCAAAGAATGGGAGCCCCGCACCCGGGAGCCGTGCGGCGAAAGTACGCGGCCGGCGCTGCCTATTTCACTGAGGCTGTTTTGGCCGTGATTTTGGCACTGGGCCGGCGTTCGGGGCCGTAGCCGCGCACGTCCACGGTGGGGAGCACGCCCTCGGCCACGCGCACCGTGAACAAGTATTCGTAATCATTTTCGCCGATTTCGTCCACCGGCGGGGTGGCCCCAAAATCGTCGACGAGCGAGAGCAGCGTGTTCGAATGGCCCACAACGACCACCGATTTGCCAGCGTACTCTTTCAGAATGCGGTCGGCCAGGTCGCGGCCGCGGCGCGGGTCGTAGAGCTGCGGCTGCAAGCCCGTGGCCACGGCCAGGGGCTCCAGCGTGGTGCGGGTGCGCTTGGTGTCGGTGGTGAACAGGGCCGCGGGCCGGCGGTGGCCCAGCAGCTTGGCCAAAGCCTGCGCCCGCACCACGCCCCGGGCCGACAAAGCCGGGTCGACGGGGTCGGAAGTGGAATCTTTTTCGGCGTGGCGCACCAGGTACACCGTGGTGAAGACGGGCTTGCCTTTGGGGTGCGGGGCGGGCTTGGCGGCGGGCTGCGCCTGGGCCCGGGCCCGGAGGCTAAAGCCGCCCAACAATAAACCCGTCAAGAGAATGAGCCAGAGGGAGAAGGAAATTTTCATAGCACAAAGGGAGAAAGTGAGGACGCCGGTTGGACCAGCAAATTACATCACAACCCGAAAAGGCGGCCCCGCTGCGTGCCGGGCGGAGGGAGCTTCATCCGGTGTTCAGGTGGCGGTGCCGTATGTTGCAGTTCCCCGCTTCACCCCTTTTCCCCAGCCCCATGCACGTTTTGCTTATCGAAGACGAAAAAAGCCTCCACCAGGAGATGCGTCAATTTCTGGTGCAGGCCCAATACCTGGTCGATTCGGCCCATACCTACGCCGAGGCGTCGGAGAAGCTGTACGTGAGCAGCTACGATTTTGTGCTGCTCGACCTGGGCCTGCCCGGCGGCGACGGCCTCGACCTGCTGAAAGAAGCGCGCCTGAACGAAAACCAGGAGGCTTCCTTTATCATCCTCACCGCCCGCGGCGCCCTCGACGACCGAATTCGGGGCCTCGACTTGGGCGCCGATGACTACCTGCCCAAGCCTTTCTCGTTGCTCGAATTGACCAGCCGGATGCAGGCCATCACCCGCCGTAAGTTCAATCTCAAACGCCCCGAAATTGCGTTCGGCCAAGGCTTTAGCATGGACTCCAACGCCCGCCTGGTGCGCCACGGCGGCCAGGAGGTACCCCTCACCAAAAAAGAGTTCGACCTGCTGCACTACCTGCTGCTGCACCGCGGCCGGGTGCTCACCCGCCTGCAGCTCGGCGAGCACCTGTGGGGCAATGTACTCGAAGACGATTCCGATTCCAACTACATCGACGTGCACATCAAAAACGTCCGGAAAAAGCTGGCCCAGTTCGCCCCCGCCGATTTTCTGGAAACCGTGCGCGGCATCGGCTACCGGGCGGCGGAGTAGGTCCGTCTGTCATTGCGAATGGAGCGCAGCGGAACGCGGCAGTCCTTCCTTAAAATGCAGAAATCTTAATAATGTGACAAGCCCCGGCACCGCCGTACTCAGGCTTGTTGTTTTCAGAAATTGTCTGTCTTTTACAAAACGGATTGCCGCGCTCCACTTCGTTACGCTCGCAATGACAGTTAAAAATTATGCGCCTCGAAGCCAAGCTGGCCCTGTTCAACGCCTTGTCCAAGCTGCTGCTGGTGCTGCTCGGGGCGCTGGTGATTCCGCCCATTGTGCAGCGGGTGGCCGTGGCCCACACCGACCTGCGCCTGCGCGACAAGCAGCGCCGGGTGCTGGCCCTCATTGCCCGCGACGGCTTGCAGGCCTTTGAGCGCGGCGAACGCACCGAGACCTACGCCGACTACAACATCCTCAAGCAGGAATATATCACCGTGACGCCCTTGCCGGCCGGGGCCGCGCTGCCGGCCGAACGCATTTTTGAGGAGCCCCGGCAGGTGGACCAGCAGGTGGAGGACTTTCGCATCCTGAGCTTTGCCCGGCCGCCGGGCGGGCCGGGCGAACGGGCCTTCCGGCTCGAAATCGGCTCGTCGCTGGCCACCGTGGAATTGCTCACGGGCACCCTACGGCAGCTGGCGCTGTGGGTGCTGGTGGCCGCCTCGCTGCTCACGGTGCTGTCCGACGCGGCCTTTGCTCACTACCTGCTGGAACCCCTGCGCGAGCTCATTGCCCGCAAGTTGCAGGGCATCCGGCAGCCCTCCGACTTTCGGTTCGAACCCATTGATACCGACACGACTGACTTCCGGCACCTGGACGACCGGTTGAATGCCCTGATGCGGCAGGTGCAGTCGGCTTTTGCCAAGGAGCGGGAGTTCATGAGCAACGTGAGCCACGAATTGCTCACGCCCGCCAGCATCCTGCAGTCGCGCTTCGAAAACATGCTGCAGGACCCCAGCCTGCCCGAGGCCCACGCCCGGCAAATCGTGGAATCGCAGCGCACGCTCTACCGCCTGCGCAACACGGTGCGCACCCTGCTGCTCATTGCCAACATCGAAAACGAGCAGTACCTGCGCGACGAGCCCGTGCGCCTCACCGGCGTGGTGGTCGACGTGGCCGAGGAACTCGACGACCGCCGGCAGCAGCGCGACATTGCGCTGGAGCTGGACCTGACCGGCGACGACACCCGGCCCCACGCCAACGCCAGCCTGCTGCACACGCTGCTGCGCAACCTGCTTTCCAACGCCATCAAGTACAACCGCGCGGGCGGCCGCATCCGGGTGGAAGGCCGGGCCGGCGCGGACGGGGCCTACACGCTGCGGGTGGAAGACACCGGGCCCGGCATTGCGCCCGACCACCTGCCTTATTTATTCGACCGGTTCCGGCGCTTCCACGCCAACGCGCCCGGCTCCCCCGAGGGCTACGGGCTGGGCCTGCCCATTGCCCAAACCATCGCCGGCTTCCACGGGGCCGTGCTGCGGGCGGAATCGGAAGTGGGCCAGGGTTCGGCTTTCGTGCTCGAATTTGGGGCCGTGCCGGTGGGTTCTGCGGGGTTCACGCCGCCTTCATACCATCGGACGTAGCTTCGAAGGGTAATCCTCCAACCCGTGCGCTTTTTGCTAAAATTCCTGTTCACCGGGTTGCTCCTGCTGCTGCTGGTGGCGCTGGGCACCGAAGTGGTGGCCCTGCGCCGGAGCGCCGCGCCGGCGCAGGGCCCGGCCTCGCCGCCGGTGGTGCGCAAAAGGGCCCACCCCACCGCGCCGCCCAAAACGGTGCGCCCGGTGCCTCGGCGGCCCGTCCCGGTTCACGCAACCCCTAAAAAACCCCCGTCTCACTAGCCAGGGCTTTTTATTGTCAGAAGAAAAGAACGAACGCCGACAAATTACTGCTGGGTGGCGGGGCCGTAGTCGCCGGAGGCCACGGGCTGCGGGGGGGCACCCGCTTCGGCGGGTTCGGGCAGGGGCAGTTGCCACTGGGCGCTGAGGTGGGCCAGGCCGTGGGTGGCCGTGAGGTCGAACTGGCAGGGCACCACCGACACGTAGTTGTGGGCCAGGGCCCACTCGTCGGTATCGGTGCCGGGGTCGAGGTTCACGAACGAGCCGATGAGCCAGTAGTATGGGCGCTGGTAAGGGTCGAGGCGGCGTTCGAATTCTTCCTGCCACTTGGCGCGGGCCTGCCGGGCCAGGCGCAGGCCGGCAATGGGGCCGGCCGAGTTCTTGGGGATGTTCACGTTGAGGGCGGTGCCGGCGGGCACGCCGTGGTCGAGGGCGTGGCGGCACACCCGGGTCACCCACTCGGCCACGTGCGAGAAATCGGCCTGGGGCCCGTATTCGCACAGCGAAAAACCAATGGCGGGCAGCCCCTCGATGGCCCCTTCGATAGCGGCCGACATGGTGCCCGAGTACAGCACGTTCACCGAGGCATTGGAGCCGTGGTTGATGCCGGACACGACCAAGTCGGGGGTGCGGTCTTTCAAAACGTAATGCTTGGCGATTTTCACGCAGTCAGCCGGCGTGCCGGAGCACTCGTAGGCTTCGACGTCGGGGCCAAACACTGGGTTTTTGGTGAGGCGCAGGGCGTGGCCGATGGTGATGGCGTGGCCCATGCCCGACTGCGGCGCGTCGGGGGCCACCACCACCACTTCGGCGCCCAGGGCCTGCACAATTTCAACCAAATGACGGATGCCGGGGGCGGTGATGCCGTCGTCGTTGGAAACCAGAATGAGCGGGCGGGCAGGGGCGGCGGACATAAGCGGGGGTTGGTGAAGGAGCCAAAGGTACGGCGCCGGCGCAGCGCGGTTCGGGTTTTGGAGTGAATTTGCAGCCATGTTTTCCCTCTTCTTCGCCTCGCTGATGTTCCTCGCCCCCCCCGCACCCGCGCCCGCCCCGGCCTGGCGCACGCCCTTCGAAAACGACCCCGGTGGCAACACCACGGCCACGTACGCCGAGTGCATTGCCTACTACCAGCGCCTGGCCACGGCCTACCCCCAGCACCTGCACCTGGCCGAAGCCGGGCCCACCGACGCGGGCCCGAACCTGCACGAAGCGGTGCTGAGCGCCGACGGCGACGCCGACCCAGCCAGCACCCGCCGCAAAAACCGCCGCGTGCTGTTCATCCAAAACGGCATCCACCCCGGCGAGCCCGAGGGCATCGACGCCAGCATGATGCTGGCCCGCGACCTGCTGCAGCAAAAGCCCCTGCTGCAGCTGCTGGCCGGCGTCACGGTCGTCATCGTGCCCGTCTACAACATCGACGGGATGCTGAACCGCAACGCCACCACCCGCGTGAACCAGCACGGCCCGGCCGCCTACGGCTTCCGGGGCAACGCCCGGCACCTGGATTTGAACCGCGACTACATCAAGCAGGAGTCGCGCAACGCCCGTTCGTTTGCGGCGTTGTTTCAGCGGTGGCAACCCGACGTGTTCGTGGAAACCCATACGTCCAACGGGGCCGACTACCAGTACACGATGACGCTTATTGCCACTCAGCACAACAAGCTGGCCCCGGCCCTGGGCGCCTACCTGCAAGGCCAGCTCTTGCCCGCGCTCTACCACGGCATGGAGCAAAAAAAATGGCCCATGACGCCCTACGTGGACTTTGAAGGCGAAACCCCCGAGAGCGGCCTGCGGGCTTTTCTAGAAACGCCGCGCTACTCCACCGGCTACGCTGCCCTGTTCAACACCATCGGCTTCATGCCCGAAACGCACATGCTGAAGGCGTTCGCGCCCCGGGTGCACGCGACGTACGACTTGCTAAAAACCATGCTCGAAACCGTGGGCCAGCAGGCCCCGGCCCTGGCGGCGGCCCGCGCCGCGGCCGCCGCCGCCCAGGCCACCCAAACGGCTTTTCCCCTGGCCTGGACCCTGGACGAGGCGTCGCCCGAAACCGTACGGTTTCGCGGCTACGAAGCCGGCCACAAACCCAGCGAGGTAAGCGGGCAGCCGCGCCTCTACTACGACCGGGCCCGGCCTTTCACCCGGCCCGTGCCCTACTTCAACACTTTCCGGCCCAGCGCCACGGCCACCCGCCCCACGGCCTACCTCATCCCTAAAGCCTGGGGCGAAGTGGCGGATATTCTGCGCCGCAACGGCGCGACGCTGGAGCCGCTGGCCCACGACATCAACGTGCCCGCCGAAGTGTACTACGTGGAGGATTACCGCACCACCCCCCGGCCGTTTGAGGGCCACTACGTGCACAGCCAAGTGCAGCTGCGCACCGCCCAGGAAACTGTAACCTACCACGCCGGCGACTTCGTGGTGTACCTCACCGGCACCGCGCCCGTGCGCTACCTCGTCGAAACCCTGGAGCCGCTGGCCACCGACTCGTTCTTCGCCTGGGGCTTTTTCGACAGCGTGCTCCAGCAAAAAGAGCACTACTCCGACTACGTGTTCGAAGACCTGGCCGCCGACCTGCTGCGCCGCGACCCGGGCCTGCGCCAGCGCCTGGAAAAGCTCAAGCAGCTTGACGCCGCCTTCGGCGCCAATGGCAAGGCCCAGCTCGAATGGGTGTACCTGAACTCGGCCTACCACGAGCCCGGCCACAACCGCTACCCGGTGGCGCGCTGGCTGGGCCCCGGCCGCGTGGGCGAGTAGCCACAACTTAATTGAGCAGCCAGCGCACGCTGGACAAGTCCTGTTCGGCGCGGTGCTCAATTTCCATCGATGCGGGGGTGTTCATGGCGGCAAAGGAACTGAATCAGCATGAACTTTACGAGGCACTGGCCGGTGCTGCTGTTCAGCCCCGGGCCCTTCTCCTTGAGCTGCATAAGAACCGTATTCGAGGGCATGAACACAGTGTAAGGGGTTCTGGCCGGTCTGTTCAGCACCGAATCCAGCCGGGCGGCGCGCCGCCCGGCGAAGAAAGTGGAGGCGATACCCACTAAGACAAAGGTTGGGCGGCGGGCGGCACTAGTGCTCCGGCCAGTAATGGAAGGATACAAGCAAAAAGAAGGGAGCGGCGCATAGCGTAGGCTTTGGGGGGGGCCGGGCAAACAATTATCAGGCACTTTTTAATACTATTGGTGCTTGCTATTTCCTTTTACCTTCGATTCAGCTCCCATGAAAAATAGCTACCTGATTTTGCGGGTCGGCGTGGCCTGCGCCGCGCTGCTGCCCGGCCTGGCTGCCGCGCAAGTCCCGGCTGTCACCGGGTTTGTGCCAGGCCGCAACAGCGCCAATTCCAACGCTGGAACTGTTGGCATCACGTTTTCGCAGCCTGTAACCGGGGCCAGCGGCATCCGGGTGCACGGCAGCACTTGGCGGGGCCACCGCGCCGGCACCGCCAGCGGCGACGGCACCACAACCCTAAGTTTTACGCCCCGACAGGTGTTTGCCCCTGGCGAACAGGTGAGCGTGACCGTGCCGGCTACTGTGCGCGGCGCGGGCACGGGCGGGCAGACCCTGGCTGGTGGGCAGGTGGTGCAGTTTCAGGCGGCGGCAGGGCCAGCCACCGGCACCTTTGGCCCGCAAACGCAGGCAGGAGATTTCATGGGCGGCACGGGGCGCTACGACCTGACGCTGGCCGACATCGATAACGACGGAAAGCTCGATTTGCTGTATACCGATGTACTTGCGAACAACACCGTCAGCCTGCTCCTGGGCGATGGACGGGGAAACTTCGGTGTCCGCACGGGCACTTCCACCGGCTCAGAGCCCTTCAGCCTGACCACAGCCGACTTCAACCACGACGGCAACCTGGATTTGATGACCAGCGGCTGGAGCGCCTCATCAAGCCGTTACGTGGTTGCTATCGCGCTGGGTAACGGGCAGGGCCAGTTCACACCGAGAGTAACCTTGCCCACCGCAAATGGCCTGGCCCTTTCGCCCCGGGTTGGCGACCTGAACGCCGACGGTCACCTTGATGTGGCGTTTCTCGAGCACGCGCCCAACAACCATGGCGGCACGCCCCACACCTCCCTGCTGGTGAGTCTGGGCGATGGACAAGGCAACTTCACCCCCCTGCCGAACATGGTGCTGCCGTGGGCCGGCAGCACCACGGCAGCCAGAATTAAACTGGCGGACCTGAACAACGACGGAAGCCTCGACGTTCTCTACAGCAACATCAACGGCCAGCTCGAAACCTACCTGGGCAATGGACTGGGAGGCTTTGCCCCCTCCCCCATGACCACCGCGGGCATCGGGGCCACGCTGCTGGCCGACGTTACCGGCGACGGGGTGCTGGATGCTATTTTGGGGGGCAGCACCACTTCCATTTACCCGGGAACTGGCCTAGGCACGTTCACCACGACGGCCACCGCCACCATCGCCAGCGCGGGCTATTATGCCGTCCAATCGGCTGACGTGGACGGCGATGGGAACCTCGACCTCCTATTTGCCGAAAGACCTCCATTTCCCACCGATGGCTTTTCCAAGGATGTGCACGTGTGGCTCAACAACGGTAGCGGCGTGTTCAGCAGCGACGCCCGGTTGACGGGCGCCGTGGGTATGCTAACGACCGGTGACGTCGACAATAACGGGACGACGGATGCCGTTGTCCTGGATTACATTAACGGAAATGTGAGCATTCGCCCGAATATTCCCCTATCCAATTCGCCCAGCCTGACCAGCTTCACGCCGGGCGTTGCGCCAGCCGGCGCGGTGGTGACGCTGACGGGCGCCAACTTCACCGGGGCCACCGCTGTGCTCGTCGGGGGGATGCCCGTGACGGGCTTCACCGTCGTCAACGGCACCACCCTCACCTTCACCGTGCCCGCCGGCAGCACCGGGGGCCTGATTACCGTCATCACCCCCGCCGGGCAGGCCACCAGCGCCACGGCCCTGCGCACCGCCCTGGCCACCCGCCCCGACGCCAATACCCTGGCCGTGCAACTCTATCCGAACCCCGCCCACGGCCTCGTCCAGTTGCAGTTGCCCGCCAGTTCTTCCACCGTACAGGTTGAGCTGACCAATGCCCTGGGCCAGCGCGTGCGCCAGGCCGAGCTTCGGCCCCAGGCCGGCGCTGCCACGCTTAACATTGGCGGCCTGGCCCCCGGCCTCTACACCGTTCGCCTGATGGCCGGCCGGCAAGCCGCTTCCCAACAGTTGGTGGTGGAGTAGCAACTGCGCTTTAAATAAACAGCCCCGCGTACTACCGGTGCGCGGGGCTGTTTGCATCATTCTGATGAGGCGGCCGGGCCAGACTACCTCCGCTTGCGGGGCTTCTCGTCCTCATCCTCGTCGTCATCATCCCCAAAGGTGGGCATGGTGAACATCGACGAGAGCAAGTCCTTGAACTGCGCGCCCGAGGTGAGGCGGTTGCGCGAAATCAGGCTGTGCTCGGCCAAGCCGTGCAGCAAAAATTCCATGAGAAAGTAGGTGTGCTCGGGCGTTTCGTTGGGGTGCAGCTCGGTCACGATGTCGCGCAGGCCGGGCACCTGGTCCAGGGCCTTTTTGTAGTCGGCCGTGCTGGCGTCGTGCAGCAAATCCAGGGTGTGGCCGTTGCCGAACCACTCCTGCACCGTTTTGTAGGGCGAGGGACGGTTTTTGAGCTTTTTGCTCTTGTCGGGGTCGGGGTAATAGTTGAGGAACAGCGTGCGGATGGCCTTGCCCATCAGCTTCTCGGCCACCATGCCCGCGCCCTCCTGCTCGCCCTCGTACACCAGCTCCACCTTGCCGGTGATGGCCGGCACGGCCGAAATAAAGTCGCCCACCCGCACGTAGGTGTTGGTTTCGCCGTTCACCAGCGCCCGGCGCTCGGCCCCGGCCACTACCTGCTCGTAGGCCGAGATGGTGAGGCGGGCCGACACGCCCGACTTAGCGTCCACAAACTCGGAGCCGCGCGCTTCCACGGCCACCTGCTCCACCAAGTCGTGGATGATTTCGTTGCTGGTCACCATGCCCTTCTGCTCGTCCTTGATGCGGGCTTCCTGCTTGGTGATGCGCTTACCAATTTCGATGGATTTCGGGTAGTGCGTGATAATCTGGGCGTCAATCCGGTCCTTGAGCGGCGTCACGATGCTACCGCGGTTGGTGTAGTCTTCGGGGTTGGCCGTGAACACGAACTGAATGTCCAGCGGCAGCCGCACCTTAAAGCCGCGAATCTGAATGTCGCCCTCCTGCAAAATATTGAACAGCGACACCTGGATGCGGGCCTGCAAATCGGGCAGTTCGTTGATGACGAAGATGCCCCGATGCGCCCGCGGAATCAGCCCGAAGTGAATCACCCGCTCGTCGGAATACGGCAGCTTCAGCGTGGCCGCCTTGATGGGGTCGGCGTCGCCGATGAGGTCGGCCACCGACACATCGGGCGTGGCCAGCTTCTCGGTGTAGCGGTCGTCGCGGTGCATCCAGGCCACGGGCGTGGCGTCGCCGTGCTCGGCAATGAGGTTTTTGGCGAAAACCGACAGCGGCTGCAGCGGGTCGTCGTTCAGCTCGGCGCCAGCCACGACGGGAATAAACTCGTCCAAAAGATTAATCAGCAGGCGCGCAATGCGGGTTTTGGCCTGCCCGCGCAGGCCCAGCAGGTTGATGTGGTGCCCGGCCAGGATGGCGCGCTGCAGGTCCGGAATCACGGTTTCGTCGTAGCCGAAGATGCCGGGAAACACTTCTTCTTTGTTCTGTAGTTTTTTAATGAGATTGGCCCGCAGCTCTTCCTTGACGGTGCGGGGCTGGTAGCCGCTGGCGCGCAGCTGGCCCAGGGTGCGGATGGTTTCGTGCTTCATAAAGGGCGTTGACGGGAAAGGGGCTTCCCGGTTGGTTTAACCGCGAAAGAGCCGCCGAGGTTCAGGAAGTGGACGCGGGGCAAAGCAGTGGCATCCGGTCGAATAATCATTATCCTATGTTCAGACACGACCTCTTAATTTAGGTCAATGAAGGAAAGGAGTGGAATAAGATTCTTCTATTATGGGGCGATAGAGCCCGTTTTACATGATAATCCCCGCTCTTTTCTAGGG
>Ga0123336_10002380_pt1 | contig 16330 bp, 14 predicted proteins | sample SSSSmetaG_FD_96466 | JGI IMG/M metagenome (GOLD analysis project Ga0123336, IMG submission 96466) | Glacier valley bacterial and archeal communities from Borup Fiord, Nunavut, Canada, to study Microbial Dark Matter (Phase II) - ​SSSS metaG | ecosystem: Environmental > Aquatic > Freshwater > Ice... | reverse complement strand
TCCAATGGGGCTGCTGCCTTTTTGAAAAAAACTGTAATAGCAGAAGATGTGCTAACACATCCAAATTGGAAACTCTACCGGGAATTAACCAAGCAGGTTAACCTAAGATCCTGTTGGTCATTACCCATTCTCGATTCGAAAAAAGATGTATTGGGAACTTTTGCCATCTATCACAACATCCCCAAAACACCGAGTAATAAAGATTTAGAAATTTTAAAATCTATTGTCGATTTAGCCAGCATAGCTATTATCAATAACCGGGTAGAAGAAGAAATTCAAAAAGTAAATGCTGAATTAGAAATAAAAGTTGATAAAAGAACTACACAACTTTCAGAAACGAACAAAAAACTAATAAAAGCCAAAGTCGTTGCCGAAGATGCAAACAGAATGAAAAGTGAATTTTTGGCCAACATGAGCCACGAAATACGCACACCGTTGAATTCTATCGTTGGGTTTTCGAGCATTCTCAAAGAAAAATTAGCCGGAGAAAACTTATATGTAGAATACCTGGATAATATAATGCAAAGCAGCAAGATACTGCTAAATCTGATAAGCGATATCCTCGATTTATCCAAAGTAGAAGCAGGTAGAATGGTTATCGATTTACAACCGGTAAATTTAAACACCATAATTAAAGAAGTTCAATCAATTTTCCGAATGAAAGCTTCAGAAAAAGGATTGGCGTTGAACTTTCAGATCAATAGTGATATACCACAGCAGCTAATCATCGATGGAAAATATTTAAGACAGATTTTATTCAACCTGATAGGTAATGCCGTTAAATTTACTCACAAAGGATCTGTCGATGTATTCGTGAGTGCCATACCTAAAAATACTGAGGGCAGTACGGTAGACCTGAGATTCAGTATTGAAGATACTGGCATAGGCATTCCGGCAGATCAACTCGGCACCATTTTTGAACCGTTTATTCAGGCGTCTAAAAAAGACAGAAACCGTTATGGAGGTACAGGTTTGGGATTGAGTATAACCAGACGATTAATTGAATTATTGGGCGGGACTATTACTGTTGAAAGTCAAGAAGATAAGGGTTCCGTTTTCACCTTCTCTCTTTTTGATGTAGAAATAGGCTCACTACTCAGCGACGAAACAGAAAACAATGATAAGTTATACCTGAAAGGATTAAAATTCAAGAAGCAAGTTATACTTTTAACTGAAGATGTACTCTCGAACCGCCAGGTAATAAGAGGTTATCTCGAAACACATAACATTACAATCATCGAAGCTGAAAACGGTGAAGAGTGTTTACTTGCCATGCAAAAACAACGACCCGATTTAATATTAATGGACATGCAAATGCCAGTGATGGACGGTTATACAGCTATTAAAATAATTAAATCGGATAAACTATTGAAAGGCATACCCATCATTGCGCTTACAGCATCAGGAATGAAACAGCAAAAAGACCACATCAAGAATATTGCTGATGATTTTCTGATTAAACCCATATATAAAACCGATTTAATTGCTAAATTAATGAATTATTTAGCTTACGACGATTTATCGATTACAGAAGGGAATCGAGCATTAAAAGTTGACAAAAATATTCATGAAGCACCCAACAAAAATCTTCCACCCGAATTAAAAGAAGAGATATCAAGTTTGTTTATGGGAACTATTTTAAAACAAATGGAAACCTTTAATATGGATGAAATGATTGCCTTTGTAACTAAACTCGAAGAATACAATATAAACAAACAAATTCCTGAAATTTCAGAAATTTGCGATCAACTTTCGGGATATTTAAAGTCATTCAATATTGAAAAAACGGATGCAACGTTGAAAATATTAGCATCTTATATTAAAAAATAAAAACACCATGGAAACAACAAAAAAAGCATCCATCCTGGTTGTGGATGATAATCCGCAGAATTTACAATTGATGGGAAGTATTATTTATGAAAAAGGATATAACGTCAGCGCATCCTCTTCGGGCGAACAAGCACTGCAAGCTATAAGCCAACAGGCCCCCGATTTGATACTTCTCGATATAAAAATGCCCGGGATGAATGGATTTGAAGTGTGTAAAACCCTTAAAGCAAATCCGGCAACGAAAGATATTCCCATCATATTTTTAACGGCCATTACGGATGCTGAAATTCTGATGCACAGTTTCAATCTGGGTGCAGTAGACTACATCACAAAACCATTCAATAAAGGAGAATTATTAGCACGTATAGCTACTCATGTAGAATTGAAGTTATCGCAAGAAAAGCTCAAAGAATTAAATACAACCAAAGATAAATTCTTTTCCATCATTTCTCACGACTTAAGGAATCCCACTTCAGCTTTAAAGTCATTATTAGAGCAAATGACAACTAATTATTCAACGTTCTCAAAAGAAGAAATAACGCATTTTCTAACCGGACTTCAGGATGCCTCAGAAAATTTATTTGGTATGTTGGAGGAACTTCTATTATGGTCGAAGTCCCAATGGGGCGTTTTGGAAATGAAACCCGAAAAATTAAATTTAAAGGCAGTAATTGAAAAAAACATCACCAATTGCAATGCCGCATCGGAAGTAAAAAATATACAGATAAAATCAACCGTTGCCGAAAACCTCTTTGTAAAAGCAGACCTAATGATGTTGAATACGATATTAACAAATCTCATCTCAAATGCTATTAAGTTTTCAAACATTCGGGGTATAATTGAAGTTAGCGCAAAGACTATGGATGATCAGATAGAGCTGTCTATTAAAGATTATGGAATGGGAATTAACAAGAAAGATTTGAAAAAACTATTTTGCATTGATTCCGGAGTCAAACTCAGTGGTGCAGATAATGAAGGTGTTAGTGGTATTGGATTAATACTATGTAAAGAATTTACAGAGCGTAACGGGGGTGATATAGTTGCAACAAGTGAAAAAGGGAAAGGGAGTACTTTTAGTTTTACGCTAAAGAAAATAATCAAATAAACATCAAAATTCTATTTTTTAAAATTTTCAAAATCGCAGGGATAATAATCAATACTTAAAAAATATGATACAAAAGGATTTTAAAAATGCTAAAATATTAATTGTGGATGATCTGGCAACTAACATTGACATTCTCACCATACTCCTAAAAGCCGAAGGTTATACAAACATTAAAACTACCACCGACCCACGTGAAGTTATGGGATTTATTACCTCGTTCGATCCTGATTTAATTCTTCTTGATTTGATCATGCCACAAATTTCAGGCTTCGATGTAATGGAACTTTTACTGAGCGAACAACAGAAGTCATCAAAACCTTCAAAACGTCAGCCTATCATGGTACTTACATCCGATACCACCACCGAAACAAAACAAAAAGCGCTAGCTTTTGGTGCAAAAGACTTTTTAACCAAACCTTTTGATTCCATTGAAATTAGTTACCGTATCAAAAACTTGTTAGAAACCCAATATCTTTACCAAAAACTGAATTCAAGAAATCTGCTATTGGAAGAAAAAATTATTGAATTCTTGAAGGCAAATGATGAGTGGTACAGATAAAAGAGACAAAAAGGGATGATTCCATTTTTTGGGTTCTTAATTTCACGATGCAATTATTATTCTATGCCTGATACGTTTACCTCTTAATCGACCTATAGGGATACGAACTCTATTATTTTTCAACTATCGAAGTAATCTTTAATCAAATTGTCATTCCTCTTCAATAATTTTATAATATAATAATCGTTTCTTTGCTGTATGAATATCAGACAGATAAATGAGAAGTAAATTTGTATTAGTTATTTTAGGTGTGTTTTTATTATCAATGCGATTAGAAGCTAACTTACCCATCCCGCAACCTTCGTTCGAAAGTAATGAATTGAAAATTCTAAGCTGGAACATATATATGTTGCCATATGTACGATTTTGGAATAACAATCGTACAAGAGCGAAAGCTATTGCCTCCGAATTGACTAACTCGGACTATCATATCATTGTATTTCAAGAAGCATTCAGCAGCACTTGCCGCCATATTATTTCGAAAGCACTTTCGGAGCAATTTCCTTATCAATATGGACCTGCCAATCGGACACTATTACCTTTTCGTACCAACAGCGGATTGTGGGTGATAAGTAAAATACCCTTAACAAAAACTCAGGAAATTCGGTTTTCAGGAAAAAAAGGCTTCGATGCCATCGCCCGTAAAGGTGCTGTGTTATTCAAAGGACAATTTAACAACTTTCAGTTTCAACTGATTGCTACGCACCTACAATCGGCAAATTCTCCGTTGGTAAGAGAGTATCAATGCCGGGAAATTAAAGAGCATCTGTTAAACGCATATTTTAAAAAGGATATTCCTCAACTGATTTGCGGTGACTTCAATATCGACATGAGTGATCATAGGCACTATCAGCAAATGTTACAGACTTTGGATGCACAAAACGGGGAGTTGAGCGATACTCTGACGGTCACTTATGACGAAATAAATAATAATTTGGCCTGGACAGAAAATGGAAGGCAAAGAGTTCTGGATTATATTCTTGTCCGGAATGAGTTTTTAGTTGACAAAATCAAGCGAAATGTTCGTAAATTTTTCTCCAGGATAGGCAACAAATCTTCATTTTTATCCGATCATTATGCAATGGAAGTAAATGTAATTTTCAAGAATAAATTGGAGCCTGAAATAACCCGTACCTTGCCATAATCAGACAAAAAAGGTGAGAGTGTATTTTTCATCCGTATCACTTCGGTATGACAAAAGTTTAATGGAAATAAGAATTGAAAGTATCGCGATAGCTGTCGGAATGAGTTCGCTTTTTTTCGACAAGTACAAATCTATTTTCAACAGAATAAATATTCAATCAAAAAAAAAAAACGTCAACGGAAAGAACCGCTGACGTTTTTTTAATTTTAGAACCATCCATATCTTGGAAATCTTATTCCATCCCTTCCATATTCATATCAGGGGCAGCTTCTTCGGTTTTCTTTTCCTTTTGTTTAGGTTTCATATTCCCGAAATTATAGCTCACCGTCACACCCACCAGTCGTCCGTGGAATGAAGATTCGGAACGTTGGTAAAATCCGTCGCCCCAGGTGGTGGAACTACGGCTGCGGGAGTTCAGTAAGTCGCGTACCATTAGGTTTAAGCTCAGCTTGCGGTCATAGAAGGTCTTGCGCAAACCCATGTCGATGCTATAGCTGGCGTTTTCTTTACCCTGGGCAATAAGTTCGGGAGCTTCGTAGCCGCCCGAAATTTGTCCCGAAAAAGTTTTAGAGAACATCAGGTTGGCCATGATGCGGGCACTCCACGAGAAGCTGTCCTGTCCCGGGATGGTAGTAGAGAGCAGGGTATTATATGGGTTGACGTACACCGAGGAGTCCATTTTGCTGTAATAAAGGTTTACCGAAGAGGTCAGGTTGAGTATCGTGAACAGCCGGTTTTTGGCCACCAGTTCCAAACCCGTGTTTTGCGATTTGGCAACGTTCATATAGGTACTTTCCATAACGCCAGCATTCATAAAGCGTACATTCTCTATCACGTTATCGGTGAAGCGGTAGTAAGCCGAAGCGGACATCGAGTGGTTATCCCAGTTTTTCAGGTAATTAAGTTCCATGGACGACGAGAACTCAGGCGACAATTCGGAGTTACCATAGGAAATATTGGTAGAGTCGGAGAAATCGCGGAAAGGGTTGATCTGGCGTCCACGCGGCCGGTTGACCCTGCGCGTATAATTCAATTGCAACTCATTGTTTTTGGGCAATGTGTAAGCCAGGTACATGGAAGGGAAAAGCTCAAAATAGGTTTGAGGCTTCAGCTTCTGAGTAGAAATGGACGAAGTGTATTCGGACTGCTTCCACATATACTCGGCACGCAAACCGGCCTGCACGCTCAACTTATTGAAGCGGTTACCAAAGGTCAGGTAGGCTGCATGAATTTGTTCGTTGTAATCGAAATCGTTTAAATAAGCAGGAAGGTCCACAGCATGCAGGTTATCGTAGGCCGTAGCTTCGCTCAGACGGTTTTGCTTGTTGCTTTGCCAGCCCGCTTCCAGCTTACTGTTTTCCGAAAGTTTATTGGTATAATCCAGCTTAAACTGCAGTTCTTTGTTGGTGTTGTCGGCAGTTTGGGTAATATCCGACTTGTAAGCCGACAAATTATCGTTTTGAATATACCGGCTGTCGCCCCCACGCGTACTTCCCGAGTAGGACAAGCTGGTAGTGAGGTAAGTATCTTTTTTGTCAAAATCGTGGCGGTAATCGAGGTTCAGGTTGTAACCCGGACGGTCGCCAGTCTCGGTATTCGTTCTGTTATAATTTTGCATCACCGAGTCGTTGGAAAGGTCGGTGAGCATGTAATTAATTTTAGTGGTACTGGTACCACCACCGTTCATACCAAAGCCCGAAAGGCTCAGAGTATTTTTGTCATTCAAATGAAAGTCCACTCCAGCACGCATAAAGAGCCCGTGAAATGCACGGTCAGATGTATTGTCCTGACGGAGCAAGGTATTATCGGCCACGTTATAATTTGTACGCTCGTTCCATCCGTTACCCTGCATACCCATGCCCCGGTAACCCACGTTGGCGTAGGCATCTATTTTGCTGCTGCTGTAATTCAGGCTGGCACCCAACGAACCGCCCAATTTTCCACCATCGGGAATCATCAAACCGGTGGACACGCTACCATAGTAACCCGCCTTCCGGTTCTTTTTCAGCACCAGGTTAATGATACCGGCAGTACCTTCGGGGTTGAACTTAGCAGAAGGGTTGGTCATAATTTCTATACTTTCTATACTCTCGGCTGGCATCTGCTGCAACACCTGCGCGCGGTTGTCCACCGTCAGGCCCGAGGGTTTGCCGTTGATCCAAACTTCCACGTTGGCATTGTTCCGAAGGGAAACATTTCCTTCGTTATCCACATCCACCGAAGGGATGTTTTGCAACACTTCGGTAGCAGATCCACCCGCAGCGGCAATATTTTGATCGACAGTGAACACTTTTTTATCGATGTCGAATTTCATCTGCGATCCCTGACCGATAACTTCCACTTCTGCCAAAATTTTATTATTCTCAACCAACTTCAGAACGCCCAGGTTTAAAGGGGCTTCAGAGAGGTTCAAGGGTAAACCTAGCGGATTGTACCCGACGTAACTAACCCGCAGGATATATTTACCACTGGCAACGGAAGGAATGGTGAAGTTACCACCGGCATCGGTAGTGATTCCTGTAACCGGTACTTTGGAATTTTGCTTGTAAATAGCAACATTCACAAAGCCAAGCGGACTTTGGGTAGTGGCATCCACTATTTTGCCACTGATGCTCTGAGCTGCCATCAGGGGCAACAACAGAAAAGAAAAAATAATAAAAGAAAAAATCTTTTTCATACCTATTAAAAAAAGTTTAGTTAATAAGGACCGTTTGATTACCGCACATAAATTACGAATCTCGGGATAAAAAAAAGCAAATAGCAAGAGGATGATAAGCTGTGATTTAATACAAATTATCAATTCTACGTTTTTTGCTTCTTCGTTGTACAAATAAACAACACCTTATTGACTCTAAAAATCGTTGAGAGTTTAATCCCATCATTTATATTAGCTGTTAATAAACAAAAAAAAGGCGTTCTTTCGAACGCCTTTTTTAAAAAGTATCATTAAAAGTTTGGCAGCAAGTACTTTTCGCGTGAAGCAAAAATCTTATCTACGCTGTTTACTTCCAGGAATGAAGTACCAAATCCTTCACCGAAGCTACCACTGAGGTAACTTACATAGTCGTCGGTTTGTAACCATCCTTTTTTAATCAGTTCCTGTAATCCCTTGATGAAATACTGTTGCGTATCTTTCATTTCTGCCTGGTACATGGGGAAAACGCCATACGACAGGGCCAATTCGCGGGTCATGCGTTCGTAATAACAAATAGCCAGAATAGGGTTCGTTCCACGGTATGCCGAAAGGTGACGGGCTGTTTTACCGCTGTAGGTATCGGTGATTATGGCTTTGGTACCAATTTGCGTACTTGCCTCTACTGCTGCATTGGCAAGGAAAGTGGTAACATCGTTGGTATCGATCTTCACTTTAATGTCATTTTCCGAAAGCTTTGTTTTCTCAGCTTCTTCGGCCACCTTGGCCATGGTGCGTACAGCTTCTACAGGATATTTTCCGTAAGCCGTTTCGCCGCTAAGCATCAAAGCATCAGTACGATAGTAAATGGCGTTAGCGATATCGGTTACCTCAGCACGTGTAGGACGTGGGTTCTTAATCATCGTGTGTAGCATTTGTGTAGCTACAATAACCGGCTTGCGGGCCAAAACGCATTTGCGGATCAGGCGACGTTGAATGCCGGGGATTTTTTCCTGTGCCACTTCAATACCCAGGTCACCGCGGGCAATCATCACACCATAAGTATATTCCAGAATTTCGTCGATGTTATCAACGCCTTCCTGATTTTCAATTTTCGAAATGATTTTAATAGGGCTCTTGTGCTCATCCAAAATATTTTGAATATCAATCACATCCTGTTTGTTACGTACAAAAGAGTGAGCAATAAAATCGAGCTTATTCTCGATGGCAAAAAGGATGTTGGTACGGTCTTTTTCGGTCAGCGAAGGCAGATTGATGCGCACTCCGGGGATGTTCACGCTCTTGCGACTTCCCAAAACTCCATCATTCAACACCTTACACATTAAGAAGTCTTCACCTTTCGATTCTACTTTCAAATCGATTTCACCATCATCGAAAAGGATATTGTCATCAACATGTAAATCGCGTACGAAAAACGGATAATTTACAGCAATACAATCATGAGTAGAAATAAGTTCAGGTTTTCCCATTATTTTTACCAGGTCACCTTCGAACAATTCAATAGAATCATTTTCAGCCACAGTAGTACGAATTTCTGGTCCTTTGGTATCCATCAGTAAAGCGATATGATTGCTAACGGCACGTACATTGTTTATAATTTTATGGAAACCTTCGGCTTGCAAATGGGCTGAGTTCATACAACTACATTCATACCCTCGATATAGAGTTCGCGGATAAAATCTACTTCACAGCGTAGATCACTAATAGTAGCTACTATTTTGGTTGATTTTGACATACAGATATTTTATTATTTATTTATTTCAAGTGAATCTTAAAAACATAACGTATCGGGACAAGGATGGTTCAACTGAACTCCTTTTTTCGCCAACATGAGTCCTGTTAATGCAACAGAGCCTCAACGGCAAGCCGGTACGAATCCATTCCGAAGCCAACGATACAACCCTTGCACGCCTCGGACAAAAAAGAATGATGCCTGTAAACTTCGCGTTTAAAGACATTGGATATGTGAACTTCTATCACGGGTGTGGTGATGGAACGAATGGCATCGGCAATGGCAATGGAAGTGTGTGTATACGCTCCGGCATTCAGCACGATACCATCGTACGAAAAACCAACTTCGTGGAGTTTATCAATTAATGCACCTTCGGAATTAGATTGAAAATAATCGAGTTCCACATCCGGAAATTGTACTTTTAATTCAAGGAAAAACGCTTCAAAAGTTTGATTACCGTAAACTGAGGGTTCACGCTTCCCCAACAGGTTTAAGTTAGGTCCGTTAACAATTTGAATGCGTTTCATAAGTTTTGTTTTTGGGTTTTATTCAAGTTTCGAATGGTGATATAGAGTGTATACACTGAAGGAATCAGGCAAACCCCGTTGGCAAAAATCATGGGTAAATCGGGGATTAAAATGCCATATAAAAACCAAAATCCAATTCCTATAGTCATAATAATATACATTCCCAACGAAATACTACGGGTATCGCCGGTTTTGATTATCTTATAAGCCTGTGGAAATTGTGCTGCAGCAGTACAACAACCAGCTATATAACCTACAATGACGATATCGAATGACATAGAATCAATTTTCACGCAAAAGTAACAAAAAAAAGTGATTTACGAAAACGGCTTTAAAAGAAACCAAATGTTTAGTCATATTGAATATCATATGAATTAAGTCTCTATAATCCTGTCACTTTCAAACTTGAGAGTTCATTCGCCTTAAACAAGGTATATAATATACCCTATACATGCGATTTTACATGTTCCGAATACTTGTTTACTTTGCATAATCAGAAAAAACAATTCTCATTCTATTGAATTATAAACAAAAATACTTAAAGTAATTAAATGTATTTCTTTCTGTGGCGTTAAAAAAGTCAATCACCATTATATCACATTTTAAAATTATATTTTATGTCCGATTTAAAATTCTCAATCAAAGGAACGAGTGAAACCGCAACCAAATTTGTGGCAGAAGCCCGACAGTTTAAAATAATCATCGATGAACCTTCAACTTTAGGAGGAAACGACGAAGGTGCAAATCCAGTAGAATATTTGTTAGCAAGCTATGCGGGTTGCCTGAATGTAATGGGACATTTAGTTGCCAACGAATTGGGTTTCAAGTTAGATAAGCTTGAAATAGAAATTAATGGGAGCCTAAATCCTGACAGATTATTTGGAAAATCATTTTCCGAAAGAGCTGGTTATAAGAAAATTAATGTGACAATCAAACCATTTGCAGATGTCAGCTCAGAACTATTAAAAAAATGGATTGATGCTGTTGAAGATCGTTGCCCGATAAACGATAATTTACAAAATATCACATCTATCGATATAAAAGTCTTATCAAATTAATCAAATTTTCAGTTGGTCTTTTTAATATTAAAGGCCGACTGAAAATGCCCGCATAACAAAATCGCACAGATACACTTTGCAATGAAAAAAATATTATGTATTTTTGAACACGCATAAATACAAAAACGCATTTTCTACTGAGTGATGAGCATAACAGAATTATTTTTACCATCCATAAGAATTAGATTACCAAAGAGATATCTTTTAATCGTAGCGGCCGCAGTATGGACTTTTGCCGGAGGAATGCTGTATTACAAGGGTTTCACCATGATGGTTCTTTATCCCAAAACGATTTGGTTTAAAATTTCGGCTTGTATCGTCGCTGGCACTACTTTCTATGGATTGATTTTCAGTAAAATATCTACAAAACACACGCAACGCATCGTCACTCTGCCTAATGCCAAACCCTGTTTATTTTCCGTTTTTAACTGGCAAAGTTATCTTATGATGGTTTTAATGATTTCATTAGGCATTCTTTTGCGTAATCAGGAATTGTATCACCCGAATATCTTTCCGCTTTCTACATCACCATGGGCACTCCATTGATTTTATCGGCACTTTCTTTTTTATATTATGGTATACACTTTCAAAGGACAATCATAAAGCTGGGCTGATGACTATTCTTTTAACAACTTAATAATCTAACGAATAACTGCAACATTTAATATACAAATAAAATAGTTCCGATGATTTGCATAGAACTTGTTTCACTCACAACATTTTAAGCCTCTTATTCTTTTTAATTGATAATTGTTAATCCCTCATCTAAATATACCGGACGATTATGAAAAGGAATTTACTCCTTGCACTCGTTTTAATTTTTGCATCCCTGGCCTTTTCGGCACAAAACTTACCACTCTACAAACTTACCATCGCACCGGCCGACTTAGACTCTATGTATGCCCACGCGGTAGATGAAGTCTATTTCCCTGCCGTTCTAGAAGTTGATACTTTTAGCTACACGGTTCTGGCGCGATTTAAAGGTTCTACTTCCATTTTTTATCCAAAAAAGAGCTGGGCAATCAAGTTTGACAATTCTAAAAATTATTTTGGGGTATCACGGATTAACCTTCACGCAGATTACAAAGATCCTTCGGCAATGCGTAACTTTCTAATTATGAAATTATTTGCATTTTTAGGTTCTCCGGCTTCTCAAATACAACATGTCACCTACGAAGTAACGGCGTACCTTATGGCGTATACACACAAACCGAACAAATTGACAACGAATACCTGACCCGAAATGGGCGCACACCTGTTTCGCTGTATAAAGCTATTAGCCACGGTGCATTGATGGCTCCAACAGTGAGAGATGATTACTACAATCGCATCTGGCAAATTGATGCAGGCGGCGACCCAAGCTTTAACGAATTACGGACTTTATTCAACAAATGTTTGTATTGGTCGAAACCTGATTTTGATACACAAATAGATGATATAATCGATGTGGATAATTTTCTGAATTTCTTTGCCGTACATTTTGTATTTGTAAACCAGGATAATTTCACCAAAAATATATTTCTGAACAAGAACAGCTTAAATCAGAAATATGAATTATTACCCTGGGACAACGAAGGCTCATTCGGAAATTCGGCTGTAGGTGTTTTCGACCCCACCCTGACTGACTATAATATGCGCGATGCTCTCACACCCGAATACCAGGTGGTGTTTCAACGGCTACTGGAAAACCCCACCTATAAGGCACTGTTCAGCACAAAAGTAAACCGGGTACTTACCGATGGCTTCAGCTACCTGGACACTTTGATAGACAATACCTACCTGAAAATAAAACAAGCCGTTTATGCCGACACCAAAAAGGAGGAAGCAAACCAGGCTTTTGATACCGAAATACCCCGGTTGAAATGGTTTATGACTAACCGCAAAACATTTTTAGAGAACAACTTATTACCGGTACGAAATACGTTGACTGGCTTTTATTGCTCCAACCCCTTCCCCGGCACAGCAAATTCATCTGTAACTATTCGCATAACGTCACCGGTGGTGCAGCGCGTCAACCTGTATTTTGCCGATTCTGTAAATTTCAACTTACCCGGACAGGCCTTTAAATTCAGCGGATTAAGGTTATACGACGATGGTGCGCACGACGATTTATTACCCAATGATTTGGTGTATGGGAACACCGTGGATGTAAGTCGTTTCAAAAGTCCACTGATACCTTTCGCCATCACTGGTGCAGAGCAAAATTACCCTCCAAACGGTATCTTTTACATCGATTATTATGGCTCAAAATCATATGCTATCAATAAAGGGAATGCAGATCCAGATGTGGCTGGTCGCGTTCAAATTGGCGATGTGCATCTCTTTGGCGATAAAAGTTTTGTGGAAATAAGGAATAGTTCTGCCACACTTTCGGCTGATATTTCCTATTGCCATCTGCGAACCGACAGTTCGTTTCAGGATTTCATGTTCAGGGACAACGTGGTGCTGGCTCCTAACGAGACAATATATGTGGCTGCCAATAACGAATTAGGTACGCATTTTTTTCCGGCGAACCGTTCTTTTGCTAATCTACAGTATGAATTGTCGGTTAATGATTCGTTACATCTGTTTTCACCCTTGCTTACAAAAATGTCATCTAAAAAAGTAACCGCCATTCAGGATCTTTCTGTCGGATCAACTATACTGGTAATTAATGAGATTAATTATAAATCGGGTATTACTAAACCTATGAGCGATTGGGTGGAAATATACAACCCGGGATCATCTGCCGTAGATATGACCGGTTGGATATTTAAAGATGGCGATAACAAACATGCATTCACCTTCCCCGTTGGTTATAGCTTAGCTTCAGATGGGTATGTAGTCATCGCGGAAGACCTGGCTGTATTTCAAGCGGCTTGTTCTTCAATAACAAACGTTGTAGGCAGTACTGCCTTCGGTTTGTCAAGCACTGGTGAATCGGTTCGATTGTTCGATCAACTTGGACAATTAGTTGACTCAGTAGATTATAAAAACGTTTTACCCTGGCCTGTGGAAGCCGCAGGAACAGGAGCCACATTGGAATTGAAAGATTATACACTCGATAATACGATTGGAGGTAACTGGATTGCCAACTCGCTAAAAAATGGTACTCCAGGAGCAATTAATTCAATAACTGGCGATGTACAATTGTTGAAATTATCTGAATTTTCAGTGTTTCCAAATCCTGCACACGGGAGTGTTAATATCCGATCATCAGCCGGCGAACTTCGCATTGAAATCTTTACCTTGCAAGGTTCTATCGTAAAAGCGCTGAAACTTAAAACTACCGGAGTAAGTACTATCGATGTCAGCACGTTAACAGAAGGACTGTATTTAATTCACATTACTGGTGCTGGAGGCGACCAACAAACTGAGAAACTAATAGTTTGGTAGTCGGGGCAATTCACTTCGATGGTAAATGGAATAATTCATAGCCAGTTAGTTATTTTTTTTATTCCATAGATTTGCGGACTTAAAACAGTCATCTTGTTATCCGACAGTATTTTTACTAAAAGAAGTTGGCTATATCTTTCATTATAAAATGAGAATAATAACCAACTTTTTTATTAAGAGAATAAAAATTTTCCAATTCGCCCGTGAATTGGAAGATTCTTTTTACTTTTGAAGATTATATTTAAAAAAAGTATTTCATTAATTCAATATTCAATGAAAAAGATAAGCTGCTTATTTTTAACCTGTTTTGTTTTTCTGTTTGAATCATTCTCAGCAGAAAAAGCCATCACTAGTTTGCCCAAGTTGCACATAGCAACTTTCAATATTCGAATCCAGACTCCTTCAGATACAGCTGCATGCTCCTGGAACAGGCGGAAAACAGACGTAGCAAAAATAATAAAACAATACAACTTCGATATTTTTGGTGTTCAGGAAATTGCCAATCGGAAACAGGAAGCCGATTTGAAAGAGTTGATACCTGCTTATACATATATTGGCAAAGGGCGTGACAACAACCAGGGAACCACCGGTGAGCAAATAGGTATTTTCTTTAAAACAAGCCGGTTTAAACTCAGGAACACCGGTTTCTTCTTCCTCTCGGAAACACCGGACACAATGAGTATGGGTTGGGATGGGGCTTTTCGACGGATTTGCGTGTGGGCACATTTATACGACCGGCAAAGTAAAAGAGCCTTCTTTTTCTTTTCAACCCATTTCGACCATATAGGGACAAAAGCCCGTACCGAAAGTTCAAAATTAATTGTGGAACGAATAAAAATTCTTGCCGGTGAAGCACCGGTTTTTTGCGTCGGTGACTTGAATGCATCCCCCGAATCGACCGAGATGTATAAAAACCTGACAAGTTATTTGGAAGACTCACGAGAAATATCAGTTACGCCAGTCAAAGGATCTTCAGGTACATTCAACGGTTACGATATGTTGAGCTCATCTTTCAATGAGCAGGTACGGATAGATTATATTTTCTGCCGAAAGGTTAAGGTTTACAATTACATGGTACTTACCGAAAAGTTTACAAAAGACTGTTATCCATCTGATCACTTTCCAGTGATGATAGAATGCAATATATCCAAATAATAAAGAAAAACGAACTTTTTTAACTTTTCAATACATGAATTCACTTCTATTTCCGCTTAGTCTTACCTTTAAAATTTCGACTTTCAGCAATGATTTTGTGGCTCAGGACGCCAATGGGAAAACAGTAGCTTATGTTCGTCAAAAAATGTTGAAACTTGTAGAAGAAGTTGTAGTTTACAACGATGAAAGCCGTTCGGAGCAAAACTTCACCATTCGTGCCAATAAATGGCTCGATTTTTCGGCAGCTTATGTTTTCACCAACAAATCGGGTTATGAAATTGGCCGTGTGGTTCGCAAAGGTTGGACATCGTTGTGGAAAGCACATTATGAAATTTACGATGAAAAAAAACAGCAGGATCTGGTGATTCGGGAAGAAAATCCCTGGACAAAAATTATGGATTCGATGTTGGGAGAAATTCCTTTTCTGGGTATACTGACGGGTTATTTGTTTCATCCGGCCTATATCTTTACCAGACCAGATAGCACACAAGTGGTGAAACTTAAAAAAGAACCATCATTTTTTGGACGACGTTTTACCATTGAAAAACTCAGCAATTTTGAAACGGGTGAAGAAGAACGAATTTTGCTGGGATTAATGATGTTGATTCTATTGGAAAGACAAAGAGGTTAAGATTAAATAATAAGGTATGGTATACATCTTAATAATAAGCTATTATAAACTGCACAAAAACAATTAAATGAAAATTGCTGACATTCTTTCATTACACTTCCAGACAAGAGCATCATTAATTTAACAATCTAATTTATTTATTATTTTCACTTTGGGTTCCTCAGCAATTTCAGAAAATAGTCCTGAATACTTTTGACTAAGTTCTCCCATTTTAGTAAAAAGACGTAAGTATATATCGTTAGGCGAAAAAGTCACTGTATGTTCTAATATAACGTAAAACTGCATATAATTACTGAATAGCTCATCCTTATGTTCCCTCAACGCCTCATCAGGTTGTGCCGCATCCTGAAAAATTCGTAGTTTATACAATGCGTCGTAAGTATTATTAAGATCCTCCAGTTCATTCAGCAACAAATCGATACCTACAATTTTGGCTGAGCTTGAAAGTGAATGACTACGGTGATACCTTGCAAACATATCGAAAAAATCACCTGTTTGGATATCCATAGTTTCATTTACAGGAAACCAATATGGCGTAAAAAAAAAGTCGAGGCTTTGTGC
>Ga0123336_10002379_pt1 | contig 16334 bp, 10 predicted proteins | sample SSSSmetaG_FD_96466 | JGI IMG/M metagenome (GOLD analysis project Ga0123336, IMG submission 96466) | Glacier valley bacterial and archeal communities from Borup Fiord, Nunavut, Canada, to study Microbial Dark Matter (Phase II) - ​SSSS metaG | ecosystem: Environmental > Aquatic > Freshwater > Ice... | reverse complement strand
TGGGGAAAGGCGCCGACGTAAACGCCAAAGCAAAGTCTGGCACCACTGCTTTATTGCTGGCCGCTACTAGCCCGACCGGAGGCGAATCGGTGAGTCTCCTGGCGAGCCATGGTGCTGACGTGACTGCGCTCGATTCGTTCGGCACAAACCTGTTGCACGCTGGCGCGAACGCCGGCAACATCACTGCGGTCCGCCTGGGGCTGGCGTCGCATTTAGATGTGAATGCCAAGCAAAGGAGCGGCTTTACCCCGCTGATGAATTCAGCGGCGGATGGCTCAGTGGAAATTGCCAAGTTGCTGTTAGAAGCCGGGGCCGATCCGAATGCCGTTTCCGCCGCCCAGGGTAATCGCGTGAAGAATGGCGACATAGCCCTGACGCGTCTCACTCCGCTGATTCTGGCTACTCCCTATAGCCCACCCGCCATGACAAAGCTGCTGCTGGATCATGGAGCTAAGGTAGACCCTGTGGATGGGCGCGGCATGACGGCGCTGCACGCGGCTGTTTCCAGCGAACTGCAGAGCCCGGAAACAGTGCGGCTGCTGCTCGCCAAAGGTGCCGACCCTGACTTCCAGAACGCCGAAGGCAAGACGGCCCGCGATTGGGCGCTGAAGTTTTCCCGCCCCGACGTACTGAAATGCCTCGACGTTAGCCCCGCAAACTTGAGTTCGCCAGGGGCCGCCGATACCCGTCCGGCCGTGACGCGCGAAGAAGCCACTCGCCGTGCGATGACCCTGCTCGAAACCAGCACCAAGACCTTCTTCCAGCAGAGCGGTTGCGTGGGCTGCCATTCCCAGAACGTTACCGGCATGGCGGCGGGTACCGCGCGCCAGCATGGCTTGGCGATCAATCGCGACGCTGCTATCGAGCGTCTCGCCATAGTGGCCAAGATGTGGGCTCCCAGCGCGGAAGGGCTACTGGTGCGCGAAGATCCACCCGGCGGTTCAGACACCATTGCCTATGCGCTGCTCGGCATGGCCGGCGAAGGTTACTCGCCCGACCTGGTCACCGGCGCGATGGTCCGTAACGTGGCCGTGCAACAACTCGCCGCCGGTTACTGGCACCACGGTGGTATCGCCAGGGTTCCCGCTGAAGATAGCGATATCGGGATCACCGCCCTCGCGATTCGGTCGCTTTCATTATTCGGGAACGCAGGCTCCCAGGCGGAATACAACGAACGAATTCAGCGCGCCGCCAAATGGCTTGCGTCCGCCAAACCCCGCTATGCCGAAGATGCCAACATGCGCTTGCTCGGCCTGAAATGGGCCGGCGCGGCCGCAGCCACGGTGGCTCAAGCAGCCCGCGAGGTGCTGGCCAAGCAGCGGCCCTCCGGCGGGTGGGGCCAGAACGATTTTCTACCGGAAGATGCCTACGCCACCGGCCAAGCCCTCTACGCTCTGGCCGAAGCGGGCCGCGCGAACGATTCGGCAGTCTCCAAAGGGACGGCTTACCTGATCCGCACACAGGCTCCCGACGGCTCCTGGCACGTCGTAAGCCGGTCGGTGAAGTTTCAGCCGTATTTTGAGGGCGGCTTCCCCTACGATCACGACCAGTGGATTTCTTCCATGGGCACCGCCTGGGCCGCCATGGCTTTGGTTAGTACTTCGCCCACCGGTACCGTGTGGGCGTCCAACTTACCGGCAATCCCTTTGAAACCCTAGGCTCACTAGCTTCATCCTATTCACCGGGGATATAATTGAAGCAAGTGGCGAGGTTTATGGGGATTCGTTTGGCATTCGTTTTGGCTTGTGCGTCACTAACCGCAACAGGAGCCGCAACGTCGGTTACCGCATCGCCTGCCCCGGCGCAAAACTCGGAATACGACAAAGCTTTAAGGTTATACAACCGCACTCACTATGGGGCCGCAGTGCAGACTCTCGCACCCATCGGGGAGCGTACAGCCGCGGAAACGGAGCTATTAGGCAAGAGCTATTACATGTTGGGTGCCTATCGCGATGCGACGGACGCCTTTCAGAAAGCAATTGAGCTGGAACCTGGCAACGCCTCTTATTATCATTGGTTGGGGCGAGCCTATGGGCGTCGGGCAGAAACGGCTTTCCCAATTGCGGCGCCTGGCTATGCATCCAAAGCAAGGACCAACTTCGAAAAATCTGTAGAGCTCGACTCGACCGATAGCGAAGCGCTGAACGATCTGTTCGAATACTATTTGCAAGCGCCCGGTTTGTTAGGCGGCGGTCTGGATAAAGCATCCAAGATCGCCGACAAGATTGCCAGACGCGATCCCGCCGAAGGTGCTTTTGCCAAAGCCCGCATCGCCGAAGAACGCAAAGATTGGGGTCAGGCGGAAACGTTTCTCCGCCGAGCCACCGAACTCGCCCCCCAGCAGCCGGGACGTTTGGTGGATTTGGCCAAGCTTCTCTCCAAACAGGGCCGCTTCGATGAAAGCGACGCCACTTTCGCGAAGGCCCACCAAGTGGCTCCAAATGCACCGAAAGTAGTGTTTGCCGAAGCCGCCGCTTATATCAAAGCCAACCGCAAAACCGATCAGGCGCGTGAGTTGCTAAAAAAATACCTGGCAATGAATACCTCTCCGGACGATCCTTCGAAAACGGAAGCTCGCAGACTGCTCAACAAGGTTTCATGAACCTGGGCGAGAGCTTCCAGTTCAGCATCCAAGCTCTTCGCGCAAACCCCATCCGCAGTGTTCTCACCGGCCTCGGCATGGTGATCGGCACCGCAAGCGTCATCCTGGTCGTCACCATTGCGCTCACCAGCCAGAACTACATTCTGGAACAGATTGAGGGCGTGGGCAGCAACATGGTGTTCGCGCAATATGAGATCGGCAGCCAGCAGACTGCGGCTCAGGTAGACGCGGATTTTATCAAGCTCGGCGATGTCGAGGCCGTGCGTGAGGCAGTGAGTGACCGCATCGTGGCCGCCACTCCCATCATGAACAACTTTGACCGTATGGTCATCCAAGGCAAAGAGCAGGATGTGCTGATTGTCGGGTCGGATGAATTTTACAAATCCGTACGTAATCTGGTGGTGCTCGCCGGGCGCTTTCTCGATTCGAACGATGTAGCCCTTCGACAAAAAGTAGCGCTCCTGACGGACAAGCTGGCCGTCAGGCTCTATGGAAGCCAAACCGCCGCCGTTGGCCAGGTCATCAAACTTCACGGGCTGCAGTTCACGGTCATTGGTACCTTTAAAGAAAAGGTCTCCAGTTTCGGCCAAAGTGAGCTGAACAATGAGACGATTCTGATCCCCATCACCCTGCAGCGATACTTCACGCGCGTCGAACGCATTGACCCGTTATATGTGCAGGCCAAGACGCCCGAAGACGTGGAAGCCGTTACTCAGAGCGTCACCAAGGTGCTCGAAAGCAGGCATCGCGCGGGCGCGAAGTATAAGGTGGAGAACCTCTCGGCCATCCTTTCCGCCGCCAAGAGTATCAGCTTTGTACTCAGTCTGGTGCTGCTGCTGGTCTCAACCATTGCTCTTGTTATTTCCGGTATCGGCATCATGAATATCATGCTGGTCACGGTGACCGAACGAACGCGCGAAATCGGCTTGCGCATGGCGGTGGGCGCATCGCGGCGGGAAATCTTGCTGCAATTCTTGACCGAAGCCGTCATCATCAGTTTGGGCGGCGGCGTGTTGGGTATCCTGCTGGGAGTTGCCATGCCGCTCAGTGTTCAGTTCTTTACCGACGATATGCACATCCCTATCTCCATCACCTCAATTCTCGTGGCCTTCAGCGTCTCCTGCGTGGTCGGATTAGTGTTCGGAATGCTGCCCGCGAATCGCGCCAGCAAGCTAAACCCCACCGAAGCGTTACGCTACGAATAGGATGCTTCGATTTGTTACGTTTTATCTGGCGGGAACCCTCCTTTGCGCCGAAACCTATACCTTCACGCTGAAGCAGGCCGTGGATCGATCGCTTCGGCAAAATCCCGATATCGCGCTCGCGCGCCTCGACGAGCAGAAATCGCTGCAGGGAATCCGCATTGCGCGCGACCCCTTCTCCCCGCACGTCGGCGTCGGCAGCGGGCTCGCCTATTCCAGCGGTTTTCCGCTCAGCATTGAAGGCGCGGCGCCCAGCGTGGTCCGCGCCCAAGCCTCGCAATCACTCTTCAACCGTCCCCAAACGTTTGCTGTTGCCCAGGCCAGGGAAAATGCACGCGGTGCTGGGTTCGTTTCCGCATCGAAACGGGAAGAAGTCGCCTACCGGACAGCCTCCCTCTTTCTCGATGGCGACCGTGCCACGCGCCTTCAGGTATTGGCTGCCAAGCAGGTGGAAAGCCTGCGCAGCGTAATCAAAACGGTTCAGGGACGGGTGCAGGAAGGCCGTGAGCTGCCCATTGAAACCAAGCGCGCCAATCTGGATTTACAGAAAGCCCTCCAGCGACAGGAAACGCTGGCGGCCGATCAGGATTTCGCCGAAAGATCCCTGGCCATTGTCCTGGGCTACACCGCCGAAGATCGAGCCCATGCCGCCGCCGATGAACGCGCCGCGGTTCAAATTCCCCCCAATGAGGAAGCGGCCGTCGAACAGGCACTTGCCTCGAATAAGGAATTGAAGCGGCTGCAATCCGCCATGATCGCCAAGGGCTTTGAGATGAAGGGGGCACAGGCCGCCCGCTTGCCGAAAGTGGACCTGGTAGCCCAGTACGCCCTACTGGCCCGGTACAACAATTACGATCTGTTTTTTAACCACTTTCAACGGCACAATGGCCAGCTTGGCATGAGCTTCCAGGTGCCCCTGCTCACCGGCCCGGCGGTCGCCGCCAGCGTCGCGCAGGCCGAAACCGATTCGGCGCACCTCAAAATAGAAATGGATGCCGCGCGCAACCGCATCGCGCTCGATATCCACCAAAGCTTTTCTGAAATCAAACGTGCGGAAACCGGAACGGCGGTCGGACGCGCGGATCTTGACCTCGCTCGCGAAAACCTCGGCCTTCTTCTAGCCCGGCTGGGCGAAGGACGGGTTTCCCTGCGCCAAGTGGAGGAAGCCCGCTATCAGGAGGATGAAAAATGGATCGCGTTTTACGATGCGCAATTTATAACCGAACGGGCCCGTTTGAATTTACTCCGCCAAACCGGGGAATTGGCGTCCAGTTTGAAATAGTAGAATTCGGGATTGTATTACGGCATAAAGTGAATAAGATAGTATTAGCAAGTTCGAGTTAGCGGTTATGAAAACCATATTTTTAGGTCTTATTCTCCCCTGTTCGGCTGCTTGGGCGGTCAATGCCCCAACCGGACTCGCGGTTATTAGCGCCACTAATACTCAGGTTCAACTATCCTGGAATGGTTCCGGACCGGACGTCAACCGATACATCGTGGAGCGGCGCGCAGTTGATTCCACTGACTTTGCCGTGCTGGCCACCATTAGTCCCGATTCGAGCCAGACAGTCGCTACCACCTTCACCGACACCGGCTTCGATCCCTTCACCGGGTACTCCTACCGTGTGCGCGCGACCAACAGCGGTGTTACACCTGTCGACGTGTCCGATTCCTCGGGTGAAGTAACGGTCGGTCCCCCGCCCTACGGATATACTCGCGTCGTCGCCACCCCCGACAGACGGGATTCTCCCGGCCAATTCGGCGCCAATACTCAGCTCATTCTCGATCGGAGTGGCGACCCAATGCTCGCTTATCTGAACCTTGATCCGAACGCCGACCACAACTTTTCCGATACCGAGATCCGCTTTGTGCGCTGGGATCGGGCTCACTATAGGTGGACCGAGCCAGTGTTGGTCGCCATGTCCGATATCGATAGTTCCTATAGTTACAATTATTCCTTTCGGCTTGCCGCGGACGCCGCGACCGGCACACTCGCCATCGTCTATATCGATAACAGCGATCTTTCCACCAACCTGATTTCTATAGCCGATTCCACCGACAACGGCGTCACTTGGCGAAGACGGAAAATGGTGGGCGGTGCTCATACCTACTTTGTTCCTGCAATTGCTTTGGGAAACGGTCAGGTGTATCTTACTTTTTCCGAAAACCTGGTCGGCGTTCGCTATATGACCGGTAAGTTGAGCGACGGCCCCACCTCCTGGAGTCTCGAAACTGTTCCGAACCTGGGGTTCACGCAATATGGTATCGGCTCCGATATTGCGCTCGACAGCGACGGCAAACCGGCTCTGGCCTATCTGCTGTCAGGCGACGATTATCGTGAGATCTTTTACCGCCCGGGCACCAAGCCTTCCGTCGCCAACACCAGCGCCTATGAGCCGGGCGAAGAGTGGCAGCTTCGCCTGGCGTTTTCCGGAACCCATCCGCGCATTGCGTTTTCCGGACGGCTCGATAGCCACTACTCGGATGATTATGACCATCTCTTATTTCTCCTCGCTTCTTCCGATTCCGGCGCTACCTGGAATCCTCGCGTGAACATCAAGTCAGATGGCGGTAGCTTCATCGGCGGGCCCATCGATCTGGCGTTCGATTCCGCCGGTGATGCCGCCCTGACGTCCCGTGAAGGCGGCGCTAACGCTGAAGGCGAAGTCTGCGGCTATCCCAAACTTTCGCTCTCTTCCGATTTACAAACCTGGAATACGTGCGGCATCACCTCCACTATTCATTCCCGTGAAAGCTCATCGGGCGTACGCTTCGCGGGAAACGACACTTTGTATGTAACCATTTCCGTCGGCCAATATCCTGCCGATCCTACCAGCTCCGCGGAACTTCCCGCCGGTCTCTATTTCTGGCGAGGGCCGGTGGGGTTTCAGTTCCCCACCGCTCCCTAACCCTCCTACCCAAGTCCCGGAAGCATGCCCGTGCTATCCCCGAATGACTTCTCCTCAATGCCCATGCGTTGCAGCATCGAAAGATAGAGGTTGCAGAGCGGAGTTTCCTTCGGAAATCGCAACCGGCGTCCCTGTTTCAATGTGCCTTTGCCGCCCCCGGCAAGCGCGATCGGAAGATCGTGTTCCAGATGCAGATTGCCGCATTTGATGCCGCAGCCGAACATCACCATGGAATTATCCAGCAGCGATTTTCCTCCCTCATCCAGGCTCTTTAGGCGATTCAGAAAGTATGCCACCTGCTCCACGTGCCAGGTCACGCACTTCTCATACTGTGTCTTGCGAACCGTCTCTTCGGCATGATGAGAGAGCGAATGCATCCCGCCCTTCACGCCGTCGATGAAAGAAAAATCCTCATTGGTCTGCGCGTCCGCTGTCATGAAAGCGCCAATGCGGGTGGTGTCGCTCCACAGCGCGAGAACCATAATGTCCATCATCAGCCGGATGTGTTCCGGCCGTGACGCGGGTATACCGGGCCCGGGCCGCTCCAGAGGAAATTTGCCCTGATTGATCCAGCGCTTCTGCGGCTTCAACGAAGCTTGCAGTCGCAATTCGACATTCCGCACCGATTCAAAATACTCATCCAACCTTACCCGATCGCTCGCACTCCCTTCCTTGCGAAGCGTCTTGGCCTGATCGCGAAGCACGTCCAGCACGCTGGTGTCGTCACGCTGCAATGAAGTCAACAGACGCGGATCGTCCGGATTCAAGCTGGAGATCACCGGCGCTTTGTTTGAACGGAACAGCCTGTCGAACGCAAGCTGCGGGATAATTTCCTTCGGCACCGGCGTGTGCGGATCGCGCCACGAAATGAAACTTCCGTACATCCTGGCGAAGCCGCCGCCCGCCGTATCGATTCCCGTGCGTGTCGCCTCCAGGCCCAATTCAAAACTCGGCAGCGCCGTGCGGTCGCCAATCTTCTGCGCCATCAACTGGTCGACGGTGGTTCCCCCGCTGTCCAGGTCGTCGCCAGACGTGCGTTCCACATAGCCGCCAGAGAGCCAGGCAGGAACTTTCGGCCAGTGACCGTTGCGGCCTACGGTCTTGGCGTTCCACAAGTTCTCCAGCAGCATAAAATCGTTCTTGAGCGATTCCAGCGGCTTCAAATGCGGAGTCAGTTCATAGCTCTCGCCATCACCGGCGGGAGTCCAGTGATCGGGCCTCACGCCGTTCGGCATGTACATGAAGACAGAGCGAAGCGGCGGCTCGGAGAGCTTGTTCGCGGTTGCCGTGGCAGCAGCCGGTGCCATTCTCTCCAGCCATGGCAGCGCCAGCGCCGCGCCGGCGCCTCGTAAGACTGTTCTGCGTGAAATTCGCTTTGCCATATCGTCTCCTCTTGCCTTCTACTTCACCACCATCGGTCGCTGCATTTTCGGCGGAGGCGGCGCTGCCGGTGTCATCACCACTGCCCCGCCCTGACTGTTGCGGAACGCCGTACTCAGAACCACCTCGCGCATCATCGTCCGCGCCCGGAAATTGTCCTTGGCCAGCGTGTCGGCCATATGTTGAACCGTGCAGCTATCTCCATCCTGCAGGCTCCGCCCCAATGCGTACCCCAGAACCTTGCCCGTGAAGTGGCGGAGAAATTCATCTTTTTTGTCCAGCAGAACCTTGCGTAATTCCATCGGTCCATCGAACTTCTCGCCGGAAGGCAACACTCCCGTCGTATCGATGACGGAGCCGTCGAACTCCTTATCGCGCCAGCGTCCCGTCCAATCGAATTTCTCTAAAGCAAAGCCAATCGGGTCCATCAGATTGTGGCAGGCCGAACAACTTGGGTTGGCGCGATGGGCCAGAATGCGGCCTCTCATACCGACCGCGGTCTTCGCCGTCTCCGCGCAATTCTCCAGACACTTCACAGCTTCGAGAGCGGGCACGTTCGGCGGCGGTGGCGGAACAGGCGTTCCGAGAATTGTATCCAGTACCCACGCGCCACGCAGCACAGGGCTGGTCTGGCGATAGTGCGATGTCATCGCCATCACAGCACCGGATTGCAAAATGCCCGCCCGCCGCTCATCCGGCCACTGCACCAGCTTGGGCTGGTCGCTATGGAAATCCTTGAACTCTTTTTCCAGTTGATAAAACTTCACCAGCCGGTCTGTCATGTAGGTGTAATCCGCCGTGAGCAATTCCAGCACGCTGCGGTTCTCGCCGAGAATGCGCTCAAAGATCAGCACCGGCTCCGCGCGAAGATCCGCCGCAACGGGAGGCGTGTAAAACGCCTGCAGCTCCGTGATCATAGGTGCCGCGCGGCCTCCCACATCCTGAGTACCCAACCATTGCCCGATGAACGTGCTTGCGAACGTGCTCGACCTTGGATCGTCCAACATGCGGTCCACTTGCGCGGTCAGCACCTGCGGGTCCTGCAATTTACCTTGCGCCGCGAGGCCAGTCAGTTCGTCATCCGGCATCGTCGACCACAGAAAATACGAAAGCCGCGTGGCCAACTCATATTGACCCAATGGGTAAATTCCCGGCTTTTCACCGCGGTGTTCCATCTTGAACAGGAAGTCCGGCCCCACCAAAGCGGCTTTCAGTGCCAGCTTCATTCGCTCTTCGAAGGGATCTCCACGCTTCGCCGCGCGGTCATATAGCGTGAGAAGTGGCATCCCATCGGTGGCATCCACAGGCCGGCGATATGCCTTGCTCAGAAAGGTGCGCAGTATTCGCTCAGCGGCTTTACGGTCTCTCAACGGCTCGCTGCCCGGCTCGGTTCCTAGCAACCGATAATGCAGTGCCAGCCGCTCCGGCGCCAGGGGCGCGGCCTTTTGTTGAATGGCGACACTGGCAATTTGCGACGGGGCCTCTTCACTCAAGAGGCTCAACATGCGAAGCCCTCTCGCCAGGTGAACCTGCACTGCGTAAACCGGCGGACGCGCCATCCCTTTCTGTACGGCAGCGCCAGGGAACACTCTCCCCGGCACGGCTTTCAGCCGCACGGCCGTCCCCCCGTCCACCTTTAACATCAGTCTGCCCTTCTGTTCCGCACCACCCACCGTCACCCGCACATCGTAATTTCCATCAAGGTAAATGGATTGCGCAACCGATACTTCACCACCCACCACAAGCTCGCGCGCCTGCGTCTCATCGGCCACCGGCGGAATCAATCGAGCGGCAGTATACGAAACCGAAAGATCGGGCGTCACGATGGCACGATCCAGAATCTGCTGCGCCGCCTCCAGATACCGCTCCATCATGAGGGGTGGGATGAAGAGCGTTTCGCCGTTGGTATCGAACCCCGCGCCGCCCGTGCCATCGGCCGGAAACAATTCAGAGACGTTGAAATCCACTCCCAACAAATCGCGGATCGTATTGTGATACTCACGGCGATTCAGGCGGCGTACAGCCACCGCGCCCGCGTACTCCCCTCCCTCGCAGGCCGTCTCGCGAAGCCGATCATCGATCCAGTTCGAAACGCGCAGCCGGTCCGTTTCGGTGAGCTTCGATTCCACCGGCGGCATCGTGCGGTTCCGCAGCTGCGCCGCTACGTCATGCCATAATCCACGGTTCGTGCTGACGTCGGCTTCCGTGTTGGCCTTCAGGAAGTTGATGCGGTTCTTGGGATTATTAGGGTTGTGGCAGGTGGCGCAATTCTGAGAAAGAACAGGTTTGATGGTTTGCGAGAACTCGCCGGCACCTTCCGCAAAAATCGGGATACACACCGTCACCATCGCGGCGAATCGCGCGAGCCTCATCGCAGATTATGTTATCAATTTGCTCCGCGCCAGCGTTTCTTTGGCCTGCACCGCTACACTACAATTTCGCCACATTTTAATTTCGCCACATCAGAATTTCGTCTATGACCCAGTACGCCTTCCTGTTTCCCGGCCAGGGTTCCCAGTTTCCCGGCATGGGCAAGTCTCTTGCGGAGCAGTTCCCTTCCGCGCGCCACATCTTCGAAGAGGCCGACGACGTTTTAGGCTTCGGGCTCTCTCGCCTCTGCTTCGAAGGGCCAGAGGAAGATCTGAAACTTACCGAAAACACGCAGCCGGCGCTCCTCGCCGTGTCCACCGCCGCATACGCTGTTCTGCGGGAAAACGGTCTGGTCCCCCAAGCCGTCGCAGGGCATAGCCTGGGCGAATACTCGGCGCTTGTCGCTGCTGGCGCTCTCAGCTTTGCCGACGCATTGCGCCTGGTCCGCAATCGGGGTTGCTACATGCAGGAGGCGGTTCCCGCTGGCACTGGCGCCATGGCCGCGTTGCTGTACATGCCTCGGGAGAAGCTGGACGCAGTCCTTATGGAGGCCGCGCAAGGAGAAATTGTGGCCGCCGCCAATTTCAACAGCCCAGAGCAGCTGGTCATTGCCGGCCACACCCAGGCCGTGATGCGCGCCATGGACCTTGCCAAAATTGCCGGCGCGAAACGCGCGAAACTTCTCAACGTCAGCGCGCCCTTCCACTGCCCACTCATGCAACCTGCACAAACGCGATTGGCGCCCGAGCTGGAGGCAACGGCTTTCTCAAACATCACCATACCGTTGATCAATAATTGGCGCGCCGGCAAAATCACCATTGCCGCCGATGCTCGCCGTGGCCTTTTCGAACAAATTCCCAGCCCGGTACTGTGGCAGTCCACCATGCAATTGTTTAGGAGTGAAGGCATTCAACATTTTATAGAAGTAGGTCCTGGAACAGTACTCGCCGGTCTGGTTCGCAAGAACCTGCCTGATGCCATTTGCCTCCCGTTTGGGGAACCCACCCACCTCGCGGGCTTGGCTGTCTGAACCGTAAGATGGTACACACAAAATTTGCAACTTTTTTCAAAATCCGGTATGCTCCAGCAGTCCAGTTTTCTTTAGTTAATATTTTCAGCTAACAGCGTGGTGCGCTTCTTAGGGGTAAGAAGCGATTGGGGAATTCATGTGCGGAATCGCGGGTTTTACTCACGAAGGCCGGTCCTTGGACTCGCGCCTGATCGACAGAATCACAGCATCGTTGTTTCATCGCGGCCCTGACGAGCAGGACACCTTCCTCTCGCCCGATATCGCGCTTGGAGCCGTTCGCCTAGCCGTGATCGATCCCGAGGCAGGCCCGCAGCCCTTAGCCAGCGCAGACCGCATGAGCGTCGTTGCCTTCAACGGCGAAATCTACAACCACCGCGAACTGCGCCGAGAACTGGAGCAAGTGGGTGCCAGGTTCCGCTCAAATTGCGACACCGAAGTGGTGCTTGAGGCTTTCCGCTACTGGGGTACCGAATGCCTCAAGCGATTCCGTGGCATGTTTGCGTTGGCTTTTTGGGACGTGCGGCACAAGAGACTGGTTCTGGCGCGCGACCACGCTGGCATCAAGCCGCTGTATTTCACACGCCAATCCGGCCAGATCCATTTCGGCTCCGAACTGAAGGCCATCTTCGCCCATCCCGCCATTCGCCGTGTGCTCGATCATCAGGCTCTTGAAGATTTTCTTTCTCTGAACTACGTGCCGGGTTCGCGCACTTTGATTCGAGGCATTGAAAAGCTACCGGCCGGTCACTATCTGGAGTGGTATCACGGCAACGCCTCCATCCATCGTTACTGGTCGCTGAACTCCGCCCCCAATGCCGCCTGGACCGCCGAAGCAGCCGAAGAGCGCCTGGACGAATTGCTGCGCGCTTCCGTTCGCGAACAGTTGGTTGCGGACCGGCCTTTGGGCATTTGGTCCAGCGGTGGCTTGGATTCCTCAACCATCCTGCATTACGCCGCGCAGGAGCGAGCTACGCCCCTTGATACGTTTTCTGTCGGCTTCGGAACCCGATGTTGCGATGAGACGCCGTATTTTCGACAGATGGCTAGCACTTACGGCACCAATCACCACGAGTTGCAGCTCACGCCCGGCGACCATCTGCTAAGTGCTATCGAAGACTTCGCCCACTTTTCCGATGAGCCGAATGCCGACGCGGGAGGGTTGCCGGTTTGGTTCCTTTCGCGCATGACCGCCGAACACGCCACTGTGGCGCTTTCCGGCGATGGCGGCGACGAGTTGTTCGGCGGCTACCTCACCTACATGGCTGACCGGGCGGCACGTCCCTTACGCTTGGTCCCTCGCGCCATCCGGCAAGCCGGTCTTGCTGCCTTGAAACGCGGCCTGCCCTGTTCGGCAAAGAAAATCAGTTTTGAATACAAGCTCAAGCGCCTGCTTGAAGGGTCGCTCCTGCCGCCTGACGATGCGCATCTGTTCTGGAACGGCGCCTTCACGCCAGATCAGAAGAGCGCGCTTCTGGGCCGCCCCTCCTTCGGCCCCAACTTGTTCTACGGTTTGCCGCCGGCCTCTGAAATAGGCGCGCTCAACCGCTACATGCTGCTCGATCAGCAGTTCTATCTCCCCGACAACATACTCGCCAAGGTGGATCGTATGTCCATGGCGCACTCTCTCGAAGTGAGGCCGGCGTTTCTCGATCACCGCATTATTGAGTTCGCGGCCAGCCTACCGGAGCATTTGAAGATACGCGGCCTGCAACAAAAGCTGATCCTTCGCCGCCTGATGAAGAACAAGCTTCCCGCGGCCATCCTGAATCGCTCCAAGCGTGGTTTCGATATTCCGGCTCACGATTGGTTTCGCGGTTTCCTGAAGCCACTGCTGCTGGACACCGTGAATCGCCGAAGCGTCGAAAAGTCCGCTATCTTCAACTTTAGTGAAACGGAACGCCTGATCCGCGATCATATGGATAGACGGATCAATGCGGGATACCAACTATGGGGTATGTTGACTCTCTTCCTGTGGCTCAAGAAGTGGGACGTGGAAACCGCGCCAGCGGAAGATTTTTCGAGCGATATATCGGTACCGGCAATCGCGGCGTTGAACTGATCGTCGTCCTGATCGCCGCGCTCGTCTTTTTACTCTCAGTCATCAGTCCGCCCGCGTTGATGGATGATGTCGATTCGGTGCAGGCTCAGATCGCGCGCAACATGCTGACCAGTGGCGATTGGGTCACTGCGCATCTGGATGGTGTCGCCTATCTGGAGAAATCACCGCTCAAATATTGGATGATTGCCGTGTCGTATATGATTTTCGGCATTCACGATTGGGCCGCGCGCCTTCCCATCGCCTTCTCCGCCATCGCCCTGTGCTGGCTTACCGCTCACATCGGTTCCTGGGCCTTTCGCAAACCAGACGACAAATACGCTGGATTCTATTCCGGGCTGGTGCTGGCCACCTGCGTCGGCTTGTTTCTGTTCACACGCATTCTGATACCGGATGTGATCCTGACGCTGGCGATCACCGCCGCGCTCTACGGCATTGTGCGCTCGCTCGATAGCGAAGAACAAAGGCCATTCCGCTGGGCCATGCTGTTCTGGTTCTCCATGGCGGCGGGGATCCTGCTCAAGGGGCTAATCGCCTCACTGTTCCCGGTTGCGGTGGCCGGTATTTACTTGCTTGTCACGGGACAACTGTTCCGCTTAGAAACTTGGAAGCGCCTCTACATTGTTCCCGGCATGGCGCTTTTCCTGGCGCTGGCGGCACCATGGCATGTACTCGCTACAATTCGCAACCCACCTTACTTCGATTTCACTCTGCATAGCGAGTCCGGTTCTTACCGCGGCTTTTTCTGGTTCTACTTTTTCAACGAGCACATTCTGCGGTTCCTGAACACTCGTTATCCCCGGGACTACAACACCGTACCCCGCCCTCTGTTTTGGGCCTTTCACCTGGTCTGGTTTTTTCCGTGGTCGGCCTATCTGCCCGCGGTCGCCGCGCTCAACTTCCTTGGGGAAGACCGGGCATCGCGCCTGCGTCTTTTGGCGCTGTGTTGGATTGGGTTCGTTTTGCTGTTTTTCACACTTTCCACCACGCAGGAATATTATTCAATGCCGTGCTATCCGGCGTTCGCGCTACTGCTGGGGTCGGCCATGGCCGCGCCCAGCAAGTTGCTTCGGCCTGCCACCAAAGTGCTCGGGGTGATGGCGGCGGCGCTTTCCGCGCTCCTCCTCTTCCTGCTGCTGGCCGCTCGCGGCCTTCCCACGCCCGGCGATATCTCACTTGCGCTCAATTCCAATCCGGAGCTCTATACGCTGTCCATGGGCCACATCGCCGATCTCACCCAACAGGCGTTTGCTTATCTGCGCCTTCCCTTGGCGCTGGCCGCTTTTGCTACAGCTATCGGCGCCGTGGGAGCGCTCGCGTTTCGCGGCCGCCGGGCGTACCTGGCGTTGGCCGTGATGATGATCCTGTTTTTCCAGGCCGCACGAATCGCGCTCATCGCTTTCAACCCTTACCTGGGTTCCAAGCCGCTTGCCGACGCGCTGGTGGCCGCGCCTCCCGGTGAGTTGATTGTGGATGACCAGTATTATTCTTTTTCTTCCGTATTCTTTTACGCCAACCGCGACGCCTGGCTCTTGAATGGACGCGTGAACAATCTGGAGTATGGGTCTTATGCCCCGGGCGCGAAGAATCCGTTCTTGAATGACCGGCAATTTTCCGAACGCTGGCGATCTTCGCAACGATACTACGTGCTGGCGGAGATCAAACCCGCGCAACGCCTGCAAGCTTTGGTGCCGGGGTCACCCTGGCGCACGGTGGCTGCAAGCGGTGGCAAGCTGTTGCTCACCAACCAGTGAGAAGCGGTCAGATCCGGCGCGTGCGGCGCAATTAGATCGGCACGCCTATGGTGCTGGTTATTCCTTCTTCTTGTCGATTCGGAAGTCGTCGAAGTAAGCAACCGTATCGCTCTTGGTCCAGACGCCGGTCTTGCCGGGCTTCACGATGGTGTCGTCGGTTACCTCGAAAAGCTTGCGATGGTTGAAGAAGACAACGGTGTGAGTGTCGCGAAACTGAATCTTGACCAGGTTCCATTCCTGCGGATCGACACGGCGCGACACGGCGGATATCTGGCTGCTGCCCACTGCCTGCGAAATGGTCGTCGCCTTGCCATCCACCATCTTGTGCACCGTGATCTTGTCCTCCATGGCGTTCACGTGGAGGACGTAATAGTTATTCGGATCCTGATAGCGCCACACCACGCCCGCAATTTGATCGGCCTTGCCGGAGACCATCTTCACATTGACGCTCAAATCCCCATCGCGGCAATAGCCCCGGTCGAAGAGCGCGAGTGAAAAGTGGGCCCGATTCTTGTCGGCTGACAACTGCGCCAATACATTCGGCTTGCTGGGAGCAGTGGCATCGGGATGCACCATCCAACGGCCCGGATCGCCACGATGGGTATTAGCAAGTGTCCACGCCGGTGGAGCGGCGCCTGTCTTGGCGTTGTCGAAATCCACAGTCTCCGCGTTACGCCCAAACCACCCGAAGCTGACGATCAGAAAAGCTAAGCCACGCAATGTCCGCCTTGTCCTCTCGACTGAGTGTAGCGTGCCATAAGCCCGTGGGCCAGCGCTTTCCGTAACGAGAGTGCAACAAATCACTCATGGAAGACGGATGCTACCCTGAAAAGTTGTACGCTCACGAACACCAGATTCAGCGCGCTCTTAACTGGCTTCTTCACTCCGGAATTCAATCCAAGAACGGCGGGGTGGCCCGCTTTTACCGCTCCGATCGGCAGATAAATAATCCTGTTTCGACAGAGATCACCGGCTATCATGCAGGCACCCTGGCTTGGCTGTATACGGCGACAGGCAACCAGGAGGCGCTA
>Ga0123336_10002376_pt1 | contig 16340 bp, 14 predicted proteins | sample SSSSmetaG_FD_96466 | JGI IMG/M metagenome (GOLD analysis project Ga0123336, IMG submission 96466) | Glacier valley bacterial and archeal communities from Borup Fiord, Nunavut, Canada, to study Microbial Dark Matter (Phase II) - ​SSSS metaG | ecosystem: Environmental > Aquatic > Freshwater > Ice... | reverse complement strand
TCGAGATCAACCGGAGCTTCCGCAACGAGGGCGTGTCGGTGCGGCACAACCCCGAGTTCACGATGATGGAGTTCTACGCCGCGTACTGGAACCACCACGACCTGATGGACTTCACCGAAGAGGTGCTGCGCCACGCCGCCCGCGTGGCCACCGGCTCGGCGGCCATCACGTACGCGGGCAAGCCGGTGGCGCTGGACAAGCCGTTCGCACGGCTGTCGGTGCGCGACTCGCTGGTTGCGCATGCCGGCTTGAGCGCGGCCGAGGCGGTTGATGCGGACGTGCTGCACGCGAAGCTCAAATCCATAGGAGTCGAGCCGCCGGCGCATTGGTCGCTGGCCGAGTTGCATTTCGGCCTGTTCGAGGCGGTGGTCGAAGAGCAGCTCTGGGACCCGACCTTCATCATCGACTACCCCGTCGAGGTGAGCCCGCTGGCGCGCGCCTCGGACGCCGACCCATCGATCACCGAGCGCTTCGAGCTGTTCATCACCGGGCGCGAATACGCGAACGGCTTCTCGGAGCTGAACGACGCCGAAGACCAGGCCGCGCGCTTCCACGCCCAGGTGGCCAACAAGGAAGCTGGCGACGAAGAGGCGATGTTCTATGACGCCGACTTCATCCGCGCGCTGGAATACGGCATGCCGCCCACCGGCGGCTGCGGCATCGGCATCGACCGGCTGGTGATGCTGATCACCGACAGCCCGAGCATCCGCGACGTGATCCTGTTCCCGTCGCTGCGCAAGGAAAGCTGAGGCCATGGCGCAGCTCGACACGCTGGACGCCGTCGCGGCGGCCGTTTGGCAAGAGCTGGGCACTGCCACGCACGACAAGCAGCACGCCTGGCGCTCGCCGGTGCTGGCCACGGCAAGCAACGACGGTGCCGACGCGCGCACCGTGATCCTGCGCGAGGCCGATGCCGACGCACGCGTGCTGCGCATCTACACCGACGAACGCGCTGCCAAGGTGGCTCAATTGATGAGCCACCCGGTCGGCACGCTCGTGATGTGGTCGCCAGCCCTCGGCTGGCAAGTGCGCTGCCGGGTGCGCCTTGCGGTGCAGTCGCAAGGCCTCGCGGCCACCTCGCGCTGGGCGCTGGTGAAGCTGTCACCGGCTGCGCAGGACTATCTGTCGCCCTTGCCGCCGGGGGCGGCATTGGTCGATGAAGCGCCTGGGGCGGCGTTGGTCGATGAAGCGCCCGGCGCGGCGTTGGCCGATGAAGCGCCCGGCGCGGCATTGGACCGGGAGCCGCTCGGCGTACCGCTCGCAACCGACTCGGTGAAGCGGCCGGCGCCGCAACCGCACTTCGCGATCATCGAGGCGCAGGTGCTGTCGATCGACTGGCTCGAGCTGAAGCGCAGCGGCCACCGCCGCGCGGTGTTCGACGATCAAGGGGCGCGCTGGGTGCAGCCGTGATGGGCGTCCGTGCGCAGGGCCAGTTGACGCGTTGATGTCGGTTGATGCTACGGTGCGATCTGAACCAGCTACGCCTGAACCCACCATCCGCACCACCCTCAACCTTGCCGACGACGCCTTGCTTGTGGCCAAGCAGATCGCCGCGAGCGAACGCGTGTCGCTTGGCGACGCGGTGTCGCAACTCGTGCGTGCCGGGGCGGGTGTAGGTGTAGGTGTGGGCGCCGGCGTTCGTGGCCGTGCGCCGCGCTTGCGCGGCCGCTTCGCGCTGCTGCCCCAGCGCGATGAGATCATCACGCCCGATCACGTGCGTGAGCTGATGGAACGCGAACGCATCTGAGCCGTGCGTGCCTTGCTCGATGTCAACGTCTGGGTGGCGCTGTTTCTGGGTGGCGCTGTTCGGCGATGCGCACGTGCCTTCGGCGCAGGCCAACGCTTTCATCGGCAAGCCAGGCGTCAAGATCGCCACCTGTCCGCTGGTCGAGAACGGCGTGATACGGGCCCTGAACCTGCCGCACTCCGGCCGCAGAGGTGCCGTCGGTCTGGGCCTCGTTCGGGAGCGCCTGCGCCAGGCCTGCACCGAGCTCGACCACGAGTTCTGGCCCGATGATGTTTCGTTGCGCGACGACGCCCATGTCGACTTCTCTCGTGTGCATGGGCACCAACAGGTCACCGATGTCTACCTGCTCGCGCCGGCGGTGAAGCACAAGGGTTGCCTCGTCACCTTTGATCGTGCGGTCGCCTTGTCGGCTGCGATCGGCGCTCAACCGAAGCACTTGAAGGTGCTGTTAGCCCGCAGCAGCCGCTGCGGCCAAGCGTCAGCGTTGAGTGAACGCCGGCTTGCGCTTGTTCAGGAAAGCGTCCATGCCTTCCTTCTGATCGGCGGTCGCGAAGGTCGAATGGAACAGGCGGCGCTCGAACAGCACGCCTTCGCTCAGCGTGGACTCGTAGGCGCGGTTCACGCTTTCCTTGGCCATCATCACGGCGGGGCCGCTGAGTTCGTTGATGGTCTGCGCGGCGGCGAGCACCACGGTCATCAGCTCGGCCGCAGGCACCACGCGCGACACCAGACCGGCGCGCTCGGCCTCGGCGGCGTCCATCATGCGGCTCGTCAGCACCATGTCCATTGCCTTGGCCTTGCCCACGGCGCGCGGCAGGCGCTGGGTGCCGCCCGCGCCGGGGATGATGCCGAGCTTGATCTCGGGTTGGCCGAACTTCGCGGTCTCAGAGGCGATGATGAAGTCGCACATCATCGCGAGTTCGCAGCCGCCGCCGAGCGCGAAGCCGGACACGGCGGCGATCACCGGCTTGCGGGTGGTGCGAATGGTTTCCCAGTTGCGGGTGATGAAGTCGCCGCCATGCGCCTCGGCGAAGGTCTTCTTCGCAATCGCCGAGATGTCGGCGCCGGCCGCGAAGGCCTTCTCGCTGCCGGTGATCACGATGCAGCCGACGGTGGCGTCGGCGTCGAAGGCCTTGAGGGCTGTGCCCAGTTCGTCCATCAGCGCGTCGTTCAGCGCGTTCAGCTGCTTCGGGCGGTTCAGCGTGATGACGGCGGTGCGGCGCTCTGTGCTGCCGTGCAGGGCGGTCGTGATGTTCTCGTAGTTCATGGCGTGGCCTCGTTCCGTGGATCAGTGTGGGGGAGTCGGTGTTGGGGAATCAGGGGCCCGCCATCTCGGGCCGGCGGGCGATCATCAGGTCGACGAACGTGCCCTCGTCCTGCTCGATGCGAATGCGCACCGGAAGGTAGCGCAACTGCGGCGCGAACCAGATTTCGGCGCTCAGCTCGCCGGCGCGGCGCTCGGCCTTGCGGCGTGGTTTCAGGTGGATGGTGGGCAGCGGGCCGAAGCTCGCCTGCAGCGTTTCCCCCTCGGCCACTTCATAGGTCCACACATCGACCTTGTGCGGCAGCGCGAGCGGTATGTCGACCGTGTCGCCGACCTTCAGCGGCTCGGGCCGGGTGCTGAACACGTAGGTCAGCTGCACGAACTGGCTCGCGGTGTCCTGCACGCCGGGCACGCTGTCGCGGCGCTCGCCGTTGGCCAGCACCACCGAGCCGGGCTCGAACTGCAAGGTGACGCGGCGGCGGTCTTGCAGGAGCACCTTGGTGTCCTGGTCGTAGCGGCGCGGCGCCAGTCCTTGCGAGGTGATCTCGCCGTCGCTCGTCATGCGGCGCGTGATCAGCGGTGCCCCGCTCGGGCCGACGGTCAGGTCCAGGTGCACCTGGTAGCGCGATCCCACGCGCACCCATTCGACCTGCGCACTGCCGTTCACTTCACCCCGGTAGTTGCCGGTGAGCACGTAGCTGATGCGCGTGGAGGCCGGCCATTCGAACGCTGTTGGCGCCGCGCCGCTGGCCGCGCCCGAAGCGGCGGTGGCCACCGCGCCGGCCGCTGCGGCTGCGTTGGCGGCGGCAGCCGACGCGACCGCCGCGGCCGCCGCAAGCCGCGCCGAGTTGCCCGATGCAGCGATGGCCGCCAGCGCCGCCAGCGTGGGCGGTGTGGGTGGGGTGGACGGGCGCATAGCGGGCGGCGGTGGGTTCTCGGGCAACGGGTTGCCCATCGCGAGGCTGTCGCCGACACCGGTGTCGTCGGCGGCTTCGGTGGTGTCGGCCGCAAGAGCCGGCGCGGGCTCGGAGGCCTTCGGAGCCGGCGCTTTCGCACGCGGCGGGCGCGCGGCGCGCGGCTGCACGGAAGGCGGCGGTGCGGCGGGCGCCGCAGCGGGGGGCGGCGTGCTCAAGGCCATGTCACGCACGTAGGTCACTTCGATGCGTGGCGGCATCGCCAGCGCGGCGCTCGCATCGCTCAAGGTCATGAAGATCTCGCGCGTCACGCAGCCGTGGACGGCCAGCACGCCCACCGCCAGCGCCGCCAATATGGCGCGCTGCTTGCCAGCCAGCAGCGCAGTGCGCCGCTGGCCCGCTGGCAGAGCGCGGGCCAGCTGCTTCAGCCCGCCAGCCATGCCTGTTGCAGCGCCTGCGCAGGTGCAGCAGCCTTCGCATCGGCCTTCAGAGACACGGCGCCCGCATCGCTGGCGCCGGGCAGTTGCAGCGCGAGCGTCAGCACCCGCTGGTCGCGGGCCACGAGCAGAGCCACGTTGGCCGTGCCGCTGGTCGCGCTACCGGCCGCCTTGCCGGTTGCGCCGGTGTTCGCGCTTCCGGCATCCACCAGGCGAGTCGCGTCATCGAGGCGGCGAATGCGCCAGCCGTTCACGGCCACGATCTCGTCGCCCGGCGCGAGCCCCGCGCGTTCCGCCGCGCCGCCGTGCAGCACGTGCGTCACCTTCACGCCGGTCAGCGCGCTCTCGCTGACGCGCAGGCCCACGCGCTGCGCGAGTGTCGCGGCGTCGAAGGCCCAGGCCACGCCGAAGTGCGCCAGCAGCGCCGGCAGCGGCAGGTCTTGGGTGCCGTGCACCCAGGCGGCCAGTTCGGGGGCGAACGAGCGCCCGCCCACGTGCTGCAGGGCCTGCGCGATGTCGGCTTCGGTGATGGGCCCGCCTTCGCTCAGGGGCCCGCCTTCGCTCACCGCCCACAGCCGGCGCATCACGTCGTCGAGTGTGCCGTGGCCTTCGCTGCGCAAAGTCAGGTCGAGTGCCAGCGCCACGAGCGAGCCCTTGGTGTAGTAGCTGATGGTGGCGTTCGGCGTGTTCTCGTCGGCGCGGTAGTACTTGACCCAGCTGTCGAAGCTGGCCTGCGCCACGCTCTGCAGTTGCCGGCCGGGCGAGGCGAGCACGCCGCTTGCGGTGCGCGCCACGAGCTTCAGGTAGCGCGGCAGGTCGATGAGCTTGTCGCGCAGCAGGAACAGGTCGTCGTAATACGAGGTGAAGCCTTCGAAGAACCACAGCAGCTCGGTGTAGTTCTCCTGCGTGTAGTCGTAGCGGGTGAACTCGGCCGGGCGCAGCCGCTTCACGTTCCAGGTGTGGAAGTACTCGTGGCTGATCAGGCCCAGCACGTTCGCATAGCCGTCGCTTGGTTCTGCCCGGCCGCGCGGGTCGGCGCGCGTTTCGGGGCGCGTGTCGGTACTTCGCGCGGGCATGTCGCGCCGGGACGAGATCAGCGCGGTGCTGGCGCGGTGCTCCAGCCCGCCGTGACCGTCCTCGATGAGGTTGTGCAGGAACACGTAGCGCTCGAACGGCGGCTTGCCCGCACGCGCTGCACCTGCGCCGCGTGCATTGCGCGACACCGGCCCGTGCCAGAACGCGATCTGCGCTTCGCAGATGCGTTTGGCATCGGCGAGCAGGCGCTCGCCGTCGAAGTCGGGCAGCGCGTTGGCCACGATGTACTCGTGCGGCACGCCGCGCGCCGTGAAGTGGCCGCGCCAGAAGCGGCCCAGCTCGACCGGGTGGTCGGCCAGCTCGTCGTAGTTCGCGGCCTCGTAAATGCCGCGCCCTGCGGCATCGACCTTGCATGCCGGCATCGCAGTGGCCACCTGCCAGCCGGCCGGGAGCGCCTTCAGTTCGATGCGGTGCGGCAAGGCTTCGCTGCCCTCGACGCGCAGGCACACACCGGTGCCGTTGAAGAAGCCCCGGTTCGCATCGAGAAAGGCCGCGCGCACGGAGGTGTCGAACGCATACACGCGGTAGCGCACGACCAGTGCACCGCGCCCGCTGCAGCTCGCCAGCCAGGTCGCCTTGTCGAGCTGTTGCAGCGGCAGCGCGCGCGTGCCCTGCGTGGCGCTCAGGGCAGACAGGTGGCGCGCGAATTCGCGCACCAGGTAGCTGCCGGGCACCCACACCGGCAGGCTCAGGCGCTGCTCGGGCGCGGGTTTCGCGATGGTGAGCGTGACGCTGAAGTGATGGGCGTGCGGGTCGGTGGCACTGATGCGGTAGGAGATCATGAAGGCGGGTGGGTGCGGGTGCGGGTGCGGGTGCGGGTGCGGGGTGCGGGGTGCGGGTGTGTTCGAGTGCGATCAGGGATGCGGGTTCAGCTTCCTGCCGCGCCGACGAAGCAGCTCAGACTGGCCACCACGCTCAACCGGAAGCGCAGCGTGAGCCAGCCGGCAACGCCTTGCGCCGGGTAGACCTTGCGGTCCACGGCGTAGCACATCACGAGCATCACGCCGTGGATCACGAGGCCGGCGTCCGGCGGCATCAGCACCGCCACCCAGGCCACCAGGGCGGGCGCAATGCCCCACGCGAACAGGCGCGGGGCCGGCTGCGCCGCGCGCATCGCCAGGCCCCAGTGGATGGCGCCGACGAAGGCCAGCACCACGGCGGCATAGGCCGACAACGCGGCCGTGACATGCGCATGCGCGTCGGCTCGCACGCCCCACACCAGCACCGCGCCCAGCACGAAGGGAACGAGTGCGACGTACCCCAGGCGCAGCGCCGCTGCGGGTGGCTGTGCGTTCAACGGCCCACCTTGAGCATGCCCTTGGTCTCGATGAACGCGACCACCTCGGCGAGACCCTGCAGCGTTTTCAGGTTGCTCATCACGAACGGCCGCAGGCCTTGCGCGGTGGTGCGCATGCGCGTGGTGTCGGCGGCCATCACGTCAAGGCTCGCGCCCACGTGGGGCGCGAGGTCGGTCTTGTTGATGACGAAGAGGTCGCTCTTCGTGATGCCGGGCCCGCCCTTGCGCGGGATCTTCTCGCCGGCTGCCACGTCGATCACGTAGATCGTGAGGTCCGAGAGTTCGGGGCTGAACGTGGCGGCGAGGTTGTCGCCCCCGCTCTCGATGAACACGATGTCGGCGTTCGGGAACTTCTCGAGCATGCGGTCGACGGCCTCCAGGTTGATCGACGCGTCTTCGCGGATCGCGGTGTGCGGGCAGCCGCCGGTTTCCACGCCCATGATGCGCTCGGCGTCGAGCGCGCCGGCGACGGTGAGCAGGCGCTGGTCTTCCTTGGTGTAGATGTCGTTGGTGACGACGACGAGGTCGTAGGTGTCGCGCATCGCCTTGCACAGCATCTCGACCAGCGTGGTCTTGCCCGAACCGACCGGGCCGCCTACGCCCACGCGCAGCGGTGGCAGTTTGCGGGTGCGGTTGGCAATGGTGTGGAGTGCGTTCATCACTCGATTATTGCAACCCGCATGCATTGATGCGCCAGGGCTCGCAGGGCGGTCCGCCACCGCCCGCAGGCCGGGCTCGCCACGGCCCGCAGGCCGGCCCGCGTCAGGACCGGAACAGCCGCGAATACTGGGCTTCGTGCTGCGCCGACAGGATCGCCAGCATCGGCGTGGCAGCCTGGCGTTCGCTGTCGGCCATGAGCATCGCGCGGTCCACCTCGGTCGGGATGGCGTCGATCAGCGACGCGAGGATGCGCTGCCCCGCACCCTGCCCGAGCGGCACCGCCTTCAATGCAGCCTGCACCATGTTCTCGGCCCAGCCGAACGCATGGGTGAGCAGCGCCTCGCGCAGCGGCGCGCCGGTTTGCGCAGCAGCCAGCGCGAACGCCACCGGCCAGGTCGGCGCCGGGGCCAATGCCTTCAGCACCGCCACGCGTTCATCGAACACGCCGCGGTTCTTCAGCCACTCGCCGAGCGAGCGGCCCATTTGCTGGGTCTGCTGGCGCAACTCGCTGGTCTCGCGGGTGACGATGACCCAGTCGTTGAGTTCCTTGATCGTGGCCGCATCACCGCGCTCACCGCGCTGCCAGGCCTTGAAGGCACGCGCGCACACCGGCAGGTCGCTGCGCGCGAGGCCCAGGTGCAGCTGGTCGCGCAGCCAGGTGCCTGCACCGGCTTCACTCGTGACCAGGCCTGATTCGACGGCAGCTTCCAGACCATCGGAGTAGCTGAAACCACCCACCGGCAACGCCGGCGACGCGAGCTGCATCAGCTGCAACAGCGCGGCCGCGCCCACGCCGCCGCCCGCGCGTGCACGCATCAGTGGTCGTGCTTGCAGTTCGGGCCGTGGACGTGGCCGCTGGGGTTGTGGCTGTGGTCGCCGCTGGGGGGCGCTTGCGGGGCCGGGCTGCGCATCAGCGCGGGGTCGGGGGCGTGATCGTGGGCGTCACCGTGGCCATGCCCGTGGTCGTGGTCATGGGCATGGCCGTGGGTATGTCCGTGCGCGTCGGCTGTGCTGGCGTAGGCGCCGCCTTCGGGCTCGAATGGCGCGAGCTGTTCGACGACCTCCAGGTGCATTTGCCGCAGCATGTCGGCGAGTACATGGTCGGGCTCCAATTGCAAACGGTCGGCATGCACTTCGAGCGCCACGTGGCGGTTGCCCAGGTGGTAAGCCGCGCGCAGCAGCGCCAGGGGTGAGCCTTGGGAAGCCTGCGCGGCGCGCACCGTCAACACCGGCTGGGGCTTGGCCACCACGCGCACCAGCGCGCCGTCCTCGGCCACCAGCACGTCGCCACCGCGCACCACCGCACCACGCGGCAGGAACACGCCGAGCGCGTGGCCCGCGGAGTCCAGCGCCTCGAAGCGGCTCTTCTGGCGCGTGTCCCAGTCAAGCTCGACATGGGTACCGCGTTTGATCAGCACAGCGCTCAGGCCTTGGCCTTGGGGGATGAGTTTGTTGACGGTTTTCATGGCGCGGCGAGGATGGAGAGGTTGATGTGGGGTGGATCGAGTGCGGCCTAACGGATCTCAAATGCAATCCGAAACGGGAATTGCATGGTGCACGGCGTGCCATTGCAAACCGCAGCTTTGTACTTCTGCAGCATCAAGATTGACGCGGCGAACTGGGTCATCTCCGGATCGGCAGACTGGAGCACCGAAACCGATGTGGCCTCACCCTGGCTGTTGACCTCCACCGCGAGCGTCATGTTTCCCTTGATCTGCAGTTTCTGTTGGCCGGCGGCGATCGCTTTGTAGATCGGACTAAGTCCGTTTATCGGGAACGGTGGTTCATCGTCGGCGCCCATGCCCTCGTACTGCGACTTGAGATAGCTCTGCTGATCACCCGATAGCTCGGCGTATCGCTTGTCGAAGGGTATGACACTTCCAGTTGCTGCGTCTCGCCTGATGCTTGAGCCGATGTTTGGCTCACTCTGCAGAAGGGAATAGCGCTGGCGGTTGTCATCCGCAGCTCGAAGGATGGTGCTGCAGAGCATCAGCAGAATCAAAGTGACGGTGGGAACGGTGAATCGCATCGAACTGCTCCGTGTTGTTTTGCGTCGCGCAACTTCGACTGGCCAGGAGCGCATCGAGCTCGGTCGTGACGCGGTCAGCGGTCGATACTGATCTCGGTAAAGCCCGGTTCAAAACAAGAAATACCGCTGCGCCATCGGCAACTCCGTTGCCGGCTCGCACGTCAGCAGCACCCCGTCCGCGCGCACTTCATACGTCTGCGCATCGACCTCGATGTGCGGCGTGCCACTGTTGTGCACCATGTCCTTTTTGCCGATCGTGCGCGTGTTCTTCACCGCCTCGACGCGCCGGCGCAGGCCCAGCTTCGCGGGCACGCCGAGGTCGACTGCGACCTTCGACACGAACGTGATGCAGGTGTCGTTCATCGCGGCGCCGAAGCTTGCGAACATCGGGCGGTAATGCACCGGCTGCGGCGTGGGGATGCTGGCGTTGGGGTCGCCCATCGCGGCGGCGGCGATCATGCCGCCCTTGAGGATGAGGCTGGGTTTCACGCCGAAGAACGCCGGCTTCCACACCACCAGATCGGCCAGCTTGCCGACCTCGACCGAGCCGACGATGTGTGCAATGCCCTGCGTGATCGCCGGGTTGATCGTGTACTTGGCGATGTAGCGCTTGACGCGGAAGTTGTCGTGGCGCGACGGGTCTTCGGGCAGCGACCCGCGTTGCAATTTCATCTTGTGCGCCGCCTGCCAGGTGCGGATGATGACCTCGCCCACGCGGCCCATCGCCTGGCTGTCGCTCGACATCATCGAGAACACGCCCAGGTCGTGCAGGATGTCTTCGGCCGCGATCGTCTCGCGCCGGATGCGGCTCTCGGCGAAGGCCAGGTCTTCGGCAATCGATGCGTCGAGGTGGTGGCACACCATCAGCATGTCGAGGTGCTCGTCGATCGTGTTCACCGTGTACGGCATCGTCGGGTTCGTGCTCGACGGCAGCACGTTCGGCAGGCCCGCAGCCTTGATGATGTCGGGCGCATGGCCGCCGCCCGCGCCCTCGGTGTGGAACGTTGCAATCGTGCGGCCCTTGAACGCCGCGAACGTGTCTTCGACGAAACCGGATTCGTTCAGCGTGTCGGTGTGGATCGTGACCTGCACGTCGTGCGCATCGGCCACGCTTAGGCAGTTGTCGATCGCCGCGGGCGTGGTGCCCCAGTCTTCGTGCAGCTTCAGGCCGTAGGCGCCGGCTTCGATCTGCTCTTCGAGCGCGCGCGGCAGCGACGCGTTGCCCTTGCCCTGGAAGCCCAGGTTCATCGGGAAGCTCTCGGCCGCCTTCAGCATCGAATGGATATGCCACGGTCCGGGCGTGCAGGTGGTGGCGAAGGTGCCTGTGGCGGGGCCGGTGCCGCCGCCCATCATCGTGGTCACGCCGCTCATCAGCGCCTCTTCGATCTGCTGCGGGCAGATGAAGTGGATGTGCGTGTCGATGCCGCCGGCGGTGACGATGTTGCCTTCGCCCGCGATGATTTCGGTGCCGGGGCCGATGACGATGTCGACACCCGGTTGCACGTCGGGGTTGCCGGCCTTGCCAATGCCGCTGACCAGGCCATTCTTCAAGCCGATGTCGGCCTTCACGATGCCCCAGTGGTCGATGATCAGCGCGTTGGTGATTACGGTGTCGGCCACCTCGGCGGCCACGCGCTGGCTCTGCCCCATGCCATCGCGAATGGTCTTGCCGCCACCGAACTTCACCTCTTCACCGTAGCCGCCAGCTTGCAGCGTGAAGTCCTTTTCAACCTCCACGATGAGGCCGGTGTCGGCCAGCCGCACGCGGTCGCCGGTGGTGGGGCCGAACATCTCGGCATACGCGCGGCGTGTGATGTGCGCCATCAAAGCGCCCCTTGCACGAGCCCGCGGAACCCGTACACCTTGCGTTCCCCCGCAAAGTCCACCAGTTCCACGGTGCGCTGCTGCCCTGGCTCGAAGCGCACGGCGGTGCCCGAGGCGATGTTCAGCCGCATGCCGCGCGCGGCGGCGCGGTCGAAGCGCAGCGCGGCGTTGGTCTCGGCGAAGTGGTAGTGCGAGCCGACCTGGACGGGCCGGTCGCCGGTGTTCTCGACCACCGCCGTCAGGGTGCGTCGGCCGGGGTTGAGCAGGTGGTCGGGGCCGTCGGTGAAGAGTTCGCCAGGGATCATGATTCGCGCCTCACGCAATCGGTTGGTGCACCGTCACCAGCTTGGTGCCATCGGGGAAGGTGGCTTCCATCTGGATCTCGGGGATCAGTTCGGCAACCCCAATCATCACGTCGGCGCGGGTGAGCCAGGTCTTGCCTTCGCTCATCAGCGCGGCCACGCTCTTGCCGTCGCGGGCACCCTCCATGATGGCGGCGCTGATCAGGGCCACGGCCTCGGGGTAGTTCAGCTTCAGCCCGCGCGCCTTGCGGCGCTCGGCCAGCAAGGCGGCGGTGAAGATCAGCAGCTTGTCTTTCTCGCGCGGGGTCAGTTCCATGGGCAGGCAGGGTAGCAGGACACGTGCCGCAGATGCTAGGGCACAAGCGCCAGGGCACAAGCGCCAGGGCACAAGCGCCAGGGCACAAGCCCGGGCACCGATGCAAGCGCTCGACCCCGGGCACGCGGCTAGTACCATCGGCCGCATGAGCGCCCTGCAGCCCGCGAAGAACGCCTCTGGCGAGCCGCGCCTGCCGGTGGGGCAGGGCGCCGCGCCGCCGCCGGGCGCCAAGCCGGTGCAGCAGGTCATCAAGGTCCGGCGCGACTACAACGCCTGGGTTGCGCGCGAGACGATGGAGGACTACGCGCTGCGTTTCACGCCGCGCTCGTTTCGCAAGTGGTCGCCGCTGCGCGTGGCCAACACCGCGTTTGGCGCGGCCTCGTTCCTGGTGCTCGAAGCGGTCGGTGGCACGTTGATGGTCGACTACGGGTTCGTCAACGCGCTGTGGGCCATTCTGGCCACCGGCGCGATCATCTTCCTCGCCGGCTGGCCGATCAGCGTGTACGCCGCACGCCACGGCGTGGACATGGACCTGCTTACGCGCGGCGCCGGCTTCGGCTACATCGGCTCCACCATCACGTCGCTGATCTACGCCAGCTTCACGTTCATCTTCTTCGCGCTCGAGGCGGCCATCATGGCCTACGCGATCGAGCTGGCGTTCGACATTCCGCCGGCCTGGGGCTACCTGCTGTGCTCGCTGGTGGTGATCCCGCTCGTCACGCACGGCGTGACCACCATCAGCCGGCTGCAGGTGTGGACCCAGCCGGTCTGGCTGCTGATGCTGATGGTGCCGCTGGCCTATGTGCTGCACCAGCACCCGGGTGTGCTGGCCGAGCTGTGGCGTTATGGCGGCCAGGGCGCCGAAGGCCCGCGCCCGGCCGGCTTCGACCTGATGCGCTTCGGCGCCGCCATGACCGTGGGCATCGCCCTCATCACGCAGATGGGCGAGCAGGCCGACTACCTGCGCTTCATGCCCGAGCCGCAACCCGGCCGGCGCGGCCGCTGGTGGGCGGCGGTGCTGATCGGCGGCCCGGGCTGGGTCATCCCCGGCGTGCTGAAGATGCTCGCCGGCACGCTGCTGGCCTACCTGGCGCTCGGCTACGCGGTGCCGGCCGACCGCGCCGTGGACCCGACGCAGATGTACCTCGTGGCCTACAACGCGGTGTTCTCGCAGTACGGCCTGGCGGTGGCCGCGACCGCGCTGTTCGTGTTCGTCTCGCAGCTCAAGATCAACGTGACGAATGCGTATGCCGGCTCGCTGGCGTGGTCGAACTTCTTCGCCCGGCTCACGCACAGCCACCCGGGCCGCGTGGTGTGGATGGTGTTCAACACCGCCATCGCGCTGATGCTGATGGAGCTGAACGTGTTCCAGGCGCTCGGCAAGGTGCTGGGCCTGTACTCGAACATCGCGATCTCCTGGATGATGGCCGTGGTGGCCGACCTGGTCATCAACAAGCCGATGGGCTGGTCGCCGCCCGGCATCGAGTTCAAGCGCGCGCACCTGTTCGACGTGAACCCGGTCGGCGTGGGCGCCATGGGCGTGGCGTCGCTGCTGTCGATCGTGGCCTACCTGGGCGCCTTTGGGCCGATGGCGCAGGCCTTCTCGGCGCTGATTGCGCTGGCCACGGCGTTCATCGTGTCGCCGCTGATCGCGTGGGCCACGCAGGGCCGCTACTACATCGCCCGCGCGCCGGCACCGGTGTCGGCCGACGAGGGCAGCTACAAGCGCCTCACGCGGTGCGTGATCTGCGAGCGCGACTACGAGCGCGACGACCTCGCGCATTGCCCCGCGTACCAGGGCGACATCTGCTCGCTGTGCTGCACGCTCGACGCGCGCTGCAACGACCTGTGCAAGCCGCACGCGCGCCTGTCGGCGCAGTGGAACGGCGCGCTGCGCGCGGTGCTGCCACGCGCCGTGTGGCCTTACGTGGAGACGGGCCTCGGCCACTACCTGCTGCTGATGGCCGTGATCGTGCCGCTGCTGGCCGGCCTGTTCGCCGCGCTCTACCAGCAAGGCGTGCTCTCCGCCGAGCCGGGCGGCGCAGTGCCGCCGGCGTTGCAGGCCGCGCTGAAGGAGGGTTATGTCAAGGCCTTCGCCGCGCTGCTGCTGGTCAGCGGCATCGTCGCGTGGTGGCTGGTGCTCACGCACAAGAGCCGCCAGGTGGCGCAGGAAGAGTCGAACCGCCAGACGCAGGCGCTGGCCGAGCAGACGCAGGTGCTGAACGAGCAGGCCGCGCAACTGCGCCGCGAGGTCGAGTCGCACCAGCGCACCGACGTGCAGCTGCAGCAGGCCAAGCTGCAGGCCGACGCGGCCAAGCTCCAGGCCGAACTGGCCAACCAGGCGAAGAGCCGCTACATCACGACCGTGAGCCACGAGCTGCGCACGCCGCTGAACAGCATCCTGGGCTATGCGCAGCTGCTCGAAGAAGACCCGTCGGTGCCGGCGCACCGGCGCCAGGCCGTGACCGTGATCCGGCGTGGCGGCGACCACCTGCTCTCGCTCATCGAAGGCACGCTCGACATCGCCCGCATCGAGGGCGGGCGGCTGCGGCTCGACAACAAGCCGATGCGCTTTCGCGAGTGCGTGGAAGAGATCGTGCGCATGTTCGAGCTGCAGGCGGCGGCCAAGGGCATCGCGTTCCGGCGCGTGTTGGCCGATGCACTGCCCGAGGTGGTGCGCGCCGACGAGAAGCGGCTGCGGCAGATCCTCATCAACGTGCTCGGCAACGCGGTCAAGTTCACGCAGGCCGGCAGCGTGGTGTTCCGCGTCAGCCATGCGCGCGAGATGGCGCTGTTCGAGATCGAAGACACCGGGCCGGGCATTGCGCCGGACCAGATCGAGCACATGTTCGAGCCCTTCGCGCGCGGCAACGAAGCGAGCGGCGGCACCGGCCTGGGCCTGACGATCAGCAAGATGCTCACCGGCCTGATGGGCGGCGAGATGACGGTGCGCAGCACGGTCGAGGCCGCAGGTGCGGGTGCGGGTGCCAGCGCGGGTGCGGGGTTTAGCGGCACCGTGTTCCGCATTCGCCTGTTCTTGCCCGAAGTGCACGGTGCGCGCCTGCCGCTGGAGGCGCCGCGCCGCGTGCGCACCGGCTACACCGGGCCGCGCCGGCGCGTGCTGGTGGTCGACAACGAAGAGGTCGAGCGCGAGCTGCTGGTGAGCGTGCTGCAACCGCTGGGGTTCGAGATGCACACGGTGGCGTCGGGTCATGCCTGCCTGGCGTGGCTGCAAGACCACCGCGCCGACGCCATCCTGATGGACCTGGCCATGCCCGGCATCGACGGCTGGGCCGCCGTGCGCGCGATCCGCACCCAGGGCCCGAGCGACGCGCCGGTGGCCATCGTCTCCGGCAACGCGTTCGACAAGGGCCTGGACAACGACGTGGGCATCTCGATCGAAGACTTCATCCTGAAGCCGGTGCGCGTCAATGAACTGCTCGACTGGCTCGGCACGCGGCTGCAACTCGAATGGCTGGAAGCGCCGCCTGCGCAGACGGCTGTGGTCGATGCACCGTTGCCACTGCACGGCAGCACGCCCGACGCCGGGCAACTGCGCGCACTCGACGAGCTGGTGAACCTGGGCTACTTTCGCGGCATCGTGCGCAAGCTCGACGAGATCGAAGCGGCGGACCCCGCGCAGGCCGCGTTCGTGAACCAGCTGCGCGGCCTGGCGCGGCAATTCCAACTCGACGCGATGACGCGGCTCATCCGCCAGGCCCTGAGCGAACAGGCGGCCGCGCCATGATTCCGGGAAAGTCGCCCGACCGCCCGCTGTTCGACCGCGCCAGCGCGCAGGTCGTGCTGATCGTCGACGACGTGCCCGACAACCTGTCGGTGCTGCACGACGCGCTCGACGAAGCCGGCTACACCGTGCTTGTTGCGATCAACGGCGCGAGCGCCTTGCAGCGCGCTGCGCAGGCCCTGCCCGACATCGTGCTGCTCGACGCGGTCATGCCGGGCATGGACGGCTTCGAGGTGGCGCGCCAGCTCAAGGCCCACCCCGACACGGCGCACATTCCGATCATCTTCATGACTGGCCTGACCGAGACCGAGCACGTGGTGGCTGCGTTCGCGGCTGGTGGCGTGGACTACGTGACCAAGCCGATCCGCGCGCAAGAGGTGCTGGCGCGCATGACGGTGCACATGCGCAGCGCGCGCCAGGCGGTGCAAGCCCACCAGGCCCGAAACGCGCTCGACGCCTTCGGCCACGCGACCATGGCCATCCACATGGACGAAGCACACGGCCCGATGCGCGCCGTGTGGCAAACGCCGCTCGCGCGCGACCTGCTCGCGGTGTACTTCGAAGCGCCGGCGGGGCAGATCCCCGGTGCGGTGCTGGAGTGGCTGCGCAGTGAGGCCGCGCAGGCCTTGCTGGGCCGCGAGCCGCGCACGCTGACGGTGGGCATGGGGCAAGGCGAGGGCGAGGGCGTCGCCGAGCGCCAGCTCTTGCTC
>Ga0123336_10002374_pt1 | contig 16344 bp, 7 predicted proteins | sample SSSSmetaG_FD_96466 | JGI IMG/M metagenome (GOLD analysis project Ga0123336, IMG submission 96466) | Glacier valley bacterial and archeal communities from Borup Fiord, Nunavut, Canada, to study Microbial Dark Matter (Phase II) - ​SSSS metaG | ecosystem: Environmental > Aquatic > Freshwater > Ice... | reverse complement strand
ATAGTCGCATTAAGCTTCTTGTTAATATTGCTAACGTCAGGCTGTAACCGGAAAAAGATCGCGTTCGATCCTGCTAAAGGATCGCACATAATAATTTTAGGTAACACCTTCGCCGAACGAATGCAGCATTACGGTTATTTCGAATCACTGCTATATAAAAGCTTCCCCGACAGAGACCTGGTGGTACGCAATATGGGCTGGAGTGCCGATGAACCTAACCTTCAACCCCGTCCCTTGAATTTTGGTGATGTTCATGAACACCTCGCCGATCAGAAAGCCGATATCATTTTTATGTGTTTTGGATTGAATGAATCTTTCAAGGGCAAAGACAGTCTGGAAGCTTTTAAAAAACACCTCGATACATTCACCAAAGAATTACAAAGTCATAAATACAATGGCAAATCGGCACCTACCCTGATTTATGTCTCTCCTATAGCCCATGAAAATGTTGGCGGATTATTACCTGATGGCACAGAACAAAATAAGAACCTGGAGATGTACGCTAACGCGATGAAAGACCTTGCCGGCGCTAACAAGATTGGTTTCATCGATCTCTATGAGCCATCAAAAAAAAGCATAATCAACAGTGGAGGTGAACACATTACCATCAATGGCATTCATCTCAACGATAAAGGATACCGGCTCGCTGCAAACTGGATGGGCGACCAACTGGGACTGGAAGAAATAAAGGATTCAACAGGTTATACTGTTTTAAACAACCTGGTAAAAAGCCGGGACCAGGAATTTTTCTTCCGCTGGCGCGCTGTCAACGGCGAATATATTTATGGAAGACGCAAAAAACCTTTTGGTGTTTTATCCTATCCGCCGGAGATGAAGAAACTGGATAAGATGATTAAAAGCCTTGACAGTCTTATCTGGGATATAAGCCTTCATCCGGCGAATGGTGCAACCAGTCAGCAAAAAGCTACTGCTGTACTTGACGAGTCAGTGAAGGCGGTGGGCGATATGAATATGCAAAGCAATGATTACCCGGCTACCACCGCGCAGTTTAGTCTGCCACCAGGATTTTCAGTAAACCTGTTCGCCTCCGAAAAAGATTTCCCTATCGAGAAGCCGGTCTCCATGTTGTTTGATGCACGTGGCAGATTATGGGTTGCGACGATGCCTACTTATCCGCAATACTTTCCCGGCTTTCCGCCAAGAGACAAAATAATTATTTTAGAAGATACCGACGGCGATGGCAAGGCCGACAAACATACCGTGTTCGCAGACCATTTATACCTGCCCCTGGGTTTCGCTTTTGGTAACGGTGGCGTATACGTGGCGGAAGAGCCTAACATTTTATTTTTGAAAGATACCGATGGCGATGATAAGGCCGACACCAAAGAAATTGTGCTTCATGGATTTGGTTCTGAAGACAGTCACCACGCTACGCATGCTTTCAGCTACGGCCAGGATGGCGCCCTGTATTTTCATGAAGGCGTATTCTTAAATTCACAGGTAGAAACACCTTATGGTCCTGTGAGATCTACTAACGGTGCTACTTTTAGGTGGGAGCCGCGCACAGGAAAACTCAGTCACTACATCGCTTATAAATATAATAATCCATGGGGCAATGTTTTTGATAAATGGGGCATGCACCTGATCGGCGATGCGTCGGATGGAAAAAATTATTACGCAACGCCGATGACCGGCAAGATTGATTATCCTTTTCAACATCCGGAAATTAATATGTTTACTACCACCCGGGTGAGACCAACAGCAGGAGTAGAGATTGTTTCAAGCCGCCATTTCCCCGATAGTACGCAGGGAAATTTTTTAGTAAATAATACGATCGGCTTTCAGGGCATCAAACAACATAAAATTATTTATACGGGCTCCGGTCTTACTACCATAGAGACGACGGCGTTGTTACAATCTTCCGATCCAAACTTCAGACCGGTAGATTTAAAATTTGCACCCGACGGGTCTTTGTATGTGGTTGACTGGTTTAATCCGCTCATCGGCCACATGCAATTTTCTCTTCGTGACCCGATGCGTGATAAGGCGCATGGGCGTATCTGGCGCATAACCTATACCGGCAGACCCTTGCTGAAACCGGTGAACCTCTCCCAACAAAGTATTCCGCAGTTGCTTGACAACCTGAAAGAATACGAAGATCGCTTCCGTTACCGCAGCAGGGAGCAGCTACGTATTAAAGATGTAAAACAAGTAACCCCTGCATTGGAAAAATGGCTGGCAGCACTTGACAAAACAAATGCCGGTTATGAACACAACCTGCTGGAAGCGCTCTGGATATACCAGGATTTTGATGTGGTGAAAGAAGACCTGCTGAAAACATTATTAAGCGCTAATGATTTTCGCGCGAGGGCAGCAGCAACAAGGGTGCTATACTACTGGCGGGAACGTATCAGCAATTCACTTGACCTCATGGCTGCCCAGGCTAATGATGATTCGGCAAGAGTTCGTATAGAAGCTGCCGTGGCGCTGAGTTATTTTAATTCGGAAAAAGCGGTGGCGGCAACGCTGGCCGTACTGAATCACCCGATGGATTATTACCTTGACTATACTTGCAGGGAAACATTGAAATACCTGAAACCACTGTGGTTGAATAGCATGAAGCAGGATGTGCAATCCCTTACCGGCAAACCGGAACAGATAGAATTTCTTTTAAACCTTGCTACTGCAGAGGAGCTGAAGGCTATGAAAAAAGGAGAAGCGGTGCTTACCGCATTGCTGACAAGAGATGGCGTGAGTAAAGAAGACCGCAAAGCTGCTTTAAAAGAGCTCGCAACAAAACTAAATACCAGTGAACAACAAGTGCTGGTCAACCTGCTTAGTAAAAATAAATATGTAACAAGTTTAAGTCGCAAAGATCTTTCGGCTATCTTAATCGCCGGTAACAAGGTGGACATCTTAAACAACCGGGCTAATATTACTCATCTCCTTGATACGACACTCGAGAAAGATTCCAGGCTTGCAGGTTTCGCAACTTTAATAAATGCCGATGGTTCTGATGAAGCTGTATATAAGATGGCAAGGGGTAATGTAACATCGATGACAGATTACCTCGATGCATTGAAGTTACTTCCCGATTCACTCTTAAGAGTAAGTTTATACAACAGGGTTAAAGCGCTTATCACAACTATGCCTGTTAATCTCCGGCAATCTCCACGTGCCGCGGCAGTGCAGAACGCCGCCATCGGTGCATTGGCACAGGTGCCGGCAAATGACCGGGAACGCATTCAATATATAGCGGGCTTCATTCGCAACGGTGGGGCACATAGTGAAGCTGCTGCCAATGCACTCTCGTCTATGCCTGACCGCGTTTTAACTAACGGCGACCTGATGCCCATAGTGGAAAAAATACTGGTAACAGTTAAGCTAACGCCGCCGCCCGAACGAAAAAGTACAGCATTCAACAACATGCTTAAAGCCGGCAAGAAACTGGCTAAACTGTTACCGGTAACAGAAGGCATGAAAGCTACGCTGATACTGGAAAGTACCGGCACTTTTGAAGTGCAGGTATCTACACTTCCTTCAAAAATGCTTTTCGATAAACAGGTGATCGTTATTCCTGCTGGTCGCCCGGTGGTGATAACCTTTAATAATCCCGATGAAATGCCGCATAATTTTGTAATTATAAAAGGTGGGGCTATTGAGAAAGTAGGCAAAGCTGCCGACGCCATGGGCGCAGGCAAGGAAGGTTTCGAAAAGAATTTCGTCCCTGACCTGCCGGAGGTTTTGTATTCAACACCGTTGGTAAATCCGGGTGATGATGCCACGCTGGAATTTACCGCGCCCGCCGTCGCTGGTGAATATGCATTTATTTGTTCCTTTCCCGGGCATTGGCAAATGATGAGAGGGGTGCTGAAGGTAGTTAAATTGTAAGGAGATATCAGCTTTTTAGAGTAACCTCACAGATAGCTTTCTAATTTTCACTCCCTCAGAATCACTGATTAAAAGCCTTAGAGGGAGGAACAAATTCAGCATCAGCCATTGTATAAAGTGACAATGATTTTTTCTCCTGCCTTTCATTCATCTTAAACTTCAATATCCCCAACTATATTTCCTCCTGTTTGCAAATTCATATATTTTATAATTAAGTCAATAAAGATTAAGTTGTCGAATTTTGTAAATGAAATAAAATCATTTTCAAATAATAATAGTCCCAGCAAAGTAATACCAGGCTGTTACAGAATGGGATTAATTGAAAAGCAAAACAAAAAAATATAATGGAACTAATTGCCAGGTGAATTGTGATATGTCTACTTTATCGTTAAAAAAAACTTGCTATAAAAAATATAATACCAGTTACTGTAAGCAGGATGGCACCATACCAAAGCATACGCCTTCCCGTTAGTATTGATATAGCTGATACCGCTATGGCTATTTGAAAAAATGTTACCGACCTTGCAAGCACCACATGTTTTTCAAGATATAATTTAGATTCTCTTTCAAGATCCTGGGCAGCATGCTGAATCTCCTGTTGTTGATTCTTATATTTCTGAAGGACGCTGTTATCCACCGGACGACTAAGTCCGGCAATCTCTGCCTTGATTCCCTTTGCCTGGTAGTAAGCCCACTGGTCTGATGCTTTTATCTGTTCTATGAGCGCTTCGTTTGAATAGTGACCAGCCATAAGACTTGAAATGGCAGCAAACACCGCCATCAATGCCGTAGATATGGCAACCAGGTACGACCAGTTCTGCTCTTCTTTATGTTCCAGTGCAAGCTCATTTATTTTCTCATGCAAATGTTCGGTAGGCACTTCAATTTCTTCCACTTTATAATTGTTTTGAATAATTTATATCGCAGCATGCTCTTTCATTATTCCAAAAATTGCCGCTGCCCCGATTATCGACCTGCTGTTTATCGATTCATTACAATTTTATCTTTATAATTTCAGAACCTGCCAGTAAAAAAGCGCCTGCACCATACACTTCCCAGCTTTCTGCGCTGAAGTTACGCTTAGGATCTCCACCAATTGGCTGCACCCAACCTACACGGCCTTCCGGTGACACAAGTGTGTTTAAACCCTGCCATGCCTTTTTAACGGCAGGCAGGTACTTGTCTTTGCTTAATATTCCTTTATTGATTCCCCATGCCATTGCATAACAAAAAAAACCGGAACCGCTGCCTTCACCACCGGGGTAAGCGGTGGGATCAAGCAAGCTCGCGCGCCACAACCCGTCTTCCTGCTGAAGTGAAATGACTTTCTCCGCCATCTCCCTGTAAATATTTACATAGTAAGCCCTGCTTTGATAATTTTTTGGGAGCTCTTCCAATATGCGTACGAGTCCGCCCATAACCCAGCCGTTACCACGTGACCAGAATATTTTTTTACCGTTTGCTTCATGCCTGCCCTGGCCCTGCGCGGTGATTAAATAATTTGAATCACGTGCGAACAGGTGTTCTTCTTTGCTATAAAGCAGGTCAACGGTTTGTTTAAAAAGTGAATCGCTTAATGAGAAGTAATGGGGATCTTTTAAAGTAACCCCAAGTTTTACAAGGGTTGGTGGCGCCATAAATAGAGCATCGCACCACCACCAGGTTATACCATGTGTCGCTGTTTCATGCCCGGGTACTGTACGCATCTTTTGTATGCTATCAACAGTAGCCCGGATCATTTTTTTATCATTTCTCATTCTGTATAAATCGATATAAGTCTGGCTAATGGCGATATCATCCGCATGATCATAACGACTACCGGGCAACCAGCCGGTACGTTCGCCCAGCGCCATCAGTGAGTCATAGATAGATTTTGATTTGAGTGTATTGTATGCAGCAACTACGCCGGCATAGAAAGCGCCATTTGTCCAGTCAGTAGGTCCGTGTTTGGGATTTTTTAGTTGCCACCCGGTCACCTTCATCATCATAGATTTGATATACTCTTTTTTGAAAACATCTTCTTCAGGTGACTTTGCAACAGCCCTGCTTACCACAGGCATTGTCTTATCATACTTGTTGTCCGGGGAAATAAAACCGACACTAACAGTTAAAAGAATTAATAGTAAGGTAAGTTTAGAAAGCATTATGCGATTATTCATACTTGGAGTTAATTTAAAATGGACTATCAGCTATCAGCTATCAGCAGAGCCTGCTTTACAGTATGCCTGTAAATTAAATTAAATTTTTTTGTAAAGATTGATTTATAATTAAGAAGGGATCTTATCCTTTCAGAATAAAATCCCTTCTTAACTTGTAAAAAAATGATAGCCTGACAGCCAATGGCTGATAGCTGATAGCTCTCACACCTCATACCTCATAACCCCACACCTCAAACCTAAAACTCTATCTGTCCCCTGATTTCGCCACCCGGATTTTTTGGTGTATGGATATTGATGTAATAGAATCCTGACAACAAACTGTCTTCTTTAATTTTACTTCCATCAACTTTTACTGAATCGGTAAAACTTCCTTTAGTTTCTTTTACAAGCACACCTGAAAGATCTTGCTGTACACCCGCGTTAGCGCCTTTGGCAGCAGCTCCATGAATATGCGCCATGGTAGGTTTATCGGTTAAGCCATCATAGTTAACAGTATAAGTAAGCATGTGGCTGTCTTTATCATACTTAACATCTGCCGTGCCGCTGGCAGTACTTGCATTTGCCGGCACTTCATTTTTTGCGCTTAGTGTTAGTCCTGTTTTACTGACTACATTATTACTTTTAGGGGCATCTGTAATAGTGGTACTACTTATAGCACTCATACTATCCCTGCTTTCAGGAGTAGTACTGGTACTGCTTTCATTATTACATGCTGCCAATAAAACCAATGAACCTGTGATTGCTGATAAAAAAAAGTGTTTCATAATTGTTGTTTTTTATAATAATAAAAAGGAATTGCCGGAATAACTAAATACTTATAAATTGAAACTGGTTGCGGTCATTCACGGTATCACCTCAGTAGTTAACCGCAATCAATTTACAGGCTTATGTTATACAATGTTTGTTATCATGATTTACAGTACGGGTTCTAAAAGTAATAAATAAAGAGACACAATATTCAGCCTGTTTTATTTTAGCGATTTATAAGAAGTTGTTGGGTGATGTGGAAAAGATATTATTTGGTAGATTTGAACAGCAGTAATAAAAAAATATAACAACATGAAGGATTTTAATTTTGACAGACGCAGGTTTATGAAAGATGCTGCAGCCGCTGCCGCAGGAATAGTAGTGTTCTCCGGTTTACCAAAAGAGTCGCTGGCGGTAAAATACAATCCGCAGTCAACACCGGAAACAAACAGTCCCGGACATGACATTACTAATTGGGCAAACCGTATTAAATTTTCCGTTATCGGCATCAATCACGCGCATATTAATTCGCAGATTGAAGCTGTAACGAGAGGAGGCGGTGAATTTATTTCTTTCTATGCAAAAGAACCTGATTTAGCTAACGCGTTTGCAAAAAAATTCCCACAGGTCAAACAGGCGTCAGGTGAAAAAGAAATACTGGATGATAAAGCTGTTCAGCTTGTTTTAAGTGCGGGCATACCGGCAGACCGTGCTCCGCTGGGCATCAGGGTGATGCATGCCGGCAAAGATTATATGTCTGATAAACCCGGGATAACATCGCTTGAGCAACTCGCTGATGTCCGGCGCGTTCAGAAAGAAACCAAACGTATTTATTCTATTATGTACAGTGAGCGCTTTGAAAACAGGGCTACAGTTAAAGCAGGCAACATGGTTAAAGATGGCGCCATAGGCAAAGTAATTCAAACTATCGGACTAGGTCCACATAAAGAAACGCCACAATCAAGACCGGAATGGTTCTTCGACAAGAAAAATTTCGGTGGTATCATTACAGATATAGGCTCGCACCAGTTTGACCAGTATCTTTTTTTTACAGGCTCTAAAAAAGCGGAGATAGTTGCCTCGCAGGTCAGGAATGTAGCACATCCCCAGCATCCTGAATTTGAGGACTTTGGTGACATAATGCTACGCGGCGATGGCGGTACCGGCTATATCAGGGTCGACTGGTTTACGCCGGAGCAGCTTAACACTTTTGGTGATGGCAGACTTACGATCCTTGGTACCGATGGCTTTATAGAGATCCGTAAAAATATTGATATCGGTGGAAGAACAGGTGGCAATCATCTTTTTTTGGTTGATAAGAAAGGCACGTCGTATATTGATTGCAGTAAAGAACCACTGCCTTACGGTCCGCAGTTGGTGGATGATGTTGTCAATCGCACCGAAACCGCTATGACCCAGGAGCATTGCTTTCTTGTTATGGAACTGGCGCTGAAAGCGCAGAAGCAGGCGGTGAAGTTGTGAGGTTTAGATGAACACTTGTATAAACTGTTCCTTTCAATAAATTACATTTTTATAAGGTACTGTAGATAATGTATTTTTTAATATTTGATAATCCGATACGTTAAATTTGGCAACTGCTGCATTGAGAAAAATATTGATATTTAATAAAATTTAAAATCTGGTTCGTAACGTTTTTTTATTGCCGAGTTAGTATAGATTATTAATATTGAATATTTTTCCGGGGTCAAAGAAGATACCTTAACGTTTAGTTCTACTCCGCCTGATGAAACTTTCCACTTCTTTTCATCACCCCATTGATTAATATCCACTTTAACACCAGCAGATTGACTATGCGAACTTTTCATTGCAGCTTCAAGATTCAGCCATAGAATTGTTTGCAAGAATATCATGGCCCTGGTCTTCGCTTTTTAAACCGGTTGTATCGCTGAAAGCCAGGCCATCTTTTTCATATTGACTGGGAATATTTTAATATAACGGACAGGAATAAACGGCTTATAATTTTGATAAGCTCTTACGCCTGATACACCCCAGCCTAAGGGGATATCTCCGTTCTCATAATAGGCCTTCGCTGTCGTATGCAATTGAGAATTGACTATTAAATATTGGTCGTTGAATATTATTCTTGTTTTGCATTCTTAAATCAACGGCAGTAAACTAAAATTTACCATGTTACCACTAACCGTTAATCATTAACAATTATTCGCTCCGGCAAGATAGTGGTAATTTTTTCTTCTCTTCAGTATCGATTTTAATTGCTGCTGAAAATCGTCAGTGAAATATCAAAAAGTATAAAAGATATATCAGTATCTACATTTTCACGAAGGATGAGCAGATTTATATTTGCTTAGTTGCTTGTTAAGCCATAGATCTACTTCAAAAATAAACCTACACTTAGTTTTATGAGGAAGGAACCGTGATCGGGGTATATAGTCAAGCCACACTATTTCTCACAAAAACCAGTACACTAAAACGTATCTTAAACACAACTATTATTATGCTTACAAAGATTTTTTTAATTCGATCACGTTCGAATTTGTTGTTCTTCGTGATGATGTGCCTCTTACCCTCGCTTTCACTTTACTCGCAACAAATCGGAAAAATTTCGGGTAAAGTTATAGATGGTAAGGATGCTAAACCTTTGTCGGGAGTTACTGTAACAATTAAAGGTTCAAAACAGGCAACAGTAACCAATGCAGAAGGATTGTTTCAATTTATGGGCAGCTCCTCCTCCACACTGCAGGTGACATACGTCGGTTACAAGAGCCAGGAAGTACAGCTTAAAGATTTCAACCCACTGACTGTTCAGCTGGAAGTATCAGGTACCAGTCTGAATGAAGTAGTGGTGGTAAGTTATGGCACCCAGAAAAAAAGGGAACTGACCGGTGCCATCAGTTCGATTAATGCAGAGGAAGTTAAAGACATGCCGGTTGCTAATATCGGGCAGAAATTACAGGGCAAACTACCCGGTGTGCAGATTAATCAGAACACCGGACAGCCAGGTGCTGAGATGGCTATACGTATCCGCGGCCAGGCATCACTCAGGGCAGGCAATAGTCCATTGATTGTTGTTGACGGCTTCCCGATTACAAGCGGACTTAACGCTATTAATCCCGATGCCATTGAATCTATTTCTGTATTGAAAGATGCTGCGTCTGCTTCTTTGTATGGCTCACGTGCTGCCAATGGTGTGATACTGGTTACCACAAAACAGGCTAAAGCAGGCCAGAAAAATATTGAATTCAGTACTTATGCAGGTGTGCAAACGGTATCGAAAAGGGGAAGGCCCGACCTGATGAACGCTCCTGAATTTGCGCAGTTCAAAAAAGAGTATTATGAAGATGCCGCAAAGTATGAAGGCTACACCGGGGGCGTTCCTGTACAATATCAAAATCCTTCACAATACAAACCAACTGATGGCACCAACTGGTTTGACGTATTGTTAAGAAAAGCACTGATACAGGATTATGATCTGACACTTTCCTCCGGAACAAAGGATATAAAATCAGTGGTAAACCTGAATTACAATAAACAGGATGGGGTAATGATCAATCAATATTCAAAGCGGTTCACAGCAAGGAGTAACAATATTTTTTATGCAAGTGATAAGCTGACTTTTGGGTTGAACCTTGGTATCACCTACCAGAATGATAACATTACACCAGGTTTGGGAAATGGCCGAAATATCATCCAGGTAGCCTACTTAACAGATCCTACCCTTAACTATAAAAATGCTGATGGCACCTATCCCGTGGGTTTTGCACCGCCGGGCATGTTTTCAACCCCTAACTACTACCAGGTTTTGAAGCAGACTCAGAATCCCAATAAGGATCTTATATTACTTGGCAATGCTTACGGTATTTATAAAATTTTCGACGGGCTGCAATTTAAATCAAGCATTAATGTTAACACGGATAATTTTATTAACCGGCAATTCAGGCCCTCAACAATCCTTGGAGGTACCGCTCCGGCAGCATCTGCGTCGGGAAGTTATAACACCAGCAGTTACCTGTCCTGGTTATCTGAAAACACCTTGACATATACCAAGAAGTTAGGTTTAAAAAATAATATCGAAGCCTTCGTAGGATATACTGCTCAGAAAGTACATGCTGAAAATAGCGGTATCAATGGCTCCCAGTTTCCCAGTGATGCTGTACAGTGGCTGAATGTAGCAGCTACCCGAATTGGGAACGTGGATGCCAGCGACTTCTCGGTGTTATCGTATATTGGTCGTATCAACTACAATTTTGATCAAAAGTACCTGTTATCTGTAGCTTTCAGAAGTGATGGCTCGTCAAGATTCGGATCAAACAATAAGTATGGATACTTCCCTTCTGTTTCTGCAGGATGGGTTGTTTCAGATGAAAACTTTTTGAAGGACGTTTCCGCTGTAAATTTTTTAAAGATCAGGGGTAGCTATGGAAAAGTAGGTAATTATAATATTGGCAACTATGGCTACCTGGCGAATATCGGTCAGTTTAATTATCCTTTTAACAACAGGCTTGCTTCCGGAAGCGCGCTCACCGGTATAGCTAATGCAGGCTTAACCTGGGAAACAACCGCAGGATATGATTTAGGATTAGATCTTTCTCTTTTCAATAACCGTATTTCCTTTACCTACGATTATTACTGGAAGAAAACAGACGGTTTACTTTACCAGGTTGATATACCTGTTCAATCCGGTTTCAGCAGCATCTTATCTAATATTGGCCGCTTCGATTTCTGGGGCCACGAGTTTTCAATAGACACTAAAAACTTAACAGGAAAGTTAACCTGGAACACCAATTTCAATATTTCATTCAACAGGAATATAGTAAAACAACTAGGAACGAACAATGCACCCTTTGGCGGTTACCAGGAATATTGGGATGATAACAGAACCGCTGTGGGACAGCCAATAGGTATGTTTTATGGATACATCAATACCGGCGTTTATAAGACGCAACAGGAGTACGATACTCAACCTCATGATGCAACTGCACTGGTAGGAACTGCCCGGTTTGCTGATCTCAGCGGCCCTGATGGAAAACCAGATGGGAAAATTGACCTTAATGACAGGACATGGATCGGAAACCCAAATCCTGATTTTATTTATGGTTTGACAAACTCATTTTCCTACAAAACTTTAGATTTAAGCATTGTGATAGCAGGTTCTGTCGGTAATGAAATAGCAGACGATGCTTATCAGTCAACTGAAAATCTTGATGGTGTATTTAACGTTAGAAAAGGCGTTGCAAGGAGATGGAGATCTATAGACAACCCGGGCGATGGTATCTACCCAAGAACAAGGGCCGGTACTACTGCTGACTTCAGAAATTTCACCACCCGGCAGGTATTCAGCGGTACTTACCTTGCAGTAAAAAATATTGTTTTGGGATATACTTTACCGATTCCGACAAACAACTCAATTAAGAGTGCAAGGGTTTATTTCAGTACACAAAATCCTTTTATGTTTACCAGGTATCCTGGTATGAATCCTGAAATATCTCTTAACGGACTTAACGGTACAGGGCAGGGGCGAGATTTTACGGCTTTCCCTATAGCACGCATTTATACACTGGGAGTCAACGTTAACTTTTAACCCGTATTTTTTCATCTTATATAATATACTACATGAAACATAAATTGTTGATAATCATAATCGTGTTGATTGGAGTGTCATCCTGTAAAAAAGAGTTTTTGACACTACTGCCTCCAACCCAACTTACTTCAGGTTCTTTCTATACTAATCTGACACAGTTTCAGCAAGCAGTAACTGCATCCTATGTTCCTTTAAAAACCATTGTAAATACAGGAATTTTTCAGGATGAGATGCGCTCAGATAATACCTTTTTTACCATTTACCAGGCTAACCGTGGTTTTGAAAAAATCCACGAAGCATATTCCCAATTTACCGATGTGTCCAATTCCGCTTCAATTCCTAATTCGCCAGGCGACAGGTGGACAGGCGACTACTCCGGAATATCAAGGATAAACACCATTCTGGGCCAGCTGGCTACTGCTACTTTTTTAAGCCAGGGAGCAAAAGATTCGATTTCCGGGGAAATCTCGTTCCTGAGAGCTTTTTATTATTTTGACCTGGCAACGCATTTTGGTGGAGTACCATTACTGCTTGCACCAGTAAATTCTGCTGAGGGTTCCTACACGCCAAGAAATACCTTAGAAGAAGTTTACACCCAGATAAAAGCAGACCTGGCCAAAGCCATTCCCCTGCTTCCTGCAGTAACTGCATTTCCACAATCAGGTAAGGCATCCAAAGGAGCTGCAAAAATGTTGCTCGCTTATGTGTACATGACACAGCCAGCCAAAGATTATGCAAAGGCAGAATCAGAATTACTGGATATAACAAAAATGAGTTACTCCTTATTACCTATTTATGCAGATGTTTTTGATCCGAATAATAAAAACAGCAGGGAATCGATCTTTGAGGTTCAGTACCTGTCCGATCTTGTAAGCAGTTTGCAAAGTAATTTCACCTGGCAATTTATTCCTAAATCAACCAACTCTGAAATCATTGCCGGATACCATGATGGCGCTATGAGCATCTTAAGTGGCTGGAACGTACCTACAGCAGAAATGGTCAGCTCCTATGAAGCAAATGATGCAAGGCTTCCGGCTTCCGTTTTGGTAGTGGAAGGTAAAATAAGTGGGGTAGAAGATTTTACAATTACGGGTGCCAAGAGCCCCGTTGGCTATACTCCAACCGCAGGCATCACTCCAATGTACATGATAAAAAAATACTTTCATCCTCCTTATACCATCTCTTTTAATACGCCTGATGACTGGCCGGTTTTTCGATATTCCGGCGCGCTGCTTTTACTGGCTGAATGTTTAGTGAATGAAAACAAAACTGCCGAAGCGCTGCCATACCTGAACCAGGTAAGAAGAAGAGCCGGGCTGCCTGATGTTGCTGCAGCTACAGCTGATAACGTTGCCAATGAAACCCGCCATGAACTGGCATTTGAAAATCATAGATGGACAGATCTCCTCCGCACAGGAAAAGCAATTTCTACATTAAATGCCAAAGGTGTAAGATTAAAAGCGATCTACGGATGGATCTTACCGGCTGCTTTCAATGTAACTGCAGATAAATTGATTTATCCTGTTCCGTTCAGAGAAGTACAAATAAATAATAAACTGACACAGAATCCCGGTTATTAAGTTTACTACAATAAAGCAGTCGTAAGTTCAGTTTTGAAAATTTCGTTAGTATGATGGGATTAAACTTCGTTTTAAATCCCATCTTTTTTTTCAAGGCCTGCCCTGAAAGTAATTGTGAAATCAGGGCTTTCCCGCCAAAATTTAATAGTCTTAATATTATTGATTAACTATTTAAAACATTCTAACAACAATTGAACAGACATCATTTTTAAAAAATTACCATGCTTTTATTTAAAAGAAAAATGCTTTTCAAAAACGCTCTTTTTATTGCTATGACTTTGTTCCTGGTTCGCTGTAACAATAGTGTCGGGAAAAATGAAACAGTTTCTGTTGAAGAACCAGCAATTAATGACCTGAGATCAGGTTTTGCAAATCCACCTGAATCAGCCCGACCCGGCGTGTATTGGTATTTTATGGAAGGAAGCTTATCAAAGGAAGGCATGACCAAAGACCTGGAGTCAATGAAAAGGGCCGGCATTGGAAATGTTTTATTTATTGAAGTAAACGTTGGCGTTCCCCGTGGCACCGTTAATTTTCTAACCGATGAATGGATGAGTTTATTTAAACATGCAGTTGATGAATGCCGCAGGCTGGGTATTGCAATGATGTTGGGCATCGGTCCGGCATGGACAGGAAGCGGAGGTCCCTGGGTGACGCCGCAACAATCAATGCAGCAACTGGTTTCAAGCACCCTCCAGGTGACAGGATCTGAAACTAAAACAATAAGACTTCCTCTTCCTGCACCCAAAAAACCTTATTTCGGTGAAGGGCCTTTTACCCCGGAACTAAAAAAATCCTGGGAAGATTTTTATGAAGATGTGGCTGTTCTGGCTTTTCCCAGTACCGACGGTACAAAAAAGCTAGCGGACATTGATGAGCGTGCACTTTACTACCGCGCACCTTACACTTCTGGTCCTTCTGTTAAACCTTACCTGGCTTCCAAAGTTGATTATGAAAATATCCCGGCCAGCGCTTTGATCTCAAAAAAACAAATCATTGAACTCACTGGTAAAATTCAGCCCGATGGAACATTGAACTGGAAAGTCCCTGATGGTAAATGGACCATCATGCGATTTGGCAGAAGAAACAATGGAGCTACTACCAGGCCGGCACCAGTGCAGGGATTAGGATTTGAGTCAGATAAATTTGATACAGCAGCTTTAAACGTTCAGCTAAAAGAATACCTGGGGAAAATTCTTGAAAAGATCGGTCCTCAGAATAAGGATTCTGCCGGCGGACTAAAAACTCTTTTCATGGATAGCTGGGAATCCGGCTCACAAAACTGGACATCAAATTTCAGGCAGGAATTTTTAAAAAGACGTGGTTATGATCCACTACCCTATTACCCTGTATATGCAGGTGCCATTGTAGAAAGCCTTGAAAAAAGCGAACGGTTTCTTTGGGACCTTAGGCAAACAAGCCAGGAACTGGTATTAGAATATCATGCAGAACATATAAAAAAATATGGCCAGCTGCATGGACTGAATCTTGTCATTGAACCATATGATATGAACCCAACAGCTGATCTTGAACTTGGGTCGATAGCTGATGCGCCGGCAGCTGAATTCTGGAGCAAAAATTTCGGATATAATAGCGTCTACAGCTGTATCGAAGCAACCTCAATTGCACACGTTGACGGAAAACAAATAGTACTTGCTGAAGCATTTACAGGGGTTCCGGGCGAAGGCTGGAAGCAATATCCAGGGTCAATGAAAGACCAGGGGGACTGGGCTTTTGCAACGGGACTTAATAAATTTTATTATCACACTTTTGCGCACAAACCTTTTGATGATTCGTTACAGCCAGGAATGACAATGGGCCCTTACGGTGTTCATTGGGACAGAAAACAAACCTGGTGGCCTATGGCGGACGCCTATCACCGTTATATCTCAAGATGCCAGTTCATTTTACAAAAAGGAAAAGCGATCGCTGATATCTTGTACCTGACACCCGAAGGTTCACCGCATGTATTTCTTCCACCACCATCGGCACTAATAGGAAACGATACCATACCGGATAGAAGAGGATATAATTTCGATGGCTGTTCTCCGGGTCAGTTGCTCAAAGCAAGTGTGAAAGACAACATGGTTATTTTCCCGGGAGGCGCTTCTTATAAATTACTAGTGCTGCCCGCGGTTAAAACTATGACACCGGCACTGTTGGAAAAAATCAGCTCACTAATAAAAGATGGAGCAACCGTGATCGGAATTCCACCAATAAAATCACCGGGCCTATCAGGCTTCCCGGATTGTGATCAGAAAATTCAGGCTATGGCTAAAGAAGTCTGGGGTGGAACGGAAAGCCCCGTGTCACAGTCTGAACATACTTATGGAAAGGGGAAAGTTATCTGGGGTGGAGCATTAACTACTCTTAAGAAAGATGCTATGTATCCTGAATATGAGGTAACAGCTGCAGTGTTAAAACAGGCAGGTACACCCGAAGATTT